>Ga0209285_10000257_pt1 | contig 19570 bp, 16 predicted proteins | sample PPLLak3March2015_2_FD_187249 | JGI IMG/M metagenome (GOLD analysis project Ga0209285, IMG submission 187249) | Freshwater sediment microbial communities from Prairie Pothole Lake near Jamestown, North Dakota, USA - PPLs Lake P8 Core (3) Depth... | ecosystem: Environmental > Aquatic > Freshwater... | reverse complement strand
GCGGAATACGCCAGCGACGAAAAGGTCATGGCGGCGATCCGTGAGGGCAGGCGGGTCAACCTCGATGCGCGCGACACGCCCGACCGGCGCCATCGTGCCGCCGCCTGGAATCTCGACATCCATTCCTTCTACCGCCAGTCGCTGCTGCTGGTGCGCTGGCTGCGCGACCAGGACGAGGCGAAATTCCGCGCGCTGGTGCTGGCACTGCAGGACGACGCCGATTTCGTCATCGCCTTCGCCGACGTCTACGGCGCGTCACCGGCAACCCATTTCACAGCTTTTTACGATGCGGTTCTGGGCGATAATGGCGCGGTCCAGGCTGCACCCTCCATTCCATGAAACCCTATCTCGACCTGATGCGCCACGTGCTCGAGCACGGCACCAAGAAAGACGATCGCACCGGAACCGGCACCCTGTCGGTGTTCGGCTGGCAGATGCGCTACGACCTCGGCGCAGGCTTTCCGCTGGTCACCACCAAGAAGTGCCACCTGCGCTCGATCATCCACGAACTGCTGTGGTTTTTGCAGGGCGACACAAACATCCGCTACCTGAAGGAAAACGGCGTCAGCATCTGGGACGAATGGGCCGACGAGAACGGCAACCTCGGTCCGGTGTACGGCCACCAGTGGCGCAGCTGGCCCGCCCGTGACGGCGGCACCATCGACCAGATCAGCGAAGCGGTGAAGACGCTCAAGAGCAACCCCGACTCGCGCCGCATCATCGTCTCGGCGTGGAACGTGGCGGATCTGGACAGGATGGCGCTGGCGCCGTGCCATGCCTTCTTCCAGTTCTACGTCGCCGACGGCAAGCTGAGTTGCCAGCTGTATCAGCGCAGCGCCGATATCTTCCTCGGCGTGCCTTTCAACATCGCTTCCTACGCGCTGCTGACGCTGATGATGGCGCAGGTCACCGGACTCAAACCGGGCGACTTCATCCACACCCTGGGCGACGCACACCTCTATCTCAATCACCTCGACCAAGCGCGCGAGCAGCTGTCGCGCAGTCCGCGCAGCCTGCCGACGATGACGCTCAACCCGGCGGTACAATCGATCTTCGACTTCAGGTTCGAGGATTTCACCCTCGAAGGCTACGATCCGCATCCTGCGATCAAGGCGCCGGTGGCGGTTTAAATCCCCTCGAACAGGCCGGCCACTTTCGCCTGCAGTTCAGCCAGCGGATGCTCGCGCGTCGCGCTCCGGCACAAGCCCTCGTCGCGACAGCCCTGGCTTCTGAAGGGCTGGATGACGTAGCGCTTCACCCCGCGTCCCGACAGCTCATGGGCAATCTCCTCGACTTCGATATCGGCCAGCAATGCAGGGTGTACGGTCGTGCGAATCTCGTGCTCGACGCCTGAGGCCAGCACCCGTTCCAGGCTTTCGCGGGCGCGTTCCCCGCTGCCCGCAGCGGCGGTGATGCGCGCATAGGCTTCGAACGGTACCTTGATGTCCAGACCCACCCAGTCGACCAGCGGCAGCACCGCCGCCAGCCTGTCAGGGTAGGCGCCGCCGCTGTGCAGGCCGATATTGAATCCGAGCGCGCGCACCTCGCGCATCGCCTCCGCCAGGTCGCGCTGCAGTGTCGGTTCGCCGCCGGAAAACACCACGCCGTCGAGCAGGCCCTGGCGCCGGCGCAGGAAGGTGATGACGTCTTCCCAGGCAATTTCGCGTTTGCCGCGCGGGGGAATCAGGTCGGGGTTGTGGCAATAGCCGCAGCGCCAGGGACAGCCCTGGCAGAACACTACCGCGGTCAGCATGCCCGGCCAGTCGGTGGTGGAAAGCGGGGTCAGCCCACCTACCCGAAGCATGCCGAAATCATCCCTGTCTGCAACGGCTTTCGACGAAGAACTGCCGCTCGCGATGCTCGCTCTGCTTGCCCTTGTTGAAGCTGGTCACCGGGCGGTGGTAGCCCATGACGCGGGTCCAGACTTCGCATCGGGTGCGTTCCTCGTCCTTCAGGACAGTGGTGTCCAGGGCCTGGGTCGGAATGCTCATGTCGTTCATGTCAGTCTCCTTGGTTTATGCAGCTGCGGCACGTTTGCGGGACAGGGCTTCCTCGTCGCACCTGGGACAGAACTCGTGTTCGCCGGCGAGGTAGCCATGTTTCGGACAAATCGAAAAAGTCGGGGTGATGGTGATGTAGGGCAGGCGGAACCGCGTCAGCGCGCGGCGCACCAGGTTCTTGCAGGCCTCGGCGGACGAGATGTGCTCGGACATATAGAGGTGAAGCACGGTGCCGCCGGTGTACTTGCGCTGCAGGTCGTCCTGCCGCTCCAGTGCCTCGAAGGCATCGTCGGTGAAGCCCACCGGCAGTTGCGACGAGTTGGTGTAGTAGGGCGCGTCCATCGTGCCTGCCTGCAGGATGCCCGGGTAGCGCTTGGCATCTTCACGGGCGAAGCGGTAGGTGGTGCCCTCGGCCGGCGTGGCTTCGAGGTTGTACATGTGGCCGGTCTCTTCCTGGAAGGCGGCGATGCGCCCGCGGATGTGGTCGAGCAGGCGCACTGCGAAATCATGGCCCCATTCCGTTGTGATGTCGTGCTGGTCGCCGCTGAAGTTGCGGATCATCTCGTTGACGCCGTTGACGCCGATGGTCGAGAAGTGATTGCGCAGGGTGCCGAGATAGCGCTTGGTGTAGGGGAACAGGCCGCTGTCCATCAGGCGCTGGATTTCCTTGCGCTTGATCTCCAGGCCGTTGCGTGCCATGTCGAGCAGCGCGTCGAGACGGCGCAGGAGGCCGGCCTCGTCGCCCTTGTATTCGTAGCCGAGCCGTGCGCAGTTGACCGTCACCACGCCGACCGAACCGGTCTGCTCGGCCGAGCCGAACAGGCCGTTGCCGCGCTTCAGGAGTTCGCGAAGGTCGAGTTGCAGGCGGCAGCACATCGAGCGGATGTGATTCGGCTTCATCTCCGAATTGATGAAGTTCTGGAAGTAGGGCAGGCCGTACTTGGCGGTCATCTCGAACAGCAGCGTGGCGTTTTCCGATTCCCAGGGGAAATCCGGCGTCATGTTGTAGGTCGGGATGGGGAAGGTGAACACGCGGCCCTTGGCGTCGCCGGTGGTCATGACTTCTATATAGGCGCGGTTGATCATGTCCATCTCGGCCTGCAGCTCGCCGTAGGTGAAGGGCATTTCCACGCCACCGACCACCGGCACCTGCTCGCGCAGGTCTTCCGGGCAGACCCAGTCGAAGGTCAGGTTGGTGAACGGCGTCTGGGTGCCCCAGCGCGACGGCACGTTGAGGTTGTAGATCAGCTCCTGGATGAATTGCCTGACCTGGGAGTAGGGCAGATTGTCCTTGCGGATGAACGGCGCCATGTAGGTGTCGAACGAGGAGAATGCCTGCGCGCCGGCCCATTCGTTCTGTAGCGTGCCGAGGAAGTTGACGATCTGTCCGACCGCCGAGGACATGTGCTTGGGCGGCCCCGCTTCGACCTTGCCCGGTACGCCGTTGAGACCTTCATGCAGCAGGGTGCGCAGCGACCAGCCGGCGCAGTAGCCGGCCAGCATGTCGAGGTCGTGGATGTGGATCGAGCCGTCGCGGTGGGCTTCGCCGAGTTCGGGCGGATAGACATGGTTGAGCCAGTAGTTGGCCACCACCTTGCCGGAGACGTTGAGGATCAGGCCGCCCAGCGAATAGCCCTGGTTGGCGTTGGCATTCACGCGCCAATCCTGGCGCGACAGGTATTCGTTGATCGATGCTTCGACGTCGACCACGGTCTTGCGGTCCTCGCGCAGCTTTTTGTGAGTCTCGCGATAGACGATGTAGGCGCGCGCGGTGGCGAGGTGATTGGCGGCGATCAGGGTGTGCTCGACCACGTCCTGGATGCGCTCGATATCCGGCGGGGCGGTGCGGAACTTGTGGACCAGCACCTTCATTGCCTGGGCGGTCAACAAATCGGCTTCGGCGTCGCCGAATTCTCCTGTGGCCTGTCCGGCGCGCAGCAGCGCCGAGCGGATCTTGCCCGCATCGAATGTCGCCCGCCGGCCGTCGCGCTTGACCACCTCGTGCGGCAACATCGTCACCACCTTGTCTGCAATCACTTCTGACATCGCCATCTCCTCATTTTTCAATATTTTGTGTTTGCTACCAGGTCAACATACAACCTGTTGATCAAAGATCAAGATGAATTTGAGGTTAGTAGGTCTTGATATGCTTAATCGCGCGTAATTGCGCGGTTTGAAGGAGCCTGGGCATGGACACGATTTTGGAATTTCTCGGCACTGACCACCGCGCGTGCGAGGACTTGTTCGCCATGGCGGCTGTTTTGCCTGATTCCCCGGCATGTGGCCGAGGCAAATGCAACCGGGCAGCCGAGGTCGTGATCCAACACGGTGGCATCGTGGTGGTGTATCGGTACAATCCGGTTTCTGCAGCCAGAGGGATTAGGCCGGGGCTGCGTATATGGGTGACCCGGGGCTTTCGGGAAGCCGGTCAGGCCCACCAACAGCAATCGTAAGGATCAGAATGAAACGCGTGGATGATTTCCGCCTGCGCTTCGGCAAGCAGGAACTGGTGCCGATCGTCATCGGCGGCATGGGGGTGGATATTTCCACCGCCGATCTGGCGCTCGAGGCGGCGCGCCTCGGCGGCATCGGCCACATCTCGGACGCCATGGTGCAGACCGTATCCGATACCCGCTTCGACACCAAGTTTGTCAGCGAAAAGCTGAAGAAGTACAAGGCCAACGTCGCGAGCAGTGACAAATCCGAGGTTCATTTCAATCTCGACGTGCTCGAGGAGGCGACGCGCAATCATGTGGGCCATGCCATGGACGCCAAGCGCGGCGACGGCATGATCTTCATCAACTGCATGGAAAAGCTGACCATGAACTCGCCGCGCGAGACCCTGCGCATGCGCCTCAAGGCCGCGCTCGACGCCGGCATCGACGGCATCACGCTCAGCGCCGGACTGCATCTCGGATCGTTCGCGCTGATCGAGGACCATCCGCGTTTCCGCGACGCCAAGCTCGGTATCATCGTTTCCTCGCCACGCGCGCTGGCGATGTTCCTGCGCAAGAACGCCCGGCTCAATCGCCTGCCCGACTTCGTCATCGTGGAAGGGCCGCTCGCCGGGGGGCATCTCGGCTTCGGCATGGACTGGGCAAAGTACGACCTCGCCACCATCATGGGCGAAGTTCTGACCTTCCTGAAAAACGAGCATCTCGACATTCCGGTGATCGCCGCCGGCGGAATCTTCACCGGCAGCGACGCCGCGGCCTTACTCGAGCAGGGGGCAGCCGCGGTGCAGGTGGCGACGCGCTTCACCGTCACCAAGGAGTGCGGCCTGCCGGACAAGGTCAAGCAGGATTACTTTGTCGCCAACGAGGAAGACATCGAGGTCAACACCCTCTCGCCGACCGGCTATCCGATGCGCATGCTCAAGGGCAGCCCGGGCATCGGTTCCGGCATTCGTCCCAATTGCGAGGCCTACGGCTACCTGCTCGACGCCAACGGCCGCTGCGCCTACATCGACGCCTATAACCGCGAGGTGGAACTGCATCCGGGGGCGAAGAAAGTCAAGGTCATGGACAAGACCTGCCTGTGCACCCACATGCGCAATTTCGACATCTGGACCTGCGGTCACTACACCTACCGCCTCAAGGACACCACCCTGCGCCAACCCGACGGCAGCTACCAGATTCTGAGCGCCGAGCACGTGTTCCACGATTACCAGTTCAGCACCGACCAGAAAATCGCATTGCCGGGGTAAGTCGGCTCGGGCGCCGAGCTGGCGTGATCGCCGGACGAGGCAACTATCAGGAACGATAAAAAACGGGGCACTGCCTGAGCAGTGCCCCGTTTCGTCGTGGGTGAAGCGATTACTGTGCCGGAGCAGCAGGCGCCGGAGCGGCGGGAGCCGGTGCAGGCGCGACAGGAGCAGGCATCATCTGGCTCCAGACCGTGGGGTCAAAGGGATTGAAGATCGGCGCCGGAGCGGTGCCCTGCGGCGCCATCTGGGGAAGCATCGCGCCATAGGTGGCCGGGTTGATGAACGCGCCCATGCTGCCGTAGGACCTGGGATCCATGGTGGCGCCCATCCAGCCGGTATACATGGCGGGGTTGAGCGGCGCCATCATCAGGTTGAGGTTGCGCGGATCCATCGGAGCCGTCAGCCATTTCATGTACATGTTGGGGTTGAGCGGTTGCATCGCCAGGTTGAGGTTGCGCGGATCCATCGGCGACATCAGCCACTTCATGTACAGGTTGGGGTTGATGAAGGGGGTCATCATGGCGGTGTAGAAATTGGGGTCCATGCCCGCCGCCATCCACTTCATGTAGACGTTGGGATCGGCCATCATGCTCATCCAGTTCGAGTACATGGCCGGGTTCATCATTCCCGCCATCATGCGCGTGTAGGTGGCGGGATCCATGGAAGCCTGCGCCATGGCAGTGGCGAAGGCGGGATCCATGGTGGTTATCATCGTCGGCACGGCGGCCTTCGGATCCTTCATCAGTTCGGGAATCTGGCTCGGGTCGGTCATTTTCTCGACCACCGCCTCGGGGGTGGCCTGCTGGGCCAGGGCGGGCATCGCGACGACGGCCGCAAGGGCCAGCAACAGTTTGTTCGATTTCATGGTGTTCTCCTCGTGAAAAAAAGTATGGCCAGACGATCAGTATAGAAGACCATCAGAAAAAGATACTAGCAAGAAACTCCTGCTTATGGACGGCTTCGCGCCCTGATGCGCCTGTGCCGCGATCTTGTGCAGGCGCACGCCATGCCGCTCGCGCATGGCGCGTCCGAAGGTGTGGATGTGGTCGGCGAGGATGGTCATCTGCGGTTTCTCGCTCAACCGGGTTTGCCGTCGACCCGCGGGCGCAGCAGCATGGGCGCATAGAGGACGGCGAACAGGCCGAAGCCGACCATCCACAGCAGGCCGGATGCGGTCATGCCTGCTGCGTGGCTCGCCGGAAAGAACAGCGGGACGGCGACCCGCAGCAACGCGGCGAGGCCGATTTCGATGAAGGCCAGCGTCATCAGCGGCGCTGGTTCCAGTAGCCTGCCGGTGTGGCCGAGCGACACCCGCGCCATCATGCCGAGGGTCAGCACGCCGATGCCGCCGGCGGTGAAGGCGTGCAGCGCGCTGCCGGCGGCGCCCTCGAATCCTGCGGCCGACAGGGCGAGCAGCGCGAACCCGAGCGCGATCCAGGCATAGCCGAGGTGCAGGACCCACAACAGCGGCACGCTCCAGTATTTGTGCGTGTACCAGCCTGCCAGGCGAATGAAGTGCACCAAAGCCGCAATCGCCGCGAGCAGCGCGGTGATGATCAGGTCGGGCGCGAGCAGGGACGCCAGCAGCGCCGCCAGCGTGACCGGCAGCACCGATCGTTCGATCACCGACCAGCGCCGTGCACGGGTGCGCAGCTTGTTGTCGGTGAAGCTCGGGATCACCCGCCCACCCATCACGACGATCATCGTCACCACCACATAGACGCCGAGGTGCAGACCCAGGCTGGCGGTCGAAGCCGTCCACCCGAGCGCTTCCAGATGCACCAGCGTGTTGGCTGCGGTCAGTACCAGCAGCATGATCGGGAAAGGATAATTGTGCAGCTGCCTGGCCTTTAGGATGGGCAGGGCAAGCACCCCCGCCAGCACCGGCAGGAAAGCCAGGTCGACCAGCGCGACCAGGGTGGGCGGCAGACCGGAAATCAGGAAGCCCAGCCGCCCTGCCAGCCAGAGCAGGAACAGCCAGGCGAGCGGAGTACCCGACGGCGTGCGGATGCCGGTCCAGTTCTGCGCGGCAGTGAGCAGGAAGCCGGCGATCACCGCCACGGTGAAGCCGAACAGCATTTCGTGGCCGTGCCAGACCATTGGAGACCAAGCGCCGAGCTCGAGGCTGCCGAGCAGCACCAGCATCCACAGCGCCATCAGCAGCACGGCCCAGATTCCGGCGGCGAGGAAAAACGGCCGGAAGCCGAGGGCGAAGGGTGCGAGGCCAGTCAGCGGCGGGCGCGTGTGCAGATCCTCTATGGGGATGAGTGCCATGGGGGGGCACCCTAGCCCGTGCTCCAGGCGCGCGGCCGGCGCATGCCGGCGATCTTGCAGGCCTGCTTGACGTAGCCGTAGGGGAAAAGTTCGAACAGTTTCTTGTGTGCGTCCTTGCCCATGCGCTCGGCGAGGTGCTTGATGACGAAGCGTGCATCGGCCGCCACCTGGTTTTCCTCGTAGAAGTCACGCATGAAGTTGATCGCGTCCCAGTGGTCATCGCTGAGCTCGATATTCTCTTCGCGCGCCAGTGCGCGGGCGACGTCCTCGCTCCAGTCGCCGGGTTCGATCAGGTAGCCCTCGGCGTCGCGCTCCGGCATGGTGATTTCACCGTCCATGATTCATTCTTCCTTTCAGGTCCGTTGCAGCAGGGGATGACTGAAAACCTGCTTCGTATCAGGTCCCGCCGCCGTGGAATTCCACCCCGGGCTGCCGTTCCGGCAGTTCCTCGACCAGCAGTTCGCGCCGCGCCAGCTCGAGCGCGTCGACTTCCGCTTCGCCGAGATAGGACTTGGCATCCGTCAGCGCGGCTGCCAGCAAATCGGCCGCGAGTGCGTCCGGTTGGCGACCGGTGGCGCGGGCCAGTGCCTTGAGTTCGAAGCTTGGATCGCGCGCCAGATGAACCTCGATGGGTTTGGTGCCGACCATGGAGTGGGGGGCTGCAGCGGCTGACTGGCCCTGGGCCTTTTCGGTGAGGATGCGACCCATCACGCCGGCGATCTTCGATGCGACCGACGGAGCGTGCCCTGCTGGCTTGAGGCGGATCTTGTTGATGAAGTATTTCTCGAAGTCGACCTTGGCCAGATGCACCCAGCGGCCCTGGCGCATCCAGTTGATGTCGCGCAGCGGGACCTGCGGTTCGGAGAGGTAGGCCGCGCCGTTGTCGCCCATGTCGGACAGCCATTTGGCGCGTTGCGGCGCGTAGCTCACCAGCTCCTCGTTGCCGATGTGGGCGAGGATGTTCTGCACCGCGACCTGGCCGGCCTTGGAGATGGTGTAGACCGAGTCGGGCGGTCCCACGGGAACAGGCGTCTTGTCCACCGGCGGCTGCGCGACGCAGGCGCCGATGGCGAAAACGTTCGGATAGTCCGGGTTGCGGAGATACTCATCCACCACGACGAGGCCCTGCGCGTTCACCAGTCCGCTGGCGTTGCGCACTGCTTCCACCCCGCGGAACGCCGGCCAGTAAACCGAGTGGGCGAATGGCAGGGCATGGGCCTGTTTCTCCCTGCCGGCAGCATCGAGCTCGACCACGTGCACCATGCCTGCTTCCACCTTGACGGTGCGGGCATTGCTGATGACGCTGATTTTGGTGTCGGCCAATGCCGCGGTGACTGCACCGCGACTGGCGCCCTCGGCACCCAGGCCGAGGTGGCCGGGCCAGGGTTCGGGTGTCACCAGGGTGATCGATACGCGGTCGCGAATATTGCGGCGCTTGAGATCGGCGTCGGCGAGGAAGGCATATTCATAGACCGGGCCGAGGATGTTCGATCCCTGCACCGCGCCGACCACGATCGGACCGGGTTTCTTGACGAATTCGCGATAGGCCGCATGGGCTTTTTCCGCCTGGTCGACGTGCAGTACCGAATGGGTGTGCTCTGCCAGACCAGGCACTTGACCGAAGTCGCCTTCGGCCCCGGTGGCGATCAGCAGATAGTCGTAGAACAGGGTCTCGCCGTTCTCCAGATCGATCTGGATGATGTCGGGCTGAATGCGCTTGACCCGGCTCTGGATGAAGCGGATGCCGCGATCCTTGAGGAAGGGCTCGATGGGAAAGGCGATATCGGAGCGGTTGCGCCAGCCCATGGCCACCCAGGGATTGGAGGGCACGAAGTGGAAATAGTCCTTGTCCGAGATGACAGTGACTTCATCTTTGGGCCCGAGCCGGGATTTCAGGGCATAGGCCGCCGGCACGCCGGCGATACCGGCACCCAGGATGGCAACGTGAGTCATTTGAGTCTCCTTAAATCGGTGTGGGCGCGCATAGCGCATCGTTTGCCCCCTCGCCCCTCGTGGGAGGAGGGATGGGGATAACCAGCGACTTGCCCGCTTGCGGGCTTAGTCGAATGGTTAGAGGTTCCATCAGAGGGGGATGTACGGTTATGGCCGGAATAACGGCATCAACCCCGCGGCCGCACCAGCTGCCAGGCGCGCACAGCATAGGTCGTCGCTGCGAAGCCGCTCCAGATGTGCACCAGGCGCGTGAACGGGAAGATCAGGAAGATCGTCATGCCGAGGAACAGATGGGTCTTGAAGATCCAGCCTGCGCCTTCCAGCAGTTCGACTGCGCCGCCGCGGAAGGTGACGATGCGCTGTCCCCATTCGGCCAGGCGCACCATCATGCTGCCGTCGAGGTGCTGTGCCGATAGCGGGATGGTCGCGAGTCCAAGCAGCAATTGCAGCCACAGCAGCACCAGGATCAGGATGTCGCTGCCCTTCGAAGTGGCGCGGATGCGCGGTTCGGTCAGGCGGCGGTGCAGCAGCAGGGTGAGGCCGACGAAAGCGAGCAAACCGGCGATGCCGCCCGAGACCATGGCGAGGATCTGCTTGGAGCCGGAGCTGATGAAAGGCTCATAGATGAAGTGCGGCGTCAGCATGCCGAACAAATGGCCGAAGAACAGGAACAGGACGCCGATGTGGAACAAATTGCTGCCCAGCAGCAATTGCTTGCGCCTGAGCAACTGCGACGAATCGCTCTTCCACGAATACTGCTCGCGGTCGAAGCGGATCAGGCTGCCGAGGAAAAACACCGCCAGCGCGATGTAGGGATAAATCCCGAAGAGTAGATGTTGCGAGTAGGACATTTTCGGATCCTCCTTTGATCAATGCGTTTGAGCGTGTGCGGCCTGCCGGTGCGACACCGGCATCTGCACCACCGCGACCTGCGGGCCGGGCTTGAGCAGGGGCTCGACACCATCCATGGTCGGGCCGAACATCTCCATCGCCTCGTCCATGTCGCGTACCGGCGGCTCGACCAGTTCCTGCGCCTCGACCGGCGAGACGGCTTCGAGCACCTGGAACGCGGTGGCGTAGGGGCTGCCATTTGCGTCGAGCTTGCGGCCGATGGCAGCGAGCACGTGCACGGCATCGCCCAGCAGTTCGAGCGCCTCTTCCGCTGGCAGCAGCGACAGGAATTCGAGAAACAGCGGCACGTAATCCGGCAACTCGGAGGAACTGGCATCGAAGTCGCGCTTCCAGTATTCCTCCAGCAAATCGATCATCGCCGAGCCGCGGTCGCGCGATTCGCCGTGGATGTGCTCGAACAGATGCAGCGAGTGCGAGGGGTTGCGATCGAAGGTGGCGACGTAGTTTTCCTGCAGCGCGATCAGCTCGGTTTCCCGCAATTGCGCGAACAGCGGTGCCATGCGGGGCGCGGCATTGCCGTTGAAACCCGCCTCTTCAGCCAGTGCAGCCTCCATTTCAGGCAAGGCCGTCAGCCAGTCGGACTCCGGGTACATCAGCAACAGGGAAATCACTTTGAAGGTTTTCATCACATTAATCCTCAACCGGTTTTCTTCTTGGCGTGCAGTTGCGACAGGTCGACCGGGACCGAATTCTTGCGGTTGCCGAACAGCGTGGTTTTCGGCGACACGCCGTCGGAGCAGCCGTTGCCGAAGGTGAATCCGCAACTCGACTTTTCCTCGAAGGTGTTGATCGATTCTTCGCGGTGGGTGCTGGGGATGACGAAACGATCCTCGTAGTTGGCGATCGCCATGTAGCGATACATTTCATCGGCCTGCGCAGATGTCAGTCCAACCTGGTCGAGCGCTGCGGTATTCGGCTTGCCGTCGACCGACTTGCCGCGCATGTAGGCGCGCATCGCCAGCATGCGGTCGAGTGCGGTGATCACCGGCTTCTCCTTGCCGCCGGTGAGCAGGTTGGCGAGGTAGGTGATCGGGATACGCAGCGACTGGGTATCGGGAATGATGCCGTTCATGCCCATCTTTCCGGACTCGGCCGCGGCCTGGATCGGCGAGAGCGGCGGGATGTACCAGACCATCGGCAGGGTGCGGTATTCCGGATGCAGCGGGAAGGCGATCTTCCAGTCGATCGCCATCTTGTAGACCGGCGACTTCACCGCGGCGTCGAGCCAGGCTTCCGGGATGCCCTCGGCGCGCGCGGCGGCGATGACTTCCGGGTCGCTGGGGTCGAGGAAGATCTTCAGCTGCGCTTCGTAGAGCTCCTTCTCGTCGGTGACGCTGGCGGCCTCCTCGATGCGGTCTGCGTCATACAGGATCACGCCGAGGTAGCGAATGCGACCGACGCAGGATTCCGAGCACACCGTCGGCTGGCCGGCCTCGATACGCGGATAGCAGAAGATGCACTTCTCGGCCTTGCCGCTCTTCCAGTTGTAGTAGATCTTCTTGTACGGGCAGCCGGAGATGCACATGCGCCAGCCACGGCACTTGTCCTGGTCGACCAGCACGATGCCGTCTTCCTCGCGCTTGTAGATCGAGCCCGAAGGGCAGGAGGCGACGCAGGTCGGGTTGAGGCAGTGTTCGCACAGGCGCGGCAGATACATCAGGAAGGTGTTTTCGAAGGTCGAGTGCATTTCCTTCTGCACGTTGTCGAAGTTCTTGTCGCGACCGCGCGAGGAGAATTCGCCGCCGAGGTCGTCCTCCCAGTTCGGACCCCAGTGGATCTTGTCCATCTTCTCGCCGGTGATGGCGGAGATCGGGCGCGCGGTGGGCGGCGTCTCGGACAGCGGCGCCTTCTGCAGGTGCTGGTAGTCGTAGGTGAAGGGCTCGTAGTAGTCGTCGATCTCCGGCAGGTTGGGGTTGCCGAAAATGTTGGCGAGGATCTTCAGGCGGCTGCCCTGGCGCGGCTCGAGCTTGCCGTCACCCTTGAGCTTCCAGCCGCCGTTCCACACGTCCTGGTTTTCCCACTGCTTGGGATAGCCGATGCCGGGTTTCGACTCGACGTTGTTGAACCACACGTATTCCATGCCTTCGCGCGAGGTCCACACGTTCTTGCAGGTGACCGAGCAGGTATGGCAGCCGATGCACTTGTCGAGATTCAGCACCATGGCAATTTGCGCACGTACTTTCATTTTTGACTCCTTGCTGACAGAGGCCCATGCCCCTGTGCGTTGTAAAAAACCCCGCTCCGGAGAGAGTGGCGCGGGTTAGGGCTGGGGGAGATCCTGCCCATAAAAGCAAAACTTTTACCGCCAAGGACGCCAAGGTTCGCCAGGGAATTCAAACGCAAGGCAAGCCCCGGTTTTCCTTTGTGCACTTCGCGTCCTTTGCGGTTCATGCCTTACATCACATCAGCGATCGACCAGCGGACCTTCCATCCAGTCCACCTTTTTCATCTTGCGCACGATCACGTACTCGTCGCGGTTCGAACCCACCGTGCCGTAGTAGTTGAAGCCGTAGGCCAGCTGCGCGTAGCCGCCGATCATGTGCGTCGGCTTGGTGATGGTGCGCGTCACCGAGTTGTGGATGCCGCCGCGGAAGCCGCTCACCTCCGCCCCGGGGACGTTGATGATCTTTTCCTGCGCGTGATACATCAGGCACATGCCCTTGGGCACCCGCTGGCTGACCACGACGCGCGCGGTGAGCGTGCCGTTGACGTTGAACACCTCGACCCAGTCGTTGTCGACCAGTCCGGCCTGCTTGGCCTCGATCTCCGAGACCCAGACGTGGGGGCCGCCGCGCGACAGCGTCAGCATGCGCAAGTTGTCGGTGTAGGTGCTGTGGATGCCCCACTTCTGGTGCGGGGTGATCCAGTTGAGCACCAGCTCGTGGTTGCCGTTCGACTTCTTGCCGAGCATCGGCGCGATGGTCTTGGTGTCGACCGGCGGCTTGTACACGCACAGGCCCTCGCCGAAATCCAGCATCCACTGGTGATCTTGGTAGAACTGCTGGCGTCCGGAGAGGGTGCGCCATGGAATCAGCTCATGGACGTTGGTATAGCCGGCGTTGTACGACACATGCTCCGATTCCAGGCCCGACCAGGTGGGCGAGGAGATGATCTTGCGCGGCTGCACCTGGATATCGCGAAAGCGGATCTTGTCGTCCTCGCGCGGGATGGCCAGGTGCGTATGGTCGAGACCGGTGATCTTCGACAGCGCCTCCCAGGCCTTGACCGCGACCTGGCCGTTGGTTTCCGGCGCCAGCATCAGGACCACTTCGCAGGCGTCGATGGCCGAGTTGATATTCGGCAGACCCTTGGCGACGCCTTCCTCGGTGACGGTGTAGTTCAGTTCGGCGAGTTGCCGCACTTCGTCTTCGGTATTCCAGGCGATGCCCTTGCCGCCATTGCCGATCTTGGTCATCAGCGGGCCGAGCGCGGTGAACTTCCTGTAGGTGTCGCCGTAATCGCGCGTCACCACCGTCATGCTCGGCATGGTCTTGCCGGGGATGGCATCGACCTCGCCCTTCTTCCAGTCGCGAACCGCCATGCTCTGGCCGAGCTCGGACGGGGTGTCGTGCATCAGCGGCGTCAGCACCAGGTCCTTCTGGGTGCCGAGGTGGGTGGCGGCGATCTCGGAAAACTTCTTGGCGATGAACTTGTAGATTTCCCAGTCGGACTTCGACTCCCACAGCGGCTGTACGGCTTCGCTCAGCGGGTGGATGAAGGGATGCATGTCCGAGGTGTTGAGGTCGTCCTTTTCGTACCAGGTGGCCGACGGCAGCACGATGTCGGAATACAGGCAGGTGGTCGACATGCGGAAGTCGAGCGTCACCAGGAGATCAAGCTTGCCTTCGGCGCCCTTGTCGTGCCACACCACTTCCTTCGGCTTGGCTTCGCCGAGCTCGCCGAGATCCGGCCCCATCACCGCGTTCTGGGTGCCCAGGAAGTACTTGAGGAAGTATTCGTGCCCCTTGCCGGACGAACCCAGCAGGTTGGAACGCCACACGAACAAATTCCGCGGGAAGTTTTTCGGATTGTCCGGGTCCTCGCAGGCAAACTTGATTGCGCCGCTCTTGATCTGCTCGACTGCGTACTTGACCGGGTCGATGCCTGCGGCGTCGGCGGCCTTGGTGATCTCCAGCGGATTGGTTTCCAGTTGCGGCGCCGACGGCAGCCAGCCCATGCGCTCGGCGCGCACGTTGAAGTCGATCAGCCGATAGTCGCCGTTGCTTTTGTCCGCAGTCGGCGAGAGTATCTCCGAGGCGGCCAGCTTCTCGTGGCGCCACTGGCTGGTGTGGGCGTAGAAGAACGAGGTCGAGTTCATCTGCCGCGACGGACGATGCCAGTCGAGGGCGAAGGCCAGCGGTGCCCAGCCGGTCTGCGGCCGCAGCTTCTCCTGGCCGACGTAGTGCGCCCAGCCACCGCCCGACTGGCCGATACAGCCGCACATCATCAAGAGGTTCATGATGCCGCGGTAGATCATGTCGTTGTGGTACCAGTGGTTCAGCGCCGCGCCGAGGATGACCATCGACTTGCCGTGGGTCTTGTCGGCGTTGTCGGCGAACTCGCGCGCCACCGTGATGATGTCGGCGCGCGGTACGCCGCAATGCTTCTCGGCCCAGGCCGGGGTGTAAGGCACGTTGTCGTCGTAGCTGGTCGGAATGTTCGGCCCACCGAGGCCGCGGTCGACACCGTAGTTGGCGAGCGTGAGGTCGTAGACGGTGGCGACGCGCACGTCCTTGCCGCCGATGCTGATGACCTTGACCGGCAGCTTGCGCGCCAGCAGTTCGTTGTGGTCATCGCCGCCGAAGTAGGGGAAGGCCACCTCGACAACTTCGTCGTGGCTGCCGAGCAGGGTCAGCTGCGGTTTCACTTCCTTGCCGGAATAGCCGTCGCGCATCTCGAGGTTCCAGGCGCCGGACTGGCCCCAGCGGAAGCCGACCGAGCCGTTGGGGGCCACCAGATAGCCGGTGTCCTCGTCGTATACGACCGTCTTCCACTCGGGATTGTTGTCCTGGCCGAGGTTGCCGGTCAGGTCGGAGGCGCGCAGGTAGCGGTCGGCGATCAGCTGGCCTTCATGCTCCTTGAGCATGACCAACATGGGATGGTCGTTGTACTGGCGGCAGTAGCTGTCGAAATACGCGCTTTTGTTCCTGTTGTGGAACTCGCTCAGGATGACGTGACCCATCGCCAGCGCCAGCGCGGCGTCGGTGCCCTGCCTGGGTGCCAGCCAGATGTCGCCGAACTTGACCATCTCGCCGAAATCGGATGAGACCGCCACGGTCTTGGTGCCCTTGTAGCGCACCTCGGTATAGAAGTGGGCGTCCGGGGTACGGGTCTGCGGCACGTTGGAGCCCCACACCATCAGGTAGGTCGAGTTGTACCAGTCGGCCGATTCCGGCACGTCGGTCTGCTCGCCCCACACCTGCGGGCTGGAGGGTGGCAGGTCGCAGTACCAGTCGTAGAAGGAGCCGCTTACGCCGCCGATCAGCGACATGTAGCGCGAACCCGCCGCGTAGCTGACCATCGACATGGCCGGAATCGGCGAGAATCCGTAGATGCGGTCGGGTCCGAATTCCTTGATGGTGAAGACGTTGGAGGCGGCGATGATCTCGGTGACCTCGTCCCACTTGGCGCGCACGAAGCCGCCCTGTCCGCGGACCGACTTGTAGCGCTTGGCCTTCTCGGGATTCTGGCTGATCGACTTCCAGGCTTCCACCGGGTCCATCGTCTTGCGCGCCTCGCGCCACATTTCCATCAGGCGGCCGCGGATCAGCGGATATTTGACGCGCTGCGCCGAATACACGTACCAGGAGTAGCTGGCGCCGCGCGGGCAGCCGCGCGGTTCGTGGTTGGGCAGGTCGGGACGGGTGCGCGGATAGTCGGTCTGCTGGATTTCCCAGGTGATCAGGCCGTTCTTGACGAAAATCTTCCAGCTGCACGAGCCGGTGCAGTTCACCCCGTGGGTGGACCGCACCACCTTGTCCTGCTGCCAGCGGCTGCGATAGGAATTTTCCCAGCTGCGGTCTTCGTTGCTGACGACGCCGTGGCCGTTGGAATAACTGGCGATGTTCTTCTTGAAGAAGGTCAGTCGGTCGATGAAGTGACTCATGTCATGGTGCTCCTATTTCAAATTCGTTTTTTCCGCGAGGGGCGTGAAGAAAAATCCGGGAAGGGAATCGGCTTTTCTTCGTGTTTCTTAGTGTCCTTCGTGGATGAGGCTCTGTTACGGGTTCTTGATGTACGCGTTTTTGCGCAGGTAGAACCACCAGTTCAGCACCAGGCACACGGCGTAGAAGATGGCGAAGCCGTACATGGCGTTTTGCGGGGTACCGGCCTTGATCTGTTCGCCGATCACCACCGGGGCGATGAAGGACCCGTAGGCGGCGACCGCCGAGGTCCAGCCCAGCACCGGGCCGGCCTGGACGCGGTCGAAGATCACCCCGACGGTGCGGAAGGTCGAGCCGTTACCGATGCCCGTGGCGGCGAACAGCACGACGAAGGTGATCAGGAACTGGGTGAAGTAGATTTCCGGCGTGGCGGACTGGTAGGCCTGCATCATGATCCAGCCGGCGTAGGCGGAAGCCGCGACCATGATGGCGGAGATGATCTGGGTGACGATGGAACCGCCGACCTTGTCGGAAATCCAGCCGCCCACCGGCCGGATCAGCGCACCGACGAAGGGGCCGATCCAGGCGTATTGCAGCGCTGACGGCGCGTTGGGATTCTTGACGTGGGTCATCAGGCCGGTCACCGGATCGAGAATGTGCTGCTCGCCGAAGATGACCGTGATCGCCAGCGGCAACGCCATCGAGAAGCCGATGAAGGAGCCGAAGGTGACGACGTAGAGCGCCGTCATCGACCAGGTGTGCTTGTTGCTGAAAATCGCGAACTGCTTGCTGATGTTTTCCTTCATGGCGCCGAAGGCGGCCAGCTTCATGACCAGCAGCGTGCTGGCGATGATGAGCGGCATCGCCACCCACATGTTGAGCACGCCGAGGCCGGTGGGCGCCGGCAGGTAAAGATAGAGGCCGCCGATGGCGGGGACGAAGGCGAGGGTGTAGAGCCAGGTGACCTTGATGAAGGCCGCCAGGGTATTGCCGGCATCGGGCGAGACCGGCTGCAGGTTGTTCATGCCGAACCACGCAATGACGGCGAGCGGCACCAGCGACAGCACCCAGGCGAAGCCGGCGTTCTGGATGAAGGTTTCGGTGCCGGCGGTGATCTTGCCGAGAATCCAGCCGCTGTCCTTGACCAGCGTCATCGAGTCGCCGCCCAGCGCGCCGAACACGCTGACCGTCATCACCAGCGGGATGATGATCTGCATGGTGGTGACGCCGAAGTTGCCCAGACCCGCATTGATGCCGAGCGCCGTGCCCTGCAGGCGCTTGGGGAAGAAGGTGGAAATGTTGGACATCGAACTGGCGAAGTTGCCGCCGCCGACGCCCGACCACAGGGCCATCAGCTGAAACGTCCACAAGGGCCAGTCGGGATGCTGCAGGACGATGCCGGTGCCGATGGCGGGCGCCAGCAACATGGCGGTGGTAAGGAAGATGACGTTGCGGCCGCCTGCGAGCCGGATGAAGAAGGAGGAGGGGATTCGCATCGTCGCCCCGGCCAGGCCGGAAATCGCGGTCAGCGTGAACAGCTCTTCCTTGCTGAACGGAAAGCCCAGGTTGAGCATCTGCACGCTGATGATGCCCCACATCAGCCACACGGCGAATCCGCACAGCAGGGCCGGCACCGAGATCCACAGGTTGCGGTAGGCGATCTTCTTGCCCTTCGTCTCCCAGAACGTCGGATCTTCCGGATTCCAGTCCTTGATATTGGTGGGCATTTTGTATTCCTTTTTCAGATTGACCGACTGAGCCGAGCAGTGCGCGACTCCAGCTTGACTACTCCATCAGGTCCGCTGTGCGCGCCCGATCTCTTTCCCGCTTCGCATCCATCGGACGCACTTCCGTCCAGTACATCCACATCAGCGACACCCACACCACGCCGAACATCAGCATGAAGGCGGAGGAACGGATGCCGGTCAGGTCGACCAGCGCGCCGAACATGATCGGCATCACGAACCCGCCCAGGCCTCCGGCGAGGCCGACCACGCCGGAAACCACGCCGATGTTGCCGGGGTAGTCGTCGGAGATGTACTTGAAGACCGAGGCCTTGCCGATGGCGAACGCCATGCCCAGGGTGAACATGATGATGGTGAAAACCGTCGCGTTCAGGCCGAAGTGGAAGGTCAGCGGGCCATCGACGGTCGTGATGGTGATGTTGCTCTGCGGATAGGAGAGGAAGAACAGGCAGACCAGCGAGATCCACAGCACCCACCAGGTGATGGTGTGGGCGCCGAACTTGTCGGAGAAGTAGCCGCCGACCGCGCGCAACACGCCGCCCGGGATGCTGAAGGCGGCCGCCAGCAAGGCTGCAGTCTTGAGATCGAAGCCGTATTCGCTGACGTAGTATTTGGTCATCCACAGCGCCAGCGCGACGTAGCCACCGAAGACGATGGAGTAGTACTGGCTGTAGCGCCAGACCCTCGGATCCTTGAAGGCGGCCAACTGCTCACGGATGGTGACGGACTTGCCGACCTTGTGGCTCGGTTCGCTGTAGGTGAAGAACCAGAACACGATGGCGGTCACCAGCATCAGCACCGCGTAGACCCGGGGCACCATGGTCCAGCCGTAGCCGATCACGATGATCGGGGCGAGCAGTTTGGTGACCGCGGCGC
>Ga0209285_10000256_pt1 | contig 19580 bp, 13 predicted proteins | sample PPLLak3March2015_2_FD_187249 | JGI IMG/M metagenome (GOLD analysis project Ga0209285, IMG submission 187249) | Freshwater sediment microbial communities from Prairie Pothole Lake near Jamestown, North Dakota, USA - PPLs Lake P8 Core (3) Depth... | ecosystem: Environmental > Aquatic > Freshwater... | reverse complement strand
AGTTGCCGTGATGGATGGAAAGATATGGGGGTATGGGGCGGGCTTCGCCCGCCCCATACCCCCAATTTCCTTCCTCTTCCGGCGATTCCCAGAGAACCAAAAAGCGCCTGCTCACATGGTAGAATTCATTTCGATCCCTATCCAGTGAAATGACCATGAAACACGCAGAAAAAATAGCATCCGCCCTTAATGTCCGTTCCAACCAGGCTGCCGCCGTCATCCAGCTTTTGGATGAAGGCAATACCGTGCCCTTCATTGCCCGCTACCGCAAGGAAATGACCGGTTCCCTCGATGACGAACAGGTGCGCATCATCGCAGATGAGATCGTCCGCCTGCGCGCCATCGACGAGCGTCGCCAGACCATCCTGGTTTCCATCTCAGAACAGGGCAAGCTGACCGATGAACTCAAAACCGCCATCGAAGCCGCCGAAACCATGACTGCCCTGGAAGACCTGTACGCGCCCTACAAACCCAAGCGCCGCACGCGCGCCACGGTTGCGAAGGAGAAGGGATTGGAACCGCTGGCAAAGGTCATCCTCCAGCAGGCGCGCGGCGACCGCTCCGCCGAGGAGATCGCAAAGGGTTACCTCAACGATCAGGTTGTCACCGTGGAGGATGCCCTGCAAGGCGCTCGCGACATCGTGGCCGAGATCGTCAGCGACAATGCCAATGTACGCCAGGCGGTGCGTGAAAAGGCGCTCAAGTTCGCCACGCTCACGGCCGAAAAAGTGGAAGATGCCGTGGATGAAAAGCGCGTCTACGAAAGCTACTACGATTTCTCCGGCCGCGTCGACCGCTTGCAGCCCCACCAGGTGCTGGCCATCAACCGCGGCGAGAAGGAAGGCATCCTGCGAGTCAGGGTGGAAATCACAGAGCGCGACTGGCGGCCCGTAACCGAAATCGAGTACGAATCCAATATCCTCAGCCCGATGGTCGACCAGTTGATCCTGGCCATCCAGGATTCCGCCGAGCGCCTGCTCCTGCCAGCCATCGAGCGCGATGTGCGTCGCGAACTCTCCGAGAAGGCCGACGGGCATGCCATCAATGTCTTTGCCACCAACCTGCGAGCCTTGCTTGGACAGCCGCCCCTGGCCGGGCACACCGTGCTGGGTCTCGACCCCGGTTTTCGCACCGGCTGCAAAGTTGCTGTCGTGGACCCGACTGGCAAACTGCTGGATACCGGCACCATCTATCCCCATGAACCCAAGAAGGACTGGGAAGGTGCCCTCGCTACACTGGAGGAGATGGTCAACCGCCATCATGTCACCCTGATTACCATCGGCAATGGCACCGCATCGCGCGAGACCGAGAAACTGGTGGCAGAGTTGATCCGTGGTGCGCCTGCTGACGTTAGGGCGCAGCACGCTGCGCCACTACGATACCTGATCGTCAACGAGGCGGGGGCTTCGGTTTATTCCGCCTCGCCGCTCGCCCGCCAGGAATTCCCTGACCTGGATGTTTCCATCCGCGGGGCGGTCTCGATTGCCCGCCGCGCCCAGGATCCGCTGGCGGAACTGGTCAAGATCGACCCCAAATCCATCGGCGTTGGCATGTACCAGCACGATGTCGATCAGGCCGCCCTCGGCCACTCCCTGGACGGCGTGGTGGAGAGCGTGGTCAACCGGGTTGGGGTGGATGTGAACACCGCCTCGCCGGCCCTGCTGACCCACGTGGCCGGGATCGGCCCCAAGCTGGCAACATCCATCGTCGCCTACCGCGACACGCACGGCGCATTCCGCGCCCGCGAGGAACTGCGGGATGTATCCGGATTGGGCCCGAAAGCCTACGAACAGTCGGCTGGTTTCCTGCGCATCCGCGAAGGTGAAAATCCGCTCGATGCATCTGCCATCCACCCGGAAAGCTATGCCATTGCGGAAGCAGTTTTGGAACGCGCCGGGCTTACCCCTGCCACACCCATATCCGAACGCAAACCTGCCCTGGATGCACTCCTGGCTCGAACGCCCATCGAGAAACTGGCGAATGAACTGGATTGCGGCGTTCCCACCCTGCACGATATTTTCGAGCAATTGGTCCGCCCGGGACGCGACCCGCGCCAGGATACCCCCGCGCCCATCCTGCGCTCCGATGTGCTCAAAATGGAAGACCTGGCGGTCGGGATGACGCTCAAGGGCACCGTCCGCAACGTGGTCGATTTCGGCGCATTCATCGATATCGGCGTCAAGCAGGATGGCCTGCTGCACAAGTCCCAGATCCCGTTTGGAACGGTGCTCAAGGTTGGGGACATCCTCGACCTGGAAATATTGAAGATCGAGATCGAACGTGGGCGCATCAGCCTGGGATGGATGAAATAATCATATGACGACACTTGCATCTCCTGCCGAATTCACCCTGGTGCGCAAACGCTCCGACCGACGCAGCCCGGTGCGCTGGGTCATCAGCCACGGCTTGCGGCACTGGTGGCTGGTCATCATCATGGTCATCGGCGCCTGGGGCAACGCCCAACTGGCTGCCTACGTCCCGGTACTTACGGGAAGGGCTTTCGATCAGATCACATCCATCCCGCCGGTGACCTCCGGCCTGCTCTCGATCGTCCTGCTAATCGGCGGCTCACAGATCCTGCGTGCCTTCCTTCAACTGGGACGCAACTTCGGCGCCGAAGTCATTGCCCAGAAAGTGGAGCGTGACGTTCGCGACGAGCTGTACGTCTCCCTGCTTGGCAAGAGCATGACCTTCCACAGCCTGCAGCCGGTGGGCGATACGATGGCGCGCGCCACTAATGACGTGCGCGAAGTCAACTACCTTTTCAGCCCGGGCGTCAACCTGGTGGTCGGTTCGCTGCTGTTCCTGGTGATGCCGATCGCCTTCGCCCCGCAGTACCACTGGTCGCTGATCCTGACCCCACTCCTGTACACCATCCTATACTTCTTTGCCTTGCGGCGCTATCTCAAGAACATGGAGCCCATCACCAACGAAGTGCGCGAGTCCTTCGGCCTGATGAACATCCGTCTCTCCGAAGCGCTGGATGGGATCGAGGTCATGAAGGGCGCCGCGCAGGAAGAATCGGAAGTCACGCGCTTCGAAACGAATGCCCGCCGGGTGCGCGCCGCCAACGTCCGCCAGGGGGATTTGGAAGCGCGCTTCATTCCCCTGCTGATGATGGCCGTTGCGATGGGCGTTGGATTGTTCCACTCCATCTTGCTCTACCGGGCAGGCCTCCTCCAGGTCGGGGATGTGGTGGCCTACATGGGACTGCTGCTGATGCTCGACTTCCCCACCTGGACCTCCATCTGGGCTTATTCCCAGATCTCGCTTGGCCTGGCCGGGGCACGCCGCATCCTCGAGTTGATGAACCGCGAGACCAAACTCGACCAGAACGAGACCGGCTACAGCGGTACCATCCGCGGCCAGGTTGAGTTCCGCGAGGCGTGTTTTTCCTACGGTGATAACGATGAGCCGGTCCTTAAGGATATCAACTTCAAGATCGAACCCGGCCAGACGGTAGCCATCGTCGGCCAGACCGGGACCGGCAAGACCTCGCTGATGAAGCTGGTCAACCGCACTTATGATACCTCCTGCGGGCAGGTGCTGGTCGATGGCGTGGATGTGCGCGACTGGAACCTGGCCGCCTTGCGCCAGCAGGTTTCGATCATCGAACAGGATATCTTCCTCTTCTCGCGCAGCATTGCCGAGAACATCGCCTTCGGCAAGCCAGGCGCATCCCCGGTGGAGATCGAAGCAGCTGCCCAGGCCGCCCAGGCCGACGAGTTCATCAACACCTTCGAGAAGAAATACGAAACCGTGATCGGCGAACGCGGCGTGACCCTGTCCGGCGGGCAGCGCCAGCGCCTGGCCCTGGGACGCGCTTTCCTGACCGACCCGCGCATCCTGATCCTGGATGACTCGACCAGCGCCATCGACAGCGCCACCGAGGATCTCATCCAGCGCGCCATTGCCGCGGCAGCCAAAGGCCGGACAACCTTCATCATCACCCACCGCCTGTCGCAGATCCGCTGGGCTGACCTGATCGTTGTCCTGCGCAAAGGGCGGATCGCGGCCATCGGTTCGCACGATGAGTTGATGAAAACTTCTGATGCATACGCTCGAATTTTCAGGGAATAAGGAGAAGGTAATAAGGTAACCAGGTTAGCAGGAGTCCTGCTTCCTGATCACAAATTACCCGATGACTACACATGGGATTCTTCGATGGATTAAGCGACGAAAAATACGATCGCCAGTACAAGGACAAGGATCTTTTCAGGCGCATCGTTGCCCAGTTCAAGCCTTATCGCAAGGGCATTGTTTATATTTCCCTGCTCACCATCCTGATGTCGCTGGTGGGAGCCATCACGCCGATCGTGACCGGGCGCGCCCTCGATTTCCTAAAAAGCCCCAACCAGTGGATCGTCCTGTTTGCCATCCCGGGTGCGATCGCCCTGGTTGGCATCACGGATTGGAGCTTGAACTGGATCCGTCGCAGCCTGACGGTGCGCGTCCTGGGCGATGTGGTGCTCGACCTGCGCACGCGCGCCTTCCGTGCCGCCGCCGAGCATGACCTGTCTTTCTACGACCAGTTCTCCTCCGGGCGGATCGTCTCGCGCATCAACTCGGATACCAATGACCTGAGCAACCTGGTCATCATCGTCACCGATGTGACCGCACAATTCATCCAGGCCATCCTGTTGGGTGTGGTGCTGGTGCGCACCGAATGGAAACTGGCGTTGATCCTGTTCGCCTTCATGCCGGTCGTATTTGGCATCGCCATCGGCTTCCGGCGGCTGGCGCGCGTCGTCACCAAGAAAGGCATGCAGGCCATGGCGGATGTCAACGCCGCCATCAAGGAGACCGTCTCCGGTATTGCCATCGCCAAGAATTTCCGCCAGGAAATGACCATCTTCGAAGAGTTCGACAGCGCCAACCGCAAATCTTACCGCTACAACATCCAGCGTGGCTTCATCCTATCCCTGATCTTCCCGGTCCTGAACGGCGTGACCGGCATCTTCACCGCCATCCTGGTCTATTTTGGCGGACTGAGCGCCGCCGCTGCATTGATCTCAGCCGGGGCCTGGTACCTGTTCATCCTCAGCCTGGATCGCTTCCTGTGGCCGGTGATGAACCTTTCGGCCTTCTGGGCCCAAATCCAGAACGGGCTCTCGGCTGCCGAACGCGTCTTCGCCCTGATCGATGCCGAACCGGCTGTGATCCAGAACGATAGCCGCACTATGGACAAACTGAACGGGGAAGTGCAGTTCGATCATGTCACCTTCCGCTATGCCGACAACGAACCGATACTGACCGATTTCAGCATGGCCATCCATGCCGGGGAAAACCTGGCCCTGGTGGGTCACACCGGTTCCGGCAAGACCTCCATCGCCCGGCTGATCGCCCGCTTCTACGAGTTCCAGGGTGGCAAGCTCCTGATCGATGGCCTGGACATCCGCAGCTTCGACCTGGGATCCTACCGGCGGCGACTGGGGATCGTTTCGCAGGTGCCGTTCCTGTTCTCCGGCACGGTGGCCGAGAACATCCGCTACGCCAAACCGGAAGTGGGCAATGCCGAAATGCTGGCCATGGCCAGGCGCATCGGGGATGGCGACTGGCTGGAAATCCTTCCAGATGGCCTGGAGACGCAGGTCGGCGAGCGCGGCGGGATGCTCTCGATGGGCCAGCGCCAACTGGTAGCCCTCATGCGCGTCCTGGTTCAGCAGCCAGCCATCTTCATCCTGGACGAGGCCACCGCCAGCATCGACCCGTTCACCGAGTGGCAGATCCAGCAGGCGCTCAACCTGATCCTGGCCAATTCCACCAGCATCCTGATCGCCCATCGCCTCTCCACGGTGAAGGCTGCCGACCGGATCATCGTCCTCGAAAAGGGCAAGATCATCGAGGAGGGCAACCATGATGGGTTGCTGATCAGAGGCGGGCATTACGCCACCCTGTACAACACCTACTTCCGGCACCAGTCGCTGGCGTATGTGGAGCAGGTAAAGGAGATGGTGGCAAAGTAGAGTCACCCCTAGAAACCGATCGTTCGATGGAATGACCGCAAAAGCAAATCCCATCCTCAACCTCAACCTGCGCTGGTTCCTGCTGGCGATGATCCTGGCCAACATCGCCGGTCAGATGGCCTACAGCATGCTCTCCCTGTACCTGATCGACCTGGGCGCCAGCGTCGGTCAGGTGGGGTTGGTCTTTACGGTTGCCTCACTCGTGCCGATGGTGCTCCAGATCTTCGGCGGCTGGTTTTCGGATACCATCGGCCGGCTGCGCGCCATCGCCATTGGCAGTTCCATCGCGGTCTTCGGCTACCTGCTGTTCTTCATCTCCCCTTCCTGGGAATGGGTAATGCTGGGGCTGTGTGTGGAATATGTTTCGAATTCGTTCGTCGGTCCCAGCTTCGGCGCCTATATCGCCGAACAGTCTGAAGAATCCGCCCGCGGGCGCGTTTATGGAGTCTCACGCGGGATTTACATGATCGTGACCGTCATCGGGCCAGCATTGGCTGGCTTGCTGGCCTACCGCTTCAACTTCCGCCTGATGCTGGCCGCGGCCTTCGGTTTCTACGCCCTGGCAACCGCCGTGCGCGTCTGGATGGCAACCAATGAAAGGTTCAAACCGGAGCGCACGCCCGAGAAGCCGATTTTGTCCGGACTATCGGCGCAACTGAAAGCCATGTTCGGCCTGCTCTTTGCAGGCGGCATCCTGACCTGGATCTGGATCACGGACGCGATCGGAGATACCTCCTTCAATTTGACCGGGGAACTGTTCCCTATTTACCTGTCGGATATCGGCAGGCTGACGGTGGAACAGATCGGCTTGATGGGTTCGGCCTGGGGAGCAGCCAGCATCGCCGGCTCCTTCCTAGGTGGCTGGCTGACCGACAAGCGCTCGGAACGGACGATCATCACCGGCGGATTCCTGCTCGTCACGCTGGGATGGATAGCTATTATCCTTGCACATTCCCCACTGGCATTCCTGGGCTCGCGCATCCTGGCCGGGCTGGGCGTAGGCCTGCTGATGCCATCTTATGATTCTCTCATCTCGAAGATCGTTCCCGAAAACAAGCGCGGCCTGGCATTCGGCTTCTTCGGCACCTCGCTGGGCATCCTGTCCCTGCCCATGCCGTGGATCGGGGCGCAGCTATGGGAGCGCTTCACGCCTCAAACCCCGTTCTGGCTCACAGCGGTCGCCTGTGCCATCATGATGCCGATCGCCTGGTTCAAGTTTGTATTACCGAAAATAGATAGAAGGGAACAACAAGCCCCCACGTGATCCTTTTTCTATGGAGTCCGACGACTCCAGTCATCGGAATACCACACGACCAAACCCCATATTTATTACTTCGGCTGCTACCCGCCCACCAGTCGGATCAACGCATTCGGAACCCAGAAACCGCCATAGCCAAAGAAAACCACTACCAGCGAAACGAGCAGGAGCAGAACCCCAAATCCGATCAGGATCCAGTCGCGCGTATGGTAAGGGATCTCCTCCAGCCAGGTGCGCGGGCCGATACCAAAGGCGCGCAGGTCCATGGCATCGATGATATCTTCCGATCCAATGATGGCATGGATGGTGACCGGCACAAAGATCGGGCCCAGTTTACGCACCTGCTCGAGCAATCCGCCGCGGATCTTCTCTAGTTCATAGCCGCGGGCGCGCTGGGCATCCATCGTCAACTGGAAATCGCGCCCGAAGGTGGGGATGAAACGCATGGTCAGGTCCATGGCGTAGGCGATCTTGTCCGGGAAGCCCAGGCCGCGGAACGTAACGCCATACAGGGATGGGTTGAGCGTGTATGGGATCAGGATGGTCATCACGGCAATGCTGAAAACGCGCGCCAATTGGCTGACCGCAAAGAAGGACCGTTCCACGCTGATATTGAGAGTCGGAGTCCAGCCAAAGATCTTGAACGAGGCTTGAAAACTGCGGATGATATGTTCTTCCTGGTAAGCCTCGATCCCGCCCCGTCCGGTAAGGAATGTCAGGAAGGCATAGATCACAACAAAACCGATGATGAAAACAAAGGCGCGCCGCATTTCCTTCCAGGTCACGCCCGAGGTCAACAGGACAATGACGGAAGTGGCAAAGAAAAATGCCAGGAAACGCACATCCCAGAAGAACAGGGTGCATACAAGGAAGCAGGCATAGAAGATGATCCAGGCCCGCGGGTTGAACCACTGGATGAGCGACTTGCGTTTGCGGTAGCGCCAGGTGACAAGCATAGTTTCAACCTGTCATTGCGAGCCCCCTGAGCGAAGCAAAGGGGGCGAAGCAATCTCCTGGCATACCAAGCAGATTGCTTCGTCGCTTCACTCCTCGCAATGACACAAATGACTACCGTCCGGATTGCCGCTGGACGGATGCGTAGGCTACCACCAACAGCGGGACGAGGATGGCAGCGAAGATCAGGTTGGGGCCGGCAGCCGGTAGGAACTCACCGACGATGGCGATTACGGGCGGATAGCCGTTGATCCAGATATCCGAGACGGCGGCAAAGCCGATGCCCAGGATATTGCCAAGCATGCCCCAGGTGACCGCTGCAGCAATATCCAGGTTCTTGCCAAAGACAAATCGCACCACCACAACCAGAACAAAGCCGATCAGGAGCGAGATGCCAGCAAAAAGGGTGATGGGCGCATCGCCAAAGATATTGTTTTCCACATCATAGAAGAGTGTATTTGGTGTCGACCGGTTCAGGAAATATACGATGACGGCCAGGGCGGTCAACACACCACCCGCGATCAGGACGCTGTCCAGGCTCTTCTTCTTATCCTTGAAGAGCAGAGGCAGACCGGCGATGAAGCCCACCAGGCCGTTGCCGATGCTCCACTGCGGGTACAGGCCAAAGCCGGTCAGGGCGTCGCCGAACATGTTGCCAACCGCGCCGCTGAAGAAGCCGACGATCGGACCAAAAGCGTAACCGAAGAACATCGGGATGGCGATAGCCGGACGCAGGGCAACCTGGCTAACCGACGGGACAACAAACACCGTCCCGTTGAACAGCCAGGAGAAAACCGCGTACAACGCCGCACCGATGGCCATCCAGACCACTTCGCGCGTCCCGATTTCCCAGGCCTTGCTTTCCTTGGTGAAGAAATAAATGGCAAAAGCCACCAGCAGGCCAACGATAACAAAAACGAATCGCAGCACAGGGTTCTCCCCGGTCTGGAAACGCTCAACGCCAAGTACATCACCGACCAACCAGACCAGCAGCAGGAAGACTGCCAGGATAACGACCAGGGCGATGAGCACACCAAGCAACTTCTTATTCATGACTTTTTCTCCTCTTTCGAATTTGGTTTGTAGGTTCTTGCGGATGCGCAGGAGAGCGCATCCTATACGGTATGAAGTGGGTTGGACCGGCAGTCCGACTTACAAGTGCGCCAGGGCTTCGGCACGCATGAAACGTTGGGTGCGCGGCCAGTACTTCAAGTTCTCCGCCAGAAGGCTGGTGGGCACGAGACGACAATCCTCCAGACGCCTGTCATCACCCAGCACTTCATTTGGCGGACCATCCGCGACGATCCTTCCGCCTGCCACCAACAGCACCCGGTTGGCATAGATCACCGCTAGATCGACATCGTGCGTGATAAATAAAATGGCTTCAAATCCGGGCATCTGCAGGATGGCATCCATGAAGTTCATGTAATTGAAGTAATCCTGGCCGGCGGTCGGCTCATCCATCACCAGGATGCGTGAGCGCATGGCCAGGATGGCCGCGATACTGACGCGTTTCTGCTGTCCAAAGGATAGCGCCAGGGGGGGATCTTTCTCCCTTTCAGACAGGTTGACAATCGCTAATGCTTCCTTCACCTCCTTTTCGATCAGATCTTTGGGATGTTTGAGATTCTTCGGCCCGAACGCCAATTCCTCGTGGACGGTCGGTGCGAAGAGCATGTGGCTTGGGCTTTGGAACACATACCCGAGCGTGCTGGCGATCTGCGCCACGCTGGCTTCCTTGGTATCCCGTCCCTGCACCAGTACCCGGCCCATCTTCGGTTTGAGCAAGCCAATGGCATGCTTAACGAAGGTGGTTTTGCCTGCCCCATTCGGGCCCAGCACGGCGATCACATCCCCGCGGCGGATCTCCAGGTTGATGCCATGCAACACCTCGACTTCGCTCTCGTAACCGAATGCAACATCCTCGAACCGGACGAGCGCTTCATCATCCGACCCTGAACCTGCCGCCGATGGGAGGATATCCAACGCTGCCGGGGGCGGATCCTGAGCGGCGCGCTGGATGATGGTCGGAGCGGGCAGTTTGACCTCGTGGTAATCCACCACTTCTTCGAGTCCCGTCAGCAGGCCGAGGTAACGGATCTCGCCATCCGACATGAACATGACCCGTTCTGGTCGGATGCGCATCACATCTTCGACGCGGTGCTCTACCATCAACACAGTCATGCCCTCATCGGCCAGATGGCGGACCATATCCAGGGTTTCGTAGGCAGAAGCAGGGTCGAGGCTGGCCAGTGGCTCATCCAGGAGCAGGATGGAGGGTCTCATCGCCAGCACCCCGGCCAGGGCTACCTTCTGCTTCTCGCCGCCCGAAAGGTTGAAAGTCTCGCGGTCGCGCAAGTAGGGGATGTTCAGGTAATTGAGCGCTTCATCCACGCGGGTGATGATCTCGGGGCGTGGCAGGCCCAGGTTTTCCAGCCCAAATGCCACCTCGTGCAGCACTTTCGTCCCCAGGATCTGCCGCTCCGGGTCTTGCAGCACTGTCCCGACCGTTTGGGAGATCTTCGAAAGCTGCCAGCCGGAGACATCCTGCCCGGACAATAAAATACGGCCCGTCACTTCGCCCTTGTAGGTGCGAGGGATCAGGCCGTTGATACAGCGAATGAGGGTGGTTTTGCCACAACCGCTTGCGCCGGCAATCAGCAGGATTTCACCGGGGCTGGCAGAAAACGAGAGGTTCCGGATGGCCAGTTCCTGCCGGTCACGGTAACGGAAGGAAAGGTTTTCGACAAGGAGCGGAGATTCAACTGTCATAGGCAACCGAAATGGATAACACCGGTCTATGGTTTGCGTTTCGATTCTACCTTAAGTCGAGAGAAACACCTCCACCACATCCCCCACCTTTAACCCCAACTCCTGCGCCGCGCTTCCGTTGACGACCGCAATCTCGACGAAGTCTTCGCTGTCCACCAGGGCGACTAGTTCACCAGGCTCTTTGTGGCCGTAAGAATCAACCAATCCACGAATGGTGCGTCCACAAACTTGAAACGACACATCTTTCGAACCAATCACTTCCGGCGCAGGCAGATCGGTGGTGCAGTTGCCGAATACATCCACCACCGTCACATGGGCACGCCAGCCTGCCATCGTCTTCTCGGGCTTCGGGAGCTGGATGCGGATTGGGTTATGGATCGCAAGCCCGAGGTCCGACAACGGGATGCCATTGGCCAGGTGCGCCGCGACCGGGGAAAAGATATCCCGTCCGTGGAAAGTCTGGCTGATGGCCGGCAGCCAGTATTTCTCGTTCGTCAGGTGTACGATATCCATCTTCCATCGGTTCTTTTCGGCGTCTTCATAGATGGGTGTGAACAGGCCGTTGTCCGGCCCGACGAAGAAGTGCTCGCCGATGCGGGCTGCCAGCGGACGGCGCTGCGTCCCCACGCCGGGATCCACCACAGCCAGGTGAACCGTTCCAGGTGGGAAGAACGAATACGCCCGCCAGAGCGCAAAGGCGCTTTCGAGAACATTCTGTGGGGCGATGGTATGGGTCAGATCGATGAGTTTTGCTCCCGGGCAGATGCCCAGGATGACGCCTTTCATCGTGCCAACAAAGCCATCCTTGAGACCGAAATCGGTTGTAAGGGTAAGAATGGGCATGGGGAACCTATTGACATTGATGCCTGGATTTTATATACTCACTTTAGCTATATCAGATTTTAGTAACTTCTCAATAAATAGGGGAAGACGGGGGGGGTGTGGGCGGCTTCGCCGCCCACACATCCCCCGCCCCCCAAGTTATGGAGATGATACAGATTTTACACTGAAAGAGAACTGTCCGTACAACCGAGTTGCAGGAAAAATGCCCACCATCCGTGTTAACAACCTGGATCATTATTACGAGCAGATCGGGGCAGGCCCGGCGCTGGTTTTCATCCACGGCGCTTTTGCGGATGCGCGCATCTGGGAGCCGCAGTGGGAGTGTTTTTCCTCCCGGTATCGGCTTGTGCGCTATGACCTGCGCGGGCATGGCCGGACGGGTGCATCCGGCCTGGAGCGGTACACCATCGCCACTTTTGCCGATGACCTGGCATCCCTGCTGGAGGAGCTGGAGATTTCATCGCCTTTCATCTGCGGCCTGTCGATGGGCGGGGTGATCGCCCAGGCGTTTGCCACGCGCCACCCGGAACATCCACGGGCGCTGGTGCTGGCCAGCAGCCCGGTTTCGGCCAGCCTGATCCCGATCGAGAAACTGGTTCGCTACGTGCTCTTCCCGAAGTGGGCCATGCAGATGACGATGCGGTTGCTCAGCGTCGAGCAGTTCACGCGTTTTTCGTTCAGGCTGGCGCGCATTCTGTGGGGCAAGCACTTCTTGAGCGATGTTGCCCGCGAATACATGATTCGAAGTATGCTACAGGTAGATAGCAACGAGTACCTGAAAATCTGGGCATCGTTCTACAGTTTCGCCAGGTTCCCGCTTGAAAAGATTGCATGCCCCACATTGGTGCTGAACGGAGAATACGAGGCGAAGGGTACATACCGCCACACAGAGGAGTTCCTGCGCCGTATCCCACAGGCCGAAGCCAGGGTGATCCCCGCCGCGAGTCACGGCATGAGTATGGAGAACCCGCTGGCGTTCAATAAGTTCGTGGAGGAATTCCTGCTGGGCTGTGCATGAGGGTAGATTGCAGCGATGGAAGGCCGCCTCCCTGGAATAAAACAACAAAAATTTAATAGGCAATCTTCGTTCAAAGGTTTAGTGAAACCGGAAGATGAAATGCAGCTATGCAAAGGAGTATCAGATGGGCAACAAACCATTCGTACCTGAAAACTTCGCTATCCCCCAGGTGCTCGAAACTGAATACTTCCGCTTGAGGATGCTCTCCACCGATGATGTAGAGAAGGATTATGAGGCAGTGATGGAAACGCAAGAGAGGTTCCATGCCTTGGGGTATGAATGGCCAAGAGAAGGCTTTACACTCGAAGAAAACCTGGCTGACCTGGAACAGCACCAACAGGAATTCCTGGATCGTAAAGCATTTGCGTACACGGTCGTATCCCTGGATGAGAGCCGCGTCCTGGGGTGTGTTTACATAAATCCAACTGGCGTCGGAGGGATTGACGCCCGCGTACGGATGTGGGTACGACAAAGCGAGTACGATAAAGGGCTTGATCCGATCCTGTTTAGGGAAGTGAAAAAATGGATCGATACGGCCTGGCCGTTCGCGAAAGTGATCTATCCAGATAGAGAATGAATGCCAGGGCGAATCAGCAGCCGGAATCCCCTAAACAACCTTCCCTATCCCTTCCCCTTTTCATCCACAAACAGACGGGCGTGCAGATCGGCATATAAGCCCTGCCGGTCCAGCAACTCCTGGTGCCAGCCCTGCTCCACGATCCGTCCATCATCCACCACGTAGATGCAGTCCGCGTTGCGGATGGTGCTCAGGCGGTGAGCGATGACGATCGCCGTCCGACCGGCCAGCAGCTTCTCCAGCGCTTTCTGGATCAGCGCCTCGGTGACGGTATCGATGTTGGCCGTGGCTTCATCCAGGATCAGGATGCGCGGGTCCGCCAGGACGGCGCGGGCGATGCTCAACAACTGGCGTTGTCCCACCGAAACGTTGATGCCTCCTTCCAGGATACGGTTCTGGTACCCCGCAGGAAGGGATGAAATGAAATCGTGGGCGTTGGCCGTTCTGGCCGCCGCAATGACCGCATCGTCGCTGGCATCCGGCCGCCCGAAACAGATGTTGTCCGCAATCGTGCGCGAGAACAGGAACGGGTCCTGGGGTACCACGCACACCTGCCGGTGGACAGCGCTCCGTCCCAACGCCGGGATCCACCACGGCCAGGTGAACCGTTCTAGGTGGGAAGAACGAATACGCCCGCCAGAGCGCAAAGGCGCCTTCGAGGATGTTCTGCGGGGTGATGGTGTGGGTCAGGTCGACAAGCTGCACCCCCGGGCAGATGCCCAGGATGACGCCTTTCATCGTGCCAACAAAACCATCTTTGAGTCCGAAATCAGTGGTGAGGGTGGGAATGGGCATGGGGTAATGGAGTGAGAGATCAAGGAGGAGTATAATGCGCGCCGTGCTATAATTTTTCTGGCATATTTTACCCCTCCAGCCGCCTTCTGGATAAGCCAATCCACTCAACCTTTTCCTCACAGCCACTTCAAGGAGATGATTTGAAAAAGAAGGATATTCTCACCAAAATCCTGGCGATTGCAGGAACCATCCTGGCGTGATTCCCCGTCGTGGCACCCGTCCTGCTATCCATCCTCCTGCTCATCCGGCAGGGCAGGTTTCTGTTCGACTACTGATGCCCGTCGAATTTTGCCCGGCCACGCTGGTCGGTGGAGGGTTGCTCATCTGGGCTGCGCTCCGGGCCAGGTCGCGCCTTAACTTCATCGCCCGGTGCTTCGGTATCTCGGTTGTCACGCTGATCGGCAGCCAGGCGCTGGCCGTTGCCACCGGGCTGACCTCGGGCGAGCACGAGCCAACCGGTTGAATGAGGATCGGTAGTTGTAATCAATCCGTGTTCTTGCTATATAGCAGTGGTGAAAATTGAAATTAATCCGCAACCAGGATTCATGCAATTGCATCTGCATTTAACATCTTGCTACGAGGCAAAAAAGGAAATTTCATGAAAACAAATAAGCTATTAAAAATTAGCATCATCGTTATATTAGCGACAATATTCTATCTGCAAACACTACCTCTCAGAGGTTGGATCGTAGACGATGCAGGAATATCTTTTTCCTATGCCCGTAATTTAGGGAACGGCTATGGCTTGGTTTCTCAGCCCGGACAAGCACCGGTTGAGGGATATTCAAATCCATTATGGGTATTCATCTTGTCACTATTTCCCCTAGTGAATGTTGATATAGTCGCAGTCGTAAAAACACTTTCAATAGGGCTTACGATCATGGCAATCGCTGTAATTTATCTTGCCATCTGCGAACTCGGTGTCTCCGTATTATATTCTACAGTGGCAGTCGGTTGGCTGATATGTCAACCTGCCTTTGTTATCTGGTCAGTTTCGGGATTGGAGAACCCTCTTTACGTCTTTCTTATTGCAATCCTATTATTCCTGATTGCAAAACAACAGAATAAGTCACGAGCCATCATTGCAGGCATCATTGCTGGGTTAATTTCCTTGACTCGACCTGAGGGATTCATTTATGGTTGCCTCTATCCTATTTTTAATAGAAAGCATGTGAAATTCTACATGCCGGGTTTTTTAGCAATTTCAGGAGGCTATGTAGTGTTTCGGATCGCATATTTCGGAGATCTATTTCCAAACCCGTATTACAAGAAATCTGAACAAGTTCTCAGCCCCGAATGGTGGACAAATACAATAGCGAAATCAAAAAGCTTGATGCTTGGCCTGTTTGGAAACAAGTACTTTGTTGTTTTTATTTGCATCCTTTTTTTACTTTTACTTCTGTATCTACTTTGGAAAAGAGCTGTCAAAAGAGAACTTCTCATTATCAGTGCGTTCTTGGCGGCAGCTATAGCCGGATATATTCTGTTGCCCAAAGATTGGATGGGAGAATATCGGTATGCCACCCCCGTGTTTCTCCTCGCTTATCTATTCATCGTAGCCTCCGCCTCCACCGGTATAAACGCCATTACTTCGAAACCCCATGCAAAAGTTATCGGGTTTGGTTTATTGTTCATTTGGTGGTTATCAACTTATGTAATCGTTTTTAGGCCGCGTTTTGTAGAATTTGCTCACAATCCAACTGTACCAATGGCTCATGTAGCGGATGGCTTCAGGCGATTCGAAAATTATAGCAACGCTTTAGGCTTGGAACAGGAAATATCTGTGCTTACTCCCGATGTGGGGGGCGCGCTATATTACTTTCCCCATATACGCATCTACGATATAGGTGGGTTAGTGGACCCCATTATCGCGCGAACGATAGGGAGAGATGAGAAGGCCCTGCGCGATTATATATTTCAAGAGCTCCCGGATTTTATTCATGTTCATGGGAGTTGGGCTTATGCAGTTAATCTCGATGATGATGATCGTTTCCGGCAATACTATGTGCCAATTTACGAATATATCGACCCTTTTATACTAACAAAGTACCATGTAGAAATATATTCCGGTGATTATGTTCGCAGAGAGCTGATCTCTTCCCCTGACATGCTCTTGATATTACAGAAATTGTCTCCTTCCTGGAAATAGTACAGAGCAAAGTGAGGAGTCGACACCATCAGGCATGGCTAACATTGGCTCCACCTGACCTCGCTTCGCGCGGAGGATATGCGGTGCGGTTTTCCTGAAATGGTTATGGCTGGTAGAGAAGTCTTGCCTGCGCCACTCGGCCGGTGAGCCTTGTCGTTAGCTGCCGTTTTTATTCTCTCCCCCTATCCTCCATAAACAACCGAGCGTGCAGGTCGGCATACAAACCATGTTTGTCAAGCAATTCCTGGTGCTTACCCTGCTCCACGATCCGGCCATCCTCCACCACGTAAATGCAATCCGCGTTGCGGATGGTGCTCAGGCGGTGCGCGATCACGATCGCCGTCCGACCGGCCAGCAGCTTCTCCAGCGCCTTCTGGATCAACGCCTCGGTAACGGTATCGATATTGGCCGTGGCTTCATCCAGGATCAGGATGCGCGGGTCGGCTAATACTGCCCGCGCAATGCTCAACAACTGGCGCTGTCCCACCGATACATTGACGCCTCCTTCCAGGATACGGGACTGGTAACCCTTGGGCAGGGAAGCGATGAAATCATGGGCGTTGGCCATCTTGGCTGCCGCAATGACCGCATCGTCGCTGGCGTCCGGCCGCCCAAAACGGATGTTATCCGCAATCGTGCGCGAGAACAGGAACGGGTCCTGGGGCACCACGCAAACCTGCCGGTGGAGGGATGCCTGCGTCACCCGGCGTACATCGGCCCCATCGATACAGACTGCGCCCTGGGTTGCATCATAGAACCGGGCTACCAGATTGGCAATCGTCGTTTTCCCCGCGCCGGTCGGACCGACCAGGGCAATGGTCTCGCCGGGCTTGATGGACAGGTTGATATCATGCAAGATTTCAGGCGTATCCTCCCGGTAGCAGAAAGAAACATTTTCCATGACAACCTGGCCCCGGATTGGCGGCAGTTCGATTGCATCCGGCGCATCCGCCACTTCGGCAGGGGTTTCCAATAACTTAATGACCTGTTCACCGCCTGCCATGGCAGATTGCAGGGTGGTGTACAGGCGGCTGAGCTCCTGGATGGGCTGGAAGAAGCGGGTCACATACGACAGGAACGCCACCAACACACCCAGCGTCACAGATCCCTGGATCACCCACCAGCCGCCCACGCCCAACACGATCCCGGTCGCCAGGATACCCATGAATTCGATCGAGGGCAAGAAGATAAAAGAAAGTGACATGGCGTTGATGTACGTATCCCGGTTGGCAACGTTGATCTCCTGGAAACGCTGCTGGGATGTATCCTCCTGGGAAAACGCCTGGATGGCGCGCACACCGTTGATATCCTCGGCCAGGTTGCCGACCACTGCCGCCACCCGCGAGCGCGTCTCACGGAAGGCGCGCCGGGCCTGGCGCGAGAACAACCAGGTAGCCAGGAACATCAGCGGAAGGACGGTAAAGGTCAGCAAGGCCAGTTTGGGACTCATGGTCAGCATGACCACCAGGATGCCGACCAGCACCAGCAGGTCGCCCAGCAGGGTGATGACACCCTGGGAGAGCAGTTCGTTGATCTCGGCCACATCGTTCATGACGCGCGAGACGGTCACGCCGACGATATGGGTATCGTAATAACCCACCGCCAGCTTCTGGATGTGCCGGAAGAGCTGCAAGCGCATGGTGGCCAGCACGTGCTGGCCGACCCATGAGAGCAGGTAGCGTTCCCCGCTGGTCGAGAGATAGAGCAGGATATAAGCGATGCCGGTCGTGACCGCCGTTTGCTGGAGGCCGTGCAGGTCACCGATGGCAATATTCTGGTCGATGGCAACCTTGAGCAGGTACGGAATCGCCAGCGTCATGGCTGACTCTACGAGCATCAGGCAAAACGCGGCCAGCATCTTCCAGCGGTGTGGACGCAGGAAACCCAGCATACGCACGATCACGCGCCGATTGAGGACTTCCCCGCCTTCGGGTTCCTTGCCGCCGAAGGTATCCAGCGCGTGGCGCGGCCCCATGGATGGCGTGAAGGAGAAGCTCATCCTGAGAACTCCTGAATGGCTTTCATTCCAGTAAAAGAAGCAACGAGGGTCGAGTAGCCGGTGCTTTCCCGGCGTATCGAGATCCGGGATTGCTGGTTTCGATACGGGCGGAAGAACACCGCCCTACTCAACCAGCAATTTCCACCTTGATTATTACACATCCTTACCTTCTTCCTGTGGCTTCAACTGGCGGTGATAGATTTCGTTATACAGCGGTGATATACGCAGGAGTTCTTCATGCTTCCCGCGCGCCACGATGCTGCCTTTATCCAATAAAAGGATTGTATCAGCGCGGCGGACCGTGCCCAGGCGATGGGCAATCACAAAAGTTGTGCGCCCCTGCATCAGGCGCTCAAAAGCCTTCTGGATGAGGCTCTCGGTCTCCGTATCCACCGAGGCCGTGGCGTCATCCAGGATCAGGATGCGCGGGTCCATCAGCAGCGCCCGCGCGATCGCCAGGCGCTGCTTCTGCCCGCCGGAGAGGGTGGCGCCGCGCTCGCCTACCCGTGTATCGTATCCATCTTTCATCTGCAGGATGAAGTCATGCGCCTGGGCCGCCCTGGCGGCTGCAACGATCTCTTCGTTACTGGCTTCGGGTTTTCCAAAGGCAATGTTCTCACGCACCGAGGTTGCAAACAGGGATGTCTCCTGCATGACGATGCCGATCTGCTTACGCAGCGAGCGGATGGTCGCCTTGCGGATATCCTGGCCGTCGATGGTCACCCGCCCGCTGGTCGGATCGTAAAAGCGCGGGATCAGGCTGATAACTGTGGACTTTCCGGAACCGGTCGTTCCCAGCAGGGCAACGATCTGCCCGGGCCGGGCCTCGAAATCGATATCCTTGAGCACATTGACCAGTTCCTGTTTCCCGCCATAACTGAACGAAACATTCTCGAAGCGAACGGCTCCCTCCAGTGTTTCCAGCGGCCGGGCATCCGGTTCATCCTGGACATCCGGGGCGGTATCGAGGATCTCGAAGATGCGTTCCCCGGCCGAGCTGGCGATCGCAACCGCGGGAATGATCAACCCCAGGCGGCGCACCGGTTCCACCAGTTGGGCCACATAGGCGGTGAAGGCCACCAGTTCCCCCACGCTCAGTTGGCCGCGGATCACCAGCGTCCCGCCATACCAGATGATCAGTACCGTTGCCAGGTTGGCAATTAAGAGCAGCAATGGGGCATTGACTGATTGCAATCGCGCCCCGCGCGATGACAGGTTGAACCAGTGCGTATTCTCCTTCTCGAAACGC
>Ga0209285_10000255_pt1 | contig 19602 bp, 19 predicted proteins | sample PPLLak3March2015_2_FD_187249 | JGI IMG/M metagenome (GOLD analysis project Ga0209285, IMG submission 187249) | Freshwater sediment microbial communities from Prairie Pothole Lake near Jamestown, North Dakota, USA - PPLs Lake P8 Core (3) Depth... | ecosystem: Environmental > Aquatic > Freshwater... | reverse complement strand
GGTGGGACATTGATGATGGAGATCGGTTGTCGCCAACGCGAAGCGGTTCAGCAAATCATGGAGCAGAGCGGGGTCTACGATGCATATGAATGCCTCAAAGATTATAGTGGCCTGGATCGCGTGGTGGTGATGCGGAAAAAAAATATTGCATCGACTCATGAATCCTGCTAATAAAACTCGTTTTACTTAAATCATAAAACTTAACCGTGATCCATCACACACACCACCGGACTCACCTCCCGGTGCCCCGGCGTCGGGGCTGGGGGTGGGAATGACGGCGGCGGTGGAAGCAACCGAAACGAAGGGAGAAAAAAATGGCGTATGTCAGCATGAAGGAACTGCTCGAGGCCGGAGTGCATTTTGGCCACCAAACGAAGCGCTGGAACCCAAAGATGAAACCTTATATCTTTGGTGCTCGCAACGGGATCTACATCATCGATCTGCAAAAAACGGTCAAAATGTTCAAGACCGCTTATGATTTTATGATGGAAACGGCGGCTGCCGGTAGATCGGTTCTTTTTGTCGGGACCAAGAAACAGGCCAAGGAAGCCATTTACGAAGAGGCCAACCGTGCTGAAATGTTCTACGTTCAGAACCGCTGGCTGGGCGGAATGCTTACCAATTTCCAGACCATTCGCAAGAGCATCGAACGTCTGAACTACCTCAACACGATTCACAACGACGGGGCCATCAACTTGTTCCCCAAGAACGAGCGCATCAAACTCGCCAAAGAACGCGAAAAGCTCGACGACAACTTGGGCGGCATCCGGAATATGGGTCACCTTCCGGGAGCGGTTTTCATTATCGATCCCAAGAACGAAGCCATTGCGGTGCACGAAGGCCGCCGGCTCAAAATTCCTATTGTTGCGATAGTTGACACCAACTGTGATCCGGATCAGATTGACTACCCGATCCCGGGCAACGACGATGCCATTCGCGCGATCCGGCTGATGACAGCGAGGATGGCCGATGCGTGCATTGAGGGACGACAGAAATGGTTGGAGCGCCAGCAGGCCGAGGCCGACAAGACGCCACAGGAGGACCTTAAACCCCTGAGCGTCGCGATGGACTTGAAGCCCGGCGAGCGGAAAGTGATCTCCGATGGCGCTTCGGGACCGGTGGTTGAAATCATTCGCCGATTCCCAACGGATGCAGATGGTGCCGCCGTTTCCGCGGATCCGACCGATGGAATTGAGGACGAGACGACAGGAGAGAAATGATGGTTGCTATCAGCGCGAAACTGGTAAAAGAGCTCCGCGAAAAAACCGGAGCCGGCATGATGGACTGCAAGGAAGCCCTGGTTGCATCCGGGGCGGACATGATCCAAGCTGTTGATTTTCTGCGAAAGAAGGGATTGGCCACCGCTCAAAAGCGCGCCGGTCGCGCTACGAGCGAAGGCACCCTGGCTGCTTACATCCACATGGGCGGCAAGCTCGGCGTGATGGTGGAGGTCAACTCGGAGACCGACTTCGTGGCCAAAAATGATCAATTCCAGGAATTCGCCAAGAACATTGCGATGCATGTTGCGGCGTCCAATCCGCTCGGCATCCGGCCCGAGGATGTGCCGCCCGAAGTCGTAACCAAGGAACGGGAAATTTACGTCGCCCAGGCCAAGGAAACCGGTAAGCCCGATAAAGTCATCGAAAAAATCGTTGAGGGCAAGCTCAAAAAGTTTTTTGAAGACAACTGCCTCCTGCAGCAACGCTATGTCCGCAATCCGGACATCACGGTGGGCGACCTGCTCAATGACCTGATCGCCAAGATCGGCGAGAATATTTCCATTCGGCGTTTTGTGCGATTTCAGGTGGGAGAATAGACAACCGTGCAATCAGCTCGCTATAAGCGTGTGGTCATCAAACTTAGCGGTGAAGCGCTCATGGGAAACCAGGAGTTCGGCATCGGGCCGGACATGATCCGCTACGTGGCTGAGGAGATCCGTTCGGTTGTGGCGCTGGGTGTCCAGGTGGCGATCGTGGTGGGCGGCGGTAATATTTTTCGCGGGATCGCCGCTAGCTCCTACGGGATGGATCGCACTTCCGCAGACCACATGGGCATGCTGGCCACGGTGATCAACAGTCTGGCGCTCCAGGACGCCCTGGAGAAGCAGGACGTGCAGACCCGCGTTCAGACAGCGATCGCCATTCACCAGGTAGCGGAGCCTTATATCCTGCGCCGGGCGATCCGGCACTTGGAAAAGGGACGAGCCGTCATTTTTGCCGCCGGCACGGGAAACCCCTATTTTACAACGGATACGGCAGCGGTATTGCGGGGCCAGGAAATCCATGCTGAGATCCTACTCAAGGCGACCAAGGTTGACGGCGTTTATGATTCGGATCCCATGAAGAATAAAGACGCTCAGATGCTGAAACGGATCAGCTATATGGAGGTCCTCGAGCGACAGCTCAAAGTAATGGATACGACTGCGATATCCCTGGCCATGGATAACGAGCTGCCGCTGGCTGTTTTCAAGCTCAAAATCCAGGGGAACATTCGGCGCGTGGTTTGCGGAGAAGATGTTGGGACCCGAATCCACAGTTGAGGCTCCGCCGCGGGGAGCAGGCATTGATGTCAGGCTGCGCTGCGCCAATAAAAATTTGAGGAGAACGTCATGATCGATTCGATTTACCAGGACACCCGTGAGAACATGGAAAAGTCGATCGTCTCCCTGAAGAAGGACCTCAAGCGGGTCCGAACCGGAAGAGCCTCCCTGTCGCTTTTAGACGGTATCAAGGTGGACTACTACGGCACCTTGACCCCTCTTAATCAGCTGGCGACCCTGGCGGTTCCCGAAAGCCGATTGATCACGATCCAACCCTGGGACTCAACCGTCATCAAGGAGATGGAGAAGGCCATTCTGAAATCCGATCTAGGACTTACCCCCTCCAGCGACGGTAAAATCGTGCGGATCGCCATCCCTCCGTTAACGGAGCAGCGCCGTAAGGAGCTTGTCAAGGTCGTCCATAAGATCTGCGAGGAATACAAAGTGTCGATCCGCAACATCCGGCGCGACTCCAACGAAATGGTCAAGGAACTGAAAAAAGACGGACAGGTTTCGGAAGACGATGCTTTCAAGTCCCAGGAGAAAATCCAGAAGATCACGGACGAACACATCCGGCTCGTCGACGATTGTTACACAGAAAAAGAGAAAGAGATCCTTGAGTTCTAACGATGCGTCTCAGCAGCGGGGCGCTGGAACCGAAACCCGGCGGCCTCTTCATGTGGCCATTATTATGGACGGCAACGGGCGCTGGGCGCAAAAACGGCTGCTCTCCCGCATTTTGGGCCATGAAAAAGGGTCCGAGGCGGTGCGGATGGCGGTCCGCGCCTGTCGTGAACAGGGAATAGCCTTCCTAACCCTCTACGCATTTTCTACTGAAAACTGGCAACGACCCAAGGCCGAGGTGGATGGCCTTATGCGGTTGCTAAAGCGTTTTTTGAAGACCGAGCTGCCGGAGATGGTTCAGAACAACGTCCGCCTTAATGTTATCGGCCGCATCGAAAAACTGCCGATCGATGTAAGGCAGGCCCTGGATCAAGCGCTATCCGCGACGCAGACGAACACGGCCCTGCAGCTTAATCTGGCATTGAGCTACGGCGGTCGGGATGAGATCACCCGTGCCGCGCAGACACTGGCTGCTGAGGTTCAGGCCGGTACCATGCGCCTCGAAGACATCTCCGAAGAGCAGCTGGCCTTGCGCTTGGACACCCGTGGGATTCCCGATCCCGACCTTCTCATTCGGACCGGCGGTGAGATGCGCATCAGTAATTTTCTGCTCTGGCAGCTCGCCTACACGGAGATTTTCGTTACTTCCACGCTTTGGCCGGATTTTGACCGCATGCAATTCCTGAAAATTCTCGACGAGTTTCATACCCGGAAGCGGCGCTTCGGCCGCGTCTAAATCCATGGCTGGAGGCGGGGATAGTATCCATGGTTCTCAAAACTAAGAGCCAGGATCACCTCAAGCGTTGGATCACGGGGCTGACGGCCCTGCCGGTGCTGATCGGATGCGTGATCGCGGGCGGTATGCTCTTTACCTCGCTGGTCGCACTCGCCGCAGTGTCATGTCTTTGGGAATATTTTCGAATCGTAGCTCAATCCGGCGATCCCGTATCGAGGCATTCTGTGACCCTCGTGGGATATGTTGCCGGCCTCGGATTGATCCTTTGTGCGCATGCCGGCCGACCGGAACTCATCGGCGTGGTGCTGGGGGTGAATGTCGGGGTGGCCGGTTTCCTATCCTTGAGGCGGTTTTCCTCCGACCGGACGGTTCTGGAGTGTGTTGCCCGGCAGATCCAAGGCGTTTGTTACATTCCATTGTCCTTGTCGTTGATCATTCTGCTGCGAGCCGAAACCGATGGGGTCAGCTGGATTTTCCTTCTGTGTGCGGTCATCTTCGCCGGAGACACCGCCGCCTTATATGCGGGGACGCTCTGGGGCCGTCATCGGCTCAGCCCGACCATCAGCCCGGGAAAGACCATAGAAGGCTCCATCGCAGGATTGGCGGCGGGGTTGGCGGTCGGCTTGGTTGTGAAAGCACTTTTGCTGCCCGATTGGGGGTGGCCGGCCGGCATTCTCTTTTCAGTCGCCGTGGGTGTCGCCGGACAGGTGGGCGACTTGTTCGAATCCGCGCTTAAACGGGCATCGAACATCAAAGATTCCGGCGGGTTGCTGCCGGGCCACGGAGGGGTGCTCGACCGTATCGATGCGCTGCTGTTTGCGGCACCGGTTGCTTTCGGATTGCGGATGTACATTTTATGAAAGCGCTTTCGATTCTGGGGTCTACGGGCTCCATCGGACGCAACGCACTCGATATCGTGCGGAGGTTTCCGGAGCGCTTCGTCGTGAAGGCCCTGGCCGCCAAGCGCAGCGTGGATCTGCTGGCCGAGCAGATCCGGGAGTTTTTACCGGAGGCAGCCGCCGTTTTTGATGAGGGCACCGCTCGACAGCTCGAGCTGCTCCTGCCGGCTGCCTGCGGAACGCGAGTCCTATACGGCGAGGAAGGCTACAAAATGGTGGCTGCCTGGGAACCCGCGGCACTGACGCTCACGGCCATGGTCGGCGCGGCGGGCCTGTTGCCAACCCTGGCTGCCATCGAATCCGGCAAGACCATCGCCCTTGCCAACAAGGAGACGCTGGTTATGGCCGGGTCCGTGGTAACCGCACGGGCCGCCGCTCAAGGGGTCGCCATCCTTCCAGTGGACAGCGAGCACAGCGCCATTTTTCAATGTCTGCAGGGCCAGCGCCGAGAGGATGCGGCTCAGGTTCTGCTGACCGCCTCCGGCGGGCCGTTTCTTCGGCGAGCGCGGGAAGAATTCGCTGCGATCACACCGTCAGAGGCGTTGCGTCATCCCAATTGGGCAATGGGTGCGAAGATCACGATCGACTCCGCCACTCTGATGAACAAGGGGCTTGAGGTGATCGAGGCCACATGGCTTTTCGGGATACCGCAGAATATGATCCGTGTGGTGGTGCATCCCCAGAGCATCATCCACTCGATGGTCGCTTTCCGGGACGGCTCGGTGATCGCTCAGTTGGGCGTTCCGGATATGAAGGCCGCCATCGCTTACGCACTTTCATATCCCGAACGCCTGGCGCTGGGGCAGCCGCTACCCGCTTTTTCAAGTGGCATGCGTCTAACCTTTGACGAACCGGATCTGGAGAGGTTTCCCTGCCTCGGTCTGGCGTATGAAGCCTGCCGTCAAGGAGGCACCCTGCCGACGGTGCTGAACGCTGCCAACGAGGTCGCTGTGAATTTTTTTCTGGAGGAGCGGGTAGCCTTCACATCGATTCCGATGATTGTTCGGCGGACGATGGAGGCCCATGTGCCGGTGGATCATCCCGGCCTGGAGGATATCCTGGCAACCGATCGCTGGGCTCGCAAGAAGGCCAGCCAACTGGCAAGCTCGTACGGTCGCTGAATCGTGCGGACGGGACCTATCAGAGAGCCCCCTGATCGTTTGGCTAGGTTCTGGACCACGGGTTTTTCAAACCATCCCCATCTTGCATTATTTTCTGGCTGAGGAAAGGAATTGGCTGCAGATATATGACACACAGTGCTTTCGCCTTTTTCGTCGTACTTGGCATCCTGATCTTTTTTCACGAGTTCGGGCATTTTCTGATCGCGCGGTTGTTCGGGGTGGGGGTTGAGAAGTTTTCCCTGGGTTTCGGGCCTCGACTGATTGGGAAAAAAATCGGCATCACCGATTACCGCCTCTCTCTCGTGCCCTTGGGCGGTTACGTGAAGATGGTGGGCGAGGAACCGGACGAAGAGATGGATCCGAAGCTCATTCCCGTCTCTTTCACCCATAAAAACGTTTTGAAGCGTTTTCTAATCGTCTTTGCCGGGCCGTTTTTCAACGTGCTTCTGGCCGTGCTGATTTTTTTCGTCATCTCCTGGACCACCGGTATCCTGATCCTCAAGCCCGCGGTCGGCTCAGTGAAAGAAGGGTCCCCCGCTTTTCTGGCCGGGTTCAAAAATGGAGACCTCATTACCGCCATTAACGCAGTGCCGGTTGAGACTTGGGAGGAAATGGCGGATCGGATCGGCCGCAGCAACGGGCAGCCGCTGGAAATCGCTGTAATGCGGCCGGAGGGAGCCTTCGTGCTGCCGGTCACCCCCGAGTTGATCACCACTAAGAATCTGTTGGGAGAGGACATCCGCCGCTACGTCATCGGCATCGGGACGGCCGGCGAAACCTACTCCAAGAGGCTTTCCTTTTTGGAGGCTGTTTCCGAAAGCTTCCGGCAGACGTATTCCATCGTGGAGCTGATGGTGGTCATTGTGGTCAAATTGTTCACCGGCGATATTTCGATCGACACCGTCGGCGGGCCTATCATGATTGCTCAAATGGCCGGGGACCAGGCGAAGGCAGGCGTCAGTAGCCTGTTCCAGTTTATTGCGGTTATCAGCGTCAACTTAGCAGTCATCAATCTCCTGCCGATTCCGGTGCTGGATGGCGGTCATCTGCTGTTTTTCCTGATCGAGGCCGTCAAGGGCCGGCCCGTGAATCTAAAAGTTCGCGAGATCGCCCAGCAGGTCGGCATGGTCATCCTGATCATGCTGATGATCCTGGTGTTTTACAACGACATCATTCGGCTGTTTTTTAGCTCCTGATCGCATCGAACCCAATATTTGAGATGGTCGCCATGCCTTCCCGATTGGAAATCGCACTCCAAGATCAGTTGGTCGACGCTGAAGGTGAAGGTCTGCGTAAGAAAACCCGGGCGTATTTCGGCATCGAGATCGATCGAGTCCGTGCCGTGAGCGTGTTGACGATGGACGTGGATCTTTCACCGGCCCAACTGGAAACCATCCGCAAAAACATTTTTACCAATCCGGTGACGCAAGTCTCCTCCTTCCATCCGTTGTTCGTGGAGGGGGACTGGATCGTCTGGGTCGGTTTTCGGCCGGGAGTGCGAGACAACCCGGGAGCCACGGCGGTTGAAGCCATCGAAGACCTGCTCGGCATCCGCTTAGCGGCGGGGGAGGCCGTGTACACCTCTAAACGCTATTGCCTGAGCGGCCGGAGTTTGACTCGACAAGACGTCGAAAAGATCGCTCGAGAATTACTGGCCAATGACATCATTCAGCAATGGCGTATCTGGTCGAGGCAGGAATGGGATCCGGCCGAAGGTATCGGTGTCATCGTCCCCAAAGTGCGCCTGAATCATTCTCCGACCGTAACGCTCATCTCGATCGACAGTGACGCCACCCTGAAGCGTATCAGCGATGAGCGCCATTTGGCGTTGAACCCCAAGGATATTCCCGTCATCCGCGCGTACTTTTCCGACCCGCGGGTGCGCGCCGCACGCGCGGCGGTGGGGCTGTCCGACCCCACCGATGTCGAAATCGAATACATCTCCCAGACGCGCAGCGATCACTGTAACCACAACACCTTTCGGGGGCTGTTTCGTTACAGAGAAGCGGGCGACGACCGAAACGAGCTCGTGGACAACCTTTTCAAGACCTGCATTGAGGCCCCGACTCTGGAGCTGGCGGCGAAGCACCCCTGGGTGGTTTCGGTTCTGTGGGACAATGCGGGCGTGGGACGTCTGGACGATGGGAACTACTATGTCATCACCGGGGAGACTCACAATTCGCCGTCCAACATGGAAGCTTATGGCGGGGCCATCACCGGCATTGTCGGCGTCTACCGCGACCCCTTGGGCACCGGCAAAGGCTCCAAGCTCGTCATGGGCAGCTACGGCTTTTGCGTCGGTCCTCGGGACTACGCCGGCCCGTTGACGCCGCGGCTTCACCCGCGCCGGCTTCTGGACGGCGTCATCGAAGGCGTCCGGGACGGCGGCAACAAAAGCGGCATCCCCACGACGTATGGCCAGGTGGTCTTCCATCCCGGATACATGGGCAAGTGTCTGGTCTTTGTGACGGCGGTCGGCGTGATGCCGGCTCGCGTCGGCGGCCAGCCGGCCGAACAGAAGCAGACCTCCCCGGGAGATCTGCTTCTGATGTGTGGAGGGCGGGTCGGCAAGGACGGCATCCACGGCGTAACGGCCTCCTCCGAGGTTTTTTCCGAAAATACCCCGGCTGGTCACGTCCAGATCGGCGATCCCTATACCCAGAAGAAGATGCATGATTTTTTGCTCGCGGCCCGCGATGCGGACTTGATTCGGTTCATCACGGATAACGGCGGCGGAGGTCTATCCTCTTCGGTAGGAGAATCCGCACGCTTCTCGAACGGAGCCGAGGTCGCCCTCGACCAGGTGCCCCTCAAATATGAGGGGCTCGATCAATGGGAGATATGGGTCTCCGAGTCCCAAGAGCGCATGACGGTCGCCATCCGGCCGGAGGATGCCGAGGCATTTCTTTCTCTGTCCCGCAAACACGCGGTGGAAAGCACAGTGATCGGGCGCTACACTGATTCCGGAAAGCTGCACCTCACCTACGATGGCAAGACCTGCGCCTACGTGGACATGGACTTTTTAAAATCCGGCTTCCCCCAGTGGGAGTTCGATGCCGAATGGATTAGACCGCAGCAGCGCGGGTTGTTTGAACCGGTGGTCAAATGCCCCACGAAATTCAGAGACCTGCTGCTGGATGTTATGAAGCGCCCCAACATATGCTCGACGGAGTGGATCACTCGGCAGTACGACCATGAAGTCCAGGGGGCGAGTGTCGTCAAACCGCTCATCGGCGTCGAGCGGGACGTCAACAGCGACGCTGCGGTCTTGACACCGCTGCTGGGGTCGAAGCGCGGCTTGGCCTTTGCCCAAGCGCTGCTGCCGGCCTATTCCGCCATCGACGCTTACCATATGGCGGCTTGCAGCATCGACGAGGCCGTGCGCCGCGTCTTATCTGTAGGAGGCGATTGGAGCCACATCGGCGGAGTGGATAACTTTTGCTGGCCCAACATCCAGTTTGATGCTGAAACCAACCCGGACGGCAAGTTCAAGGCCGCTCAGTTGGTGCGTGCCTGCTGGGCGCTGCGGGATATCTGCCGCGTTTACGGCATCCCCCTGCTGTCGGGCAAAGACAGCATGTACGTGGACGGGCATCTGACGGGGCGTTATGGAGAAACCCACAAAGTGTCGGCCTTGGAGACGCTGCAGTTTGCAACGATTTCCGTCGTTCCAGACATAAGCCGTTGCGTCAGCATGGACAGCAAGATGGCCGACGATTTGGTCTACGTCCTCGGCCTGACCCGCAACGAGCTGGGCGGCTCCGAATACTACGATCACCTGGGTTATGTGGGGTTGAACGTGCCCCGGGTGCGCAGCGACGAGTTTGCATCGCTGTATCGGGTGATGAGTCAGGCCGTCACAAAGGGCCTGGTGGCGTCCGTTCATGGTGTCTACCGGGGCGGTCTGGGGGTCCATCTGGCCATGGTCGCCATGGGCGGCGGGCTCGGCCTGAGCGTGGATCTTCGCAAGATACCGGCTGACGGGGTCAAGCGTGACGACACCATCTTGTTTTCCGAATCCGCGGGGCGCTTCATTGTCACCGTCGACCCGCGTCACCGAGTCGAATTCGAAGCCGGATTTCATGCCCATCCCTGTGCCTGTGTCGGAACCGTTACAGCCGAGCCGATAGTGAAAGTCGACGGCTTGCACGCAGAGGCTTTGATGTCCGTATCGGTTTCTGACCTGAGGGCAGCCTGGAAAATGCCTTTCGGCGATCTGATTTGAGACGGCGATAAGTAGTCTTGTCTCTATATAAATCAAATTTATGTATGGCATTAGTTAATTAAAGAGGTAAACTAAATGGCCAAGGTCAACGCGCTCATTCTAACCGGATTCGGCCTCAATTGCGACTACGAGACGTCCCATGCTTTTGAACGGGCTGGTGCTTCTTCTCACTGCGTCCACATCAATTCGCTGATCGACGGGTCGGTCCGGCTGGAGGATCATCAAATTTTGGTTTTTATCGGAGGCTTTGGATGGGGGGATGATCACGGCGCAGGGGTCATTCAGGCGGTGCGCTTGAAGACCCGTTTAGGCGAACGGATCCTGGAATTCATTGAACGAGGCCGCCTCGTCCTGGGCATCTGCAATGGGTTCCAAGCCTTGGTGAATCTGGGTCTCCTGCCGGGCTTCGATGGGGATTATCAAACCCGGTCCGTGGCCTTGATCCATAATGAATGCGGTAACTTCCGCAACCAGTGGGTCCATCTGCGCGTCGATGCAAAATCGCCCTGCGTCTTCACCCAAGGGATTCATTCAGCCGATTTCCCTGTTCGCCACGGCGAAGGTCGGCTCTACGCCGATGACGCCGTGATCCGTCGGTTGCAGAACGATCACCAGATCGTCCTGCGATATGCGCTTCCGGACGGCAGTCCTGCCGCCGGACGCTTCCCCCACAACCCAAACGGTTCCGTGGACGACATTGCCGGCATATGCGACTCAAGCGGCCGAATTTTCGGCTTGATGCCTCACCCGGAAGCCTACCATGACTGGACCAACCACCCCGATTGGCTGCGCGACCGCGAACGCGCCAGGCGTGAAGGCAGAACAATTGAAAACGGGCCGACCGTCGGCGTCCGCTTGCTTTCCAAGGCGGTTCAATACCTGCAGGGAAAATGAAAAAGGGTGCGCTGGGATCAATCGCACCCTTTTAGAGCAGACCGATTCTCGGATGTTAGCTCAATTCAACGCAGGGCCAGAGGCGTTCTAATCCGTGTTCCCGCGTGAGACTCCTTTTTCGCATCGGTAATCAGCACCGTTGAGGTACCCTCCTCCGTATGCAGGACCAACAACTCGCCAAAATCGATTGGAATGGTAATGGTCGCGTGAGGGGGCAAAGCGCTATCGAAACTGTGCTCATCTGCACGATAGATGCTGTAGATCTGGCCGGGGCGGATGCCGTGGCGTTTGCCCTGGTTGATGAAGGCGACATGGGATTCGGCGAAAATGCTCAAATGTTCTTCCGCCATAATCAACTTTCCGTCGATTCCCGGCTGGCTGTTTTGGATGTCGATGCGCGGCGAACGTCTCTGATAGGGCATCAAGAGATCTCCGGTTTTGATGGGGCGGTAGGATTCAAGCACATTGGCGACGGCATATTGCGGCTCTCTCTGAACGATCTCCAGAACCCCGCACAGCAGATGCTGGGTGCCGATCAATTCCTGGGTCTTCGGGTCGGTGAGCGGCTTGAACGTGCGGTAGATCGTCAATCGCTGACCCTGGCTCAGCGCGCCGTGGCCGTCCGGACGGATGTAGACGATATCCCCCTCGCTGATCATCTGCTTTCCGGTGTCCTGTAATTTGAAGATGACTCCTTCGGGTGTTACCGGCACCTTGCGGATGAAGCCGTACTGGTCGCTGGTTGATAAATAGTAATGAATGCCGGCCACCGGTGGTTCCGCGGCAGTTCCCGCCGGGCGGCCGCCTGCCATGCGTGCCAATCGGATCTTCTGGCCGGGAAAAATCAAATGGGGATTGGCGATGGTCTCGCTGTTTTCTTCCCACAGCTCCGGCCAGACCCAGGGGGTTTCCGAGAAACGCCTGGAAAGATCCCAGAGGGTGTCGCCTTTCTGAACCGTATAGTAGTAACCGTTTTCGGTTTCCATGGCAGTCGGACGAACCCCAGGCCCTGTGGCTTCGGCGGCATGAGTGACGCTGCCTGCGCCAGATAGGGTTCCAAGGAAAATTAGCGTCAACATCAGGCTTTTAATCATGAATTTCGGGTTCATGGATGACTCCCACTCGCATAAATGGTTGGTTTGAAACTTTAGGCCTTCATCCTATAAAAATAATTTGATGTAATAAGGGGATCCGATGGTCTATATCGTCACGGCGCAATATTTCTTGAGCTTTATTTGAAACGATTGGCGGCTAACTACTTTTTTAAAAATATTATTAGATAGATAGGCTGCGGAATAACCGCTATGACAGACGCGAGGAGCCCTTGCGGCTTGACCGGCCACAAGGGCTCCTCGATTGGTGCGGGTATCAGGATTGCGATGGTACTACATCATGCCGCCCATGCCGCCCATGCCGCCCATGCCACCCATGCCGCCACCCATTCCTCCGCCTCCGGGCATGGGGTGGTCGGCCTTTTCTTCGGGCCGCTCCGCCACCATGGCCTCGGTGGTCAGCATGAGGCTGGCGACCGAGGCGGCGTTTTGCAGCGCCAGGCGCACGACCTTAGTCGGATCGATGACGCCGGCTTCCATGAGGTCCTCGTATTCATTCTTTTCGGCATTGAAACCGAATGACCCTTTGTTCGATTTGACTTTTTCGATCACTACGGAGCCCTCGAAGCCCGCATTGTTGGCAATTTGACGCAGCGGCTCCTCAATGGCGCGGGCCACGACCTTGACCCCCAGCTTTTGTTCGCCCTTGACCTTCAACTTATCCAGCCCTTCCAGGCAACGCACCAGTGCGACGCCGCCACCAGGCACGATCCCCTCTTCAACTGCAGCACGGGTGGCATTGAGAGCGTCTTCCACACGGGCCTTTTTTTCCTTCATTTCGGTCTCGGTGGCGGCACCGACATTGATGACGGCAACACCGCCGATCAGCTTCGCCAGGCGCTCCTGGAGTTTTTCGCGGTCGTAATCCGATGTGGTTTCATCGATCTGGGCGCGAATCTGTTTTACCCGCCCCTCGAGCGACTGGCGCGAACCAGCGCCGTCGACGATGGTCGTATTGTCTTTGTCGACCGTAATGCGCTTGGCGCGTCCGAGATCCTGCACGGCGATATTTTCCAGCTTGAGGCCCAAATCCTCGGAAATCACCTGCCCGCCGGTCAAAATGGCGATGTCTTCCAACATGGCCTTGCGGCGATCACCGAAACCGGGCGCTTTGACGGCTACCACCTGAAGGGTCCCGCGCAGTTTGTTGACGACCAGAGTGGCCAGTGCCTCGCCCTCCACATCCTCGGCAATCATCAGCAAAGGCTTGCCCATCTTGGCGACCTTCTCAAGAATCGGAAGAAGGTCTTTCATGCTGCTCAGTTTTTTTTCGTTGATCAGGATGTAGGGATTGTCCAGGGAGCAGACCATCTTTTCGGGGTCGGTGACAAAGTAGGGGGATAGGTAGCCGCGGTCAAACTGCATGCCTTCCACCACCTCGAGGGTGGTCTCCATGCTCTTGGCTTCTTCAACGGTGATCACACCCTCTTTGCCCACTTTGTTCATGGCCTCGGCAATGATGTTGCCAATGGTTTCGTCGTTGTTGGCCGAGATTGTACCTACCTGCGCTATTTCGCGCTGATCCTTGGTCGGTTTGCTGAGGGCCTTAAGCTCTTTCACGATGGATTCAACCGCCTTGTCGATGCCGCGCTTGATGGCCATGGGGTTGTTACCGGCTGCCACCAGCTTCTGGCCTTCCTCGTAGATCGAGCGTGCCAGAACGGTGGCCGTGGTCGTGCCGTCCCCTGCCATGTCGCTGGTCTTGCTGGCAACCTCTTTCACCATCTGGGCGCCCATATTCTCAAACTTGTCTTCGAGTTCGATCTCTTTGGCAACCGTAACACCGTCCTTGGTCACGGTGGGGGAGCCCCATGACTTGTCGATAACCACGTTTCGGCCTTTAGGTCCCAAGGTCACCACTACCGCATCCGCCAGTGTTCTTACCCCGTTCAGCATCGCTTCCCGGGCCTTCATGCTGTATTTAATCACTTTCGCAGCCATTGTCAGTCATCCTCCTTATTCAATGATGCCCAGTACGTCGTCTTCCCGCAGGATGAGGTATTCCTCCCCCTCGATCTTGACTTCCGTACCGGCATATTTGCCGAAAAGAATACGATCACCCTTCTTGATCTCGAGGGCGATGCGCTTGCCGTCTTCTCCCACCTTGCCGTTGCCGACGGCCACAACCTTCCCCTCCGCTGGCTTTTCCTTGGCCGTGTCCGGTATGATGATCCCGCCCTTGGTGGTCTTTTCTTCCTCGATGCGCTGAACCAAAATTCGATCCTGCAAAGGTTTGAGCTTCATGTTTCATCATCTCCTTCATTTGAAATTTCTCGACGTGATAAAATCGCCATCCGCTTCCAATGGGATAACGATTCCCGAATGAACAATAAGTTGTCTGGGTAGATTGCCACCTCCTTTCATGTCAAAAATTCGTTTTACGTTCTTGAAGTCCTATCCGTACATGTCAACCAAACCAACCACTTGCGGTTTCAGTTCGCCAAACGAGAGGCCACTTTGCGAGAGGATTAATCGGGTTGGTCATTCAGCCGATCATCAAGCAGCGTCTTTAGGGGTGTCGGAGCTCGCGGACGGTGTGCCCGAATCCGAGGTTGCGCTATCTGCTTTTTTGGGCTTGGGCGAAGACGTTTTGGATTTGTTGGCGTAATCGGTGACGTACCAGCCGGATCCCTTCAAATGAAATGCACTTTGCGAAATCAGCTTGTGAAGTTTTCCCGAGCAGTGCCTGCATTTGGAAAGCGGCTTATCCGAGAATCGCTGGAAGGTTTCCTCCACTCTCCCGCACTTGGTGCACTCATACTCGTAAACTGGCATAAAAGCGACCTCCTGCATAAGATTCCGAATAGGGTCGGGCGGTAATATAGGCAGGCTGACCGATTTGTCAAGGATGGTAGTCGATTTGTTCGTAAACCCGGCGCCAATCGCTGTAAAAATGAAGCACATCCGGCAACCCTGGCAGTTTCAGGCCGAGCAGAATGTCGTGCGTTCGTGCATGCACCCGCTGCTCTTCGGCCAAGCGCTCATCCGCAGATGCATCAAACCCCTGCAGAAATTTGCTGAAACGTACGATATGAATCAATTCATGGGTGATGATGTACAGTGCGAACGGCAGCAGCTGAAGGTCGGGGTTTTGCCGAAGCGCTGACAGGATGGCATGGTCCTGCAGGCAGATTTTGTAGAAATCGTAAGACGATGAAGTCAGGCTGGCCGCTTTCGGTTGGCCCTGGTAGCGGATAATCTGTGCAAAAGGCCCATCGACGATTTCCGGCGGCTCCAATCCAGCCAGGGTCTTAACATCATACTTCGGCCGCAGCCACTGGCTGGCAGACATCTTGTAGTAGTTGCTGACCAACTCTTCAGCGATGCCCACTGCATGCGTGACGATGGGCAGTTGCTTGGAAGTGAACGTAGTTCGGCACTCCTTTAACACTACCGGTTTGGAATCCATGATGATGCCATCCATAACACAAACGTGAATGGGGTTCCAGCCCCGGCCCCGGTTCTCCATCCGTTGGCGCGGCGGGCGCTGAAGGCTGTCTCCGCGCGCGCTCCCGCTTTTCTGTTCAGCGGAACCGAAAAAACTATGGACAAGCGAAGGGATGCTATGTTAACAATTCCTTTTACGTCAACGAATCATGATGTTGCCGGAGGGGAGGTGATTGTTTGGGCAGTGTGATCAAAAAGCGCAGAAAAAAAATGCGGAAACACAAACATAGAAAGCTGCTGGCCAAGACCCGCCATCAGAGGAGAAGCAAATAAGGCTCAACGGACCGTCTCGCGTCTGCAACCGACCGCACCGGCTGGCACCTCATGCCGGTGCGGTTTTTTCTACTTCGATTTCGGAGAAATGCCTTTGAAGTATTTCAAGAAATCCGAGTCGGTCGACAACAACAGGGATGCGTCCTTGTTCAACGACTCGTTGTAGATTTCCAGGGTTTGAGTGAAGGCATAAAAATCCGGGTCGATCCCATAGGCATCCGCATAAATCTTGGCGGCTTCGGCATCGGCCTTGCCCTTGACCTCTTGTGAAATCCGATAAGCTTCGGAAGTGATCTGCTGCAGGTCTCTTTCCTTCTGACCGAGTATTTTCTGGGCCTCGCCCTTGCCTTCCGAGCGAAATTTCTCCGCGATCTGCTTGCGTTCGGCGATCATGCGGTCGTAGACGGATTTGCGGACCTCCTCCACGTAATTGATGCCCTTGATTTTTACGTCCACCAGTTCGATTCCGAACTGGGATACCTTGGGCTGGGCCTGCTCAAGGATCCCCTGGGTGATTTTCTCGCGGCCGAGGCTGATGACATAATGGCTCTGCGGCTTTTTTTCCTGGTCTTCCAGGCCGACCTCGGAGGTGTCCAGTTCCCGGTTGGATTTGCGCACGGCATCGATCAGCTTGTAAGACGTGATGAAATTGCGCACGGCCGGATCGATGATGTCGTTCAAGCGGCTGACGGCGTTGGAGCGGTTGTTGACGGTCTGGAAGAACTTCACGGGGTCGACGATCTTCCAGCGGGCGAAGGCATCCACCCAGATGAACGTCTTGTCCAGCGTCGGAATCTGTCCGGGCTCTCCGTCCCATTCTTGAATGTTTTTTGGGAAAAAGGTGGCCTTTTCGATGAAGGGAATTTTGAACTTGAGCCCCGGATCCGTGATGGGATCTCTAACGATCCTTCCGAACTGGGTGATGACCACCTGCTCGGTTTCACTGACCACGAAGGCCGATTCGTACAAGACGACTGCGGCAGCGATCAGGGCGATGACTAAAAATCCTCTGGTTTTCATGCTATTTACCACCCGGTTTCGTGAAGTTGAGAAATGGCAGCGTGTTTTTCTGCTCGGAGTCGACGATGTAGATCGGCCCGAGCTTGGGCAGCAGGCTGCGCATGTTTTCGAGGTAGAGGCGTGTCTTGGTGATATCCTTGGCGTTGCGGTATTCCTCGTACACGTCTCGGAAGCGTGCGGCATCGCCGATGGCCCGGTTGACCCGGTTCAGGGCATAGCCCTCCGCCGACTTGATCGTCCGTTCCGCCTCGCCGCGCGCCGTCGGAATTGCCTTATTGTAGTCTTCATTCGCCTGATAGATCATCTGCTCCTTTTCCTGGGTGGCTTGGTTGACCTCATTGAAGGAGGGCTGGACGGCGGACGGCACGTTGGTTTTCTTCATCTCGATCGTGACGACATGAATCCCGGTTTCGGCCTGGTCGAGTTCCCGCTGGAGCAGGCCCATGGCCTCGATGGCGATTTCGTCGCGCTTGCTGATGACCTCGTTGATGCTCCGGTCTCCCACCACCAGGCGCATGGCCGCCTCGGACATGTCGGTGAGCAGCTTGCGAACGTTGGCGACCCTGAAGAGATAATTATAGGGGTCTTTGATCCGGTATTGCACGATCCATGGGACGACTGCGACATTCAGGTCGCCGGTGAGCATGAGCGCGACGGACGCCGATTCCGGGCCGGGCTTGGCTCGCGTCCGGAAGTCCACCTCGGCCACGGACGCTCCGAATTCTTCGGTCTGAACGCGCTTGACATTGACTTTGGTTACGGTGTCGATGCCCAGCGGAAGCTTGAAATTCAATCCTGGCTGGGTGGTTTCGATATAGCGTCCGAAGCGCTGCACGATGCCGACTTCATCCTGATTGACCGTGTAGAAGGCCGTCAGCCCAATCAAAGCAAGCACTATGATTCCCAGGGCTATCGGTCCGCCAGGGAGTCTGAATTTTTTGAACTGCTTGACCATTTCATCCACCTGGGGGGGGATGCCGCCCGGGCCGCGCTGCTGCTGTTTCAGTTTTTCCCAATCCCAACTCATCCCGAATTCCTTTATTGAGTGGTCGTTGATTTGAGCCGCCCAGAGCGACCGTGGCCTCTAAAAAGCTTCACCCCCCGCTTGGCTCCCGCGGTTGTTATGAGCTTCCTGACATACGGAAAACGCATCAATTCGACAGATTGTTCAGTATCAGGGGTCAACTCCCTCTGACAGCGCATGTTTCTATCTGCATACTTGTTAAGTTACCCTCCGCAGCAAGTCAAGTGAAAAGCAACATCTCCAATTCGCACCGCGCCCGGATCGCGTCCGTATCCATCAGTTTTTCTTGACAGTCCTTCCCGTTGCTGGCTTAATGCATCATAGGCTTAAAGAATGAATGATGGATAAGAAATCCGAAGACGCCACCCATATCGGCGGAATTCTTCCCGGCTTGCTGCAGCGCTATCGGCCTGAAACGGAGCAAGGTATGCTGCGAGTCTGGCGGGTATGGGATCGGGTTGTCGGGGAGGACATCGCGCGCAACGCGCGGCCTGCAGCATTCAAAGGTTCTCTTTTGCTGGTTTACGTCACCAGTTCCGCTTGGCTCCACCATTTGCAGTTTCGAAGGAAAGAGATCGTAAGTCGCCTGAATGACGATTTGGGACAGCCGCTCGTCAAGGACCTCAAACTTAAGGTCGGTGCGTTCTGAAGAGATGAGTCCCCCTGCATGCCCAAACGGGCCCCCGATGCCTGCGGAATCGATCGAGTCCGGCCTGGAGCCTTTGACCACGGACGCTTTTTACGGCGGAGGGGTCTGCTTACGACAGCACCGCCGCGGTTATCGCTTTTCGATCGACGCGGTGATTCTGGCGGGTTGCCTGCACCCCCGACCGGGTGAGACGATCGTTGATCTCGGAACCGGGTGCGGCATCATCCCCATCCTCCTGGCGTTCCGCCGGCCCGACGTGCGGGTCTGGGGAGTCGAGGTGCAGGAGACGCTAGCGGCGCTGGCCGTCGAAAATGTCCGCGCCAACGGGATGGAATCCCGAGTGACCATCCTGGGGGCCGACCTGCGGGAAATTGGGACCGGTGCCTTCGGGGGCCCGGTGGATTGGGTCGTTTCCAATCCGCCCTATCGGCGCAACCGGTCCGGTCGGATCAACCCCAATACCCAACGGGCGCTGGCCCGCCATGAAATTGCCATGACCCTTGCGGACCTCGTTGGCTCGGCGCGGCGGCTGCTTAAGACCGGCGGGCGATTGGCGGCGATCTACTCCGCCGAACGCGTTGCGGAACTGGCTTTCCAGATGCGGTCGGAGCATATTGAGCCGAAGTCCCTGCGAAGCATCCATTCGGACCGGCAATCAAACGCGCGCCTGATCCTGGTAGAGGGCATCAAGAACGGCCGGCCGGGAGCGGTCGTCCCACCGCCCCTCATCATCTACGACGAAAACGGAAATTACTCGAAAGAAACCCGGGGGCTGTTTTCGCCTTGAAACCATCCTGAGCGGAATAGGGCGACGATTCGTTGCGCCAGCCTGGAGGCCTTTTCGGCGTAATTGACAAGTTTCTGCTTAAACGATATAAAACCAATTTACCGCTCGCTGAGGCATGGCCCCGGAGAGGTGGCCGAGTGGCTGAAGGCGCCGCTCTCGAAAAGCGGTATCCTGTCAAAAACGGGATCGTGGGTTCAAATCCCACCCTCTCCGCCAGTTCCGCCCGCCCGGTGGTGACTGCCGAGGCAAGCG
>Ga0209285_10000254_pt1 | contig 19612 bp, 15 predicted proteins | sample PPLLak3March2015_2_FD_187249 | JGI IMG/M metagenome (GOLD analysis project Ga0209285, IMG submission 187249) | Freshwater sediment microbial communities from Prairie Pothole Lake near Jamestown, North Dakota, USA - PPLs Lake P8 Core (3) Depth... | ecosystem: Environmental > Aquatic > Freshwater... | reverse complement strand
CCCAAGGCTGCGATACAAACTCTCGCGCTTTGGATCAAAAACTCTCGCCATGACCGTCGGTACCGAAAAGATTTTTTTTGCAATCTGGGCAACCATCAAGTTCACGTTGTCCTTATGGGTGGTGGCAATAAAGACGCTCGCCCTGTCCAGCCTCGCCTGTCTGAGGACAGCGAGCTGAGTGGCATCTCCTTCCAATCGAAATCCGCTGAATTCTGCTGACAAGTCTTTAAACGTTGAATCGTATCGATCAATAACAACCACCGGGTGCCCCTTTTTGCTCAACCGGTTGGCCAGGATCGAACCGACTCTGCCACACCCGACAACGACTGTGAACAGTTCGCGTTTCATTCGCCCTTATCCTCTTCGTTTTTACCTGCTTCTGGCTTTTCCGCCTCCGGCCAGAGAGCAATTTTGCCAAACTTGTGAAAGGACGTGGTCCTTTCAAGGTTGGCCTGGGCCGGTTTGAAAGAAGGATCAATATCCAGCGCCGCCCGGTAAAATTTCTGAGCTTCAAGCCAATCGCCTCGTATTTCAATAAATGCACCGAGCAGATTATAGGCTTCGGGTTTAGCCGGGTCTTTGGCTATGGCCTTCTTGGCTGTTTCCCGGGCCAGATCGAAATGGCCATCGGTCACGTGCCGCTTGCAGATTTCAATCAGGCTTTTGTAATCATCCGCTTTGGATTCATCGAGTGTCTCGCGCACCGCCACTTGGTTGACCAACTCCCGAATTTCATTTGCCGTGAATGGCTTTTGAATAAAATCAACCGCGCCAAGCTTCATGGCTTCCACGGCCGATTCGATCGTTCCATGCGCTGTAATTATAATTACCCGTATTTTTGAATAATTCTTCTTCACCTGTCGAAGGACTTCGATACCATCCATGCCCGGCATTTTAAGATCCAGGAGAATCAGCCAGAAGCCGTTTGAGGCCAGTTTCTCCAGGGCCTCCTCACCGTTCACGGCAGTCTGGATCCGGAAACCCATGGGCTCCAGGGTCAAGGAAAGCGTCATCCGGATGTTTTTCTCGTCATCGACTACCAACACTGACTTGGTTTCCATATGCGGACTCCTACTGGTTAACCGGCAGCGTGAATGTGAACGTGCTGCCTCGGCCTATAGCTGATTCAACCCAAATGGCCCCGCCATGGGCGCGGATGATTTCTTTGCAAATCGCTAACCCCAGGCCTGTGCCACCACTTTCAGAACCCTTGATCTGCACAAACTTCTGAAAAATTTTGCTTTGATACTCCAGCGGGATTCCCGGTCCGTTATCGTGAACCGACACGTATATGTGCTTTCCCACCATCCGTGCCGAGATTTGTATGCGGCCACCTTTCGGTACCAGCCTCACGGCGTTTGCAACCAAATTGGTGAGCACCCATGAGATTTTGTTTGAATCGACCTTGGTTAAGGGCAGATCATCTGCGACCCGGTACTCGACGGTAATTTCCTTTTCTTCGATTTGCTTCATCAATAGGGTCGCTACCCGTTCGGCCAGTTGTTGAATGGCTACTTTTTCAAGGTCCAGATCGATCTTTCCAGCCTCAATTTTAGATAAATCCAACAAGTCACCGACCAAGGCCTTGAGCCGGTTGATCTCCTCGTGCGCAACGTGTAGTAGTTCGTATTGGCGAGCGTTTAAGTTTTGCGACGAGTTCTCTATAAGAAGATCAATGCTCATCCCGATGCTGGTAAGAGGCGTTCTAAGCTCATGGGAAGCGGCCATCACAAACTCACTCTTCAAGCGTTCGACTTCTTTCAACCGAGTGACGTCGCGGAGCAGAAGCACGACGCCGGAAAGCGTTCCATCCTCTCCTCGAAAAACGCTGATGGCAAAAAAATAGTGTTTGACGGTGCCGCCCTTTTTTAGGGTGATATAACAATCCTCTTCGTTGATATCCGGCTTGCTACCCGTTCGGATGGCTTCGGATATTTGGTCACATAGGCTCTTATCGGGAAAAACCTCATAGGGGGTTCTCCCCAGACAATCCCTTAATTCCAAAACCAACATTCTGCGGGCGGAAAAGTTGATATCCGTAATTTGATTGTCTAAATTGAAAACGACCAATCCGTCATCGATGGTGGCTAAAATGGTTTCAACCTTTTTCTTTTCGGCCAGGATCTGGCCAATATTCATTTGATGGTATTGTGCGAGTTGGTCCGACATTTTGTTGAACTCGATTGCAAGCAACCCCAATTCATCCTTTGTTTTAACCGGAACCTGTACGCTGTAATCTCCATCTGCGATTTTCCGGGATGCCTTCATCAATTCTTTCACCGGGTTCGCGATGCGCTCTGACAGAGCCAAGCTAAAAATGAGGGCGAGAACCAATGCTGACGCGGCAACAGCTATGGTCGAATAAATAGCCCGGCTCGCTATGGTATTGGCACGAATGCTGGCGGAATACATGGTGTTTTCGTTCATTTTGCGCAACTGGATGCACGTTTCACGGATTTCACTGAACAAAGGAAAGAGCGTGGTGAAGTAATATTCTTTGGGTTGCAGCTTCTCCGGAACAGCGACTTCTTGACCGCTTGTGAATTTGAAAATCAATGCTCGATATTCCGCAAAACGCTTATCGATCTTACGAAGGAGGTCATCCTCTCCGGTAATCGTAACGTTGTCCTTTGCCCGAGCCATCCATTGCAAAAAATCCGACTCCTGTGCTCTGAAAAGGGCGATTCCCTTTTCTGCCTCACCTATAATTGTGAATAGTACGGCGCTATCCTGCCGTTCCAATGCAGCGACCATGTTCTCTGCTGCTGAGATGCTGCGATAGTTTTCTTTTAGAATCGCGTCAGTGGCCGCACCGAGAAAGATTAGATTTCCAACCGCCCAGGCGACCACCAGCCCCAAGAAAAAGAAAACCACCCCATATCCAAGCAGCATTTTCTTTTTAAGAGTCATTTGCAGATGCTTTCCAAGACCATCTTGGCTGGCTGGATTTCAACCCTCCGCCCCATACCCAATCAGACATTTTTTGCGCTGGCTCACGTTAGTGCTTTTATCCCTTTTATGTCTTTCGATTTTCCCAGAAGAATCAATATATCGCTGTCTTTGATAATAAAATTGGCAGGGGGCACCAGGAGGAAGTTTTCCGGAACCAACTCTTTGATTGCGATGATGTGAACATTGTATTTTGCGCGCAGATTTAGATCTCTGAGGCTCTTGCCGATGAAGGCGCGCGGGGGGTCTATTTGGGCCAAATCAAAATCCTCGGCAAGTGGTATGAAATCAATGATATTCGGGCGTGATAGATTGCGTGCAACCCTCAGAGCCATATCCCTCTCCGGGTGAATGATCTCGGTTGCTCCGACCTTCTTCAGGACCTTGGCATGATCATCGTCAATCGCCTTGGCGATGATCCGCTTGACGCCGATTTCTTGCAAGTGCAGGCAAATCAGAACACTCGTACTTATGTTGGAACCGGTCGACACCACGACTCCGTCCAAATGCTCCATGCCGAGGGCTTTCATCGCTTCCCTGTCGACACCGTTCATGACAATTGCTTCCGTCGAGTGAGCATCAATCGCTTGAACGCGAGCTTTGTCCCTATCAACGGCGATCACCTCATTGCCGTCTTCGAATAGCGCTTTTGCAACATGAAAACCAAAATTCCCCAACCCGATAACCACAAATCGCCTCATGCCTGATCTCCTGCTCAGCCAATCATGATGTTTTCCTCGGAATACTCAATGCCCTTCGCCGCACTCGGACCGGCAATGATATAGGAAAATGTCAAGACACCGACTCGCCCCACAAGCATCATCAAAATAATCCAAATCTTCCCCCAAGTGCTCAAGCCCTCTGTGATCCCCATCGATAAACCGACCGTTCCAAAGGCTGAAACCGTTTCGAAGAAATACGCCAAAAAACCCCCGTGGCTACAAGACGGTACACTGCGATCACTAACGCAGTCTCCTATCAAAAGCATGAATAAGACGAACACGATGAGACCCATCGACATAAGCATTAATGAAACGCTGCGGGCTATGGTTTCATCAGGAATGCTCTTCCGATACATGTTGACTCGGCGTTGCCGCCGCATTCGACTGATGGCAAAAGTGACAGCCAGAGCCAATGTGGTGGTTTTTACCCCGCCGCCACAGGAGCCGGGTGAAGCCCCGAAGTACATTAGAAAGATCATCATCAACAGGGTCGCTTCATTAAGGGAGCCGATATCGATGGTGTTGAACCCAGCCGTACGGCAGGTGATAGACTGAAACAAGGCAGTAAGAAGAGTCTCTTGGGCGGAATTTTTCAGCGCGAGAGAATTGGATTCCAGCAATGCAAACATGGCCGCCCCGATAATGATTAACGATAGTGTTGTGATGAGGACTGTTTTCGATTGAATCGAAAGCCGCACGCGGTTTTTTTTGCGATAACGCACCCAATGCTGAAGATCGTACAAAACCGGAAAACCAATCCCTCCGACCACTATCAGGGCACTGATGGTGAGGTTCAGCAACACATCATTCCTGTAACGGACCATGCTGTCAGGAAACGTTGAAAATCCGGCATTGCAGAACGCCGACACGGCATGAAAAACAGATGTGTATAGCGCTTCGGTGAACGACAGCTCCCGGGACCAATGGATGAACAGCAAAACCGCACCCACAAACTCCACCAAAAGGGTGAAAACAAGAATGCTTTTCACCAGACCCAGGATATCCTCTCGCGGCTTTTGGGCGAACAGGTCCTGCATGGCCATGCGCTGTCGGAAGGATATCTTCCGGCCAAACCACCTGAAGAGCACCACGGCTATCGTCATCACGCCAATGCCTCCGATCTGAATCAAGCAGAGGATGACACCCTGTCCGATGAGCGTGAAATAGGTACCTGTGTCCACCACGATCAGGCCGGTGACGCAAACGGCCGAAGTAGCCGTAAACATCGCATCGACCCAACTGATTGAACCCTCGCGTGTGGAAAAAGGCAGGCTCAAAAATGAGCTTCCGACAAGAATAGCCAGCATGAAGCTCGCCAGGACCAGAGTGGCCGGGCTGACCTTCTGAATGCGGTTCTTGAAGGTCACGCGGATACTCGCGGGTTCAGGTAATATTCACAGTGCAAGTGGGTGTCCGTCTGACAAACCTCGTGCAACCGTCTTCCGCCGAGCACCATTCGGTTGCGATAGGCAGCGCATGTGATCATTTCGTTTTGGTCACTGATCGGCTTGTAGTGCAAAAAGGGACACAGGCGGGACAAGTGAGACTCAATCCGCAGGTTAGTACCCTGCACCATGGTACGCTCCCAGATTTTCCATGGATCAGCACTTTCCGTCGGGAGTCTGATGTCGACGTATTCGACTGCGGCTTCTCTTAGTTTTGCCAGCAGGAACCTGTGGGGATATTCCAATGAAACACACTTGGGAACGCTGCGGATACGGAGGTTTTTATTAAGATCTGCGCACAATTCGATCAGCGAGTCCCTCACCCTGAGTTGCCGAGCTGAAAAATAGATCAGGATTCCTTCATAAACCTTGGATACTGCGGCATCCATGCAGGCCATCGGGCTGCGCACTATAGTCAAACCGTTGGTTGGCCCTTCAAGGATCTGCGCCGCTGAAAACTGACAGACCAAAAGCCCTTCTTTGGCCGTAGTTGAAGGCATTTTATAGGTCTCCCCTTTGCTGGTCGCTAAAAACTCACGCTGCCCTGGACTTGAGCAAAAAGGGTGCCCTATTCTTTTTCTTAAATGATTTCAGTATAAACCAGGGAAAAGGCTGAAAGAAGTGACGGTCTGGGAGGATTGGGTATTGAATTATGCAAGAAAATGGCCTTGCAAGTTGCAAGGCGCTCAATCGAGGCCGTATTTTTTCCGCTTGCGCCATAAAGTGGCTGGATCAATTCCCAGCCGTTTTGATGCCTCTTCCAGCGATGAGGAGTGCAGAATGACGTTTTGAATATGGCGTTTTTCCACCTCGGCCAGCTTTTCCAACGACTCTTCGATGCATTCGGAGACCTTGTAATTTGCAATGTGGGGCGGCAGAGATGAAGTCTCCAAAGCAGATGTCTGCGAAAAGATGACGCCGCGCTCGATGGTATTGACCAATTCCCTTACGTTTCCCGGCCAGGGATAGCTCTGGAGCCGTTGAATGGTATCGGGGGCAATCCGTGTGAAGGTTTTGCCGTTCATGCGGGCTGACCGATTCAGGTAATATTCCGATAATAGTGGAATATCTTCGGGGCGCTCGCGCAGCGGCGGCAGGAACAGCTCGACGACGTTCAACCGGTAAAATAGGTCTTCCCGAAAATCCCCCTGGCGCACCATTTCCTCCAAATCACGGTTCGTGGCCGCAATCATGCGCACGTCGACCGACTGCGTTTGAGGGTCGCCGATCCGCTCGTATTCCCGGCTTTGCAAAAACCTGAGTAGTTTGCCCTGCACGGACAGTGGAACCTCAGAAATTTCGTCTAAAAATGCCGTACCGCCCTCAGCCAGTTTCAGCTTTCCGGTCTTGTCACGCAACGCTCCGGTGAAGGCACCTTTCACATGCCCGAAAAGATCACTCTCCAAAAGGTTTTCCTGCAGGGCCGCGCAGTCCACCGTAACAAATGGACCCTTGCAGCGAGGGCTCCAGTCATGGATGAGGCGTGCGAGCAACCCCTTTCCGGTTCCGCTCTCGCCGGTAATCAGCACGATTGCATTGGATTCGGCTGTCAATTTGGCCGTATTCAGAAGGCGGCGCATCTTTTTGTTGCGAGTGACGAATCCGCCTTCCGAAAAAATACCCTTCAAGACGGCGACCTGTGTTTCAAGTTTTTGGAATCGCTTCATCCTTTCCAGAATTAAATCCAGCTGCCCCGGAACAAATGGCTTGGGGAGGTAATCGAATGCGCCAATCTTAACCGCGCTCACAGCCGTTTCAATGGTAGCATAGGCGGTGATCATCACCACTTGGGTTCCGGGACTTGAGGCCATGATCTCTTTTAAGACATCCAACCCGTCTCCGTCGGGAAGCTTCATATCCAAAATCACAATGTCCGGCATTTCGCGACGGAACACCTGTAGGCCTTCAGAGACCGAACGGGCGGAAAAAACCTCAAAACCCTTATCTTCGAGGTAGACCAGCAGGGTCGTAGCGATGTTGCGGTCATCGTCAATAACCAGGGCCCTTTTCAAAGTGTTTCCTCCGTGGGATTCGGAACCCAAAAAATGAATTTAGTGCCCTTGCCCAAATGGCTTTCAACTTGAATATCTCCGTTGTGCTGTTCGATGATGTCTCTTACAATTGCAAGGCCGAGACCAATCGTGCCGCATTTTTCACGCTCGCTAAACTGTTTGTACCTATCAAAGATCTGCGGCAGGTAGCGCGGGTCTATGCCGCTGCCGGTGTCGATGCATTCGAAATAGAAGCGGCTGCCTTTTTTGCGAACCTTCAGGCTCACGGTGCCGAATTTTTCGGTATGCCGCAGCGCGTTTCCGACCAGGTTTGTGATCACCCATGGAAATCGAAAGGAATCGATGGTGATCGGCGGCAAATCCGGCGGTGCATCGAACTCTAATTTGATTTGTTTTTCTTCGGCCTGCTTGAGCAAAGGGGCCAGAGATTCACCAATCAGCTTGGAAACATCGATGGTCTCCTTGGGGCGGGGCAGCGCCATGGCCTCCAGGCGAGACACGTCCACCAGTTCATTGATTAGCGCTGAAAGCCTGAGGCAGTCATCTCGTGCGGTTTCAAATAGTCTAGTGCGCTTCTCGCTTCCGATATCCTCACCGCGCTCATACAGCAGGCTGACACTCATCGCCAACGAAGTCATCGGCGTTTTGAGTTGGTGTGAAATATCGGCGATAAATCTGCCTTTGGCTTCCTCCGCTCGGCGAACTTTTTCCTTTTCGGTGGCCAGGATATCGTCACGATAATGATCATGGTGCTCAAGCCGTTTGAAAAGCCGGTTAAACGCGCCGGTCAGAAAGCCGACCTCATCATTGGAGCGAACCTCAAGCTGAGGGTATTCACCGCTGCCCTCCTTGGCCGCAGAAAGACTGCGCGCCAGCGCCATGATGGGCCGCGCTATTCGGTAAGAAAAAAAACTGCTTAAAACCAGAATGGTGAGAATCGCCGCAGAAAACAAGAATGCCCCGCTGCGCTGGGTTTGGGCGGCTAAAAGTTGGGTTTCGCGGTCAGCACGCTCCATCGCGGCTTCATTGATTCCTACCAGAGTGTCGAGTCCTTGGATCAGCATCGCAGAGTGTTTGAGAAGATACCCAAACGATTGACTGTTCCAAATCCCCTTGTCGGCGTGGGAGAACAGCTGCAGCGTTTTTTCGTAATGGTCATAATCGAGCATGATACGCTCGATCAGTTCGCGCTCTCCCTTCTCAGTGATATTCTCTTTGCAGGTATTCAAAGGGCTCTTAAGTAGATCCAGGGTGTCGGACACGGCTAAAACCGGAGGTTGGTTCCGGGACATTTGCTCTAACAACAAGTTCCGGGTCTCTTCGATGGTCTTCCTTGCCTGTTCTGCGGCCTTGATGCTTTTGTAGTTCTGCGAGAGGATCTGCCCAGCGCTTTGGCCCAAGGAGTTTAGGTTTTGGTGATAAAGCAAGGCGGCCGCTATCAGCGCAAGCGTCGGCAACAATCCCCCAAGGAAAATTTTGAGCCAGATGGGATACCGAACCTGCATCCTATCCTTTGCGGTTGTTGCAAGCACAAAATTAGAGCTATGGGTATCTGCCATGACTGCTTCAGGGTTCTCAATTGTGGGCTGGGGTCACTCAGGAGCCTCTCAGACCAGTTAATCGCATGATATTTAATACAGACATGTTTTACAAGGAGGCCAATGGGTATGGAAAAACCAAATCCGGCTCACGGCGTGCCCGTACCGCATGCTCGCCGGCAGTACGTCATCGCCGCAGGCCACGACGCGTGAACTCGAACGTCAGCTGAAAGTAAGGCTCACGGGCTATCTGACCACCGGCCGGCCGCTTGCGCAGCGAAACCCCCGTCCCGTTCCGATTCGGCTTAGCTGGTTTGCCGGCAGGCTTGTTGAGCCGGCGGGGTCATTTTGGAGTTTCGGGCTTTTTGGACGTTTGACTTTGGGAAGGCCCTGAAAAGCGAAGCGGCTATTCCTTCGAAGAAACGACGGGCGTTTGTGCCTAACGTGCGACTTCGGTAGCCCCCCTCCTGAACCACCAGCGTCGGCAACCCCAACTCGCCAAGCAGGCGTCCATTGAGCTCAAAGTCACGCGGCGTTAACGACCAGGTCCCCGTGGGGTCGCCCTTGGCGGTGTCAAAGCCGAGCGAGACGATCAGAGAGACCGGATGGAAGTCGGAGATCCGCTGAAGCGCCGCTGACAGCGCTTTTCGGTATTTCTCGCCGTCCATCTCTTCCGGCAGCGGCAGGTTCAGATTGAAGCCCTCCCCTTCGCCCTCCCCTCTTTCATCCTTGAAACCGGAGAAGTAGGGGTATGCATATCCGGGATGTGCATGGATCGATATGGTCAGTACATCCGATCGGCGGTAGAAGATGTCCTGCTGGCCGTTGCCGTGGTGGTAGTCAAGATCCAGAATCGCCACCCGCCCGAAAGGCCGCAGGTATTGAGCGGCAATGGCATTGTTGTTGAAGTAGCAAAAGCCCCCGAAGGATCTGCGCTCCGCATGGTGCCCCGGAGGCCGGACCAGGGCATAGGCCAGCCGCCGCCCGCGCAGGATCTCTCTTGCAGCCGACAACGTGCAGTTAACCGCTGATCGGGCCGCCGTGTACGCATGACGGGTCAGCGGGGTAAAGGTATCGATGCAGTAGTATCCGGCCAAGATGTAGCGGTCCTTGGGAAGGCGGGTTTTATTGCGGATGGGGAACACGTAGGGGTAAACGTAGCGGTTCTCTTCGATCGCCTTGCACGTGCGCCGCAAAAAATTCACGAAATCGACGTCGTGGACGCTGGTGATGACCTTCTCCGGAAAGTCGGAGGGCGCGACCATTTCAAACAGGCTGCTGCCTGCAATCTCCTTAAGGATACTTCGGATTCGCACGGGAGACTCGACGTAGCCCTGCTCGTGAATGTGGTGGGTGAAGTGCTGATGAGGAAACACCAGGGCGATTCTGTCGCAAGACCGCACGGAAACGGCTGCCGATACCGCGGAAGATTTGACGAAGCGGAACTCCCTGAGGCGGACCGGATCCTGATCAATGGAGCTCACCACCATATTGACATAATCCGCCGGCGCGTACCCGGCGTATTTTCCTTCCAATATCGCCCTCACGACCGCACGAAGAAAATCGCGTTCCAGGCTTGCCGTCCGTCCCAATCCGTCGAACATCAGATGCGGCATACACGATTGATCGGGCTTGTAAGGCTTTTCATAGGCCGTGCCGGTTATCGGCCGCGCGCCGTATTGCTCGTAGAACCTGAGACGCTGGCGGTTTTCGGCCAGGAGCGCTTCACTCGGACACAGGAGCGCCTCATCCGGCAGGCATTCAAAAAAAAGGCCTTTGGCACCCAGGGCTGCGAGCTCCAATCGCACCCGTTCGTACAGCGCGCCGCCGATGCCGCCGCTGGCTTTGCCCACTTGGGTGGCGATCCAATCGAGATAGCCAAACCGGATCTGCGGTTCGTGAAGCAGGTAAGCAAATCCTTGTACGCGATGGCGCTGGTTTTCGGCAACAAAAAGGATCGCCCGAAACCGTTTGAGAAAGGGATCATGCAGGTGATGGCCGAGTCGATCGATTTCTTCCGAGGAGGCCGCCGGGAAGCGGCTGCGCATGATGGCTTTGACCTGATCGAGGGCGTTTCGGTTTCCGGGAAGCACTTCATCGTAGATGCGACGGATGCGGAACATGATCCCGACGATCCTTTCGATGTCCTGTGAGTGAATGGGGGGTCATCGCCGTATGCGGCTGAATGTGAAGATCGGTCCTGCCGCTGCAGCCCTATAACATCCCAGACGATTGGATTTCATGTTTGGCCCCGGTGTGGTATTCACCAGAGAAAACCCTGCCGGGGGGGCATAAATTCTTCATGCCTTTTTGTATCATGACCGGCGGCGATTTCAAAAGCAAGGCCGCAGCCCCCCCGATACCACGCTCTTGAAGCAAAAAGGAAAAGCGCATGATTGTTCCGCCGCTTCCGAACGCGCACAGCTTAGCGGTCCTGGTCCTGACCGGGTTGGCGCTGGTTCTATTCTCGCGCGACAAGATCCCCCTGGAAACGTCCAGCCTCTTGGTGCTGGTCGCTCTCACCGTCGGCTTTCAGCTCTGGCCGTTTTCCAGCGACGGCCGGACGCTGCATGCCGTGGATTTTTTCCTGGGCTTCGGCCACGAGGCCCTGGTCGCCGTATGCGCCCTGATGATCGCCGGCAGCGGCCTGGTGCGGACCGGCGCCCTGGAACCGGTCGGTCATTTTCTGGCGCGGGTGTGGGTCAAACGCCCTCGTCTGTCGCTCCTCCTGACCCTGCTGGTGAGCGCCGCCGCCAGCGCCTTCATCAACAATGTGCCCATCGTGGTCCTGCTGATGCCGATTCTGATCAGCGTGTCCCTGCGCACCGGCACCCCCGCCAGCTCGGTTTTAATGCCCATGGGATTCGCCACCATCGTGGGCGGCATGGGAACGACGATCGGGACTTCGACCAACCTGCTGGTAGTCGCCGTGGCGGCCGACATGGGCCTGCGGCGCATGCAGATGTTTGATTTCCTGGCGCCGGCCGCGGCCGCCGGGGCGCTGGCCATCGTTTATCTCTGGCTCGTCGCCCCCAAATTGATTCCGCGCCGCGAGCCTCCGCTGACCGATACCTCCCCCCGGGTTTTCAAAGCGCATCTGGCGATTCTCAAAGAATCTAAAGCCGCGGGAAAGATTTTAGCGGAAGCCATCAAGCTTGCGGGCGGCGCCATGAAGGTGGCCAGCATCGAGCGCGGGGCCGGGACATTGATCTTCCCCCTGCCGGATGCGGTTCTCCTGCCGGGAGACCATCTCGTGATTCAGGACACCCCGGAGCGGCTGAAGGAATTCGAATCCCGGCTGGGCGGGGCGCTGTATTCGCTCGGGGATGAAGAAGCGCCTCTGGACGAAGGCCATCCCCTGCGTGCGGATGACCAGCAGATCGCCGAAGTGGTGGTGGTCGAAGGCTCGCCCCTGCATGGCACGACCCTGAAGCGCATCCGGTTCGCCGAACGCTACGGCCTGATCACCCTCGCGCTTCATCATGCCGGCAAACGGCTGGAGCCGCTCGCCGCGGAGGTCGGCGACATCCCCCTGAAGGTCGGCGATGTGCTCCTGGTGCAGGGGCCGCGCGAACACATCCTCCGGCTCAAGCGCAGCGGGGAGCTTCTGGTCCTGGACGCCACGTCCGATATCCCCTTCACCCGCAAGGCCCCCCTGGCCATCGCCCTCATGCTGGGAATCGTCATCACCGCTGCGGCCGGAATCCTTCCGATCGCCATCAGCGCTTCGTGCGGGGCGCTGGCCATGATTCTGACGGGATGCCTGACATGGCGCGACGCGACGCGGGCGTTGAGCGTGCAGGTGGTCATGATCGTCGCCGCCAGCCTGGCCCTGGGAGTGGCGATGCTGCGGACCGGCGCGGCCGACTACCTGGCCCTGTGTCTGGTCGGCCTCCTCGGAGAGGCCCATCCGCGCATGCTCCTCGGGGGGCTGATGCTGCTGCTGGTGCTCCTGACCAATGTCGTCTCCAACAACGCGGCCGCCGTGATCGGGACTCCGATCGGCATCTCCATCGCCCGCCAGCTGGGGCTGAATCCGGAGCCATTCATCCTGGCCGTCCTTTTCGGCGCCAACATGAGCTTCATCACGCCGATGGCCTATAAGACCAATCTGCTGATCATGCACGCCGGGGGGTACATCTTCAATGATTTCGTGCGCATCGGCACCCCGCTCGCGGTGCTCACCTCGCTGGCGTTCGTGTGGATCCTGCCGCTGATCTACGGATTCTAAACTCATCTGTGGTTTTCTTTTGGTTGCGATTGCCTGACCAAAACCAACAAAAATACGAAAATCCTCAAATATTGGATTCATCGCCGTATACGAACCTTATCAGGTTAGAAACTAAAATACGGAGTGACCGTCAGTTTGACAGGTCAAGCTCGACATTAAGAATGGAAAAATCTTTATCAATAATCTTGCACTCGATTAGCCACCGAAGACAAGAGCGTCGGGGATCTCATAACTCTCATTGGTGTCAAATGTAACGATGGTGCGATCGCCCTTGCGGGAGAACGTCATAGGGGATGGAGAGTCCGATGCAACCGGTTCACCTTTCACAAAAAGGATGCGCCGCATAACAGAGTTCTCCTGTGGTATCTCGACTGTGGCGGTACCGTCAAAACCGCGGCGGACGACAAATGCCTCGCATTCCTGAGCCTTCTTATCGCGAAGCGTCTCGATGAACGGAACGCAAGTGATCTTTGCCGAGGCATGAAAGGGTGTCCCCGGAATGATCGCGCCCTTGGAAGCGGAAACGGGTGCGAGGATCTTGCCAATCACGCTGATGGTGAGTGTGGTGTCGCTCGACTCGTTGCGCCGCGCTGCGGCGCGCACCAGATAGACGCGGATTTTATAGTCACCGTCAGTCGGAAGAACCCTTTTGAAATCCTCCCCCGTTTGCTCGACATACATCGCCACGTCTTTGCTACCCGGCGGCAGCACGTTGAAGTAGGTTGACGGGTTCGATCTCTTGAGCGAAACAGCAATCGTCTGGCCGGCACCTCCCCGCACCAGATAGTCCACCCCCGAATAGCCCTTCAACCGACCCTTGATGACGGCCGACGTGGCGCCCTTCGCAAACTGCACCCGCTCTGTGCGGATTTCATCTGTTGCGAATACATCCGAAATGCTGCAAAAAAGCAGCAAGGATAAAGAAACAGCGGAAACAAGACCGATCCGATTCATCCGGGCCTCCGATTAAAGCAGCGGTTCAAACAACCCGCCGAATTCTTTTCTGAGTTTGTAGAGTATATTAGTGGGTTCGTTGAATTCATTCGCGTCATCCGGCGTGACATGGCGGCTGTATGCCAGATCATTTTCATAGAAAATTTGCGCCAGTCCGGCTGACAGGATATCGCTCTCGAAAACCACGGCCGTTTCGCTGTTGAGCTTCTCGCTCCTGGGGTCCAGGTTATAGGATCCGGCCAGCGCATAACGACGGTCGAAGACGGCATACTTGGCGTGACTGGTGCCCTCGGTTTGACGCGCTTGATCGTATCGCCAGCCGCACCATTCCCAGATCTGGGCGCTGCCGCCGCTTTTCTGAAACAGAACTGGGGCAGTGAGCTTATGCCCTGCCCCAGCCAGTATGGTTTTGGTAGATTTGGTTAGGAAAGGTGAAAAAATTCAGAAGCGGATTATTTCACCTTCATCGCCGAATACGAATGATTCAATCTTTTTAATGTTGCGCCATCTATTAATCATGAATTGAAATAGACGTTTTAATTTTGTTTTGGCGTAAGCACTGATGTTCGGCTTGCCACCGTCATTGGCCCCCGCGGCCGGGGCCTCTGGCCGCTCTTAGGGATTCGAGTGGGTCCGATCCCCGTAAGGCCGCATCCCGCAAGGCCGCCTTCCGTCTTTGCTTGGATTTACGTTTCTTGAAGTAGGTCAGGGGCCGGAACGCGCGGAATGCCACTGCAAGGGGGTAGAGGCCGAACCGCAGCAGAAGGGTCAGTGCGGAGACGGTGCACTTTTCGGCCTCATGCACTGCCATTCTTTCGATGATGCGGGCGAGCTCGGGTATGCAGGGCTTGCTCAGACCCATAGGACGGGCAAAGGATTGCACGAAGCCCAAAATCTGTTGGCGCAGGCCTTCTTTCCCGTTCAGAATCAACTGGAGGTGCGAAAGGTGCTCCTGCATGTCTCGAGCCAGGAAAAGAAAACCGCTGTTCTCCTGTTTCATGTAGTTGAAGTGAATGGTGCCGTTCTGGCTTTCTGCAAATTCCTCCGCTGAAACGCACAGGACACACTTCCCAATAATGGCGCTTTCGATCATCGCCGTAGTGTTCACGCCCACGACGGCCAGACTGTGATATACGGAGTCATAGAAGTTGCGCTTCGCCTCTTCGGTAAAGGCGTATTCACCCCCTGGTGGCCAGACGGCCACGCTGTCCCCGGCCATGAGTCCCGTTCCACGCCACTGCTCGGCATACTCCGGGTAAGGTCGGATCAGAACCCCGGCCTGAACCAGCTCTGAGATGCCGGAGTGCCTGAGCGCGCCGATCCACTTGGCGACGAAGTCGCGTTCTCGGGGAGCCATGAAGTTGGATGAGCACATGTACAGGATGAAGGGATGGTCAGGCGACAACCCAACCTCCTGACAGAAATCTTCGCGACTGCGTGACGGACGGCGCACAAACCAGTCGTCGAAGTATTGGGCCCCCGTCACGATGATACGGTCGGGCGATATGCCATGAAGCTCGACGGCCTCGCGCTTCTGAATGCCGTTCCACACCACGGTGTAATTCGGTTCACCGCGCAATGCCCCTTTCGTGGTCAGATTGTCCCAACTCGCCACACAATAGCCGGTGGGCACTCTCAAGGCCTTGGCGGCCCGCAGATACTCCCACTGCATGCCCGAATGAGACAACAATGGTGAAACCAGCATCACATCAGGGTTGATCCTGCGGATGTACCGTTTGAAAGTCCAAGCAGCCGGAATGGCGCGCTCAGCCGCCAGTATACATTTTCTCACGACAGCTCTCCCGGCGGGCGACCTGAAGCCGGGGCAGTGGTTCATCAGCCAAACGAAGGGCCGGGAAATCCGCATCTCCACCCGCTCCCTCAGGCGCGGGGTGTCCTTAAAAAAAGGCTGGAGAAAAAAAAGGTAGTCGCCAGCCCAGGCGAGGGCGGTGCCGAGGTCACGCCAAAGGCCGGGAGGTTTCCCCGGAACGATCTCGTGGCGAAAGCGGCTGGGAAACTCCTTCTCGAGTTCATCGTGCAACGTTCCCTTGCGGTGCTTCTCAAGGCTAAAATAGGCGACATGGACGGCGTGCCCGCCTTCCAGCATGAATCGAAGCGTTTCGTGATAATACTTCATGGTCCGGGATTCGGTCATCATGAACAGAATTTTCATCCGACCATCCTTTTTCCCTTATCCGTTTTTGCTTCATTTTTATTTGGCCGGACTCAATTGCGGCATCGGTTCCAACCGGCTCGATTCAAGCGTCAACCGGACTGCCTTCAACGGCGGATGTTCCCTTTGGCAAATTCTCGATAAAGCCCGGCATAACAGTCGAGCGTCTTCTCAAGATCCATGGTCTGTTCAACCCAGCACCGACCTCGCTGCCCCAGTTCCCTCCGCAGGAAGGGATTCCTGATCAACGTCTCCATGTGCGCTGACAAAGCCTCGGGATTCCTTTCTGCAAGCAAATATTCGCAACCGCAACGCCCGAAGTCCTGGGGGAATGTCGGAAAGAGTGTCAGGACCACCGGCGCTCCGGACGCCATAGCTTCAAGCACAACGTTTGGCATCCCTTCCTTGAGAGTGGGGAAAATGAACATATCGCAAGCCCGGTAAAAGGTCGGAATGTTGGGAACATGACCGGCAAAGTGGATTCGATCGCTTGCGCCGGAAGCAGCTGCGAGAGCAGCGATCTGCTTTTGGTAATTTCCCTTCTGGGGATGCTCTGGATCGAACCGGCTCCCAATAATGACCAGGTGGGTATCGGGAAAACGCTTCGCCAACGGCGTCCAAGCCTCCAGCAGCAAGTCGGCTCCCTTTTCAGGGATGAGCGAGCCCACGGTGATGATCATGATGGAATCGTCGTTCATTCCCATGGATGCCCGCAAGCGTTGGCACTGCGGATCGCTCCGTTCGGGGTGAAACCGTTTGAGATCGATGCCGTTCGGGATGACCTCAATTCGGCCATGAAATCCCATCTCCTGAGCATGCTTACCCATCTCTGAGCTGCTGACAATAATACAATTGATTAGTCGACTAACGATTTGAATCCTCCACAGGCGCAAGGCCCGCTTGAAGAACGAACGGGGGAGTTTTGCCGGGGCTGTATAGGCGTAGGTGAGAGAGATGCCGCTGTTCCTCAGCTGGCGCAGCCACTGAACCGATCGATGGGGTAGCGTCTGGAATAACTGGACGATGTCCGGATAATAGCCAGGCCCTCTGCAGAAACGGACGAGTTCGCGGTTGTATACAATCCGACGTCGCAATCCATTATTATAAGGCAAGCGGACGCGGTGGATTGGAGTGCCATCGAGCGGCTCTGTGGGGATTTCCGACCCAGTGCGATACCGTTCCCACTCGCAAATATAATCGTTGTGGGCCAATTTGGATGACTGGGGAGTCCCCGTAAACACCGAGGTGTGGATGCCGCGCTGCCGTAACCCGGGAAAATAACCCAGAAAGCGCAGTTGTCCGCCTCCATGTACGGGATAGAAATGGTAAGACGAAAAACATAACTCGACGCATTCACCGGACATTGTTTTCACTGCCTGGGGAGAGTGCTTGTAGAAAGGAGTTTTAAATACTTACTAATTTCTCGAAATAGTATTGACTGACGGCGCCTCCTCACCCTAACCCACTCCCATAGAATTGGGGGAGAGGGGTGGGCCGCATCAATACAAATACGCATAGATTAGTATATGCGAGCCCTCTTGATTGCAACAGAAAAATGCCATGGCCACCTTCATATCGCTTATGGACAAGCCTTCTTTCGGAGAGAGTACAAAACAACCTTCCAGGGTTAACGAAAAGGTTCATCCCGTAGATTAAAGCCTTGCCAAAATGATGCAGTTTCAGTATGGCCAAAACAGCTGACCTGATGATCACGCAAATAGCTATTTCAGTCCAACGCGGAGAAACTCTATGCGTGCGGGGGGGGTATGCTAAATCTTTTTCAGTCTGTTTTCCATTTGTTCGGCTTCGAGCTCGTTCGGCGCAAAAAGGGGTATATCTATGCCCCGGACTTCTCCTTCCCGGAATTTCTTGGAAAAGCCTCCCATAAACGGGATAACATCCGGCAGTCGAAACTGATCAACATCCGGGACCTGCACCCATTTGGGCCACTCGCCGCAGGCGTCATTGAACTCAAAAAATCATTGCTCTACTATGACAGGCTCTACACGATCTACCAGGCGTTATCCAACTTGAAGGTCCGTGATGCCGGCACGAACATAGACATGGCTGAGGTGGGGGTTTACAAGGGAGGAACCAGCTATTTCATCTTGTCGGTGGTAGAATCCTTGGAGTTGGGGTTCGTGACATTGCATTGCTTTGACACGTTTGAAGGGCATTCATCCGAGGATATCCAAGCGGAGGCAGACTCACATCAGCCAGTCGCTGCTTTCAACGATACTGCCTATGATGCAGTCGCTGCTTATTTGGGTAAGTTCCCAAATGCAAAGATTTACCAAGGGCGATTCCAGGACACCTCGGTCTGTGTCGCGGACAAGACATTCGCATTTGTGCACCTGGATGTGGATTTATACGAGCCGACCCTATTCGCCCTGAAGTTTTTCGATGGCCAATTGATTGAAGGTGGAATTATTGTGGTGGATGACTTCGGGTCCATGACCTGCCCGGGTGTCCAGAGGGCCGTCGACGAATTCACAGCGAGGAACAACAATTACATATTCTTTCACCTTCTGATCGGTCAGTGCGTCCTCATCAAATGCTCCCTGGGTCCGAGTCGGCCTTGCTGACAATCCCGCTTCCGGTTTTTTGTAAGACCAGTCTGTAGACAAAGACATATGGGTGATATTGACTGAAGAGCAATGATTGCGCATGGGGAAAAGTTGTATTCAATTGCAAGCAATACCGAAAGGGGTTGTTTGCGTGACAGATTACGTCTAAAACCAAACTTCGGAAGGGTGTCCAAGTCATTGGTTTAGAAGTCGGAAACTGAAAGTCCTGTCAAGCTGGCACCAATGCATTTCACGTCTCAGCAGGCTTCTTTAATTTATCAAGCACGCAGCGGCTACACTTTCATCGGCTTCGTCCGCGCGGGCGCCCCGCTCGCGGCGCTCACCCTGCTGGCCTTCGCAGGGATCCTTCCGCTGATCGACGGATTCTAACCGCGCGGAGGCCCGGCCGCAATCTTCGCCGGATGGTCTTCGGCCGGCGGAGGCCCGTTCAAGCACCGCCGCCCCCCAGCACCGCATAGAGCCGAACCTGATTGACGAGCGTCACCAGGCGGGTGGCGATGAGGCCCTGCTGGGCGGAATAAAGCGAGCGCTGCGCGTCCAGCACGTTGAGGAAGATGTCGCTGCCTTTCTCATAGCGGGCGTTGGAAAGCCGGTAGGCGGCGGCGGTCGCATCCACCAGGGACTGCTGCGCCGCCATCTGCTCGGCCATGGTCCCCCGGCGGGCGAGCGCATCGGCCACCTCCCGGAAGGCCGCCTGGATCGCCCCCTCGTATTGGTTCAGGGCGATCCGCTGCTGCACCTCGCTCACGTCGAGCGCCGCCCAGACCCGTGGGTCGAAGATCGGCATGACGATCACCGGCGTGTAATTCCAGGCAAGCGAGCCGGACTTGAAGAGGCCCGACAGCTCTTCGCTGGCGGTGCCGACCGCGGTCGTGAGCGCAATCCGGGGGAAGAACGCCGCCCGGGCCGCGCCGATGTCGGCGTTGGCGGCCTTGAGCAAATTCTCGGCCTGGAGCACATCCGGACGGCGCAGCAGGATCTCCGAAGAGGCCCCGGCCGA
>Ga0209285_10000251_pt1 | contig 19762 bp, 17 predicted proteins | sample PPLLak3March2015_2_FD_187249 | JGI IMG/M metagenome (GOLD analysis project Ga0209285, IMG submission 187249) | Freshwater sediment microbial communities from Prairie Pothole Lake near Jamestown, North Dakota, USA - PPLs Lake P8 Core (3) Depth... | ecosystem: Environmental > Aquatic > Freshwater... | reverse complement strand
GAAATGGTATAATCATTTTACATCGAAAGCAGGTAAATATGGCGATCGTAGATTTCAAGTTATCGTTTACCAGAACGGCTGCGTAAAGATGCGGAAGCCGCCGGTTTGTTGAATCTGAAGGCAATCGAGCAACTCCTGTGGGCGGAGATCCGCCGCTGGCGCGTGGATGGTTTGTTCGCGGCTGCCGATCGTTTGGCTGAACTGGATTTGCCTCCGCTGAGCGATGATGAGATCGAATTGGAGATCGACCGCACTCGCAAAGCTGCTGCTGTATGAAAGTTGTCCTCGATACCAATACGGTCATTTCCGGTCTGTTTTGGAAAGGCGCGCCTCGTCAAATCATTGATCTGGCGCGCAATGGTTTAATGCCGCTGGTCACCAGCCCGGACCTGCTGACCGAATTGACCTATGTGCTTTCACGTGACAAGTTTACCGAAAGGCTGGCGCTGGCGTACGTGGTACCAGACGAACTGGTTTATGGCTATGCTGCCCTGGCAAGCGGGGATTACAGATTCAAGGTGATAGCATACAACAGCTATGGGGCCAGCAACTACAGCGCCTTCATGAACTTCAGCGTGCCGTAAATCGTACTCCTGATACAACCAGAGACATCGCCTGATCGCATGGGCGGTGTCTTCTTTTGTCACCTTGCCTCGAACATTCAACTAGCCGCGATATGACAAATGCCACCTGATACTGTCCATCAGTTGGCTTATAATCTGGCGACAAAATGCCAAATGCCATGCAAACCATAGCTGATCCATCCCACCCCGTTCCGTGGCAAGTTTTTTTGCTTGGCGGTCTCCGCATTTCATTCCAGGGCCAGCCTGTGCCTGCGCTTCCGTTCCGCTGCCAGGCCTTGCTGGCCTTGCTGTTATTGCGCCCGGCGCAAAACAAACGCGAGCAGTTGGCCGGGATGCTCTTCCCTGATTCCCCTGAAGATGCAGCCAAAGCCAGGTTGAGCGACCGGCTCTGGCTGCTCAAGAAACACCTGCCGGAATTCCCGCTGGCCGCCACAGGAACGGATATCCGGGTCGATCATTCCCAGGTATGGGTGGATGTGAATGAGTTCCGGCTGTTGGCCCGGAATAGTGACCGGCACTCCCTGGCCCAAGCCATCGCGTTATATGCCGGTCCCCTGCTTCCCGAACAGGATGCGGAATGGCTCCTGCTGGAACGCGAGAACCTGTACTTGACCTATATCCGCGCCCTGCAGTTGCTGGGTGCGCTGGTTATGAAGTCCGGCAATCCACGGGAAGCTGTGCCATTGCTCGAGAGACTGCAAGCCATCGAGCCATTCGATGAGAACAACCTGCGCAACCTCCTGCGCACGTACCAGGCCATCGGACAGCGCGGGGCCGCCCTGGCAACATTCGACAAATTCCAGGTGATGCTCAGGAACGAGATGGATCTGGAGCCTGAACCCGCCACGCTGGAGATTATCCAGGCCATCCGCACCCAGGCGATTTCCAGACCAGCGCCCTCGCTGGAAACCGAGATCACCGATACACCCAGTGACCTGTTCCGGCGCGGCCAGAAAGCGCTCTGGCGAGGGGATTTCGATGCGCTGCCAGGTTACATCCAGGCCTTGAGGAACAATCACGAGGGGGTGCTGCCTGGCGCAGCAGACAGCCTCGAAGCGGAATACGCCATCCTGCGCGGCGATTACGAACTTGCCAGGCAGTTATTGGGAAAATACAGCACCGCTATCCCCCTCTGCATTACCGTGCAACAGATCCACCTCCTGGTGGAGTTGAAGGAGTACTCGGACGTATTGCCGAAGTGCAAGCCTGCCATACTGGAAGCCCATCGCCAAAACGATCGGGTTGCTGAAATGCTCCTGCTCGCTAACCAGGGTTCAGCCTTCCAGCGCAACGGGAATGGCCTGGAAGCCATGCGCTGCGCCAACCAGGTTGTCACGCAGGCGGAAAAGGAGAGCATCCCTTACCTGTTGGGACGGGGCCTCCTGCTCAAAGGTAATTTGCAGGTCGGCCAGGGATTCGAACGGGATGCCCTGGAGACGTACCACCACGCGGCCGCTTATGCCTCCGAGCATGGTTTCCGCCCTCTGCTATGCCGGGTGGAAGGCAAGTTGGGGATTGCATATCAACAAACGGGGCAGTACCGGCTTTCCATCGAACATTACCAGAAGGCTTTGCTCATCGCGCGTGACCTGGGGATGAAGCGGGAGGAGGCGGAAACCCTCCAGAACCTTGCCATCGTTCTGGCTTACCAGGGACGGAACGAGGAGAGCATCCTGGAAATCCGCCAGGCGCGCGACATCCTCGCAACCCTGAAAGATGAGCAGGGCATGGCTCGCAATACCTACCACCTGGCATTTGGGTTGGCACTGTGCGAACCCCCCAACCTGGATGAAGCCCTGATACTTGGCCGGCAGGCGCTTGAGATTTTCCAGAAGCACCAATCCCTGGGCTGGGTTGCTTCCTGTTATGGAATGTTAGGATACATCTGCTGGCTAAACAATGAACCGGAAGCCGCCATCGAAGCCTGCAAAAAGGCCATCCCGATCTACCAGCAGTTGGAAGAGGCGGATTACATCCCGGAACTGTATGGCTATATCGGGCTGGCCTACCTGCAACTGGCTGATCCTCGGAAAGCGATCGAATATACCACCAGCGCAATGGATGAGATGATGCGCAGTGAACTGTATGATATTGCGTCCGAGATCTATTATGCCCATGCCCTGGTGCTGGATGCGCTTGGGCAGCAAGAGGATGCCAATGAATACTTCCGGCGCGGATATGAAAACCTTCTGACCTACGCAGCCGAGATCGAAGATCCCGAAGCCCGGCAGGCTTTCTTTCGGCGCGACCCAACCGTCCGCCACCTGGTGGACCAGGTGTATGCCCGCGGCCTGGCCCCCAACCCCAAAGTGGAGACGCACATCCTCCCGTCACGCGGCAGTTCACCAGTCCGGGTGGCGCTTACGGTGGATGCGGGAGCGCCGGATGCGGCCCTCAAGAATGCCAGCGGAGCGCTCTCTTTGCGCCGCGCCCGTCTCCTGCGCATCGTGCGCGAGGCGCGCACCCAGGGCGGCGAGCCGTCGCTGGGCCAGATCGCCAGCATGATGAAGGTCAGCCTGCGCACGGTCCAGCGCGACATCAGTTACCTGGAAGAACAAGGGGATTGGAGTGGATGATCCGGGGAAGTAAGCACAGGGACATCCAACGGCCTGGCCTGAACAGCATCTGTTCGTAAATTATTGCGACAAACCCACGAGAACGAAACGAGAGGGGAGATGTACAGTTGGGCAGATGGTTGACCTCATATCACACCACTACAGCTTGATCATCCGCTGCTGGCGGGATTCCAATGACGTCCTGCGCGGCTGGGTGGTGGATGCACTCACGCAGCGTTCGCATCCCTTCGCGACCCGTGATGAAATGGTGAACCTGATCGAGAGCCTGACGCGAGAACTGTCTCAAGATGCTGACATTGATAGAACCGGTAAAGGAGGTTAAGGGAACAAGATCGACATTACCCGCTGATCACTTTGAATTCCATCATAACCATAAGGAGCTTGCAACATGAAGAAACATACCCCATTGTTCATCCTGTTCGTCCTCGTTCTTTCCACGCTGGCTTGCGGCCTTGGCGGACAGACAACCGAGGAAACCCCCGCACCCGCCGTGACCGATGTCGCGGCATCCCCGGAACCGGATGTTCCGGAAGATCCCGATGAAATCATTGAACCACCTCTCGATCCGGCGGTTTCGGGCCTGGAACCCGGCTGGTATCCCTTCGTCAATGCCAACGTGGTGCGCGACCTGGTGTTCTATAACGGCGTCGTGCATGCCGCCACGCTTGGCGGGCTGGTCACCTGGCGGCTGGATAGCGGGTATTCGATGCATTACACTCCGCTGGATGGCATGAACCACGTCAGCGCCTACAGCATCGCTTACTGCGAGATCCCCGAACCGCGCATCCTGGTCGGCACGTTGAACGGGGTCAGCATCTACGATCCCAACACCGGGCTGTGGGAGGCCAGACAGTTATTCCCATCCGACAGCCGCGTGGACGGGAGCAAGATCGACCGCATCTACTGCGACCAGGCCAACAACCGCCTGCTGGTGGGCTACTACGGATTGGGCGTCCTGGATCTGGGGACGGGCGCGTTCCAGCGCTTCACAAAAAACGAAGGTTTGCTATGGGATTCCGTAACCGACATTGCCGTCAATGGCAAGGATATCTGGGTTGCCAGCGGCTACAAGGGCATAGCCAAGATCTCCAATGGCTCCGTGAACACTTACAGCGCCGCCAATGGCATGCCCGATGAACGCGCCTATGCGCTTGCATTTGCCAAGGATGGGACCCTGTGGGTTGGCGCTTCGAGCGGTATCCAATCCTTCAAAGGCGGTCAATGGACGCTCTTCGGTGCAGACAGTGCTGCGAAACTGGCTGACATCAATGAGATCGATATCGCTGCCGATGGCAAGGTCTGGGTTGTGACCGCCCCGCTGGGCAGCGGACGCCTGTGCCAGTTCAACCCGGCCACCGCCGCCTGTGATGTGGATTTCAAGGAGATGGACAACCAGGCCATCCTGGCCCTCGCCCTGGCTGAGGATGGCATGCCGATCTACGGAACCAGCAGGGGTGTGTATATGTTCAAGAACGGCTCTGCCAGCCCCTTCAAGACCGATGATCAACTGGTGAGCAACTTCGTGGATTCCTTCGCAACCGCCCCGGATGGCAGCCTGTGGGTGGGAACCGACGCCGGGATCCAGGTGCTCGACCCGGCCAACCCAGCCGGCTCCTGGACAACTTTCCGCACGAGCGAAACCACCGGCCTGGGAGGCAACTGGGCCAGCGGCATCGCATTTGCAGCGGATGGCACGGCCTGGGTGGCGGTCATCAACGGCAGCGCCAGCCGCTATCAGGACGGCGAATGGAGCTCGTTCGAGGATCTCTACTCATACTACACCGTGACGGTCGACGCAGAAGGCCGGGCCTGGTTCGGCGATGACGGCAAGGGCATCATCGTCCTGAATCCGGACGGCAGCCAGGCGATGAAGCTGACCACCGCTGAAGGATTGCCGGGCGATAACGTGCAGGCATTGGTGACTGATCTGACCGGCACCGTCTGGATCGGCACCGACCAGGGTCTTGCCAAGTACGAAGACGGCGAACTGGTGGTGGTGTTCGGCAAGGATAGTACCGAACTGCCCAACAAATACATCCGCGCCCTGGCGCTGGATGCCAACGGGGCGCTCATTATCGGCACCTTCACCGGCGTGGCGCGTTACGATTTCAACCAGGTCGAAGTGCTGGTGGATTTCCTGAAGGATGGGTTCAGCGAGGCCCGCCTGACCAACCTGGCCGTTGATCCCTACGGGGTTGTCTGGGTTGGCACCGATAAGGGCCTGCTCTATTCGGATGATTGGGCGGAATGGACCCTGCTCTCCACCCGCGACGGCCTACTGACCAACTACATCTCTGCCCTGCATATCGATCTGTTCGGCGCGACCTGGATCGGCGGCGGCGGTTCCAACTTCGATGGCGGCGGGATGCTGCAGTTCGTTCCATAGTATCTTCGATGTGTTCCTCCGGGGTGGGATCGAAACCGCCCCGGAGGATCTGTCATGCTGATGGAAGCGGAGCACCTGCTCGTTTTACGAACGGATTCTTCAGTCCCTGAAAACGCTCCCTGACACCGTCCCGGTGTCCTTCGGGAGAGTGACACGACTAAACCGATATTTACGAATGTCAACAGGAGATTGCTTCACCCCTGCGGGGTTCGCAATGACGCAAGAAGGAGAAAAACATGAAAACCCGAAAGTCCAGATTATTAAAGATGCAACCGAACCGCCCCTGGCTGCCAATGGTTGATGGCGGGAAAACTTATGGATGACATCACGTTCAACCTGCTTGTCCTCGCCGCCTTTCTCCTGATCGGTGGCATCATCTTTTTCCTCGTCCGCCGCAAACAGGCCGGGAACGAACAGAAGATCATGCAGATGGCTGCCGAACGCGGCTGGAAATATGAATCTGTCCGCGAGCCGCTGACCTGGGGAATGCGCCTGGCCTCCCCCCACTGGACGCTCGAATCCATCTCCCGTTCCAGCGGCAGGGAGACTAGCCCCGGTTCGAGCGATATTTCGATGCTCACAACCTGGCATGCCGATGCTCCCGGCAGCACCCTGTTCCTTGGGGTGCGCTCCTCCACCGCAAACCTCGGCAGTGTCGGCGATATGCTCATCCGCCAGGTACTGCACCTCGCGCTCGGCGAGGAAGCGGCAGATCTCAAGGAAGTCCCGGTGGGGAGCCAGGATTTCCGCAGCCGGTATATGCTCTGGGCGCAGAACCCCGTCGATGCCCAGCAGCTCATCACTCCATCCGTAATGTCGGCCTTGCTGGCATGGAAGGGACAGCCGCTGTTGATCAAACGCACCTCGGAGGGATTGACCATCGAAATGCGCGGCGTGCACCTGAAAACCGCAGCCGATATCCAGTCCCTGGTGCAACTGGGGGAAATGTTGCAACGGTAAAAAAAACGATGAGGGGGGTGTCTGGAAAGTGTAAGGCGAAATAAATTTGCCCTACATTTGCAGCATGGACTCCGGTGTTGACCGGGTTCCTTTGATTCCCCCTGTTGGTGGATTAACAGAACCGCAATTTCCTGATAAGGTTCGGAGCGGATTTTTTATTTATAATAGCGTATCATCTCAATAACTTGGGGGGGCGGGGGTGTGTGGGTGGCGAAGCCGCCCACACACCCCCCATCTTCCCCTATTTATTGAGAAGTTACATAATAGCGTTGAATGGGTGCTCTCTGGGAGTTGCCGGGATGGATGGAATGATATGGGGTATGGGGCGGGCTTTACCCGCCCCATACCCCCGATTTCCTCAATATTTTTACCAGTAGTTCAACAGAATGGAGAAAATGATCATGTTCGGTTTTCAACCAAATAAGCGCGTGAAAATTGTTCTTGGGCTGATTACGGTGGGTGTTTTGATGTCAGTCAATTTTGTTCCCGGTTATGGCTCACGTGTGGATCGAAATGTCTCTGGCTCTTGTAACCAGCAAAGCCTCCAGGCAAGCGAGGAACGCTTCATGGAGCTCCAGGAATTGAAAAATCAAGAGCCAGGATCGGTTTCCAATGACCTGCTTCAATCCTCTGCCTGGGCTTACATTGCGGAAGCCGAGAAATGCTATAGCGATATCGAAGCGCAATCGACAGGCCAGGATTCGAACCAGGGCGAACAGGGAACGATCTACTATGAGGAAGGACAATGGGTTCCCGGGGATGCCAGGGCTGATTATCAGTTATTTGGCAGAAAATGGGGCGCGGATTCACCGTTTACTGTCCCGCCGGGTACGCCCGGAGGCACGGTAACCTATAGCTTTATGCCCAATGGCGTGGACCTGAGCGCTGAAGGCGTTCCTGCATATGGCAGCAACCTGGCCATTACCTCGTTGCCCGGGTATCAAACCTGTTTCCTGACCGATATTAGGAATGCGCTGGCGGCCTGGTCGGCGGTTGCCAATATCCAGTTCGTCGAGGTTTCTGACAACGGTTTGCCCTTCGATGCATCCGGCGCGACCGGGGATATCCGGATCGGCGCACATTATTTCGATGGGTCATCCGGTGTCATTGCGCATGCCTATTACCCGCCGCCGAACGGCAACTCGGGCGCAGGCGACCTGCATTTTGACAAAACAGAAAACTGGAAATGTGATTCTTCCGGCATTGATATCGGGGTTGTTGCATTGCATGAGCTGGGCCACTCGATCGGGTTGGCTCACGAAAACACATCCACCATAGCGGTGATGGATCCGATTTACAACCCGGCAATGACGAGCTTACAGACAGATGATATCAAAGGCGCGGTAGCCATCTATGGTTCCGCCACCCCACCCGAACCCCCCATACTGGTTGCACCGAACACCACGGTTGCATCATCTGTACCGCCATTTGAGTGGAATGTATCAACTGGAGCGACAGCATACCGCCTGGCGGTGTATTCATATCCAGCGGCAGATTATGTGATCCTGGATCAAGTATCCCTTTCGTATTGTGATGCAAGCCGGTGCTCCTACCCCTCCCCGATCAGTTTGCCGAACGGGACTTACAAGTTCAAGGTGTTGGCGTACTATTCCGGCGGGGTAACGCCGTACAGCGATTGGATGTGGTTCACGGTGGATGCCGTGGTGTTGCCCTTTGCGCCGCTTGCGCCAAGCGGTACGATCGATGGGGTGAGCAAACCGGACTTCGAGTGGCGCACGTATCCTGGCGCGACCGCCTACCGCCTGGCGATGTACTCTAATGCGGTATCAGCATACCTGATATTGGATACGGTGTCGACCTCGTACTGCGACAGCACGCAATGCACGTACCCGTCGCCGATCAGCCTGGGGAACGGGGATTACAAGTTCAAGGTATTGGCGTACACATCCAGTGGCATGACGCCCTACACGGATTGGATGGAATTCACGGTCACAGGAGTGACCGCACCGCCGCCATCCAATCCCCCTGTACCGATCAGTCCGAGCGGGACGGTGACCATTCGCCGCCCGACCCTGACATGGGGCGCTGTGGAATATGCGACTTTCTACCGTCTGGCGTTGTATTCGAATGCGGCTGGAGCGTACCTGTTCGTGGAGAACGTGTATCCGGGTTGTGTGGCGGGGGTATGCTCGTACACATTGACGGATGACCTGGTGAACGGCACGTACAAGTTCAAGCTGTTGGCGCGGAACAGTTCGGGGTATACGGCCTATGGCAGTTTCATGACCTTCACGGTTTCAAGCAACCTGCCGGTGGCGCCCATGCTGCTGGCTCCATCCGGGACGGTTGGTGAAAACCCGCCGGGGTTCCAGTGGGGAGCGGTGGCTGGTGCGACGAGTTACCGGCTGGCAGTGTATTCGAACAACACTGGCAGTTACATCATTCTCACCACTGTGTATCCGGGCTTCTGTGGAGGGGGAGTATGCAGCTACACGCCACCATCTGCCCTGGCGAGCGGCGAATACAAATTCAAGATGCTGGCGTACAACGCCTATGGAGCCAGCAACTATAGTGCTTTCATGAGTTTCACGGTTCCGTAGCAGAACATCCCGTGCTACCTGGCAGAAGGGAAGATCGTGCGCCTGGGCGAACTGGGCTGAACTCCCCGCATCCCCGATCTGGCCAACATCGTGGCCTCGGCCTGGGAGTGGCACCGGTCGCACCTGAACGGGTATCGCTAAATGGACAAATTCGTCACCTTAGTTCTTTTTCTGGAAAAGATGAGTTGGTGGAGCGGCGGCAGCGCCGCTCTTTTTTACGAAAAAAAACGGGATGGAAAAGTCGTATAATTATTATATCAATCCCAACAAGGAGGAGTATTCCATGCGTACACGCTCCCGGTTTTTCGTTGTCGTGGTTTCAACTCTTTTTCTGTTTTCCTGCATTCCTGTTCCGGCGAACGTGACCCCGGCTGTAACGGACGATACGCTTTCGCCAGTCATGACCGAAGCCCCGGCTACGGAAGCCCCGGCCACGGAAACGCCGGAAGGTTGGGGAACTGTCTCGGTGGTCAACAGCGCCATTTACCAGGATAACTGGGGCGACTATAATGTCGTGGGGATGATCTACAATGGCACCGGCGAGGCCATTACCGACATCAAACTGACCCTGCGGGCGGCAGACAGCGCCGGGAATACGGTGTTGCAGCGGTACTCCGGGGGTACGGACAAACCGGTGGATGAGTTGGAAGTCTCGCGTTACAACTCCGACATGGTTCCCGAGATCATCCCGGCTGGCGGGTATGCGCCTTTTTCAAAGGTCATCAACACCGGCGTCCCTGCCACTTTCTCGATCGAGATGGACTCGTATGAATCCTTCTCTCAGGAAACAGCTGAAGTGCTGGTGGAAAACGCCCAACTGTTGTATGACGGCGAAGGGAATTTTTTCATCGCCGGGGAAATGGTGAATACCTTGCCCACTCCAGTCCGTATCCTGGGTGTGACCGGGGCCGTGCTGGACGATTCCGGGGCGGTTTGGGGTGCGGCGGAAGCCTGGGCGTACGGCGGTTACCTGCTCCCGGCGGGCGATCCATCCGGGCTGGACCGGGCGCCTTTCTCGATGCAAATTTTTGGCCCGTTTACGGCTTATACCGGTTTCTCCGTCCGTCCGGCGGCGGTTGTTGAGGAATTGGATGATGAGACAGCCTATACTGCCGAAGTGACCCATACCTTCGTTGATTCGCTCGACCAGTTCCACGTGATCGGCCAGGTGACCAGTCACACGAGCGCGCAGGTTGCCGCGCCGGAAACCCTGGCAGTGCTGTACGATGAGAATGGACTGGTCATCGATGTGACCAAACTCTACTGCTTCCCCTCGCTTAATCCGGGCGAGACCGGTTTCGTGGATATCTCCAGTTTCAAGGTCATCGATGCCATGCCTGAAATGGCGGGACGGGTTGCTTCCACGAAGTTGCAGATCAACCCGGAGAATATCAACACCGTCACCGCTTCCAACCGGCTGGAGGTGCGCGGCGTGACACGCGAATACCAGGATTTCGGTCCCAGTTGGTATTTCACCGGCTCGGTGGTCAATACCACTGGTGTGCCGATTAACGATGCGATTGTCGCGGTGGCAGTCTACGATGCGAATGGGACCCTGGTGGGTACTTACTTCGACTACCTGAGCAAGTCTGGCGACATCCCCGCCGGCGGAACCGAGACCTTCGATCTGTACGTGACCCTCGACCCCGCCATCGACCCGGCCACGCTGACCTACGAGCTTATCGCCTGGGATGATTGACCTGCTCCATATCCTGTCAGCGGCGGCGAACAACCGCCGCTTCTGTTGCACTTATGAGTTGAATCTAAGATTTTTCACTTCCCATTATTTCATGACTCCATTAAATTGGAGTCATGTCATTTAAAACCCACTAGCAACGCGCTTCCCACATCCGCACCGGTTGCCCCGCCCACAAATGCGGTGGGCGCTGCCTGCTCATCGCCCACATCGAAAACGGACGCATCACTTACTTGACGGGATGCAACTGCTCTGATGGGCTTACTGCTCCCTGACTGCGACAATAAAAAATTCCGAAGTTCCAAACTTCGGAATTTTCTTTCGGGCCTTGCAACGAATTGAAATCATTTGTACTTTGCCTTTTCTTCTGCAATCTGACCGAGATCAGCAGAAACTGATAACTGATAAATAGCCGGACGATACTTTGGGCTTGGGATGAGTTTATTCTCCGCCTTCGCTGCATCCAGCCAGGCGGTTTTAGCGACCAAAGCCTGTGTCAGTGCTTCTTCGGGTGTTTCCCCAAAAGCGGAACAATGCACCAAATCGGGAATATCAGCAATATAACCGCCATCTTCTTCGCTATAGAAAATATTGATGTGATAATCTTTCATTTTCGTTCCTCCAATTCCAGGTTATACCGTTCAACCAACTCCATAACTTGTTTTATCTGATAAGGCTTGACCTTCCCTTTGACATTTTGTAAATTGACCAGCTCTTTGACGGTGTCATGAACAAAAATGTGATGGCTACCGCCCACTCGTGAGAGTCGAAACCCAAAACCTTCCACCAGCAAGACAAAATCGTTGAAAGCGATATTCTTTGAGCCAGCCAGCACTTTGGCGAGAATTTTCTTGAGTTTTGCCATCTTGAATTTATTATACAACGCTTCTCACATATTCATGACCTCCATCACTTCCCTTTGTGGCTCACATCCTCTACACCATAGATGATGAGCCGTTTCTTATTCCGAAAGCAGACCACGGACGACGAATCACAGACCACTGTCGTCGGTCGTCCATCGTCCGCACCGGCTGCCCTGCCCACAACTGCGGCGGACGCTGCCCGGTTGTGCTATAATTTTTATGGAGAAACGAGGTGTGCCATGACCATTACAACTTACGAAGGTGTTGTCGAAAAAGGAAAAATTCGCCTGAAAGTGGGCGTTAAATTGCCAGAAAAAGCCAAAGTCTATGTGGTTGTGCCTGATCTACAGATTGAAAAAACTGCCCGCGTCCTGACGCCGCGCCTGGCAAACCCTGCCCAGGCAAAAGATTTCAAAATGGAAGTCAGCGAGGAAACCCAAAATGCAAGCCTATGATGCTGACCAATTTGACCCGCCCGCGCCAGTTTCCAGTGTGACCCTGCGTCATCCGGTTACTGGCGTTTCGCTTTCAAATGTGCTCATGCTGATGGACAGCGGTGCGGATGTGACGGTCCTTCTGCGTGAAGCAGTCGAAAAACTGGGAATTAGTCCGATTGGGGATAAAGTTTACGAACTGCAGGGTTTCAACGGTAGTCTGCAACTGGCAGAAATGGTTCAACTGGAACTTGTTTTCCTGCGCAAACGCTTTAAAGGACAATTCCTGTTGATTGACCAGCCAATTGGCATTTTGGGGCGCAACATTCTCAATGCAATTGCGCTCCTGCTGGATGGCCCCAATGCCCAATGGAATGAGCATAAACCCGGTCACTGATTTTCAAAACTCGTTACATCCTTCACTTCTCCTACCGGCTCATTCGCTCTCCACGTTTAAGCGGATGAGCTGTTTCCTTTCCCGCGCATCGACGAAAGAGGGAGGATGAAAGACCGAATCATCCGTCATCGGTCGTTCGAACCGGCTGCCCCGCCCCAACTGCGGCGAATGAAAAACTTCCGAAGTCTCCAAGACTTCGGAAGTTTGCGCTAATCGGGTAACATCTTTTCCAATTCTTGCAACAATAGCGGTGCGCTACCAATTCATGCTTTTTAGGCCGCATACACCACCTGTGCCGTGCTCAAAATCTCACGCTTGCGATAAGGGTTGCGCAAGGCATCCTTTTCCAAAATATCCACCGGGCGATTGAATAACGCTTGTAATTCAATCTGCATCTGTGCCATATCGAACAGGCTGACCTTTGCATCAGGGATGAATGTCACCAACACATCCACATCACTTTCAGGAGTGAAGTCATCTCGCAAAACGGAGCCGAACAACGCCAACTCCACCACTTTCCAGCGGTGGCAGAAGGTGGCGATTTCTTTTTTTGGAATGGTGACATGGGCGGTAAGCATGAACAAATTATAGCATTTTTTGAAAATTCATGACCTCCATCACTACCCCCTGCGTCTGAAATCATCTAAACTTAAACGGATGAGCCGTTTCTTTTCCCGAAAGCAGACGACGGACAACGGACGACAGACGGCAGTGGTCCGTGGTCAGTCGTCTGACGTCCGCGTCGGCTGCCCCGCCCACAACTGCGGCGGACGTTGCCTGCTCACCGCCCACATCGAAAACGGACGCATCACCCGCCTCGACACCGACAACCGCCCCGACAGCCTCGCCGCCCCGCAACTGCGCGCCTGCCCGCGCGGACGCGCCTACCTGCGCCGCCAGTACCACCCCGACCGGCTGCTCCACCCGCTCAAAAGAACCGGAAAACGCGGCAAAGGCCAATTCCAGCAGATTTCATGGGACGAAGCCCTCGACACCGTCGCCGCCCAGTTCGAGCGCGTCAAAACCACTTACGGCAACGAAGCCCTGTTTGTCCCCTACGGTACCGGCTCCTACAACCAACTCAACGGCTCGCACACCGCCCGCCGCCTGCTGAACCTCTACGGCGGCTGTCTCGGCATCTACAACTCCTATTCGTGGGCTGCCATCAATGCCGCCACGCCCACCGTCTGGGGCACGCTCGTCACCGGCAACCAGCGCCAGGACTGGCTCAACAGCCGCTACATCCTGATGTGGGGCTGGAACCCCGCCGAAATGCGCGACGGCACCAACTCCGACTACTTCATCAAACTCGCCCGCCAAAATGGCGCGAAAATCGTCTGTATCGACCCGCGCCACTCGCTCTCTGCCGCCGCCCTGGCCGACGAGTGGATTCCCATCCGCCCCGGCACCGACGCGGCGATGATGACCGCCATGGCCTACGTCATGCTCACCGAAGGCCTGCTCGAGGCAGACTTCATCCGCAAATACTGCCTCGGCTGGGACGCCGCCTCCATGCCCCCCGGCCACGAAAGCGACGAAAGTTACAGCGACTACCTGCTCGGCGTCCGCGACGGTTTACCCAAGACCCCCGACTGGGCCGCCGCCATCACCGCCGTCCCTGCCGGGGCAATCGTACGCATCGCCCGCGAATACGCCACGATCAAACCCGCCATGCTCTACCAGGGCTACGGCATGCAGCGCCGGGCCTATGGCGAACAGGTTGTCCGCGCCGGGTGTACGCTGGCGGCCATCACCGGCAATTTTGGGATTTCGGGCGGCTGGGCCAGTGGTTTGGGACTCCAAGCCCCGGATGGCGGCGGATTGTGGACAGTTTTCCCCACTGGAGAGAATCCCGTTAAAGCGGCCATCCCCGTCTTTCTCTGGACCGAAGCCGTCCTCCGTGGAAAAAACATGACCCAGGCTGACGGCGTTACCGGCGTCCCGCGCCTGACCAGCGACATCAAGTTAATCTACGCCGTCGCCACCAACTGCCTGATCAACCAGCACGCCAACGTCAACCGCTCTGCCGAAATCCTGCGCGACGAGTCTAAAGTGGAATTCCTCGTTGTCCAGGACAACTTCCTGACCCCCACCGCCCGCTTCGCCGATATTATTCTCCCGGTCTGCACCCAATTCGAAACCTGGGGCGTCGAGGACGGCTGGAAATACTCCGACGAAGTCATCCTCCAGCCCAAACTGGTCGAGCCGCCCGGCGAATGCAAATCCGACTACCAGATTTGCGCCGACATTGCCGAACGATTAGGCATTGGCGACGCCTACACCGAAGGCCGCGATGAAAAAGCCTGGGTGGAGTATTGTTTGAATGTTTACAGGTTGGCACGTTTTCCTGAACTGCCTACGTTGGATGAATTCCTTGAGAAGAATTTGGGCGCGTGGAGCAGGCCGGTTACGAAACCGGCGATTGCCTTCGAGGATTTTCGTTGCGATCCGGAGAAGTATCCACTCAACACACCGAGCGGGAAGATCGAAATTTTCTCCAAGCAGTTATCCGATTTCGGAAAGCCCGATGAAGTTCCGCCGATTCCAAAATACATTCAGGAGTGGGAGAGTCCATTTGATGAGCGCTGGTCGAGTAGCCGCGAGCGTAGCGAGCAGGCGTATCGAGACCGAGCGCATTCCCTCAAGCCGCATGGTCTCGGTACGGTGGAGAGCACGCCTACTCGACCAGTTGCTAAGTACCCCCTCCAGGCCATCGGCCACCACACCCTGGCGCGCGTCCACTCCACCCACGACAACAACGATTGGCTGGGCGAAGCCTTCCCGCAACGAATTTTCATCAACCCGCTCGACGCCGCCGAACGCGACATCCGTGATGGCGACTTCGTCCGCGCCTGGAACGAGCGCGGCGAACTGGTGCTTCCTGCCCGCGTCACCTCGCGCATCCTCCCCGGCGTTGTGGATATCCCGCAAGGCGCATGGTGGTCTCCCAACGAAAACGGTGTGGACTTCGGCGGCTGCGTCAACGTGCTCACCTCCGAGCGCTGGACACCTTTCGCCTTTGGAACGGCGCAGCATACCATCATGGTTGAAGTTGAACGTTACAACGTTGAAACGTTCAAACGTTCGAACGGGGTTTCGAAATGACCTACGCCTTCACCTTCGATGCCTCCGCTTGTACTGGTTGTAAAGCCTGCCAGGTTGCCTGCAAGGATAAAAACAACCTGCCTGCCGGCGTGCTCTGGCGGCGGGTGTACGAGGTTTCCGGCGGTACATGGATCAAACAGGGTGAAGCATGGACAACAGATGTTTTTGCCTACAACCTTTCCATTGCCTGCAACCATTGCGTGCATCCCAAGTGTGCAGGAGTTTGTCCTACGGATGCGTATGTGATCCGAAATGATGGGATTGTTTATATCGACGAATCAAAGTGCATGGGCTGTGGATATTGCAACTGGGCCTGTCCCTACGCTGCGCCGCTGTTCAACCCCGAAAGCGGTCACATGACCAAGTGCAATTTCTGCATGGACGAAATCGACCAGGGCAAGCCCCCTGCCTGTGTGGCAGCCTGCCCGATGCGGGTGCTGGACTTCGTGACAGTGGACGGTGGATCGAAGACCAGTGAAAACGGTCAACCATCTACCATCTACCGTGCGCTATGGAAAACGCCAGCTAGTGAACATCCCTTCCCCTTGCCAAACTTCTCGAACACTGAACCGCATGTTGCCATCAGGCCTCATGCATCCATGGAGAGGGGAGGGGAGGCCCAGATCGCCAATTGGGAGGAAGTCCGGCCACAAGGGGTGAGGCTCTTTGCGGAAGTCCCTTTGATCGCCTTCACCCTGCTGGGACAAATGGCTGTTGGGATGACGATTGCCCTGGCGATGATGGAGATCACGGTGAGCACATTCCCTGCCTTGCTGGTTTCCCTGGGTTTGACATTCGCGGCAACATTGGTCGCCTTCTTGCACCTGGGGAGACCGGTCAACGCAAGACATGCGTTGAGACATTGGCAAAAATCCTGGTTGAGCCGAGAAATATTGGCGCTCGGACTTTTTTCCCTATCCGGCGCGGTGACAGCCATCTTGTATGGGTTGTGTGTTTCCAATTGGCTGATCATTCTGACAGCAATTCTCGGGATTGGCCTGGTTGTCAGCATGGCCCACGTTTACCGCCTGCGGACGATGCCAGCCTGGGATTATCAGCACACGCTGGCGGCCTTTTTATTGTGTACGGGTGTATTGGGGGTGCAGGCTGTGAGCCTGGTTACACCATTAGGATGGATAAGATGGGTGCTGCCCTTGTTATTTGCAGGGGAACTTGTGCTGGCGCTCTCAGCCCGGAAGGGTTATCATAAAACCGTCAACAGGATAAGGGTCGGGTTGCTCCTGGCGGGGATGGCCACAGGAGTGGCCTTATTACTTTTTTCGGAACTGGCGACGATTATGCCAATCCCCTTGTTCCTGATTTCTATTGTCGAGGAGACTGTCGGACGCTGGTTGTTCTATGAGATGCTCAAGGAGAGACCGCTATGAACGATAAGCCAATTCTTATTCTGGGGGGTTCTGGGAATACCGGCAGGTGGATGGCGCATTACCTGCTCCAGGAATCGGATGCACGGCTGGTGCTGGCGGGGCGTTCATTGGCCAAGGCGCAGGCCACCGTCGACCAACTCAACAGCCATTTCCCGGGTGGGCGGGTATCCGCTCGTGCTGTGGATGCGGCGGACAAAGCCGCGCTGCGCCAGGCCTTTGGCGGTGCCCGCATGGTGGTTGTGGCATCCAGCACGGTGATCTATATGGAAAATGTTGCAACGGCAGCGCTGGAAGCGGGGATCGATTATTTCGATGTTCAGTTTTCCACCCACAAGGTGAAATATCTACAGGGCCTGGATGAGGTAGTCAAACGTGCAGGGCTTTGCTTTATAACCGAAGGCGGGTTCCACCCCGGTGTCCCGGCTGCGCTCGTCCGCTGGGTTGCGCCGCGTTTCGACCGGCTCGACCGCGCCCGGGTGGGCAGTGTCATCCAGATCGACTGGGCTGCTCTTGAGGTCGCTGATTCCACTGCCAGTGAGATGGTGGATGAGTTCAGCGATTTCGAAGGCTGGAAGATGGTGGACGGCGAGTGGAAGCAGGTGCCTTGGTCACAGATCGAGATCGTCAAAATGGATTTTTGCGCACCGTTTGGCCGCCGCTCCACTTACGGCATGTTCCTGGAAGAGATGCGCTCCCTGCCAGACTTGGTTCCCGGCATCCGGAGCGCCGGCTTCTATGTTGGCGGGTTCAATTGGTTCGTGGATGGGATCGTTCTCCCCTTCATGCCTTTCCTAATGAAGGTGGGATTGAGGAAACCAGTCGAGCACCTGCTGATGTGGGGACTTAAATCTTTCACCCGACCTCCATATGGCACCCTGCTCAAACTGGAAGCAGATGGAGAGAAAGCCGGCGGGGCAGCCCATCTCGAATTGATCCTGGCGCACCCGGATGGGTATGTATTTACCGCAGTCCCGGCCGTGGCGTGCCTGCTGCAAATCCTGGATGGATCGGCGCGCAGGCCGGGAGTCCACATGCAGGCGCTGGTAGTGGAACCGGGTCGGTTTTTGAAAGATATCGAACGGATGGGGATAGAAGTCAGGGAGCAGGGATGAGTCTGTTACGGAAAGCCAGGGTGGCAAATCAACTTGTCCTGGATACGCTGCGCACCTGCATCCCGGCTGCGTTGGCAACCAAGCGAAAATCCATCATCCTGCCAGCCGGGAGCGAAAAATCGGCCATCCAGGTGCGTGTCTCAGATAGGGTGACCGGATTGATCAGCAAGCGCTTCCTGTCATTCACGGTGGATATTGCCCAGGTGGTGGGCGGCAAGTTCTGGGATCAAGGCGGCGGCGTGGATATGGTGCCCGGCGGCAGCAGTACAGTGATAGTTTATGATTTCGGGCGGCCGCGCCTGAAGAAGCTGGTGCAGGAACTATCGCCTGCTTACCTGCGGATCGGTGGCACGGCCAGCGATGAAGTGTTCTATGATCTGGGGGATTCTCCTGGCTCACCTCCGGCGCCTTACAAGTACACGTTTACCTGGGATCAGTGGAATAGCGTCAACCAATTTGCGCAGGAAACCGGCTCGGAGGTGGTTTTCACGTTGAATGCTGGGCAGGGACCACGCGACCGGAATGGCCGATGGCGCACTGACCAGGCCTATCATTTGATCGTCGATTGTGTAGAAAATTGTTTTCCCGTAACCGCATGGAGCATGGGCAACGAGCCCAATTTGTTCCCCTTTGCCCACGATCTCTGGCTGACGATGGGGCAGTATGCACAGGAGTATGCTGAGTTGAAGGCATTGCTGAAGGAGATCATGCCTGGAGCGCGTCTTTTGGGACCGTCGAGCGCCTTCTGGCCGGTGATCGGCGAGATGCTGCCGATCTTGCCACGCTTCCTGGAACAGGCCGGCAGGTGGCTGGATGTGGTTACCTGGCATTACTATCCCCAACAGTCCCGCCGTTCGCCCATTGCCGTGCGGCGTGCTTCTGCCGATTGGATGCTCGAACCGGCTTTCCTCGATGAGACCACCCGCTGGGCGGCCAGCGTGGAGCATCTTCGCCAGCAGTACGCACCCCAGGCCGAGGTCTGGTTGGAGGAAACCGGGAATGCCCAGTGTGGAGGTGAACCACGCCTCTCCGAACGCTTCATCGCCGGTTTCTGGTGGCTGGATCTGCTTGGCAGCCTGGCACGCCGCGGGCAGCAGGTAGTGGCGCGCCAGAATCTTTCGGGGGCGGATTACAGCCTGATCCGGGATTCGGATCTGGATCCCAACCCCGATTACTGGAATTCCCTGCTATGGAATCGGCTGATGGGAGAGATCGTTTATGGTGTCGAACTATCGGAACCGCGTCCTGACCTGCGAGTCTATGCCCATTGTACGAGGGATGGCGCGCCTGGTTCGATAGCCGTTCTGGCCATGAATATCAACCGGCAGGAAAGCCAGCTGTTGGATTTTGGCATCTCTCCCCTGGATATTTACCTGTGTACAGCAGATGATTTGCTGGGTAGGGAAGTTCTGTTCAATGGGCGGGTTCTCGCTGCCCGGCCAGATGGTTCTGTTCCAGAATTCGAACCGGTCATTGTGACCAATGGTCTGGTGCGCCTGCCCCCGGTCTCGTATGCTTTTGTGATTATGCCGGGATGAAATCGGTCATTTCCGGGACAGGCGCGTCACGATCCCGTGGATGATCCCGTGGAAGGCCAGCTTGACGAATGCCCACGGGGGAATGGCCGACACGGCTGAGGATAGCTTTGCTTCACGGACCGCGCCGGGGATACAGCCTGCGGTTTCCGTCCAGAGGGAGGT
>Ga0209285_10000249_pt1 | contig 19828 bp, 21 predicted proteins | sample PPLLak3March2015_2_FD_187249 | JGI IMG/M metagenome (GOLD analysis project Ga0209285, IMG submission 187249) | Freshwater sediment microbial communities from Prairie Pothole Lake near Jamestown, North Dakota, USA - PPLs Lake P8 Core (3) Depth... | ecosystem: Environmental > Aquatic > Freshwater... | reverse complement strand
ACGGGATGCGCGACCTGTATATCAGCAACGTGATCCACCAGGCATTCGTAGCGGTGGATGAGAAGGGTACCGAGGCAGCTGCTGCGACGGTGGTTATCATGACCTTGTCTGCCATGCCGATGGAGGGTATCGAACTGACCATCGACCGCCCGTTCTTCTTCCTGATCCGCGACCTAGCGAGCGAGCAGATCCTGTTCGCCGGGCGGGTGCTCAACCCGGTTGAATAACAGTAAAGTTCCGAAAAACAGGGTGCAGGCTGGCGCAAAACGCCGCTGCACCCTGTTTTCGGTTAATTTCCTTGCATTTATATATTGACAGCCGATATATCGTGTGGTAATATAACGATTAACGATATATCGTAAGACGATCAATTGGCTGCCGATATAAGGAGTTTTTATGGCTGAAAACAGTATCACCAAATATCTCCCACTGACCGAAGCCACCTACTACATTTTGGTGGCGCTGGTTGAGCCGCTGCACGGTTATGGTGTGATGCAGAAGGTTGAGACGATTAGTGAAAGCACCGTCACGGTCGGTCCGGGAACGCTCTACGGCGCGTTCACCACCCTGGAAAAAGAGGGCTTGATCACCATGGTCAAGGAAGAAGAGCGGCGCAAATCCTATGCCCTGACAGGCAAGGGAAAGCAGGTGCTGGCGGAGCAGATCCGCCGCCTTCAAATCATGGCCCGTAACGGGCAGACGGTTCTACCGAAACTATAGAAAGCGAGACGTGAATGAACGAAACGATTACTAAAAAATCCAAATGGTTCTGGGCCTGGCAGGATGACAGGGAAGAGGCGTGGCTGGGTGAAATGTCCCGCCAGGGGTTGCACCTGCAGCACGCGGGCGCATTCGGTCAATACACCTTTGAGCAGGGTGAGCCGCGCGAATACGCTTACCGCCTGGACTTTGTGACCGAATCGAAGAAGAAGGATGATTATTATCAGATCTTTCGGGATGCCGGTTGGGAACATGTTGGCGAGTTGATGGGCTGGCAGTACTGGCGCAAGGAGATCTTGGATGGCAGGGTGCCGGAAATCTTCACCGATCATGCCTCGAAGATCCAGAAATACCAGCGCCTGCTCGGTTTCCTGGTGGTTTTCTATCCCATCTTTATCATCTTCCTGGCGAATTACAACAACCGGATCAGCTTGCAGGGCGGTGGCTTTTTCAGCACCCTCTACGAGATCCTCTTCTTCGTGTTTTTCGTGGTCATCATGCTGAATGTTTTCAGCATGCTCATGATCCTGCGGCGCATAACCATCCTGAAACGCAAGTAACGAAATTCTTGAGTTCAGAACAATTCTCTCTGGGACACGGATTCCACGGAAAGCACGGGGGATTCTGTGAAGTGACGGAATAAATCCGTACAATCCGCGAAATCCGTGTCCAAAGATCTTTTCCAGGTTTTATCCCGAATTGACGTTAATTCTTGCGAGCCAGCCTGGCAATTGTTCGATCAGCCTTTTCATCACCGTTCGCGTGTTCTCATGGAATAACTCGATATTCCCGTATGCCTCACCACCCCCGGCGCTGACCAGGTCCGTGACCCCGCGCAGGATCAGGCAGTGGATGCCGTTCTTTTTTGCCACCCAGGCGATCGCCCCGGACTCCCAGTCGGCGGCCACGGCTCTATATTTTTCCACCAGCATGGGAATGTCGCCTGGCAGGATATCGCGGTCAGCAGAAACCAACAGACCACGGATGACCGGCAACCGACCGTCGTTCGTCATCCGTCGTCCGTCGTTTTTCAACCAAGACAAATCCAACTCGGTTGCATAGTGGGCAATGGCTTCATCCGGATTAGACATCTGCTCGATAATATCGTAAACAACCGTTCGTTCCACCAGGATGATCGTCCCCCGCTCCACCCGGCCTTCGAACCCGCCGCAGGTGCCCAGGTTGACCAGCAGGTCCGGCTCGAAGTGATCGATTACGTATTGGGTTGTTGCCGCGGCCGAGATTTTTCCCCAACCGCCATGGAAAAGTGTCACGTGCCAGGTGTCAAGTGTCAAGTCGAAGGTTTCGCCGAGCGGCGTGGAGGTGATTTCGGATGGAGCCAGGATTTCCTTGATTGCCCGCCACTCTGCATTTGCAGATATCAATACAATGATATGGTTATCCATTTGCTGTCTGCAACTCACCGTGTTTCATCCTCCATCTTCCCTTCCAGGTAATCCAGAACGAACTGCAGGGCGGCTTGCGCGGAATATTCCTTGTTCTGCCGCCGGTCGCCATCCCAGGTGAAGGTACGCGCCCAGTCGCCGTCGTTTGCGGACAACCCGATCCAAGTGGCGCCGACAGGTTTATCGGGCAGGCCGCCGCCGGGTCCGGCGATGCCGCTCACGCTCAGGCCGATGTCCGCACCCAGGGCGGTGCGTACACCGCGCGCCATCTCGATCACCGTCTCACGGCTGACGGCGCCGTACTTTCGCAGCGTATCCCACGAAACATGGATCAGGGCAACCTTGGCCTCGTAGGCATAAGCCACCACGCCGCCGGTGAAATATTCGGATGAGCCGGGGATGTTCGTGATGCGGTCAGCGATCAGGCCGCCGGTGCAGGATTCAGCCACGGCCAGGCTCAAACCGCGTTTTCGTAACAGCTTCCCGATGTTGATTTCAATGGGTTCATTCATGACTTCAGGCTCCAATGGATGGCATTATAACGAAAAACTTCCTGCTCTGGGCGTGCAGGAAGTTTGGCTGAGGGTGGGTAAAACCTAGAAATTGAAATTGAACAGATCCGGATTCTGCAAGCCGAGGATGGCACCAAAGATCATGTTGACGAGGGTGGCCAGCAGCCCAAGGGCAGAAAGAACGATACCGATGATCGCCAGGGTTTTCTGGGATGATTTGATCCCCAGGATACCCAGGATGATGCCGACCACGGCCAGCGGGCCGCCGCAGATGGGAATGAACCATGAGCACAGGTTCAGGATTCCAAGTACCAATGCGGCGATGGCAAAGCCCTTCTTGTTGTCAGCAGGAGCGGGGGTTGCAAATTGTTCAGACATATCTCCTCCAGTGAAGAATGGTTTAAGCCTGTTATATCATAAAAACCTTCAGGCTTTTCCATGACAACACCATATCTTATGCTTGGGCGCGCTTGCCTGGGCGGGCATGTTAGAATTGCGGAAATGGAAATTTCGGAGCACCGGCAAGGCATCCTGGATACCCTGCCTGCCAAGCCCGGCTGCTATCTCATGAAGAACGCCGCGGGGACGATCATTTATGTCGGCAAGGCGATCAGCTTGAAGAATCGTGTCCGATCATATTTCCACGCGGATGCCAGCCACGATAACAAGACCCGCCGCCTGGTGCGCGAGGTCGCCGATATCGAATGGATCGTGATCGGGTCGGAACTCGAGGCCCTGATCCTCGAGATGAACCTGATCAAGAAACACCGGCCGCGCTTCAACGTCCGCATGAAGGACGACAAGCGCTACCCGTACATCAAGATCCATTGGGCCGAACCCTACCCGAAAGTGACCGTCACGCGCCAGATGACCGAGGATGGCTCCCGTTATTTCGGGCCGTATACCTCCGCCTGGGCCGTCTACCAGACCCTGGATGTGCTGCGGCGTCTCTTCCCCTACCTGACCTGCGACCGGGAGATCACCGGCCAGAACCAGCGCGCCTGCCTGTACTATGATATCAAGCTGTGCATCGGGCCTTGCATCGGAGCGGTCGACCAGGCTGGCTACCGCCAGATGATATCCGACCTGCAGGAGTTCCTGAACGGTCACGCCGAACCCATCCTGGGCCGCGTCCAGGCGGATATGCAAAAGGCTGCTGAAGAGTTGCAGTTCGAGCGGGCGGCGGCCCTGCGCGACCGCGTCAAGGCCATCCAGAGCATCGTGGAACGCCAGAAGGTGGTCTTCCCAGCGGATTACAAGGATTCGGATGTGCTGGCCCTGGCGCGCGCTGACAACGAGGCCTGCGTGCAGATCTTCTTCATCCGCGAGGGGAAGCTGATCGGGCGCGAGTACTTTGTGATGGAAGGCACCGAAGATGCCAACGATGCCGAGGTGATGGGGCAGTTCATCAAGCAGTTCTACGCCGAAGCGGCGACCCTGCCGCAGCAGGTGATGCTGCCGGAGGAGATCGAAGAAGCCCAGATCATCAGTCAATGGATGCGCTCAAGGCGCGGCGGTGAAAAAGTGGAGATCCTGGTGCCGCGCGAAGGCCAGCCGCAGGAACTGGTGCAGATGGCGGCCGAGAATGCCACCGAGACCCTGCAGGCCCTGCGGGCACAGTGGCAGGCGGATACCCATCGCCAGGAGCAGGCCCTGGCTGAAATCCAGGAAGCTCTGAAACTGCCCGAGCCGCCCAACCGGATCGAATGTTACGATATCTCCAACACGCAGGGGACGGCCATCGTCGGTTCGATGGTGGTCTTCACCCAGGGCGTTCCGGACAAGAAACTGTACCGCCGCTTCAACATCGAGAGCGTGGTCGGCGCGCCGGATGACTTTGCCAGCATGGAGGAGGTGCTGACCCGCCGCTTCCGCAGGTGGCAGTCGGCCCGGGAAACGGCGGACCAGCCTGGGTCCAAGCCGGATGCTTCGTTCACCTTCCTGCCAGACCTGTTGATCGTGGATGGCGGCAAGGGCCAACTGGGGCGGGCGGTATCCGTCCTGGAGAAGTTCGATCTGATGGGTAAAGTCCCGGTGGTCGGGCTGGCCAAGCAGGAAGAGGAAATCTTCGTGCCCAATAAATCCAAATCGTTATTATTGCCGCGCCATTCGCAGGGGCTGTACCTGTTCCAGCGCATCCGGGATGAAGCCCATCGTTTTGCGATCACCGCCCACCGCAAGCGCCGCTCGAAATTGGGCATGGCCTCGCAACTGGATTCCATCCCCGGGATCGGCCCGGCCAAACGCAAGGCGCTCTTGAAACATTTCGGTTCTGTGGATATGATCCGGGCAGCCACGCTCGATGAGTTGACTGCCATGCCCGGCATCAGTGAAGCCCTGGCAGAGAGTATCAAAGGGCATTTGGAATAAAAACCTTTGTGTCCTTCGTGACCTTTGTGGTTGATTCTTTATGAAGCAAATCTGGATCGTTGACGATGATGAAGAGATGATCCGCGCAGTGCAATTGATGTTAAAATTGCTGGACTGCGAGGTGACCTATTTCCTCAGCCCGCGCCAGGCAGCCAGGGAATTCCTGGCTGGCAGGCGGCCCGAGTTGTTGATCCTGGATATCAACATGCCCGAAGTGACCGGCATCGATGTGCTGGAATTCCTGCGGCGCAGGCCGGAGTTGGATGACCTGCCGATCGTGATGCTCTCCACCGAGGCCGCCGATATGCAGGTCGACCAGGCCCTGGCGTTGGGTGCGGATGCGTATGTCACCAAGCCGGTCAGCGTGGAGGAACTTGGAGCCGCCATGCAAAAGGCTTTCCAGGCGTGCGGCAAATGGAAGTTCCTCGGTTGAAAAGGATTCGGGGGTGTGGCGGGCGGGTTACACCCATCCATCACACCCCCAACCACACTGAACTGCGAAAGCTTTACAGTAATGAAATAAGGTAGAAGGAATTATGGCAAAAGGTTCGAATGGCAAGAGTGTAAAAAAGAGCGATCAAGCCTCCCGCGCAAGGCGGCAGGTGAGATGGGTCAGTATCATCTTCCTGGTCTTCACGCTCATCCTGATCCTTTCGATGGTGCTTTCCCTGATCAGGTAGCAGGCCGATTTACACGAACGGAGGTGGTATAATCCCGCCGCGCGGCGGAAGTGTCTGCACCGATTATCCCAACACGAAGGACACCAAGAGCACAAAGATGCAGGTTATCCCCCCTTTGTGAACTTAGTGTCCTTTGTAGTGAGAAAAGTAACTTTTCAATAACCAGGGGATGATGGGGGGAGTGCGGGCGGCGAAGCCGCCCGCACTCCCCCCACTCCTCCAAGTTATTGAGACGGTACTGAGAAAAGGTATTATGCTCGAAAAACTTGCTGGAATCGAAGAACGTTACGAAGAAGTCTCTCGCCTGCTGATGGAAGTCGGCAATGACTACCAACGCGCCGCCGAACTGAACAAGGAGCGCATCGACCTGGAGACGCTGGTCGATAAAGCGCGGCGTTACCGCCAATCCATCAAGCGGGTGGATGAGGCCCGGGCGATGCTCGAAAACGAGGGAGATGAAGAACTGCGCCTGCTGGCCGAAGCCGAGATCGCCGAACTGGAACCGATCATCGTGGAACTGGAAGAAGAAATCAAGGGCATGCTGGTTCCCAAGGATCCGCGCGATGAGAAGAACGTCATCGTCGAAATCCGGGCCGGGACGGGCGGGGAGGAAGCCTCCCTGTTCGCGGCCGACCTGTACCGCATGTACACCCGCTACGCAGAACGCCAGGGTTGGAAATCGGAGATCCTTTCGGCCAACGAGATCGGCATCGGCGGGTTCAAGGAAGTCATCTTCGAGATCAAGGGACGGGGGGCATTCTCCAAGCTCAAGTATGAGTCCGGCGTGCACCGCGTCCAGCGCGTGCCGGTGACCGAGACCTCGGGGCGCATCCATACCTCCACCTCCACGGTAGCGGTGCTGGCGGAGGTCGAGGAAGTGGATATCGAGATCCCCGAGTCGGATATCCACATCGATGTTTACAAATCGGCCGGGGCGGGCGGGCAGAACGTGCAGAAGAACTCAACTGCCATCCGCGTCACGCACCTGCCGACTGGCATGGTTGTGGCCTGTCAGGATGAGCGCTCGCAGTTGCAGAACAAGTTACGGGCACTCTCGATCCTGCGCGCCCGCCTGTACGAAATCGAAGAGGAGAAACGCCGTTCGGAGATCGAAGAGAACCGCCGTTCCCAGGTGGGCAGCGGGGAACGCTCGGAGAAGATCCGCACCTACAACTATCCCCAGAACCGGGTTACCGACCACCGTATCAACGTATCCATCTACAGCCTGCCATCGGTGATGGAAGGCAATATCGATGGGTTCATCGAGGAGTTGTCCCAGCGGGATGAAGCCGAGCGCCTGGCCAGTTCGGGCGTGGATGAGGAAGAATAGGCATTGTTCGGGGAATCCACGAAGCCACACGAAGGGCACGAAAAAATTCACTTGATCCGAAAGAGACCCGGTTTCCCGAAGGGAGAGACCGGGTCTCTTTGTAGAAAGGGAAATTTGGTGGTTGTCATCGCTCGGTGCTTTTGTTATACTGATCGTGGAACTTGCCAGCATAACGAAGAAAGGAGAAGATAGGATATGAAACCCGGATATTGGATTGGCATCCTGGCAGTGGCGGGCGGGGTGGTCGGTTACCTTGTTTTTCGCACGACAGGCTGGCTGGGGTCAGGCCTCGGCATCGTCCTGGGTGCGCTGGCCGGGACGATCATCTACGCCATGCAAACCCGCAGGAAGAAGTAAATCGCTGTTTTGGAACGCGAACGGCGCGAAAGAGGCGAAAGCTGGGAACATCTCGCATTGAAGGAATTGGATTTCGAGAACGCCAGATGGGAGGGGAAAAATGGAAAATGGATGCTTGTATCCACCCCGCGTTTTTGCTATACTGGCTGTGGGTATTACTGGATCGATCGCGGCTTATAAGCAGTTCACCCGCCAAATGGCGGCTGAGCACCTGGTTGGGCGGCCTGTTATGGCAAATGAAAGGAACCAGACATGGATTGCATCAGAATGCTTGGCAGGATTGGAATGGTAGCTTGTCTACTTGCAGCCTGCAGCTCTGCCATAACGAATACATCCCCAACAGAGACTTTTGAGGCAACAAATACACCGGAGTTTATACCTTCTCCTACAACAACGACAAGTACAGCGATACCTGTGCAAACGGGTACCCAGGAACCAGCGCCACTTCCACTCTCGGAACCTGGACCCTACGGCGTGGGTTTGCGCACATTTACATTTACAGATCCTGCGCGCAATGACCGCGAAGTGACGATTACTGTCTGGTATCCGGCAGTGCTGCCAACAGGGTCAACCGGCGGTGACTACATTCGAGATGCCGAGCCAAATTACCAAGAAGCGCCTTATCCACTGATTATCTCTTCAACCATATCAGCAAGGAGCTTTGCCCGTTATTTAGTCAGTCGCGGTTTTACCTGGGCAAGCATTGACAAAATCGATTCTTACCTCAAAATGAACGAAAAGATGATCGATCAACCATTGGATATTCTGTTTGCACTGAACCAGGTTGCATCCAATCCGCCGGAAGGATTGGAGGGTATGATCGATGCTGAACGCGCAGGAGCCATCGGATATTCCTTTGATGGCTACAACACACTCGCATTGAGCGGAGCACGCATCGACCCGGAATATTATCTGGCACAATGTCCGACCCCCGATGCCACAACCGAGGCGATCCTGGCCTCCAACTTTCTTTCCGCTTTCGATTGCGGTCCTGCTGGTGCGTGGAATGAGTTCGCCACCCATGCTGGTAAGGTAATTACATCTGGTGAAGATGGGTTGTGGCAACCGATGACAGATGAGCGCATCCGCGCCGTGATTCCAATGGCAGCAGAAGGATGGTGGTTGTTTGGTGAAAAAGGGCTGGCAATGGTAGATCGACCGACTTTGATGATCGCGGGCAGTTGGGATGCTCTCTACCTTGAAAACGCATTGATTTTCGAACATCTTGGAACGCCCGACAAAACAATGATCACATTTATTGGTAGAACCCACGATATGATATTTTATCCAGACATGGAAGCCCGGATGGCACATTTCGTGGTTGCATTCTTCGGCTATCATCTGCAGGGAAACAAGGAGTATGCCAGGTATTTCTCGGATGGTTTCGTTGCTCAGTATGACGATCTAACTTGGGGAGTTTATGAAAAATGACTGCGAGGCCGCCCAACACCGATTCGTGTGTTCTGAAAAGTCATCGTCTGCTTGCTGGTGACACCTGCACTGCACCGAACGGCAGTGCGGTGCAGGTGAAGTCCAGTCCTGGTACCCCGCCAAGAGCGCGGGACCTTCGGCGGGACAGGCAGCCGGTTTCGCCGCTCGCCGCTTGCGCGCAGGCGCGATTCGCCAGAATGTGTAATAATTGAGAAGGCGTCTCGACAGTCCCGCCGCTGCCGCTGCCCCGATTCGCTCCGCTCCGGGGGTACTGCGCGAAGCCCATCCGTTGGACCGCGTGGTTTTGCCGGATGCACAACTGAAGTCTGATATTTCGGAGGTAAAGGAAAATGAGCAAAAAGCAAGTTGTAGTCCTGATTGTGGGTCTTTTGTTTGTGGCATTGTGCGCGTTCTTCCCGCCACGCATGCACATGATGCGTCAGTATGGTAATGGCTACAGCATAGGGAACGGCGTACCGGACAGAGTCTCTGTGCTTTCTCCTTACATCTATGGATATAGCGGCGACTATATTCGTATTGATGCGGCGCGCTTGCTTGCCGAGTGCCTGGTTATCAGCGCACTCACAGGTACTTTATTTTTACTTATGCGCCTCGGCCATCGCCAAAGCAGTTCATAAAGAGGCCGCTCGAAGGCTTCAACTGCGGGCCAACCAGCGCTCGACCAGCAGTGTGTTTCCAGAAGTGGTGCGATAATCGAAGTGGAGTCTTGTCAGTCCCGCCGCTGCGTCTGCTCCCTTCGCTCCGCTCCGGGGGTACTGCGCGAAGCCCATTCTGTTGGGCAGTTCCCTTGAAATTTGAAATGTGAATGAGAAAATCCCTTTCAACAAATGGCAACCCTTATCGGTTACCGAAATAAAGCAACTCTTTGCTCAGGCTCCTTTTGCCTGGGGTCTGGCAGGAGGTTATGCCATAGAACAGTTCGTTGGCAAGCCAATACGGGAGCATGGTGACATCGATATTGTGGTATTTCGAGATAGCCAGATTCAGGTTCAACGCTGGTTAGCCGATTGGCAACTTTATGCTGCTGATCCCCCAGGAACATTACGCCCGTGGCTCACGGAGGAATACCTGCCTTTTGGAATTCATGATATTTGGTGCCATCAAACGGATGCAGATTCCTGGCAGATGCAAATGATGCTTGCTGAGGTCGAAGGTGATGAATGGTTTAGTCGGCGTAATTCGCGTGTGCGCGGCCAACGCGCTGATCTGTTTACAAATTACAATGACATGCCATGCATAAAGGTGGAAGTGCAACTGCTTTTCAAAGCCCGAAATATGCGTTCGAAGGATAATCTCGATTTTCAGGCCAGTTTGCCATTGATGAGTAAAAATGCCAGGCAATGGCTGTTTGATCAACTGAGCCTATCATTTCCCGAAGGTCATATCTGGCAAAGGAATTTGATACGATAGCCTCAAGACAAAAACTGCTCAACAAGGCGTGGCGTATCCTGAAAGTCATCATCTGCTTGCTGGTGAGAGTCCAATCCTGGTACCCAGCCAAGAGCACGGGGCAAGCGATTTGGAACGCGAACGGCGCGAAGGAGGCGAAGGCCGCGAACATTTCGCGTTGAAGGAATTGGATTCCGAGAACGCCAGATGAGAGGAGAAAAATGGAAAATTGGTGATTGTATTCGCCATGTGTTTTTGTTATACTGGCTGTGGATATTCTGGTGATCGGTTGCCGTTTTAACCAGCGAGGAAATCCGCTTATGAAGAAAAGAGCGATAAAAGGGCTGTACTATATTACCCATTTAGATAACCTGCCATCGATTCTCCGCCATGGGATTCTTTCACATCACCAGATAGAGGCACTTGAGATTCCCTATACGGCGATTTACGATCCCAGCATTGTTTCCGGACGCAAGGAGCGTTTGACACCCGATAATAAAAACTTGTGGGAATATGCCAATGTATATTTCCAGCCGCGTAATCCGATGCTGTATCGGGTGCTCAACGAGAGCAATAGACGGGAGGTCGTTGTCTTGGGCGTCAGTCCGCAGGTGTTGGAGATTCCCGGCAGTTTCATTGCAGCGGGTAATGCGGCGAGCTACCTCACACCCATATTCCTTGCCGAAAAAGGGATCCAAATCATAACCGGTGAACTGAGGAACATCATCCAGAATGATTGGTGGGCTGCAGAGGATGGTTCGAAACGGAAGATCATGGCAGAGTGCCTGGTTCCCAAGTCCATTCCACCTGATCTAATCCACTCGGTATATGTGTCCAATCATCAAGTATCCCAGGCTGTGCGAACTTTGGTGGAAAGCGCAGGCTTGAGGGTGGAAGTGGTGCCCGAACCTCATATGTTCTTCCTGCCTCGCAGGCATTTCCGCATCACAGAGCAATTGACCCTGGCGGACGGCGACCTGTTCTTCTCCCAAATGCAAACCCTCACCATCAGTGTCAATACGGTTGGGGTCATGGGCAAGGGACTTGCATCCAGGGCCAAATATCAATTCCCTGATATGTATGTTATTTATCAGGATCTATGTCGAGGAAAGACATTGCAAATGGGGAAGCCATATCTTTACCAGAGGGAAGCCTCCCTGGACAGGGAATTGGCGGACGAGCCGTTTTCCCTGAGCGAAACCAATGCCAACAAGTGGTTCCTGCTTTTTCCCACCAAACGGCATTGGAAGGAGAGATCCGATATCGACGGGATCGAAAATGGCCTGCGATGGATAAAGGACAATTACAAAAGTAAAAGTATCCAATCATTGGCAATCCCTGCCCTGGGGTGTGGACTGGGGGGATTGGAATGGCGGGAAATCGGTCCGCTCATGTGCAAGTATTTGTCTGGTTTGGAGATGCAGGTAGTCATCTATTTGCCGCAAGAAAAAGAAGTACCGGATGAATTCCTGGCGCCCGATTTCCTGCTTGGCAGATGAAATCCTGCTGCCCCTTTTGGAACGCGAACGGCGCGAAGGAGGCGAAAGCCGCGAACATTTCGCGTACATAACCCAGAGACCCGGTTTCTTGAAGAAACCGGGTCTCTGAAATCTTATCTCTTCCTCCGCACGATCACCGCTCCCAGCGGCAGGAGCAGGGGCAGCCAGGCGGCGGAGCAGGGCCAGGCGCTCTCTGGTTCGGGGGCGGGGTTGGCGCTGCCGGGTTCTTCCGGCGTCACGGTCGGCGGGATTTCGATTGGGCCGGTGTTTTCCCCTTCTGCGACGACTTCATAGGCGATCCCATCCGAGAGGGCGATGACGCGCTCGCCCAGGGCGAAGGCGGCGGCCAGGTCCGGGGAGGCGGCGCTGAGGGCGAAGTAATCATCCGAGAGGAAGGCGACTTTCACGGTTTGCATGCTTTCCGGGTCGTAAGCCGTATCCACCCAGGTATCGTTGCTGAGCACGAACGTGCGTGAGCCAACGATCCTGACCACTTCCGAAACATCCGGGGATGTGGCGGCCGGGGCTTCGGCGGCGGCCATCCCGCCCTGGTCGGAGGCCTTCTGGACGGCATCCTGCCCGTAGGATGGTGCTGCGGGGGTGGCCAGCATCTGCTGGTAGGCTTCGTCCGCAACCCGTTCCTGTTCGACCGCGCCCAGCGGGGCTTTATCGCTCACCAGGTAGGATGTGTAGGGCGTGACGATGCCGTAACGGATGCTGAGCTGCACGATCTGGTCGATCGTCTCCTGGTCGGGGCCGTTCAGGCGGATGGCGTTCAACAGGTAGCCGATCTTGCGGGTGGCCCACAGGCGCGGGATGCTGGTCTCGGCACCGGTGACCTTCGTGCGCGAACTGAAGGATTGTTCAGGGAAGCGAAAGGTTTGTTCCTGCCCGTTGACCGTTCCGGTCAGGGTCACTGTCGCCGTCCCGCCCTCCCGGTAGCGCCCGGTGAGGATGATCTGCGAACCCAGGAACAGGTCCGGCAGCGGCGAGGGGTAGATATCGTAGACCGGGATGCCATCAAAATCCAACTCCAGGTCGGTCAGGACCGGTGTGCTGATCTTGGCGTAGAAAGCTGAAAGGATCTCGTCCAGTGCTTCGCCCGGCAGGACGTAGGTGCTGGCGCCGTGGTGGGCTTCGGTGAGCGAGTCGAGCAGGTAGGTGTCCACATCGTAGCCGACCCCAAAGGCGAACAGGCGCAAGTTATCGGGGGCATCCTGTTGGAAATTGGCCAGGATGTCATCGCTGTCGGTCTCGCCTTCAGTGGGCAGGCCGTCGGTCAGGAAGATCAGGTAGGTGGGGCGCTCGCTGTTGGCAATCGCGGCGGCTTCGAGCAGGGCGCGGTTGATATCGGTGCTGCCGACTGCGGCCAAGCGGTCCACCCAGGCGATGGCTTCACTGGCTTCCTCGGCCGGGCGCATCCTGGCGGCATAGGTCTCCACGCCGGTGCTGAAACTGACGATGTTGAAATGGTCATCCGGGTTGAGATGGCGCAGGATGAAGCGCAGGGCTTCCTGGGCTTGCTGGAATTTCTCGCCCTCCATGCTGCCGGAGTGGTCGAGCACCAGGATGACATCCTTGGCGATCGCCTCCACTTCCGCTTCGGGCTGGGGGGCCAGCAGGAGCAGGAAGAAGCCGTCCGGGTCGACCGGATCTTTCGGGTCGCGGTAGGTCAGCAGGTGGAAAGCTTCGGTCTCGCCGAGCGAGTAGTAGAGGGCGAAGTCGGTATCCGGTGTAACGTAGGAGGCTTCATAACCGGCGCTGACATTGTGCGTCCCATCCCGGCTGATGGCGATATTGTGCGTGGGCGAATAGACTGCCCGGATGGGCACCGTGCTGGAGTCGATCTCCACGTTGACAGATACGCTCTCCAGCGGCTGGGTCGAGAATTTCTCGGTGTTGAGCGGGTAGACATAGCGCACCAGCCCGTCCTCGGCGGCCAGGGCCTGGGTGTACTCCAGTTCCACCCGGCGTTCCCCTTTAGGCGGGATGGGAAAGATGCGCGCCTGGACCGCGCCGCGGTCGGCGTATTCGAGCAGGGCCGGGTCGCGCATCTGGCGGACGATCTCTTCGTAAGTCTGGCGGGCCTGGCTGGCATCCAGCACCTGGCCTTCGACCGGCTTGCCGTCCACCCACAGGATGAAGTCCGTCACGGCTGCGCCTTCCGGCAGGGGGAAGATATACATCCCCTCCACCTGGACATCGGTCGGGTTGTAGAAGACCTGGTCCACGTGCGTGACGGCCACCTGGTCGCGGATGGTGACGGTCACGTGGTGGTACTTGATCGCCAGCGGCGTCAACGGGATCGGCCCCGGGCAGGGCGCGGGATCGCAGATGATGATGCCATCGGCGCGGGCGGGTGAGAGGGGGATGAGTAAAACGAAAAACGTAATGAGTAAGGTGAGAAACGTGACGGGGGCAAGGCGGCGGTTCATGGCTTCTCCTTTTGAATGTGGGACACGGATTGGACGCCGGTAGAACGATAAATGTTCCATTTTGTACAGACCGTTGGTCGAGCGACGCGCTGAGTTTATCGAAGTGTAGGCGGTGTTCTTCCGCCGTACACTTGCACCGCACTGCGTTCCCTGGCACCGCTCGCCAGGGTAGGTGTGGTGCAGTGCAGGTGTCGAGACCAACAATGTGGATAAAATGCCACAAAATGTGGTCTCCCTGGCCTGTTTGGCCAGGACAGGCGATACGCCCCTCAAAAACCATTCGGGGCTACTCGACCACCCATCGACATATGTAAAACCTTCGCAAGGTTGTGCATTTCCCCGTGTATAATCTTTCCCGTGAGTGAGAGTGCATTCCTCCCTGAGATCGCCCAACGCCTTCGGAAGGTATCCGATACGCCGGAACTGGATGCGCAGGTGCTGCTGGCGCATATCCTGGAACGGCCGCGCTCCTGGCTGCTGGCCCACCCCGAGGCGGATCTTTCCCCGGCCCGGCAGGCTGCCCTTACGGAGGCCTTATCCCGGCTGGAAGCGGGTGTGCCGCTGCCCTATGTGCTCGGCCACTGGGAATTCTTCGGGCTGGATTTCATCGTCACCCCGGATGTGCTCATCCCCCGCCCGGAGACGGAATTGCTGGTGGAGCAGGCGCTCGCTTGGCTGAGGAAGCATCCCTGTAAACACAGGGGGGCTGATGTCGGCACCGGTTCCGGCTGCATCGCGGTTGCATTGGCTGTCCATGTTCCGGACTTGCATCTCCTGGCAACGGATATATCCCCGGCCGCGTTGGATGTAGCTCGACAAAATGCCCACCATCATGGCGTTGCCGACCGGATTAAATTTGTTCCCTGTGACCTTCTTCCCCTCGAAAACGAAACTGGATTGTTCCAATATCATCCGTCGTCCGTCGTCCGTCGTCCGTCGTTTGATCTTCTCTGCGCCAACCTGCCCTACATCCCCACCCCCACCCTGCAATCCCTGCCCATCCATGGCCGCGAACCCACTTTGGCTCTCGATGGCGGCGCGGATGGCCTGGATGTGATCCGTCGTTTATTGGCGATATTGCCCAATGTTATGGCTCCCGGTGGGATGTGCCTGCTGGAGATCGAGGCATTGCAGGGTCCGGCGGTGTTGTCACTTGCAAAGGCAGCTTTTCCTGGTGCAAAGATAACCCTGCATCAAGATTTAACTGGAAAAGACCGGCTGGTCAGGATCGAATTGTGATGGTTCGCGTGTATACTGGTATTATCAGGAGTGCATCGCACCAGGTTAAACGGGATTTTTCCAGGCGAAAGCTTATCCCGATTAATCGGATTCATTTCATCTGGCAGGTGCGACGCACACCCAGAACACCTTTGCCAAAGGAGGAGTACCATGTCTGATGAAGTATTCGAGAAACTGGCCGATGCGATGGACCATCTGCCGAACGGTTTTACCCGCACGGAATCCAAGATCGAACTCAAAGTATTACAGAAGATCTTCTCTCCCGAAGATGCTGCCCTGGCCTGCCAGTTGACCGGCAGGTGGGAGACCGTGGATGCCATTGCCGGGCGGGTTGGCCTGCCTGCGGAAGATGTGAGCAAGCAACTCTTCCAGATGGTGCGGCGCGGCCTGGTGTGGCTGGATAAACAGGATGGGAGCATCCGCTTCCGGCTGGCGCCGTTCATCGTTGGCATCTACGAGGCCTCCCTGCACCTGATGGATAAGGAACTAGCCCTGCTTGCCGAACAGTACCTGGCGGAAGGCGGCGCGCTGGGCATCATGAAACCCCAGCCGGCTTTGCACCGCGTCGTCCCCACGAAGGACAGTGTGGAACCGGAATGGGTGCTGCCCTATGATGATGTCCGTTCCATCCTGTTGACCGCCAAAACCTTCAATGTCCGGGATTGCATCTGCCGCGTCCAGCAGGACCAGTTGGGTGCCCGCAAGTGCGATTTCCCTACCGCCGTCTGCCTGAACTTCTCCTGGTCGGAGCGGCCTCCCCGGCCGGGCGACATTTCACAGCAGGAAGCGCTGGCCCTGCTGGATAGGGTGGAAGAACTCGGGCTGGTGCATACGGTCAGCAATGTGATCGAGGGGGTGGGCTACGTCTGCAACTGCTGCGGCTGCTGCTGCGGGATCCTGCGCGGCGCCACCGAATGGGGCATTTCGGAATCGGTCGCCTATGCCAATTACTACGCCGAGATCGATGCCGAGATCTGTTCTGATTGCGGCACCTGCCGGGAACGTTGCCAGGTGAATGCCATCCATGAAGTAGATGGCGTTTCGGTGGTGACCCGAGAGAAGTGCATCGGCTGCGGATTGTGCGTTACAGGCTGCGATACCGGTGCAGCCAGGCTGTTCCGCAAACCGGAGGAGGAGATCGTCCACCCACCGGCGACCTTTGCCATCTGGGAGCAGGATCGCCTGCACAACCGCGGCCTGAGCGGGTAATCCGTGCCATTTGTGGGGGGATGGTGTTCCATCAAGCATAATGCAAAGAAACCTTCACGATCAAGTGACGCTGATCACCGGCGCTTCTGCCGGGATCGGCCGCGCCACGGCCCATGCCTTCGCTGGAAGGGGAGCCAGCCTGGTGCTGGCGGCCCGCCGCGCTTCGACCCTGGATGAAGTCCGGGAAGAACTGGACCGTTACCGGGTCCCGGTGGTGACGGTGCCGGCCGATATCGGTGATGATGGGGATCTGCAAAACCTGGTCAGCCAGGCGAAGCAATCCTTTGGCCGGATCGATATCCTGGTCAATAATGCCGGGGTGTGCAAGGGCGGCCTGTGCCACGAGATGGATCCGGAGATCCTGGCTGAAGTGGTGCAGGTCAACCTGCACGGCACCCTGCGCCTGACGCAACTGGTGCTGCCGGTGATGATGGAGCAGGGCGGTGGACAGATCGTCAACGTTTGCAGCCTTTCGGCAAAATTCTATATCCCCGGTGTGAGCGTGTATTCGGCCACCAAGGCGGGCATCCTGGCGTTTTCGGATACGCTGCGGCGCGAGGTGCGGCGGCAGGGCATTTTCGTTTCCAACATCCTGGCCGGGCCGACCCAGACCGGGATGATTGCCAGTGCCGTCGAGGAAGTCTTCCGCCTGAACGGCAACCATCACTCGGAGTGGCTCAAGCGGCTGGTGCGGGTGATGGATGAGCCGGAGAATGTGGCCCGGGCGATCCTGATGGCGGTGCTGTACCGCCGCCGCCAGGTGGTTACCGGGGGTTTGTATGTGCATTTATTATCCGGCCTGGAGATCATGACCCCGCGCCTGCTCGACCGGACTCTATCCTGGATCGATATGGATAAGATCGATGCCGTGACGGGCCAGTTGGGAAAGAAATAGTGTTCTTATGGTAAGATGACCCCATGCAAACCAGGACCATCTCCACTTACCATCCTAAAGCAATCCCAGATGCCCTAGAGATCCTCAAAGCGGGTGGATTGGTCGCCTTCCCGACCGATACCGTTTACGGATTGGGCGCGCTGGCGTTCGATGGAAAAGCTGTCGAGCAGATCTATATTGCCAAGGAACGCCCGGATGAGAAATCCCTCCCGATCCTTTTGGCTGATCCGGATGATTTGCCCAAAGTAGCTGTAGATGTGAGCTCCATCGCGGTAAAACTGGCTGCCCGCTTCTGGCCCGGACCGATGACACTGGTTGTACCGAAACATCCCGATCTCCCTGATGTAGTCTCTTCCACCCCGACCGTCGGCGTGCGCGTCCCGGACCATACGGTTGCCCGCATGCTGCTGCATTACGCTGGGCCGATGGCAGTGACTTCGGCCAACATCTCCGGCCAGCCCAGCCCGGTCACCGCGCATGAGGTTTTGGAACAACTGGATGGACGCATCGCTCTCATCCTGGATGGCGGACAGACGCCGGGCGGGATCCCGTCCACGGTGGTCAATTGCCTGGGCGAGGAACCTGTCATCGTGCGCCAGGGGCCGATCAGCATGGAGCACATCCTCAAAATGCTCGGTTAGATTCTCTCATCCAATCCTTATCTGAAACTAAAGGTGTTCTCATGTGATTCTGTATAATAGGAATTGCATTCTCCTTAAACTACAAACCCCGGCGAGACAAGGGCCTGTCTCGGACGGGGTTTGGTTTTTTAATGACTTACTGGCCCGCGCAGGCGGGCTGGCTGAGCAGCCAGTCGATGGCTTGTTGTGGAACGCTGCGATCTCGGTATTCCGGAGCCTTATCCTCGAGAATATACACATCTGGTTCCACTTTTTCGTTGTAAACATGTCCGGTGTGGTCGGTAAAATAGGCCACCGAAACGCCCAGCATGGCGCCATCAGAAAGAATGTAACCATGCGGGGCGGTTGTCCGCCCCCATGTTTCCTGGCCGAAACTGCGCGTGTTCGGCCAGTCCCGGAAGGCGATCGCCACGATCTCGCCTGCGCTGGTGGTAAGTTCGCTCGCCAGCACTGCAATGGGCTTTCCTGGCTGGATGAGCTGGTAAGGATCGGAGAGTTCCACTTGCTGTATCTCGCCCATGTACATCTTCCCGTCTTCGTAACGCCATTCGAGAAGGTTACCATTGGCGTAGGTGTGATACCCATACACCCCATCCCCCAGCAGCGGGGCGAGACCTGCCAGCATGGCAAAGCCATTGCCGCCATCGTTATGGCGCACGTCAACGACCCAGCCGCAGGCCCCCTGTGCATCCAGGCTTTGGATCGCAGCCTGGATTTGACTGGCAAACTGTCGGACGGCTTCATCGTTCCCGCTGGCGAAAGCCGGCACGACAATATGTCCCAGCCGGTCTTGCAGGAGTTCCTGCTGGATGGCAGGGATGGGTTCGGTCGGCGCTTCGAAATAAGCATCAGCCTCCACAGGGGGCATCAGGTATCCATGCCGGTCTCCTATAGCTCCCAGAACCATGTCGATAACCGGGTAGAGGTCCGCCGTGGACTGCGCCCCGGCGGCGGACTCGTAAGCCCAGGCGCGCAGTTCCGCCCAGTCCGCGGCGGTGCTGTAGAGCGAGTTTTCCTGGATCAGTTCCAGGGCGGTATCCAGGTAGGTTTGGAGTTCAGGGGAGATGGATGGAGTGGAGGTAGGGGATGGGGCTGTGGTTGGCGTCGATGCGGGCGTTGGGGCTGCGGTGGGAGGAACGCAGGCAGCCAGCAGTGAAACCATAAGGAGCATCAGGATGATTTGTCTCATGGGAATATTATAGAAAAGTTTTCCCCTCCTGGCATGCTTCCCAGGAGGGGTTTTTGCATCAATGTTATGGCTCAGATCTTGTCTATGAGCGCCTGTTGGCTGCGTATTGCTTGAAAGGCCAATTAGAAAAAGCCGCCCATGAAAGCAAGGCGGCTCTGTTCTTAGAATTTTTTCTTTCCAGGGCTGGCATACTTCTGGCGCAGCCCCCGATTCGGCGCCGGACGCCGGTTTGGATGGTTGGCCGGGCGGGGCGGAACCTGGGCCGGTTTCGGCGGTCTGGGAGCAGGTTTCGCCTGCGGCACGTAATTCTCCGGGGCGGGGGCATCGTAATCGAAGTCATCCAGGGTCTGGCGCGGCAGGGGCTTGCCCATGATCTTCTCCAGGGCACGGATCATATCCCTGTCTTCGGGAGTGGCCAGGGTGAAGGCGTCGCCGGTGCGCTCGGCGCGCCCGGTGCGCCCGATGCGGTGGATGTAATCATCGGCGGTGGCGGGCATATCGAAGT
>Ga0209285_10000246_pt1 | contig 19997 bp, 12 predicted proteins | sample PPLLak3March2015_2_FD_187249 | JGI IMG/M metagenome (GOLD analysis project Ga0209285, IMG submission 187249) | Freshwater sediment microbial communities from Prairie Pothole Lake near Jamestown, North Dakota, USA - PPLs Lake P8 Core (3) Depth... | ecosystem: Environmental > Aquatic > Freshwater... | reverse complement strand
TGGGGTTGACGGGTCGGAACTCGCCCTTGCGGATGCCCTCCCGCACCAGTTCGCAAAGCATATCCTGGTAGGCATAACGGTGTAACTGGATGCGCTGCTGGCTCTCGAAACTCAGTCGTTGGGCTTCGAAGGTAACCCTCAAAAACATTTGTTTGTTGGCAAGCATGTAATCGAGGTGCCTGCGCAGGATGCACCTGAATTTCTCAGCGGCGCTCAACTCCTCGGCGATGATCTCCCCTGCCGCAGCGGTCATGTGGCCAACCTCGTCAACAACATAGGCAATGAGGATCTCATCCTTCGATGGAAAGTAATCGTAAAGTGTGGATTTGCCCACCCCGGCGGCCTCGGCGATCTCGCGCATCGAGGTTTCGTTGAAGCCCTTTTCGGTGATGAGTTTCACTGCGGCTCTCAAGATCTCGCCACGGCGGCGTACCAGTTCCTCTTCGGTGAGGGGGATTCCTTTAGGCATATCGACTCCTTTATAAAGCGACCAGCATTCGCTTTGTATTATAGCGAACGCTGGTCGCTTTTACATCCCTCTGGAGAGGGGTTTCTAATCTGATTTAAGGCTTCTTGTTAGAACATGCATCGTATGATCTTCCGTGCCCCCGGTGCACGCTCCACTTGCGTTCACAGAATCCCTTTACGCCCATTTCTCCAGCGTTTCTTTCACCTTGACCAGGAACCAATCCGCACTGGCCCCATCGAGGATACGGTGATCGAACACGAACGAGAGATACACCATCGGGCGGATGGCGATGGCGTCGTTTCCGTCTGCATCGGTGAGCACCACCGGCCGCTTCTGCATAGCGCCCACGCCCAGGATACCGCACTGAGGCTGGTTGATGATCGGCATGGCGAACAGCGACCTGCTGATGCCATGGTTGGTGAGTGTGAAGGTCCCATCCCGGACTTCCTCCGGGCGGAGCTTCTTGGAGCGGGCGCGGTTTGCCAGGTCATTGACGGCACGCGCGATCCCCAGCAGCGAAAACTCATCCGCCCGGCGCAGCACCGGAACGATCAATCCATCCTCACCGAGCGAAGTGGCCATGCCAATGTTGATCTCTTTATAGAGCAGGATGCCCTCATCCATCCAGTGGGAATTGACCAGTGGATAGACTTTCAAGCCGGCAGCGATGGCAGCCATGAAGTAGGCAGTGTAGGTCAGGTTGACCCCATCGGCAGCGAAGGCGACTTTGTTGGCAGAGCGGTGCGCCACCACCCGGCTCATATCCACTTCCATGACGGTCAGCACGTGGGGAGAAGTATCCCTGGAAGCCACCATGCGTTCGGCGATCTGGCGGCGGACAGTTGTAACCGGTATCAAGTTTCCAAGTGTTCCAGTATCACGTGACAAGTTGGATTGGGTAGGGGTTGGTTGTTGGAGATATGCAAGCACATCCTGCTTGGTGATCCGTCCGTTCAAGCCGGTGCCGTGTACTTGATTCAAATCCAGGTTGTACTCGGCAGCGATTTTTCGTACCACTGGCGATAAGAATCCAGAGCCACTGATGAGCACGGAAGATGGACCGTGATTTGTGGGCGGCTCAACACCTGTTTGCATCTCTATTTTCGCAGCCGGCACACCTGACACGGGATCACTTGACACAGGAGCGCTTGATACGGGAACACTCTCTCCGGGTTGACCGATCCAAGCGATCACAGTTCCGACCGCGGCAGGGTTATTCTCCGGGATGTCGATCTTGAGCAGGGTGCCGCTTGCTGGGCTGGGAATCTCGGTCACTACTTTGTCGGTCTCAACCTCCAGCAGCGGTTCCATTTCTTTGACTACATCACCTTCGTTTTTAAGCCATTTGATGATCGTCAACTCGTCAACGCCTTCGCCGAGCCTGGGGACAAGCACTTTGGTTGCCATCTCTTATTCTCCTAAACACAAAGGTCACGAAGGATCACCGCGTTTTCCCTTCGTGAAACTTTGTGCCCATGGTGTTTAAAGAATCTTAGAATACAAGGCCGGGTTGGCTTCATGCATCATTCCATACACTGCATCGAAGATCGCCTCAGCATTCGGCTTGGACCAGTAATCGCCATCCGTGCCATAGGCCGGACGGTGGGCCGCGCCGGACAGGGTGCGAGGGGCTGAGTCGAGCCATTGGTAGCCACCCTGCACTTCCAGCACTTCACGCAGCATGTAAGCTGTCGTCCCACCAGGAACATCCTCATCCACAAACAGGACGCGGGATGTTTTCTTGAGCGATTCGACGATACATCCATGAATGTCGAATGGCAGCAATGATTGAACGTCAATGATCTCGGCATCGATGCCAACCGCAGCCAGTTTTTCAGACGCATCCAACGCGATCCGCACACAGGCGCCATACGTGACGATGGTGGCATCCTTTCCTACCCTCACTACCTCGGGAACCCCGGGCACCACGGTCAACTCGCCGATGTTGGCCGGCATACGTTCCTTGACTCGGTAACCGTTCAGCACCTCGACAACCAGCGCCGGTTCTTCGGCCTTGAGCAGGGTGTTATAGAATCCGGCGGCGCGGGTCATATCCCGCGGCACCAGCACATGCATACCGCGCACCAGGTTGATGATACCCGCCATCGGCGAACCGGAGTGCCAGATGCCCTCCAGGCGGTGACCGCGCGTGCGTACGATGACGGGGGCTTTCTGCCCGCCCTTGGTTCGCCAGAGCAGGGTCGCCAGGTCATCGGACATGAGTTGCAGGGCATACAGCAGGTAATCGAGATATTGGATCTCACAAATTGGGCGCAGGCCGCGCATGGCCATGCCGATCGCCTGGCCAAGGATGGTTGCCTCGCGGATGCCGGTGTCGGCTACCCGCAGCATACCGTACTTTTCCTGCAAGCCGCGGAAACCCTGGTTGACATCACCCAATTTGCCCACATCCTCGCCAAAGGCCACCAGGCGCGGTTCACGCGCCAGGGCCGCGTCGAAAGCGGAATTAATCACTTCGAATCCCATCACAAGCGGAGCATCCGGGGCATAGATTGGCTTTATCTCTTCGACGCGCAGGGCTGAATCCGCAAGCGGGGAGGTCAGGAAGGATGCATAGCGGTCTTCCTGCAATGGTTTGAGTGCACCCTGCCAATCCAGTAATGGCTTCCGGATTACCGGAGGCTCATCACGGGTCAAAACCAGCGCCTCGTGAACGGCAGTCACCATATCCTTGCGGATGGGATTGGGGACCGCTTCGAGCTGCGCCCGAACCTGCTCCAACCCGTCAGCGTGGGAGGATGCCCGGCCCATCTCAGCCAACAGGCTCACGGTCTCGGAACGCTCGCGCAGGAGGGGGGATTGGTAGGAATCCCAGGCGCACTTGCGGGCATCTTCCACAACCTGTTTTTCTTCTTCTTCCACCTGGCTCAGGGTAGCATCATCAGCCAAGCCATTTTCCATGACCCATTCCCGAAACTTCTTGATGCAGTCCCATTCAATCTCCCAAGCCAGGCGTTCGGGTGTTTTATAACGTTCGTGCGAACCGGACGTGGAATGCCCGAGCGGCTGGGTGACATCTGTGATATGCACCAGGGAAGGAATATGGAACTCGCGGGCGGTTTCGGCGGCAAACCTATAAGTGGCCAGGAGGGCGCGGTAATCCCAGGCCGGTACGGTGTACAGGTCGTAGCCGCGGTCGCATTGTTCGGCCGGGCAGGGTTCGCGTTCGAAGCCTTTCAAGATGGCAGAAATGTTTTCTTTGACCATCTGGAACTGGTTGGGGACGGAGATGCCATAGCCATCATCGAAAATAGTGATGATCGCCGGGGCGTGCAGCACGCCGATGGCATTGACCGCTTCCCAGAAGAGACCTTCAGCGGTGGAGGCATTGCCGATAGTGGCCCAGGCAACCTCATCGCCGTTGTGCGAGAATTTGTAAAAATGCTTGAGCGCTTCCGACTGGCGATAGAGGACAGAGGAATAAGCCAGCCCAACCAGGCGCGGCATCTGGGCCGCGGTGGGGGATACATCCGCGGCGATGTTGTACATCTCGGTCTGGTCCTTCCAGGTGCCATCCGGGTTGATGTAGCGGGAAACAAAATGCCCGACCATCGAGCGCCCCGCTGTGGCAGGGTCGGCTTCCAGGTTAACATGGGCATAAAGTTGGGCAAAGTAAGCCTGGATTTCCAGTACTCCCAATGCATGAACCCAGGTCTGGTCGCGGTAGTAGCCCGAGCGCCAGTCACCCTTGCGGAAGGCGCGGGCGATGGCAACCTGGGGCAATTCCTTGCCGTCGCCGAAGATGCCGAACTTGGCCTTGCCGGAGAGCACCTCGCGCCGGCCTACAATCGATACTTGCCGGGAGCGATATGCGACGCGGTAATCTGAAAGGATCTCTTCCGCAGGGAGGGGGAAGTTTGGTTTTACCTTTTCTGCCATTACACCACCATTCCTGATATATTCTATCCAATTATAATAGGAGTTATGCAGTTGGGAAGGATTCGGGGGTGTGGTAGGGGGGGCGAAGCCCGCCCACCACACCCCCAACCACCTTGAACTGCGTAAGTTCTATAAAAGACAGAACGATTTCATTTGGGACAAAAAAAAACGGAACCACGGTTCCGCTCTGATGTCAGAATGCTGCTCGAGAGTTAGCATCCCATGCTACTGACAGATATCAACTTCACTTTCTGAGGAAATGTGTATGCCAGGGGCTATCAGCGCATCCTCCGCTTCCATTCATCTTTCAATTGGAGTTCCCTTGGGCTGATGCCTGAATCGAGTGCCAGGAAATCTGCAACCAGGCGGTTGAATTTAGGGCTTTCATCCAGCATGGGGAAGTGTCCAGATTGCTCTAGAGAAATGTAGTGCATGCGGGGCGGCAAGGCTGACGCTTGCTCTTCCGTTAGAGTGGCAATAACCGGGTCGTTTTGACCATGTACAACCAGGCAAGGTGTGCGCATATCGTCCCCCGCCCAATTCGGGAATGTGCCATCCATGTTTGTAAGTGATGTGATGATCGCCTGGGGGTCGATTTTGGATACATCGACACGCACTGGTTCTGCATCCGCATTCCTGCCGGTCAACCAATCTGCCAGGATATGAGGAGGATCTGTACGCAACCTGTTGCTAACAGACCGGGCATCCAAAGGACAGTCCACACACATCAGGCGATCCACCATTTCCGGTGAGCGACGCGTGAAAGTGGCAGCAATCAATGCTCCCAAGCTATGACCAATGAGGGCTACTTTTGCAATCCCCATCTCCTGCAAGAAACGTTCAAGCAGCAGAGCCTGCTGTTCAAGGCTGTACAAAGCTGGGTCACCACGGGCTGTATCACCAAAACCCCACAAATCGAGTGCATAGGCGCGAAACGAAACTGAGCTAGCTTGCATGGCCTGGACCCAGTATCGCCATGAGCCAACCCACCCGTGCACGAAGATGACCGGACGGCCACGCCCGAGCACTTCGTAATGCACGATCTTATCTTCGAGAAGGATTGCGCTCATCTATAATCGTATTATCGAAGTGGAACAGTCTATGCCCGAATCTTTTACTTCCCCTGCTTGCTCAAAATAGATTGTATGCGGGAAGTCAATTGATCGGGCGCGAAGGGTTTCAGTAGATACTCTGCTGCACCTGCTTGAAGACCGGTTTGTATTTCAGAATCCTGTCCTTTGGCCGAGAGAAAAATAACCGGGATATGCCTGGTTTTGGGATCTTCCTTGATTTGTGCGCAGGCTTCATAACCAGTCAGGCGCGGCATGCGCACATCCATCAGGATCAAATCGGGAGTCACTTCACGGGCCAATTTCACGGCTTCCTCGCCATTACTGGCAGCAACCACCTCATAACCGGCAAATCCCAACGTGAATGTGATTAAGTCTCGAATATCAGGTTCATCTTCAGCGATCAAGATCTTTGCCATTCATAACTCCTCTGCTTTATGGATTGGCAGGGTAAAGGAGAAGGTGCTCCCCTCTCCCGCTATACCGCTGCTCACAAACCATATCTTGCCTCGATGCATTTCCACTAGTTGTTTGACAATAGGTAAGCCCAGGCCCGTGCCAGATGTTGCAAGCACAAGCGGATTCTCACCCCGGTAGAAGCGTTCGAAAACGCGTCCTTGTTCTTCAGGCTGGATACCAATGCCGTTATCTTTTATATCCACCTGGATACTGCCGTCCGCCACATGCATGTGGATAATGATCTGTCCCTCTGGCGGAGTGTAACGATAAGAATTATCCACAATGTTGCCGAAAATTTGGCGAACCCGCTCCAGGTCGCCGGCGATGCGGGGCAGGTTTGACGCGACATCAAGGGTCAATCCCATGGGTTTGCTCTCTTCCTGGGAGCGGCGCAGGACATCAGCGATCACATCGTCAGCCACTTCACGCAGATCGATTGCCTGGATGGAGAGTGCCACTCGCCCAGCTTCAATCCGTGATATATCAAGCAGGTCATTGACCAGGATATTCAACCGATCAGTATTACTGCGGACAATCTCCAAGAAGTGGGTCTGGTTTTCGGTCAGTACACCGGCTGCGCCCATCAGCAAAACATCCACATATCCTTTAATGGATGTCATTGGCGTACGAAGTTCATGGCTGACAGTAGCCACGAATTCCGACTTTAACCGGTCTACCTCGACCTCATGGGTAATATCGCGGAAAATTGAAACCGTTCCAAGGAACTCATTGCGCCAGATGACTGGGGCAAGGTGCACAAGTACCACGCGCCCATTTTCAAGTGTCAACTGTTCGGCATAGGTATCGCCAGCCCAGAACGTAGATGGATCATCTGACCAAATATGGATTGTATTCATCCACGTAAGAGCAGCTTTACCAAACAGGCCAACAAAATTCTCGAGCGGTTTGCCAATCACTTCTTGTGCTTTGAAATGCAAGATCTTTTCCGTCGAACTGTTCAGGAAGGTGATTTCATTGCTTGGATCGGTGACCAAAACGCCGTCTGCAACAGCTTCAAGGATAGCCTGCTGGCGACTGGCCTCAACCTGTTCATTGCGCAACATAGATCCCAGGCGTTCTGCCTGGTCGCGAATCAATTCATATAGCCGGGCATTATTGATGGCAACGGCCACCTGATTTCCGATCGCCTGCACTAAACTCATCTGTTCTTCCGAGAAGAATGCCACCTGTCGATGGAAAACCATGATGGCGCCAATCACCTCCTCCCCAACCATCAAAGGGGCAGAGATGGTACTGCGGTGCTGGGGTGATTTGAGCGGGAGTCGCACCCAGCGTTTATCCTTGCGAACATCATCTATTAGCACGGGTTTCCGGTTCTGAATGACCCACCCGACCAATCCCTCGCCGATTTTGAGGGGAGTCGGCTTGATGCCTTCGGTCATGATCGGCGTCACATAGCCATAGCCGGCACGATATTGGATAGTATTATCCTCCGGGTTGAGCATCAGGATGGCACCCTGTTCGGCTCCAATAGTTTCGTTGAGCAATGCCAGGGTACGGTTGAGCGCCCTGTCGAGATCAAGACTGGCAGAGGCCTCTGTGAGGATGCGGAGCAATGTCTCAGTACTGCGTTTCTCGCGTTCTAGTTCGGCAGTCCGTTCGATAACCCGCTGCTCCAGTTCATCTGCCAGGCGACGGGTCTCCGCAAATAGATGGCCATTCTGGACGGCAACACCGGCCTGGTTGGCCAAAGTGCTCAAAATTTGCTGATCTTCTTTTGAATAAACATTTGGGTTGTAGCTTTGGGCAGAGAGCATGCCAATTGTCTTTCCGGACATAATGATCGGTACTGCCACAATCGAACGCGGCTGCCCTTCGCCAAATGTACGCCCACCCAGTTGATCCACTTCTGCTTGATCCGCAATCAGAAGCGGTTCTCCAGATGTGATTACCTTGCTACTCAATCCCTGACCTACCGGCAATCGTTGGTTGGGAGCTCGACCACCGGGGTCCATGAGATAAACACCCTCAATCTCATTATGCTCCTCATCAAGAAGGGAAATGACAAACGATTCGGCGGGCATCAGGTCGGAGGCTGCCTTATGGATGGCAATATAAATCTGTTCTGGATCCAAGCTGATACCGATATCACGGCTCGCTCGGTTAATAGTTGCCAGTTGCTCAGCGCGTGAGACACTAGCCTGATACAAACGTGCACTTTCCATGGCCACAACAGCCTGATTACAGATGGTGCGCGCCAGTTCTATCTCCGTTGGTGAAAAGCGATATTTCTCGTTCATATGAACAAACACCAAGGCACGTAGATTATTACCGCTGATAAGTGGAACCACTAATAGGGATTGTGTACGCTTCAGGTGATCGGATAGAAGATCCAGGTCGCGTTCATTTGTTACATCATCGGTACTGAAAACGCCCAGTGATTCCTGCAGACGCCGGAAAATTGGTGCTCCCGGTAGGGCTTTGGGTTGTGCTCTCTCACTGCCAGGAATGCTGATGCGAAGAATGGGCGTATTTAATTTATCAAGCGTGATCAACCAAACACGTGCTGCTGAAAGTGCCTGTTTGATTTCCTCGGCAGTTAGACGAAGTACCTGCTCTTCGTTCAACTCACCGCTTAACTCAGAAGACAAGCGGTTCAACAATGCCAGGCGTTTTGAGCGTTCATCCAGTTCAGATGCGCGGCGGAGACTTTCCTCGTAAAGGCGGGCATTTTCAAGTGATACAGCTGCCTGATTGGTGAAGGTTGACGCCAGCTGGGTCAACTCATGGGTGTAGAAGTTGACTTCCCGTTTTTCCAGCGCAATCACACCGATCACTCCCCCCTTATAAACCAACGGGATTCCAAGCCAGGAAAGCCGTTCGGCCTCGTCAAGCTGAGGAAAACGGGCATCCTGGCGGATATCACCTACTGCAATTGCTTGCGAAGTGCGTACCATTTCTGCAAGCAATGCCGAATCTTCAACGGCCACGGTTAATCCAATTCGTTCCTCGTTATCGGAAAAGCCCCGAGCCGCAACGATAGATAGTTGTTGACCCTGCCGTAGCCAGAGTATGGCAGTATCGTAAGGCAATACATCCCCGGCCTGCTCAAGCAACCCTGCAATCAATTCATCGGACTTCAAGCTGGCTGTCATCGTTGCTGAAACATCTGTCAGGGCTTGCAATTGAATGGCGCGTTCCTGTGATGCATGTACCAGCCGTACGTTCTCCAATGCCAGGGATACTTGTTGGGCCAGGGAAAGCAACAATGTTTCATCTTCTGTTCGGAAGGCGGCTGAGGTGTTGAAATTATCCAAAACCAATACACCCAATACCCGTTCAGTGGTTTGAATGGGGATCAAAAGGCTTGAAACAGGCAGACGCCCGCCTGTGGCTTCGCGGTAGTGGAGCAATTGTTCAGCAGGAAGTTTATAGTCGCGGGCGAAGTTGACTTCATCCACGCGCAGAGGGCGCTGTTCCTGAACCACCCGACCAGGCAAAGCCTCTCCGGAATGATAGATAATGCTCAACATGTTTTCGCTATTTGCATACCCTGAAGCCGCTATGAGCCGCAAGTAACCCTGCGATTCATCCCAAAGCATTGCAGAACCAGCATGTGCAGAATTAACCACACGCAATGCACTTTCGAGTAGGGATGTCACAATGCCTTCCGGATTCAAGCCACTTAGCTGCCGGCTGAAATCAAGCAACAGGTTGACTTCCTTGAGTCTGCGCCGAGTTTCAGCAAGCAGGCTGATGTTTTGCAAAATTATTGAGACTTGTCTCGCAATCTGGAAGTAAACCTGGCGATCTTCCTCTGTCAACGCAGCCATTGGCTCCGGACTGATGGCCAGGATACCGGCAATGGGTTTTTCATCCAGAATGATTGGCAGAGAAATGAACCCCTTCGCAAGCAAGCTGTTCAACAACGGCGTTTCTCGCCAGAATTCATCTTCATCCAGGTTCATGACAAGAAGAGTCTCGCCAGTTTGCAGGCTGTGCCGGAGCGGATTTCGCTGGCCAAATAGTGTTTCTGCACTGGTACCACGAGGAATGCTCCCCAACACATGTAACAGGCGTGGACCTTCCGGCGAGTTCTCTGCCACCAATGATACGCTCATATCCAGTCGTGTCAGCATCTCTGTAGCCAGCGAAAGCAAAGCCGAGGGGGCATCGACCTGACGATTGACGATCTCGGTGATTTCCAAACCAGCGCGGAGGCGACGCGACAACCTTTCGGTGTTCCGGATGGCAATCATTTGCTCCAGATCCTTGTGGAGCAGGATGGGTAGATGATTCTGGCTTACAGACAGAAGGTTTTGCTGACGTTCCAGGCTGCTGCTGAGAGTTTCTGCGCGCGTTCTGTATGCGACAATATACTTCTGGTTCTCAATCATCAGGGCTGCTTGTGCAGCAAACAATGCCACGGCGTTAACTGTAGTGCTTGTAGGGCGTTTCCCATCACGAGGCGCGTCCAGACTGATCAATCCGACGGGTTCACCAGCAATATCCTTCAACGGGAAGAATAACAGGTCTTCCGGATGCCAGGAATTTGGAATGGAGTCTGCTGGCTTATCCATGAGTGTCACTAATTGAACATCACCAGATGTTAGCGGCCTTTTTTCGCAAGGGATAAAAAATCCCTCGCCCATTTTGAATTCTGGTTTGAGCAATTGATCCAACGCCGACCAGGGCTGCTGGCGTGCTTTGAGCATATCCAGCGTTTCAAACGGAATCCCAGCACCTGCCACGCGTTGCTGCATACCGGTATCCTTATCCACCAAACTGATCAGCACAACCTGGAATGGTGTGGCTTCTTGTATACCCTGAGCCAATATCTCCATAGCGGTTTCGATGGATGAATCGGCTTTTATCTTCTGTGTAGTTTTGAAAAGTTGTGTAAGTGCATCGGCCTGATGCTGGAACCTTTGCATTTGCCGATATTTTTCTTGATTATCCTGGTAGTTATTCAGTGCAATGCCGGCCTGTACAGCCAGACTCTGGATCATTTCAAGGTTCGCTTCATTGAAATGTGATTTTTGCCCAGCGTGCAGGTGTATAAGCCCCGTAACTTTATTCCGGTAAGTAATGGGTACCACCAATGCAGATTGCACGCCTTCATGCATTGGCTGGTACTCAGCCCGAGTAAAATCGTCCACTACAATGGATTTCTTGCTTTGAAGAACTGCTGACTCCAGAGATGACAGGTTTTCAACTGGTATATCACCAACATAATGCTCTATGCTTGTGCCATGTTCAGCATCTGCTCCATAAAACAAGATAGTTCCACAATCTGCCTTGGTGGATTGCAGACTTTCATCGTATAGAATCTGAAGAATCCGATCTAATTCCTGGCTTAGGCTCAATTCACGGTGGAGGCGCGTTAGCGCGGCAAGTTGATCTACTCGGCCGCGCAGCGACTCATCTGTTTGAGCAAAAAGTGTTGCAATTTCAATGGCTATGGCCAGTTGTCCAGCTGCAGATGTAATGATTTGCAGGTCATAATCATTGAAGAAATCGATCTCTTTTCCAGCCATGATCAACTCACCGATAGAGTTGTTGCGGGTGATCATTGGAACAATAACTATGGATTTCATCTTCAATGTATCACTAAGCCAGCGGTACATTGGGATGATATGCTGTTCCTCGGCCAGATGCCCGGACACATATGAATGTTTGCTATTCGTGACTGTCAGATGGAATTGAGGGTCATCAACAGTCATATGGAAGTTGGCTACCGCAATCTCAAGGGTTGAACCTAAAATGGATTTGTTGTGTAATTCCAGAACTCCCTGAATATCGTCAAGAAGGAGTACCGCAGAAAAATCAGCCTGTAGCAGGCGCGCCAGTTCCTGTAATGAGAATTGAATGATCTCATCCTGTGTGGCGGAGGAACTGGCCAGACTGGCGATCCGCCGCAATGCTTCAGAGCGCTTCACCCGCTGGCGGGTCTGCTGTACAACGGTGATATTCTCGATAATCGCTGCCGCTTGATCGGCAACGATGCCCATCAAACGTAACTCGGCGGGTGAGAATGATGAGGTACGTCGATGATTGGAGACTTGTAGATACCCCAAACTATGATCGTTCGATACCAAAGGTACCAAAACGGCATTGCGAATGCTGGCAGCTCGGGCAACATCTTGCAACCCCATAATCGACCAGGTTTGATCCTCGACTGCATTCTCGGTGATTAGGGTTTCTTGTGAAAGGTATATTTCTTCGGCAGTGCTTCCCGGCTGAATCGTCACACGGTAGAGTTCGATGAACTGGGAAGGGAGACCAATAAAGGGTTCTTGGGCTTCAAGTGTTCGACGATCCTCGTTATACGACAGGAAGCCCAGGATTTCCACATCAAACAGGGGGGCAAGGCTCTGAACCAGCCGATTGAACAGTTCACGAACATCCCTTGTCGCGCCGATGGCTTGGGCCAGGTTGGCCAAACCGCCAAATTCGGCCGCCCGTTCCTGTTCTTCCTGGAGCAGGGCCGCGCTTCTGATTGCATTCGCGGCCTGCCCAATAACAAGGTTGATGATTCCCATATCATCGGTTGTGAAGCCATCGGGAGTCTTTAGGCCAATTTCCAATGTGCCAATCAGTTCGTTACCGGCCAGGAGTGGTATGCCCATGAATGAGCGAAAAGGGATTTCCCCATTCGTTTCAGGGGACACTTCCGTGAAGGATTGCGTATCTTTCACCAACAAAGGCGACTGATTTTCGAGCAATAGGGCAGTATAGCCTCCAGGTGGTTGTGGGATTCCACTTACCACCTCGCGCTTTCCCAAGTGGCCGATTCCAAACCGGAAAGCGGTCAACATATTTTTTTCGGGGTCAAGAATCCGAATTTCGATCATATCTGCCGGGACAAGGCGCTCGATGAATTCCAAAACAGCCCGGATGGTGGCTCGAAGCCCATCCTCTACCGAAACTGACCGGCTGAAATCCATCAAAATTTTTGCTATTGGAATCGGAACATCTTTGGCATCGGCCGACAGGGATGCTTTGAGGTCTGGCTTGCGCAAGGTAACCAGAAGGCCATTCCCTGCTGGTATCCAGTAGGAAATCCCATCCATGGGACGACCGTCAGCGGATAAGCGGGTTTCTCCTTCTTCAGAACAAAGCATCAGAAAATCATCACTTGGCCGGATACGTCGTGCAAGTGCTTCCAATCCGGGGTACTCACCCTGGCGCACGCCAAATAATTCGCGGGCTGCCGGGCTAAGGTATTCAAGCCTTCCTCCGGGCTCCACCAGAAGGACAATATGGTCATTAGCAGGTTGATTAACTGGAAGCGAGGGAAGGGAAACACTTTGGACAGGTTTTTGCCGGGAAACCAGACGGAGCAAACCCCAAACCAGCAGGAACAATGCCAAGCCGGTCAGGAGCAAGCCAATCCCCAAGAATACTGTTTGCCCTTGGAACATACTAGAATTTTTATCCTCTTACAGGTGTGTTACCGGCGGCATCCTGGCGTCTTATTTCAGCAGCCATTTCGGTGATTTCACGGATATCGGCAAAAGATTGGTCCTTGGGCGAAACGATGCCAACCGCCATTGTCATGAGAGGATTTTTCTCCAATTGGCCTTCTGCATTGTTGGCCATAATATAGCCCTGCTGGCGATCCATGAAGTTGTAATGGGTAAGCACCTCTTCGGCAAACCGAGATTTCAACTGCTCCTTGATTGCCATCGCCGCAGTTTCCGCTGTGATGATAATGAAATTATCGCCGCCAGCATGGCCGATAAAATCGTTGGATGTTCCCAATTCGTCAACAACTTCACCAATCACCATGGCTGCAAAGCGAAGCACATCATCGCCAGCCACAAAGCCATAAACATCCTTGAACTGATCAAAGAAATTGATGCGGGCATCCATGTAAGCCCAGCCAGTCTCCCGGATGGTGCGGCGCAATTGCTCCTCGATAAGGCGACCAGCCGGCAATCCTGAACGGGGATCGGTCAGGCTCTCCCGTTCTGATCGCCGGATGGCTCCTTGGACGCGCAACTTCAACTCTTCGATGTCAAAAGGCTTGGTGATGTAATCATCAGCTCCGAGCTCCAAACCTTGCAAGCGATCGCTACGTTCATCCTTTTGCGTCAGGAAGATGACCGGGATATGGCTGGTGCGCGTGTTGGTTCGCAGGGTGCGGCAGACTTCATAGCCATCGATGTCGGGCAGCATGATATCCAGCACGATGAGATGGGGCAACACCTGGCGCGTTTTTTCCAGGGCATCCGAACCGCGCGGAGCCACATCTACTTCAAAACCCAGCCCTGTGAAGTAAATCTTCAACATGTTGGAGATGTCGGAGTCATCTTCAACCACTAAAAGGCGTGATTTTCCCATACGAGCCTCCCATTCATAACTTCATTGATTCAATCCATAACGGTTCTGCGTTGAACCCGACAATTTCATATGCTTACTCCGAGCACGCTGGCGCACGATATCAATTTGCTCAGCGGTAACTTCGTGCTCAAACGAGCGAAAGCCGCTCAGGCGGAATCCATGTTTGGTTGCCAGAGCCGTGATTTCATCCACATGTTGGCGTGTGATCTCTTTGCCCAACGTGTAATCCTCGAAGCGGCCATCCAGGGCCAATGTGATGGTCTCTGCCATGCAGGCATAAGCCTTGCCAGATGGGAAACCAAAGTTAAAGTGAAAATCAACGGGGCCTGGTACATCTACCATACCGCCGTCTATCACTAATATATCATCTCGTGCCGCTGCAACCATTGCAGATACATCGCGGGGACGAGCAACATCACAAATCACACTGCCTGGCTGCAAATACTCCGGCTGGACGATACTATGGATGGCGCTCGTGACCGTCAGGACCAATTGACAGTGAGACAATGCTGCCATATCGGTGGAAATTTTCAATCCGGCACGCCCCGGACCCTGCAGCCGGGTGCGCAGTTCTTCGAGTTTCTCCTGGCTGCGTCCGATCAACCAAAGTTCGGCCACTTCTTCGGCAAGCAGTTCGGCGCACACTTTCCCGATCGAGCCGGTCGCACCCACCACTGCCGCTGATGCATCCTTCAGCGAAATGTCCATTAGGCGTGCGGCTTCGCGGAGAGATTCCACCGCGATCGAGATGGTGTAGGCATCTCCTGTGGTTACCGGGATATCCAACGTTTTTGCAATCGTTACACCTGCGTCGCCGACAACAGATGTGAAGGCACCCAATCCAAGGATTTTCGCACCCAGCTTTTCAGCCAAATGGCCAGTTTGAATAATCTTACGATAAACTGTCCGTTCTGGCAACTCCAACATTCGTCGGGGGGTATATGGGCAGGCAATGAATAACCCCCGAACTTCCTTTCCAGTTGCATCGGAGGTGATACCGGTAATTTCAGAGATATAGATGGGTGGGAAGAAAGTGGAGAAAAAGTCAATCTGCCGTCCAGTGAGAATGCGGCCTAATAACGGGAATTTTCGGCTCACATCCCGCTTGGGATCAATAGGGTGGATGATGAAAGCAAAGGTATCCACTGCGTTACCATGAGGTAGATTCCGTTTCACCACGGCGAGGGTAGAGGCGCGGGTGCTTGCTGGCTTCTTTAAGTTTGTGGTGGTCACTATCTTCGTAGCGGATATCGCGATCAATGATGTTACGATCCTTGGATGCAAAGAGTACCACATCCGATTCAATAGTGCGGGCCGGAAAAACGATCATTCCTGTGCCGATGCGACAGTTGTGACCCACACATCCGCCGATTACAGGCCGGTTGGAAAAAGAAAGTTTATCGTGTCCATCCAATGCCCGGATTGAGGATGGTATCAAGTTATAGTCCGTGAAGGTATTGCCTGCACCGATGAAAGTATTGCGCCCGATCACGCACATTTGCAGGCAGGTGTTTTGGGCCACCATGCTGTTTTCCATGATGGTGGTCATAAAAAGGGAAGCGCGGAAGGGCAGGAAAGTACCATCCCCGACCACGGAGAGCATCAATTGGCAATCCTGGGAAACATTCACGTTGCTGCCTATGATGCAATTATCGATCACCGCACCTGCGCCAATGGTGACATTATCCCCAATTGTAGCTGGCCCATGGATGACGGCAGTTGGGTCTATAACGGAGTTCTTCCCAACTTTAACCAGCCCGGAGCACTCCAGTAACTGCCTGCCCTCGTACAATGCTTTTCCCAAGATTCTCAGTTTAAAACCAAGATCTTTGTTCAAGCGGTCTTCGAACCGTGCACCGCGCGCAAACAGGCCAAAGACACCATCTGCTATAAAGATATGAACCCAGGAATCTATGGCTATCAGTGCCCGCAAGGGAACCTGATAGAGCAGGTCACCACTTTCATTTGCCATATAGGTGGGTACGTGGTAATAACCGATCTCACGTGGCTGGAGGTTTATAACCAGTGGAGCTACATCGGCTTCAGGTCCCTTAGGGTAATACCACAGGTCAGCGTAATAGAGATTTCCCGCGGGTGTATAGGATACCGACAATGGAAGGGCATGTTCACGGAAAGCAGGGTCATCGGCTGAAAATGCAGCCCTTACGGCTCGATTACGCTTTTTAGCCTGGCGTATGAATTCCCTGATGTAATGCTCGTCAAAATACAGGTTGTCACGGTATACAAGCATTGGTTCGCGTGTGACTGGCAGCCGCTCACCGGGATTTATTTCCTTTTCGCTTGTTACGTAAGGAGCCAGGAGGTCTCGCTGGTTGAGCCAAAGCGGTTTATTCTGGATGCGTAAGTCGCGCGCCGGTTCATTGAAGGGTGGAATTGGACGAGTAGCACGTAAAATTATTTTCAGCATAACAATTAATTCAATGGGTTCTGATCAATCATTATCGTACAAGTTTTATCACCGCGTGCAATGCATTGGGTCTCTTCAACCATGAAAATCTTCCCGCCGCTGACCCAATAAAGCGATTCCTGCAATAATCCGACAGCCAGGTGGCAGGCCACATCGTTGGTATGGCGCTCCCAGCAAAGAGGGCAGCGTTCGATGATCCAGTGGATGTGTGAGTTATCCCGTTCGATGCGAACCTGCTGGTGGGTGAAGCGGTTGAACAACCCCGCCAGGGCTTCGCTGCCGACTTTCAGCTTGGTTGCCAGGGGCAGGAGGCGGAAAGCCAGGTCAGTCAGGCCAAGTTCAGGGCCAAACTCACGCAGCCCGTACTTGAAGCAGGCCCGTCCGGTGCGCAGGGCAAGTCCGCGCCCGCCGCGCGGTCCGTAAGCGCTTTCCAGGGAATTTTGCAGGCGGGAAACTGTTTCGAATGGGATCGTCAAATCCTGGTTGTGGGGGGGGATGTTGTTAATGTATTCCGGCAAATCAGCCAGGTTGAGAACAGCGTTGACACCGTTCCGGCCGATCACTTCTTCCATGCCCAATAGGATCATCCGCCCCATGCGGTTCGGATAAAAGAATTGTGGTGCAGGATTATCCATCAATGGATTGTCTCTTCGTCAAGGAAGGATCTTAGTTTATTGCTGAATGTTCCAGGTTCATCCATCATAACGAAATGGCCTGCCGTGGGGAACCGTTCGATATGTGCATGTGGAATACCCGCCAGCATGGGTTGCCATTGCATTGGATGGACGATGTTATCCCGATCGCCATACATTCCCATTGCCGGTATTTTGACCTGGGGGAGCATGGGTTGCAGATCCGTACGGCGCAGGGATGCAATGCTCAGCAGGAAAGATTCAAGTGTTGTCCGGGATAGATCCCGATCCATCATTTCTGGAAATAGAGGATCTTTGCATATCATAGGTGAGGCAACTCGCATGCCAAATCGAAAAAGACCCATAATGTTGAATAACATAAAAGCAATGGGACGACGGCCAGCCATTTTGAGCGCCCAGGCCAATGAAGATCCAACAATGGGTGATCCCACAATGACAACTTTGCTCACCCGTTGGGGGTACTGGATGGCAACTGAAAGACTGACAGTCCCACCCATACTATGGCCAACCAGGGGAGCGCGACTGATCCCCAGGCGATCCATGAACTGGTCCACCAGGCCGACAAAATCCTGGACTGCATAGCTCTCCCGTTTCTTGCCGGATTCACCAAAACCCCAGAAATCCAGGGCGTACGTACGGAAATTATGTTTGCCCAAGAAAGCCATGGTTTCCTGCCACAACCCCCAGGAACCCAACCAGCCATGCAACAGGATAACCGGACGTCCACGACCGTAGACCTCGTAATGAACTATTCCTTGATCCGTGGTGATGGAGGACACAGCAGAGCTAAATAAACGGAGAGCAGGCTACTCTCCGTTCTCCATTTCAGAAAGGATACTGTACAACAACTCAAGCAATACCGTCTTGACACTATCACGGCTTGTGGCTGTGCAGGGCAGGAACTTGACCTTGGAATCCAGGCGCAGGGCATGGCGCATATCATCCACTTCCCAGGCTTCTTTCTTATCCTGCTTGTTAGCGGCCACAACATATGGGGTGGGTGCATAGGCGCGGAAAGTTTCCAAAATGGATCGCGCTTCGCGGAAGGTCTCCGGGCGGGTACTGTCCACCAGAACGATAAAACCCAGCATACCTTCAGAGAGGATTTCCCACATGAAATCGAAACGTTTTTGGCCGGGTGTACCAAATAGATAGAGCACAAGATCCTCATCCACCGTGATGCGACCGAAATCCATGGCAACCGTCGTTGCATCCTTGACCTTCTTCTCGGAAGCGGATGAGATTCTCCGTTCCGTGGAGACAACATCAATCTCACTTACGGATTGGATGAATTCTGTTTTACCAGCATTGAACGGGCCAGTTACTACCATTTTGACGGTCTGCATGATGACTATCCTCAACAAGAGATTACAACGAACGGATGCGGTTTATGAGGCGGTTAACCAGGGATTTCTGTTCTTCCTTATCCTCTGTCGGGAAGACACGCACCGGCTGCGGGGCGGGAACGCCTTCAGGCCGGATGAGTTCTACCAGCCCAGCCTGCAGGAGACCGTAAACAATCCGCCGGATTTGCAGGTCATTCATTTTTGCAGCATTTGCAATTTGCCGGATGGTGTTCTTAGGGTTAATGTACGAGACTACCCGCCATTCTTCAACACTCAGATTGACATTACGGATGTTGGCACCCGGACGCTCGGTGAACTTGAGCGCCATTTCCAGGCTGGGGATCTCATCTTGCAGTTGCTCCCACTCGCGCAATTGCCGTGACCCCTCGATAATAAGGTTCTCCAAATCCAGGCGGACATTGATGCGGTCTTCAGGGGGCAGGAGTTCGTTATCGAACCGGAAAATGCCTTCCACCCATGTAAACAACTTATGCACAACATTGGAAAAATGTTGCTGCAAGTTGATCAGGATATCCTCTTGCGTAAGGTAACCGGCATTGATGAGCAATAATCCCAGTTCTTTATCAGGGATCTGCCTGGCACGCTGCTGGATGGCCTTGAATTGGGTGGGTGATATTTTTTTTGCTTTATGGAGGATACTGGCCAGTGAGCCATCTTCCTGACCGATCTCAGCATAGGCAAGTTTCCCATCCCGAAAAGCAACCTTTGCCAATTCAGTGGGACCCTCTACAATTAAAGTCCCGGTCTTGTTCGCCAGGTTGATGAGATTCAGGAGTTGTGTGATCGTAAAATCTCGGAGATTGCCTCGGAGAGCCATTAGAGCCTCAAACGGCCCCAGCAGGGGCGGGAATAAAAAAGATTATACATGCAAGGGATGCATGCGTCAAACTATCGAGCCTGACAAAATCGATATGTTATAATTTTTGTATCATCTCAATAACTTGGGGGGGGTGTGGGCGGCGAAGCCGCCCCCCCATCTTCCCCTATTTATTGAGAAGTTATTAATTTTTGCCTTGCAAGGCAATCGATAAACAAATAAGAGGTAATCACCATGTTGAAAATCTCCATTGCCTATTGTGCGGTCTGACATTACACCGACCGGGCCGTTGGCCTGGCGACCGATCTATTAAGAGTTTTGGAACCTGAGATCGAAGCAATAACCTTGGTTCCATCTGGCGGTGGGAGATTCGAAGTGGAGGTCAACGGCCAGTTGATCTACTCCAAACTTCAGACCGGGCGCCATGCCGAATCAGGCGAGGTGGTTGGACTGGTAAGGAAACTATCAAAACAGTGAGGCAGGATGATATCTAAAAAAGGTAGAGTTTTTTCAGGGGCGCGGCCGAC
>Ga0209285_10000242_pt1 | contig 20086 bp, 20 predicted proteins | sample PPLLak3March2015_2_FD_187249 | JGI IMG/M metagenome (GOLD analysis project Ga0209285, IMG submission 187249) | Freshwater sediment microbial communities from Prairie Pothole Lake near Jamestown, North Dakota, USA - PPLs Lake P8 Core (3) Depth... | ecosystem: Environmental > Aquatic > Freshwater... | reverse complement strand
CCTTGATCTCCGCGAGCTCGTAGACCAGGGCGTAATACTGGTCGGTCCCGGGCTTGGCCTCGGCCAGGGCCGTCTTCAGCCACTTCGCGGCCTCGTCGAAATTCCTTTTCTGCCGGTAGCACTGACCTATGAGACTGTAGCTCTCGACGGCCAGCGCCTTGTCCTTGGCCGCCTCGGTCAGCTCCTCGACGGCCTCGGGGATGAGTCCCTGGCCCATGAATGCCAGGCCCAGCTGGTGGTGGCTCTCGGCGTCCCCGGCGGCTGACTTCGTCTTCAGCTCCTTGCGGAACTCGGTCACGATCCCGGCGAGCTCCCTCTCGAGCGGCGACACGTCCCCGCGGAGCTGACGGGCCCGCATCGCGGCGAGCCAGCGGAGCTCCCCTGCGGCCGCCTCGCGGAGATCGTAGTACGTCCGGGCGCCCGGCTGCTCGGGCATGAAGGGGATGATGTCGGTCTCGGCGAAGAGGTCGGCCGTGCTGACCTTCTCCCCTTCGAGGACCTCGGCCTTGAAGGACCCGGCCGGCTTCGGCTTGTCCTCGACCTTCCGGGCCTCGACCTTCTTCTCCTCGGCCCTGGATCTGGGTTCTGGCCTCACCTCGAGCTCGATCTGGCTCTTCCGGCCTTCGTCCTTCCCGGCCTCGGGTTTCCTGGCGGCCGCCTTTTCCCGCAGCTGGGCCTCGAGGACGGTCGTCTTCTCGACCCGTTTCCGGATCTCATCCTCGTCCATGTGGGTCCGGACCTCGTCGATGACGGCGATCTTCCGGGCGATCTGGGGATCCTCGGGGTAGCGGAAGCGGAGGTTCTCGAGGAGCCGGCGGGCGATCCGCACGAGCCCCTGCTGGAGGTAGAGGTCGGCCTGGCCCATGGCCTCCCGGATGGCCTCGCGATCCTTGTCGGAAAGGTCCGGCGATTCCTCCATGACCTCCTCGAGCGGCAGCTTCAGCTCCACGCGGAGGGCCCGGGCGTCGCGGGCCAGATCGGCGTCATCGGGCCGGAGCCCGAGGAGCTCGGTGTACACGCCGAGCATCCGCTCCTTCTCGCCGAGCCGGCGCAGCTCGTCGAGGACGGCCCGGTCCACGACCTCGAGCTTCTTGACCTCCTTGTTCGACCGGTAGATCAGGGCCAGCCGCTCGAGGGCCGGCAGGTGGGGCTTCTGGCTCTCCAGGATGAGCCCCAGCAGGCCGATGGCTTTCTCGTCGCGGTGCTTCTTGACCAGGTTGGTGATCAGGGGCTCGAACAGCTCGTAGGCCTGGTCGAGCTTGTCCTTGAGGATCTGGATCCGGCCGAGCTTGATCCGGGCGTTGACATTGAGCGGGTGGCCGGTGACGATCCGGGTGAAGATCTCCTCGGCTTTCTGGGTCTCGCCGGCCTCGAAGTGGATGTTGCCGAGGAGGTTGAGGAGTTGGATGTTGTCCGGGGCGGCCAGGAGCTCCTTCTCGAGCAGCTCGATGGCCTTCTCGGGCTGGTCCTGCTTCCTGTAGACCTCGACGAGGCCGATGAGGCTTCGCCCGTCTCCGGGACGCAGGGCCAGGGCCTCGGCCAGGACGGCGGCGGCCTCATCGAGCTCCCCTTTTTCGGCGTGGACGCCGGCGCTCTCGTTGAGCTGGGCCAAGGCCGCGTCGAGGTTCCCGGACTCCCGGTGCAGGCGGGCCAGCGCCTTCCGCGCATCATGGTCCTCCCGGTCGAGCTTGACGATCTTGTCGAAGATGGCGATGGCCTCGGCGGTCTTCCCCGCTCCGGCCAGCCGGCCCGCCACCGAAGCGTAAACGCTCTTGGCGTCGGCCGTGAAGTCCTGCTGGGCGTAGAGGTCGCCGAGCTTGAGGGCATATTCCGCGGCCTCGGGGCTGAGCTTGTGGATCTTCTTGCAGATGGCCAGGGCCTGGGAAAAGAGGCCGCGCCGCTCGTATTCCTCGGCGACCCGCTGGAAGGCCCAGACGGCCCGGTCGTTCTGTCCGAGGCGGATGTAGAGGTCGCCGACGATATTGAGGGTGCCGACGTCCTGTGGGTCGCCGAGCGCGAGCCTCTCGTATTCGACGATGGCTTCCCGGATCCGGCCGGCCCGGACGAACTTCTCGGCCTGCTCGATGATCCTGACGCGATCGCTGCGCACGGTCATGCCATCGGTCCTCAGCCGAGCTTGAACGAGGTCCGGTGAAGGCCTGTCGGCCCCCGTTCCCTCAGCGCCCGGAGGTGCTCCTCGGTCCCGTAGCCCTTGTTCCGGGCCAGGCCGTAGCCTTCATAGATCGTGTCGAAGGTCGTCATGAGCCCGTCCCGGAAGACCTTGGCCACGATGGAGGCCGCGGCGATCGACCGGCTGGTCCGGTCCCCCCGCGGAATGCCCATCTGGCGGTACTTTACCTCTTTTATCGGGAACCCGTCAACCAGCAGGACGTCCGGCGGATCGGGCAGGCTGCCGATGGCCCGGACCATGGCCAGCTGAGCGGCCTGGAAGATATTGAGGGCGTCGATCTCGGTCGCGGAGGCCATGCCTACGCCCACTCCCGAAGCCTCGCGGAGGAGGGCGGCGGCGAGCTCGGCCCGCCGGGGCGGCGGAACGAGCTTGGAATCATCGATCTCGCTGACCCAGGCCGGCGGGCGCCGGAGGAGCCATTCGGCCGGCAGGACGATGGCAGCGGCCACCACGGGCCCGAAGAGGGAGCCCCGGCCCACTTCATCGACCCCGGCGATCAGCCGGGTGCCGCTCCGGGCGAGCTCCTTCTCGAGCCTGAAGCTGGCCACGGCCTAACCTGGACCTTCATGAAAACGCCCCATTACTCTGTCACACAAGACAAGCCAAGACCGGCGTTTTCATGAAGCGCCAGGTCAGCCCTTGTCCTCTTTAAGCCGGGCGGCCTTGCCCTTAAGGTCGCGCAGGTAGTAGAGCTTGGCCCGCCGGACGCTGGCCTTGCGGACGACCTCGATCGTCTTGATCATCTTGGAGTGCAGGGGGAAGACGCGCTCGACGCCGACGCCGAACGAGACCTTGCGGACGGTGAAGGTGGCCTTGACGCCGCCGCCGCGCTTGGCGATGACGTCGCCGCGGAAGATCTGGATGCGCTCTTTGTCGCCTTCCCGGATGATGACGTGGACCTTGACCGTGTCTCCGACGTTGAAGGGCGTCAGGTCCTTCTTGAGTTGTTTATCCTCGACCGCGCTGATGATGTTCATTCCTTCTTCCTTTCGTTCGGAGATTCCTCCAGAAGCTCCCGGTCTTCCGGGGACAGGGCGCCGGCCCCGACCAGGTCCGGCCGCTGCCGGGCCGTTTTTTCCAACGCTTGGGCCCGCCGCCAACGCTCGATCTTCTTGTGGTCGCCCGAGAAGAGCACGGCGGGCACCTTCAAGCCGCGGAACTCGCGCGGCCGGGTGTACTGCGGGTGATCCAGCAGGCCGCCGGCGAAGGAATCGTTGCGCACGGATCCTTCCTTGCCGACGACGCCGGGGACGAAGCGGGAGACCGCGTCCACGACCACCGCGGCGGCCAGCTCGCCGCCGGACAGCACGTAGTCACCGATCGAGATCTCGCCGTCGACGAGGTGCTCGGCGACGCGTTCGTCCACGCCTTCGTAGCGGCCGCAGATGAGGATGACCTGAGGCTCCGAAGCCAATTGCCGCGCCAGCCCGGCGTCCAGGGTCCGGCCCTGGGGCGAGAGCAGGTAGACCTTGCCCCCGGCGTCCTCCCGGACGGCCTCGACGGCGCGAAAGATCGGCTCGGGCTTCAAGACCATTCCTTCCAAGCCCCCGAAGGGCCTGTCGTCGACCTGGCGGTGCTTGTCTGTCGTGTAGTCCCGCAGGTCATGCACGGCGATCCGGACGACCTCCCGGTCCAGGGCCCTCTTGACGACCCCGCCCGAGAAGATGCCCGCGAACATCTCCGGGAAAATGGTGATTATATCAAATCTCATTCAAGTCCAAAAGCCCGTCCGGAGGGTCGATGACGATGGTCCGCGCCTCCGCGTCCACCTTCACGCAGATGGCCTCCGTGAAGGGCACATAAATGTCCTGGTCCCCCCGTCTCACGACGAGAAGGACCGGCCCGCCGGCCTCAAGGACGGCCTCGACCGGCCCGACCTCGGTCCCGTCCCGGGTGAGGACCCGGCTCCCGATGACCTGGAAGTCGTAGAAGCGATCCTCGCCGAGGCCACGGAAATCGCTCTCGGCCCCATAGACGTCGCGCCCGGCCAGGGCGTCGGCCGCTTCCAGCGCATCGACGCCTCGGAGCTTCAGGAAATAAGCATTGCGGTCGAGGGTGAGGGATTCGACGTCGTAGGCGTCGAAGTCGTCCCCTTTCCTGATGTAGACGCGCTGTCCCGTGAAGCCTGTGGGCCCCTTTTCGTTCAGCCTGAGCTTGACCCGGCCGTCGCGCCCCTGGCTCCGGATGACCTTGCCGAGGGCGACGAGGTCAGCCCTTTTCAATGATCTCGAGATTGAAGCGCCTCTTGAGCTTCATCCCCGCGGCCCCGAGGATGATCCGGATCGCTCGCGCCGTCCGTCCTTGCTTGCCGATCACCTTGCCGAGGTCCTCCGGTGCGACCTTGAGCTCGAGGATGGTGGTCTGTTCTCCCTCGAGCTGGGAAACCTGCACGCGGTCCGGTTGGTCCACCAACGCCTTGGCAATGAGCTCAACGAGTTCTTTCACGGCGACCTCCTTTATGCTTTCCCATCACGGGCGGGCTTCGCGGGCTTGGAAACTCTGTCCAGCAGGGATTGGACCGTGCTCGACGGACGGACGCCCTTGGCCAGCCATTTCTTCGCTTTTTCGAGGTCGATCTTGACCCCGGCGGGGTCGTCGAGGGGCGTGTAGGTTCCCAGGGTATCCAGAGCCTGGCTCTGGCGGGCTCGGGTCGAGTCCATCACCACGATCCTGTACGTCGGCTTCTTCTTGGTGCCAAATCTCATCAAGCGCATGGTAATCATTGTGGTTTCACTTCCGTGGTAGAGGTATTTGCCCGGGAATGATAGCGGAATTCGGGGGCCAAGTCAACTGGCGCCGCGGGCCTGTCCCCGGGAGAGGACACCCGTCCGGAGACCCTTCCTCTGCCCGGCTTTCTTTGGTATCCTGTCTCCAACGGAAGGAGACGACGGACATGGCCAAGATCTACTATGTCGGCGATTGGGCGGTCCTGACCGGGCCCGTATTCGCCGAGACGCCTTTCTATCACTCGCCCAAAGGGCTCGACATCTTCAATTACGGCAAGTGGCTGAAGGACGCCCTGGAATCCACGGGCAAGCACCAGGTCGAATCGGTCCCGGCCTGGGATTTCTACAACAAGCTCGGACCGGGGGATTACGAGCGCATCCTCGCCGACTACGACGTCCTCGTCTTCAGCGACGTCGACGCCAAGCTTTTCCAGCTGGCCCCGAACTTCTTCGACCGCGACAAGTTCGGGAAATCCGTCCTGACCTATCCGGACCGGATCCGTCTGACCGTCGAGGCCATCAAAGACGGCAAGTCGGCCATGTTCCTCGGCGGCTGGTATTCCTTCACCGGCGAGCTGGGCAAGGGCGGCTGGGGGCGGACCCGCCTCCGGGAGGTCCTCCCCGTCCGCTGCCTCGACCACGAGGACCTCGTCGAGAGCACGGAAGGCTTCGACGCCGAGCTCACCGCCGCCGGCGAGCGCTTCTTCAAGTCGATAAACCTCCGGACGATGCCGCCGATCCTCGGCTACAACAAGACGATGGCCATTCCCGAGGGCCGTGTCCTGCTCGAGGTCCGCGACACCGGTGATCCCCTGCTCGCCTTCCGGAGCTGCGGCCGCGGCCGGGTCCTGGCCTACATGTCCGACCCCGCGCCGCACTGGGGCTGCAACTTCGTTTTCTGGGACGACTACGCGGCCTTCTGGCTGGAGTGCCTCGCCCACGTCCTCGAAGGACGCTAGCCTGGACTATCTAGGACCGGCTTTTTACCCTTCGGGCTCGTGAATAATCCAGGCTCGCAGCTTATTTCAGGGCCTCGAAGAGCTTGCGGGTCGATGCGCTCTTCATCATCTTCTGCATTTCCTGGAACTGCTTGACCAGCTGGTTGATCTCGTGGACCGGGCGTCCGCTGCCGCGGGCGATGCGGGCCCGGCGGCTGCCGTTGAGGAGCTTCGGATCGGCCCGTTCCGCGGGGGTCATGGAATCGATGATGGCCGCGAAGTGGGCGATCCTCGACTCGTCGACCTGCGCCTGGCCCAGAGCTTTGAAGGGCCCGACCTTGGGCAGGTGGCCCAGGAGGTCCTGGAGCGAGCCCATCTTGCGCATCTGGACGATCTGCTTCTTGAAGTCGTCGAGCGTGAACTCCTGGCGGCGGAGCTTGCGGGCCAGCTCCTCGGCTTCGGCGGCACCGGCCTCGTCCTGGGCCTTATCGATGAGCGTCAGGACGTCCCCCAGGCCCAGAATGCGCGAGGCCATGCGCTCGGGATGGAAGACCTCGAGCTTGTCGGGCTTCTCGCCGACGCCGACGAACTTGATCGGCCGGCCGGTCGCGGAGACGACGGACAGGGCCGCTCCGCCCCGGGCGTCGCCGTCGAGCTTGGTCAGGATGACGGCGGTGAGCCCGATCCGGTCCTCGAAGGCCTTGGCGCTGCGGACGGCGTCCTGGCCGGTCATGGCGTCGCCGACGTAGATCGTCTCGACGGGATCGAGGATGTCCTTGACCAGGCGCAGCTCGTCCATGAGCTCGTCGTCGATGTGGAGGCGCCCCGCGGTGTCGACGATGAGCGGGTCGAAGCCGCGGTTGGCCGTGTAGGCCAGGAGCTCCTTGAGGGCGTCCTTCGGGGAGGCCATCCGGGCGGCGCTCATCTCGTAGAAAGGGAAGCCGAGGCCCGCGGCGATCGTCCGCAGCTGGTCTTGGGCGGCCGGCCTCTTCAGGTCGAACGAGACGAGCAGGGGGTGCCGGCCGATCCCGGCGACCCAGCGGGCCAGCTTGCCGCAGGTCGTCGTCTTGCCGCTGCCCTGGAGGCCGACGAGCATGAAGACCGAGGGCGGGCGGCCCGCGAACTGAAGGGGCTTCTGGGCCCCGCCGAGGATCGCGGCCATCTCGTCGCGGACGATCTTGATGACCTGCTGGGCGGGATTGAGCCCGCTCAGGACCTCCTCGCCCAGGGCCTTCTCCTTGATCCGGGCCTCGAAGTCCTTGACCACCTTGTAGTTGACGTCGGCTTCGAGGAAAGCCAGGCGCATCATCTTCAGGGCTTCGGTCATGTTCTTGTCCGTGACCTTGACCTCGCCGCGGAGGAACCGGACCATCTTTTCGAGGCGCCCGGAGAGCTGGTCGAACATCGGCTTGTGTCCCTCGGGCCATGATAGGCGAAGCCCCAAGGCCCGTCAACATGGCCTGACCGCTGGGCCGCTCGGAGGGGTGGCCTCCCCCTCCTGGGAAAGTTCGAAGACGCCGGTCCGTGCGCCGGACTCGGCGGCAAAACAACTCGCTCGGCTTGCGCTAAGCCTCGCTCAAACACGTTTTGCCGGTTTCCCCTGAAACTCCCCTCGTCCGTCACGCGGCCCGGCTGAACTTTCCCAATGTCGGGATCGACCACCCCTCCTCGCTGCCCGGTCGCGGTCACATTAGGGCATCAGGGGGTAAGGGAATGCGGGGACTCGTAACTAAGGTACATGCCCCCCCTAGCCGATGTCCCTATTTATTGGGGCGGGGGGAAGGGCCAACTTGACAAAGAGGGGGGTTGCCGATAAGGTAAAGCAATCCGCGAGGTGAAGAAGGGCATGAACGACAAGAACAACAAGCCTGTCGAACCCTGGGAAAGCCCCATGACCGGCAAGATCGACTACGACGAGATCCGCAAGCTGGTGGGCCTGCTCGAGGAGAAGAACCTCGGGGTCTTCGAGCTCGAGATCGAGGGCCTGAAGGTCAAGATCGCCCGGAACGCCCCTGCCGCGGCGCCGGCCCTGGTGGCGGCTCCCCTGCCGGCCGGGACGCCCCAGACGCCCGAGGCCGCCGCGGCCGCCGAAGCGCACAGCCAGGCCCTTGAGGCCGCCAAGGGCCATCACATCATCACGTCACCCATGGTCGGGACGTTCTACCGGGCGCCCGACCCGACCTCGGCCCCCTTCATCGACATCGGGGACACGGTCAAGAAGGGCCAGACGCTCTGCATCATCGAGGCCATGAAGCTCATGAACGAGATCGAAGCGGACATCGACGGGACGATCGCCGAGATCTACGTGGACAACGCCAGGCCTGTGGAGTTCGGGCAGAAGCTCTTCGCCATCCTGCCGGAGAGCTGAGGCCCGATGATCTCCAAGGTCCTGATCGCCAACCGCGGAGAGATCGCCCTCCGCATCGTCCGCTCCTGCCGCGAGCTCGGCATTAAGAGCGTCGCCGTTTACTCGGAAGTCGACCGCCAGTCCCTGCACGTGCTGCTCGCCGACGAGAAGGTCTGCATCGGACCGGCCAAGGCCTCGGAAAGCTACCTCAACGTCGCCAACATCCTGAGCGCCGTCGAGATCACCGGCGCCGACGCGATCCACCCCGGATACGGGTTCCTGGCCGAGAACGCCAAGTTCGCCGACATCTGCAAGACCCAGGGCCTCGTCTTCATCGGCCCGCCGGCGTCGATCATCCGCCTCATGGGGGACAAGAACAAGGCCCGCCAGACCATGAAGAAGGCCGGCCTGCCCATCCTGCCCGGCAGCGACGCGGTCATCGACGATCTGGCCGTGGCCAAGAAGACCGCGTCGAAGATCGGCTACCCGGTGATCATCAAGGCCGCGGCCGGCGGCGGCGGAAAGGGCATGCGCATCTGCCGTTCGGCCTCCCAGCTCGAGGACCAGTTCCCGATCGCCCAGGGCGAGGCCCGGGCCGCCTTCGGGGACCCTTCGCTCTATATCGAAAAATACGTCAGCGGGGCCCGGCACATCGAGATCCAGGTCATCGGCGACCGGCAGGGCAAGGTCACGGCCTTCGGCGAGCGCGAGTGCTCCGTCCAGCGGCGCTATCAGAAGCTCATCGAGGAGACGCCCTCGCCGTTCGTCGACTGGAAGACGCGCCGGCGGATGATCAAAGAGGTCGAGGACGCGGCCTCCGAGGTGGGCTACCAGAGCCTGGGCACGTTCGAGTTCCTGGTCGACGAGGACCACAAGTTCTACTTCATGGAAGCCAACGCCAGGGTCCAGGTCGAGCACCCGATCACCGAGATGGTCTACGGCATCAACCTCATCAAGGCCCAGATCCGGATCGCCGCGGGCGAGAAATACGCCCCGCCCTATGCCCTCGAGATGCGCGGCCATGCCATCGAGTGCCGGATCAACGCCGAGGACCCGGTGACCTTCGCCCCGTCGCCGGGGAAGATCGACTTCCTCGTCCTGCCGGGCAGCGAGGGCATCCGCGTCGATTCCGCCGCGTACTGCGGCTGGGTCGTCCCGCCCGACTACGATTCGCTCGTGGCCAAGATCATCGCCTACGCCCCGAGCCGGGACCTGGCCATCCGCAAGATGCGGGCGGCCCTGGAGACGACGACCATCGTCGGCATCAAGACGAACATCCCCCTCCACCTCGACATCCTGTCGAACTCGGATTTCCTGGCCGGCCGGTACACGACGCAGTTCATGGACGAGCACCTGGCCTCGAAAGCGGCCGAGGAAGCGGTCTGAGGACGGCGGCCGGTCAGTCCGGGCGCCGGGTGACGACGACCGAGTAGACCCCCCCGTTGTCCCTGAGGACGTTCTCGTTGACGCCCAGGTAGAGGCGGCCCTTGAACGGGACGGCGACGGAGGCTTCCTCGCCGATCAGGAAGAGATAGAAGACCTCGTCCCGGATCTCCAGCCTCGAACCCTCGTCGACGCGCGCCGCCACGAGCTGGACGACCTTGCCGATGAGCGCGCCGAGATTCGAGTTGGGGATCGGCTGGTCGCTGGTGACGAGATCGATCCCGCCCGGGCCGCACACGGCCCCCGGGTTCCCCTTCTGCAGATCGATCTCCCCCGTGGCGGCGAAGCGGATCGCTTCGCCGGCGCGGAGTTCGATCCCCGTGTCCACCCAGCCGGATTCGGCCGGCACGGCGATCGTCTTCTCGAGGAGCGCCGCCTCCACGGGGACCTTAAACCGCGAGGGGAACTGGCCCGGGGCGGCTAGAACGAGGGCGCCCAGGGCCGTTGCGGCGGCGAAGAACGCTCCGGCCCGCGCCCTAGCGGACATCGCCCGTCCCTCCCGGCCCGGCCAGGGCCAGCACGTCGACGATCGGATCGTGGATGAGCCCGTTCGTGGCCACGACGCCCGGGGCTGCCAGAGTGAACGGCCGCCCCTCGAAGTCCGTGACCCGGCCGCCGGCCTCCGCGACGATCAGGGCCCCAGCAGCCACGTCCCACGGCTTGAGCTTGAGCTCCCAGAACCCGTCGAACCGGCCGCACGCGACATAAGAGAGGTCCAGGGCGGCCGAGCCGCAGCGCCGGATGGCCTGGGCGCGGACGATGAAGCGGCCCCAGTGGTCGAGGTTGTTCTCCGGGCTCATCCGGACGTCGTAGGGAAAGCCCGTCGCGAGCAGGCTGCGTCCCAATTCGGAGACCCCCGAAACGCGGATCGCGGCGCCGTTCAGGAAGGCTCCCCGGCCCGCTTCGGCCCGGAACATCTCGTCGCGCATGGGGTCATAGACGAAGCCGAGGGTGAGACGCTCCGAGCACTCCAAGGCGGCCGAGACGCAAAAGACGGGGAGCCCGTGGGCGAAATTGGTCGTGCCGTCGAGGGGATCGATGACCCAGCGGCAGTCCGAGGCGCCGGTCCGGGCCAAGCCCTCTTCGGCCAGGAAGCCATGAGTGGGGAACGCCGCGGCCAGCCGGCCGACCAGGATCTCCTGGGCCCCCAGGTCGAAAGGCGTCACCAGGTCGACGGCCCCCTTGTAGGTGGCCTCGACGACGCGGCCGAGGTTGGCTCGCAGGTACTGCCCGGCCTCCCGGACGACGGCCTCGCCAACCCTGGCGAATTCCCTGAGATCGTCCATGAGCCCTATCTTAAGGGGAAATCAAGAGAGGGTCAAACCTACACGTTTCAAGTTATGGCCCATCCGAGCCGAGAAACTTGAAACGTGTAGGTTTGACCCCGTCTTGCGGCCTGAACCAAGGCGGGCGAATTCCGTAGTATAATAGACGAACAGTACCCGAATCCCGAAAGGCTCGAACCCATGAGTGAAAAGGTGAGTTTCTTCAAGCGGCGGAAAAAGCTGCTCATCGTCCTGGTCGTCCTCGCGGCCCTCGGCGCCATCGTCCTCGCCAACCTCCAGTCCCGGCGCGAGAAATCCGTCAAGGTGACCGTCGACAAGGTCAAGAAGCAGGACCTGACCTCCATCATTTCGGCCTCCGGCGAGATCAAGCCGAAGAAGAACGTCAACATCAGCGCCCAGGTCCCCGGCCGGATCATCAAGATCGGCGTCGTCGAGGGACAGGAGGTCAAAGCCGGCGATTTCCTGCTCAAGCTCGATTCGACCCAGTACGAGGCCAACGCCGACCGCGATCAGAACTTCATCCGGGCCGCCAGGGCCGATCTGATCCAGGCCGAGGCCCGGCTGCAGAGGGACAAGAACTCCCTGGACCGCCAGCAGAAGCTCTTCGACGACGATCTCATCTCCAAGGAGCAGCTCGAAGCGGCCCAGGCCCAATACAACGTCTCCGAGGCCCAGACGAACGCCATCGAGTTCCAGATCAAGCAGGCCGAGGCGTCCTTCACGAGCACGATGGACAACCTGGCCAAGACGACCTACAACTCCCCGATCGACGGGGTCATCACCAGCCTCCGCGTCGAGGAAGGCGAGGTGGCCATCATCGGCACCATGAACAACCCGGGCACGGTCCTGCTGACCATCGCCGACCTGTCGGTCATGGAGGTCGAGGTCGAGGTCGACGAGACCGATGTCGTCGGCGTAGCCATGGCCCAGGAAGCCAACGTCCGCGTCGACGCCTTCCCGGCCACGATCTTCAAAGGCAAGGTCACCGAGATCGGCAGCTCGGCCCTCCAGCAAGCGACGGCCGGCGTTTCGACCCAGGAGTCCAAGGACTTCAAGGTCGTCGTCACGCTCGACGACCCGGACCGCAAGCTCAAGCCCGGCCTGTCCGCGTCGGCCGACATCATCGTGGCCGAGAAGAAGCAGGCCCTGGCCGTGCCCATCTCGTCCCTCGTCCTGCGGGACAAGGAGGGCGTCGACGACAACGCCCCCTCGGCCGACCGCGAGGAGGAGGGCGTCTACGTCGTCGAGAACGAACGGGCCAAGTTCGTCCCCGTCGTGAAGGGCATCACCGGCGGGATGATGATCGAGATCACCTCGGGTCTCGAGGAGGGCCGGGAGATCGTCACGGGGCCCTACGCCTCCCTGCGCGAGCTCAAGGACGGCGTGCTGATCAAGGCCGAGGCCAAGAAGGATACCTCGACCCAATGAGCGGGCCCGATCCCATCGTCATCCTCGCCGAGGACCTCTGGAAGGTCTATAAGCTCGACGAGCTGGAGGTCGAGGCCCTGCGGGGCGTCACCCTGACGGTCGAGCGCAACGAGTTCGTGGCCATCATGGGGCCGTCGGGCTCGGGCAAGTCGACGCTGATGAATCTCATCGGCTGCCTCGACACGCCGACCTCGGGAACGTACCGCCTCAACGGCAAGCTCGTTAGCACGATGTCCGAGGACGAGTTGGCCTTCACCCGGAACCGCGAGATCGGCTTCGTCTTCCAGGTCTTCAACCTCCTGCCCCGGGCCTCGGCCTTCCATAACGTCGAGCTGCCCCTCGTCTACTCGGGCACGAAGAAGGCCGAGCGCCAGGAGAAGGCCCGCCGGGCCCTCGAGCGGGTCGAAATGAAGGACCGGATGACCCACAAGCCCTCCGAGCTCTCGGGCGGCGAGCGCCAGCGCGTGGCCGTCGCCCGGGCCCTGGTCAACGAGCCCTCCCTGCTCCTCGCCGACGAGCCGACGGGGAACCTCGATTCGCGGACCGGCCGGGAGATCCTCAACCTCTTCCATCGCATCCACGAGCAAGGCAACACGATCATCATGGTCACCCACGACCGCGAGGTCGCCAACCAGGCCCAGCGCATCATCCATATCCGCGACGGCCAGATCGAGAAAGACGAGCGGAAAGGAGCTTAGCCCATGAGCCTCTTCAAGCGCATCGAGGGAGTGTTCTTCAGCCCGAAGCCGACGTTCGAGGGACTGGCTGCCAGGCCCGTCTGGGTCGACACGCTCGTCGTCATCCTCGTCGCCCTGATCGCCTTCAACTTCATCATCGCCCCGTACATGCAGAAGGACCAGCTGGCCCTGTTGAAGGACAACGCCGCGCTCAAGGAGCGGATGGGCGAGGACAGCTTCGCCAGGATGATCGAGCGGACCGAGAACCCCTCCAAGTCCGGCCGGATCGTCCAGATGTTCGTCATGACCCCTCTCTTCTTTCTGGCCGCGCTCCTCCTCCAGAGCTTGCTCCTGCTCATCCTGGGCCGCTTCTTCTCCACCCAGGGAGCCTACGTCCAGGTGCTGGCCGCGCTCGTCCACGCCAACCTCATCGACAAGCTGTTCGGGAACGCCGTGCGCCTGGTCCTGGCCCTGACCCGTGGATCGGTCATGCAGACCTCGACCAGCCTGGCCCTGCTCTTCCCCCGCATGGAGGTCACCTCGACGCCCTACATCATGCTGGCCCAGATCGACTTCTTCCAGCTCTGGATTTTCGGCATCCTGGCCTTCGGCCTCGCGGCCGTCTTCAAGGTCGAGCTCAAGAAGGCCCTGATCCTCTCCTACGGCGTCTGGCTCCTCAAGGCCCTGGCCAACGTCGGCATCGGGCTCATCAGCATGAGCTTTCTGAGGTAGAGCCCGGATCCTTCGCCGGTTGACTTCGCGCCTTCCGCTGGTTAGATTAAGCCCATGGACGACTGGTTCGCTTCCGAGGATTTCGCCCGCGCGCCCATGGCCCGGGTCCTGGCCGAGATCTGGAAGCAGGGATTGAACGGCTCGCTCTACGTCCGGTCGGCCGGCGTCCCCAAATGCCTGTCGTTCGAGCGTGGCTCGCTCGTCCTCGACTCCGTGTCCTTCGAGGAGAAGGACTTCCTGCGCTACCTGCTGACCACCGGCGCGACGGATTTCATCGCCCTGACCCGGGTCGAGGAACACGCCCAGAAAACGAGCTGCTCGCCGCTCCGGTCCCTCATCGAAAGCTCGCTCTTCGAGCCGGAGCGGCTCTGGACGATCCTCCGTTCGTACGCCCGGGAAGAGGCCCTGGCGCTCCTCGGGACGGCCGGGGCCGAGCGCGAGTTCCACGCCCGGAGCGGCCCCCCGGCCCGGATCTATGTCGAGGCGATCGATATCCCCGGGCTCCTGCTCGAAGGCGCCCGCATGATCAAGGACGACGCGGCGCTCGACCGGGTCCTTCCGGCCCGGGGCGAGACCGTCCGCCGGCTGCCGGCCTTCTCCGCGGACGCTTTCGGCCTGTCGTTGACCGAGCGATACGTCCTCGGCCTGCTCGATCCGCCCAAGACGGTCGAAGATCTCGCGGCCGCGAGCGACGCCGGCGAGGCCGAGACCCGCCGGGCCCTGTTCGCCCTGATCCTCCTCGGCCTGGCCGGGACGGCGGGCCCGAAGCCGAAGACGGTCAAGATCGCCGGCGACCTGTCCCTCGCGGCCATGGAGAAGATCCTGGCCGCCTTCAACACCCGCTGCGCCTTCGTCTTCAAGTCCGTCTCGAAGGAGATCGGGCCGGTCGCCTTCAGCCTCATCGGCAAGGCCGTCGACGAGGTCCGGACCCGCCTCGACCCGGCCTTCCAGACCGCGGAGCTCAAGCCCGACGGGCGCCTCGAGCTCAGGTCCCCGCTGCGCGTGAGCGCGAACATCGTCAACGACGAGAGCCGCAAGTCCCTTCTCCGGAGCATGGACGAGATCCTGGCCGCCGAGGTCCTGATGGTCAAGCGGACGCTCGGCCCGGAGTTCGAGTCCGCCCTCGTCCGGAGCTTGGGGCGGCTCGGGGAAGCCCCTTGAAGCGGCGCCAGCTCGTCGCCCTGCTCGTCTTCGTCTCCCTTCTCGCCCTCTGGATCCTGATCGAAATTGGAACCTGAAGCCCCCGTCCTCGTCATCGTCCTCGGCCCGACCGCCGTCGGCAAGAGCCGCGTCGCCGTCGCCCTCTCGCTCCGTTTCCGCGGCGAGGTCATCAGCGGCGATTCGATCCAGGTCTACCGCGGCTTCGACATCGGCGCCGACAAGCCGGGGCCCGAGGCCCGGAGCGGCGTCCCCCATCACCTCATCGACATCGTCGACCCGGAGGTCCAGTACACGGCCGCGGACTTCGTACGGGGCGCCCTCGCGGCCGCCCGGGACATCGCCGCCCGCGGCCGGCTGCCGGTCGTCGCCGGCGGCACGGGGCTCTACCTCAAGGCCCTCGTCGACGGGCTCTTCCCCGGACCGGGCCGCGACCCGGCGGTCCGCCAGGCCCTCGAAGCCGAAGCCCGGGAAAAGGGCCTCGAGGCCCTCTTCCGCCGTCTCGAAGCGATCGACCCCGACTACGCCGCCAAGATCGGCCGCCGCGACCGCCTCCGCATCATCCGGGCCCTCGAGGTCCAGATGACGACCGGACGGCCGATCTCCGAGCATTTCCGGGCCACCCGCTCGCCGCTCGCCGGCCGGACCGTCATCCGCATCGGCCTCACGCTCGACCGCGAGACCCTCTGCCGGCGGATCGAGGACCGCGTCGACCGGATGTTCGCCCGCGGCCTCGTCGACGAGGTCCGGGGCCTCATCGCCAGGGGGGTCCCGGAGTCGGCCCCGCCCTTCCGGGCCCTGGGCTACAGCCACGTCCTCCGCCTCCTTCGCGGCGAGATCTCCCGCGACGAGGCCGTGGCCCTGACGAAGACCGAGACGCGGCAGTACGCCAAGCGCCAGATGACCTGGTTCCGGAAGATGGCCGGCGTCGCCTGGTTCTCCCCCGATGACGGCCCCGCCCTTGAGGAATACCTGCAAAAGCGACTACAATAGAGCCCCGGTCCCATGGAACGCGCGATCCTCGTCAACGTGGCCACGACCAAGTCCGAAAAGGACGAGGCGGAGGAGTCCATGGTCGAGCTGGCCGGCCTGGCCGCCGCGGCCGGGGCCGAGGTGGCCGGGAAGGTCTTCCAGGTCCGGCCGCGCCTCAACCCCCGCTGGATCGCCGGCGAGGGCAAGGTCGCCGACATCGCTCGCGAGGTCCGCGAGAGCCCGGCGGACCTGGTCATCTTCGACCGCAACCTCAATGCCTCCCAGCAGAGGAACCTCGAGGATGAGATCAAGGTCAAGGTCATCGACCGGACCCAGCTCATCCTCGACATCTTCGCCCAGCGGGCCCGGACGAATGAGGGCAAGCTCCAGGTCGAGCTGGCCCAGCTGAGCTACCGCCTGCCGCGTCTCCGCGGCAAGGGGCTCAGCCTGACCCAGCAGGGCGCCGGGATCGGCACCCGGGGCCCGGGCGAGAAGAAGCTCGAGGTCGACCGCCGCCGCATCACCGACCGCATCACCCGGATCAAGCGGGATATCGACGCCCTGCAGAAGCGGCGCTCGAGCCAGCGCCAGGGCCGCCGGAAGAGCCCGGTGCCCACGGTCTCCCTCGTCGGCTACACGAGCGCCGGGAAATCGACCCTGTTCAACCTGCTGACCAAGGAGCAGCGCTACACATCGTCGAACCTGTTCTCGACCCTGGACCCCCTGCTGCGGCGCGTCTCCTTCCCGGACGGCGCGTTCTTCTTCCTCACCGATACCGTCGGCTTCATCAAGCGGCTGCCCGTCGAGCTCGTCACCTCCTTCCGGGCCACCCTCGAGGAGGTCGGCGAGGCGGACTGCATCTGCCACATCGTCGATGCCGCCTCGGCCTCGACCGAGCGCCAGCTCGGCGCCGTCGAGGCCATCCTGGCCGACCTCGGCATCGCGGACGTCCCGGTCCTCAAGGTCCTCAACAAGATCGATCTCCTGGCGGGCGAAGAGCGGGACCTCCTTCTGAGGCGCAACGCCGACCCCGCGGCCCGGACGATCGCGGTGTCGGCGAAGACCGGCGAGGGCGTCCCGGACCTGCTGCGGCGGCTCCGCGACGTCCTCTTCGCTGGATATAAGACCTATTACCTCCGGGTCCCCCGGGAGACCCGCGAGGTCGCCGACTCGCTGGCCCGCCGGTCCCTCGTCCTGAAGAGGCGCGAGAGCGACGGCTTCGTCGAGTTCAAGATCATGGCCGAGCCGGCGGGGGTCGTCGATCTTCTGCCTTATCTCGAGCAAGGAGCAGAGCCATGGTGAAGCGGACCGCGGTCCTAGCGCTGGCTATTCTGGGGGTCTGGTCCTGCGCGACGCTGCCCCCGGCGCCGCCCGCCTACTACGTCGAGGACCTGCCGGACGAGGCGACGATGCGGCTTCGACTGGACGACCGGATCGCGGCCGAAGACGCCTGGGACGCCCTCCGGTCCGGCCGGGTCGACCTGGCCCGGAAACACCTGTTGAAGCTCGGCACGGCCAGCCCGGTCCGCGAATCGGGGCTGGCCTACGCGGACCTCCTCGAGGCCAACCTCGCGGACGCGGAGGCGAGGTTCAAATCCTCGATCGCGGGGACGCCGGGCATGGTCCCGTCCCGCGTCGGCCTGGCCCAGATCTATGAGTCCCGGCGCGAGCGCGACAAAGCCCTGGACGAGTACCGCGCCATCCTCGAGGCCGATCCAAGCAACCGCTGGGCCGGGCCGCGCTTCGAGAACTTGCGGGACGAGCTCGCCCGGGAGTCGACGGCCGCCGCCCGGACCGCTCTCGCGGCGGGCAACACCGTGACCGCGAAGAACAAGTTCCTCGAGGTCCTGGCTTACGATCCCGGCTCGGCGGACGCCCATCTCGAGCTGGCCCGCATCTTCCGGCGGGAAAAAAACTCGACCGAGGCCCTCGGCCACTTCAAGGCCGCGATGGCGGCGGGAACGGAAGACCCGGCCGTCCTGCGCGAGTATGCCGAGTTCCTGGCCGAAGCGGGGGAGCTCGGGCAGAGCCTCGAGATCCTCGAGAAGCTGGCCGCCGCCTCGCCGAGGGACCCCTCCGTCGGGAAGCGGGTCGAGGAGCTCAGGGCCAAGCTGGGGGTCTACGAGATCCCCAGCCAGTACGACGGCATCCCGGGGCTCGAGGCCGTCGCGCGCGAGGACCTGGCCGCCCTGATCGGGGTCCGGTTCGCCGAAGACCTCGAGGCCCCCGGCCCGCGGACGGAGATCGTCGTCGACATCGCGACATCGTGGGCCCAGCGCTTCATCGTCACCATCGCCTCGCTCGGGATCATCCGGGCCTCGGTCAACCACACCTTCCAGCCGAGGCGGATCATCAACCGGGCGGAGCTGGCCGACGCCGCGGTCCGGCTCATCGGGGTGCTCCAGGAGCGGGGCGCCCGGTTCGTGCCGCTGGTCGAAGAGCGCCGCATCCAGATCTCCGACGTGACCCCTGACAACCCCTTCTTTCCGTCCATCACCCGAGCCCTCGCGCTCCAGATCATGGCCCTGACCCCGGAGAGGCGGTTCGAGCCCGACAGGACCGTATCCGGGGAGGAGGCCATCCGGGTCCTGGACATCATCCAGAAGCTGGCCAGGTAGAGGCGAGGAATGGAGGACATGAACGGGAAACGCAGATCCGAGATCCTGCTCCTGCCCAATCTGGTCTCCCTGTCGAGGATCCTGCTCACCCCGGTTTTTGTCTTCCTGATCGTCGAGCGGCGGCCGTGGGCCGCGTTCGCCGTCTTCGTCGTCGCCGGGGCGACCGACGCCCTCGACGGTTTCACCGCCCGGGCCCTTCGTCTCAAATCGGCCCTGGGTCTGTGGCTTGACCCGATCGGCGACAAGGTCCTGCTCACGGCGGCCTTCATCGTCCTGACCATCCCGGCGCTCGCCCAGCCCAATACCCTGCCGCCGTGGCTGACCGGCCTTTGCGTCGGGCGCGACGTCGCGATCGCGCTCGGCGCTTTCATCATCTTGGCCCTGCGTGGCAAGCGGACGTTCAGGCCCATCCTCACCGGGAAGGCCAGCACTATTTGCCAGGTCTTCCTGCTGTACGCCGTGCTCTATCTGAACGCGGTCGGCCGGGCCCCCGCGGCCTTGGGCTGGTTCTATGTTCTGACCGCGCTGCTGACGGCCGCCGCGTTCATCCAGTACATCTTCATCGGCGTCCGCATGCTCCGCGAGGGTAAAACCCCTCCGGCCCGCTGACGGGCGCCCTTTGCTTTTCCCGACCGGCATGATAAGATGCGCAGACATGCCCGCACGGAGGTTTTCCCGCATGAATCCTGACGCGATCTTCGACAAGCTGGCCCGCCGGATCGAGAAATACCGCGACGAGATGGTCGACCTCCAGATGAAGCTCTGCGCCATCCCCGCGATCGCGCCTTCGAGCGGCGGGGAGGGCGAGGCCAAGAAGGCCGAATTCCTCGTCGATTGGCTCATGGCCAACGGCTTCGTCGATATAACCCTGATCAAGGCGCCCGATCTCGACGCGCCCGCCGGCTACCGCCCCAACATCCTGGCCTACTACCGGGGCCGCAGCCAGGCCCGGACGGTTTGGGTCATGACCCACACGGACATCGTCCCGCCCGGCGAGCTGTCCCTTTGGCGGGGCGACCCCTACAAGGCCTGGGTCGAGAGCGGCCGCATCCACGGCCGCGGCGTCGAGGACAACCAGCAGGACATGGTCGCCTCGCTCTTCGCGGTCAAGGCGCTCAAGGCCGAAGGCATCGCCCCGGCCTCGGACATCGGCATCGCCCTCGTCGCCGACGAGGAGACCGGCAGCCGCAAGGGCATCGACTATGTCCTCCAGAGCCACAAGGTCTTCCGCCGGCAGGACCTCATCATCGTCCCCGACGCCGGCAACGAGACCGGGACGATGATCGAAGTCGCCGAGAAGAGCATCCTCTGGATCAAGTTCAAGACGATCGGCAAGCAGGCCCACGGCTCGACGCCGGAAAAGGGCGTCAACAGCTTCAAGGCCGCCAGCTTCTTCATCGCCGCCCTGAACGACCTCTACAAGATCTATCCGGGCCGGGACCGGCTCTTCGACCCTCCCATCTCGACCTTCGAACCGACGAAGAAAGAGGCCAACGTCCCCAACGTCAACACCATCCCCGGCGAGGACGTCTTCTACATGGACATGAGGATCCTGCCGAAGGTCAAGGTC
>Ga0209285_10000239_pt1 | contig 20213 bp, 23 predicted proteins | sample PPLLak3March2015_2_FD_187249 | JGI IMG/M metagenome (GOLD analysis project Ga0209285, IMG submission 187249) | Freshwater sediment microbial communities from Prairie Pothole Lake near Jamestown, North Dakota, USA - PPLs Lake P8 Core (3) Depth... | ecosystem: Environmental > Aquatic > Freshwater... | reverse complement strand
TCCGAAGAAAGCTGGCAGATCGAGCCAATCGAGGCCGGCCTTCCCGCGCGATGTGGAGGAGGTGCTCTACGAAGTGCCCCAGGTGAAGGAGACCGCCGTGGTCGCCATTGCCGGGCAACCGGTGGCCTTCGTCATTGCCGGGCAGGAACGCCCGACCCAGGAATTGCTGATTGCCTACTGCCAGCGCCGCCTGCCCCCGGAACTGGTGCCGCGCCTGGTGGTTTTCCTGGATGATTTCCCGCGCACTTTCATCGGCAAGGTGCTGCGGCGTGAACTGGCCAAGCGCTATGAACAATCCCGCAGTGGGTGATGTGAATTCCATCCAGCAGGGGGCAGGGCAACCGGTTATCCTGATCCACGGGCTGGCAGCCTCCCTGCACGATTGGGATTCCCTGGTGCCTGCACTGGCTGTTTCCGGCTACCAGGCTTGCGCCCTCGACCTGCTCGGGCACGGCGAAAGCCGCAAGCCGGACCGCCTGGAAGCATACACCATCGAAAACGTTTTCCAGCACATGGCCGCTTGGATGGAAAGCCTGCACTTGAGCGCTCCATCCATCCTGGTCGGCCATTCGTTGGGCGGCTACCTGGCGCTGGAGTATGCCCTGCGTTCTCCAGCGCATGTCCGCGCTTTAGTGCTGGTCAACCCGTTCTACAGCACCCGCCAGCTCTCGAAATTCCTTCAGCTCGTTTTCCGCCGCCCGCTCATGAATACAACCATCATCGAAAAGACTCCCTACTGGTTGTTCCGCATCGTGATCGATGTGACCAGCCTCCAGTTCGGGAATACGGATGATGGTGTGCATGGCTTGCCGGAATCGGTGCGCATCCAGACCGCGCTGGATTACAAGCGCGCCGCCTCTGGCATTTACAACATCCCGCGCACGCTGCGCGACCTGACCCCCGAACTGGCGCGCATCCAGGTGCCGGTTCTGGTCATCTGGGGAGCGCGCGACAAGACCCTCGCCCCGGCTTCATTCCAAAAGCTGGTGGAGGCATTGCCGAACGGGCATGGGAAATCCATCCCGCCCTGTGGCCATGTGGTGCACCAATGCCACCCGGAGCGGTTCAATCGTGAAGTGCTGGAATTTCTTTCAACGATTTAGGAAAGTCAACATGATTCATCCCCAAATCATTTTAATGACAAAAATGGTATCATCTCAATAACTTGGGTGGGGGGTGGGTGGGCGGCGAAGCCGCCCACCCACCCCCATCTTCCCCTATATGAAGGGGAACAAGGATTAAAACCGAACGGTGGTCGAGTAGCTCTGAGCGGCAGCGAAGAGCGTATCGAGACCACAATTGGGGCGTTTTTTCTGGCTGTTGGTCTCGATACGGCGGAAAACCACCGCCTACTCGACCAACGGTGCCCCTTTCGAAATAAAAACCATAGCCTGCAACAAAAAACTCACCCCGAATTTAATCTTCGGGGTGAGTCATGTCTCTATAGCTGCTTATTTTTTCTCACCACGCATAGGCTTCCGGCGCTTCACCGCCGGGGCCGGGCCAGATCTCATCCAGTTTCTTCAACGTATCATCCGAGAACTTGATTTCCAACGCCCGCAGGGACTCGGTCAACTGCTCGATCGCGCGCGGCCCGATGATCGGCGCGGTGACAACCGGGTTATGCAGCAGCCAGGCCAGGGCCACGTCAGCCGGTTTCTCGCCCAGGCTCTTGCAGAAGGCTTCATAGGTCTCCAACTGCGGGCGGCGTTTCTCGATCTCCTTCTGAACGTTCTCCGCAGCGCGCCTGCCCTTCTCCATCTTTTCCAGGGCTCCACCCAGCAAACCACCCCCCAGCGGGCTCCAGGGGATCACGCCCAGGCCATAAGCCCGGCAGGCCGGGATGACTTCCAGTTCCACCATACGTTCCGCCAGGTTATACAGGCTCTGTTCCGAGACCAACCCCAGGAAGTGGCGCGACCGGGCCGTTTCCTGGGCCCGGGCAATGTGCCAGCCGGCAAAGTTGGATGAGCCAACATATAAAACCTTGCCCTGCTGGACCAGGATCTCCATCGCCTGCCAGACCTCTTCCCACGGTGTTTCCCGGTCCATGTGGTGCATCTGGTAAAGATCGATGTAATCGGTCTGCATGCGCTTGAGGGAGCCTTCGACCGCCTCACGGATGTGCCTGGCCGAGAGCCGGGATTGGTTCGGCCAATCGCCCATCCGGCCGTAAACCTTGGTGGCGATGACCACCTTTTCCCGCCGCTGTTCCCCCTGGGCGAACCATTTGCCGATGATCTTCTCGGTCACGCCTTCGCCAGTCTTCCAGCCATAGACGTTGGCAGTATCGAAGAAATTGATGCCCAGTTCGAGGGCTTTATCCATGATGGCGAACGAGTCCGCCTCGCTGGTGTGCGGACCGAAGTTCATCGTTCCCAGGCACAGCCGGGAGACTTTCAAGCCGGTTCGACCAAGTTGTGTGAATTCCATTACTGCCTCCAGAAAAGAATTATCACAAAGGTTACGAAGGATCCTCTGGGATGTCCAAACGTTGTGCCCTTCGTGTCCGTTGTGTTGAAAAATTCAATGCCCGCAACTTGCGCAGTTTCCTCCCGCGCACGAATCGCAGGAGTGCTCTGACATGCCGGAGACGGCCTTGCCGCCGCTCTCGGCAAAGAAGACCGACAGTTTACGCCTGGTATGCGTACCACCGCAGATGGCGCACTTGATTGGAGCATCTGCCTGGCTCATCGAGCGCAGTTCCTCGAAAACCTTCTCGCAATCTTCACAGGTGTATTCGTAGATGGGCATATCGACCTCACTTGTCAACCAGTATTGTAATGCGTTTTCACTTCCTGTTGAAGTCCGCCGGGATCTCGCCCCAGGCCACGGTATCCCATTTCAGGATGCTGTTCGGGTACTCATTTTCGGCCAGCCAGGACTCGGCGCGGGCAATGAGATCGAACAGCGGTGCATTCTTGTCATCCGGGATGAGTTCGGTCTTGCACTTCTTCGCTTTTACCCATGAAATGGCCGTTTCGGAATCCGAATAGATGGGGCTCTCACTCCCCTCTTGCTTCGAATATGCCAGCGCATGTACCAGTGCCAGGAACTCGCCGACATTGTTCGTGCCGTTCTCGAAAGGCCCCTGGTGGAAGAACTGTTTTCCCGTCCCGGTGTGCATGCCGCGATATTCCAGCCGGCCGGGGCTTCCGGAGCAGGCTGCATCGACAGCATAACTCTCGGTGATGGGGGGTTCTGGCGCGAACAGCCAGTTCACGCTGGCGGATGCTTTGCCTTTAAAATCCTTGTATTTCCCCTGGAAGGCCTGTTCAGCGGCTGCCAGGCTGGGAAAGGATTTGTATTCCGCATCCGGGTAACCCTGTACCTGGGCGGCGCATTCATCCCAACTGGAGAAGACCCCCGTTTTGCGCCCCTTCCAAACCACGTAGAACTTTGGTTTTATTTTCACCAAACCTTACTTTTCCTCCAACTCCTGCGCCAGCACATCCATTTCAGCCAGGATGTTCTCCAGGTTTTCCACCGGAGTATTCATGCGGAAGAGATAGGACAAGCCATCTCCCAGCACGTAACGCACCTGCATCCAGGAGGCTCGCTGGGGTGCTCCTTTCGCAAACGGGAGCAGGTCAACTGCTGCACCCCATTGGGGATGATTGGTGCGGTAATCGGCAAGCAGATCGATAGAAGATATCCGCAGCGGGAACAGGCCGGTCGTCCGCGCCCATTCGGCCTGGTTCTCCGGCGAGAGCAACCAGCGCAGGAAGAGCCAGGCAGCCAGTTGTTCTGCATCGGTCGATTTCAGCAGACTGTAGGATGGACCAAATGTGACGAGTGCAGGCTCCTCGCCGGGGAAGGGCAGCACCGTCCAGTCATCCCGGTTCCCGGCCAGCGACAGCATTTCTGCCATCATCCCCAATTCGCCCAGGTTGAGCGTTGCAAAAAGTCCCGAACGGTTGGCAAACGAAAGGTAAGGGTTGGGCTCGGTGGAAAGGTAGGCACAATTGGTATCATACAGGTTTTTCAAATACGCCAACGCGGCCAGGTTTTCATCGTTCGTGAACTGGTAGGCATCCCCCTCCATCACGCCGCCGCCGAAAGCCGAAAACCAGGACAGCACCGTGTACGGGTCAACATCGATGATCCAGCCGCCGTAGCCATCGTTGCCGGGATTTGCATCCAGGCGCTTGGAGTTGTTGGCCGCGCAGGCTTGCTGCTGGAACTCCTCTGCAGTCAGTGGCAAGGCGTTGGATCCCAACTCGGATGCCCAGGTTTGGTTGTAAGCCAACAAGCGCGCCGTGCGTTGGGCAGGGATTCCCAGACGGAGCCCGTTTACTTCGTCCTGCATCCAGAACACGGAAGGGATGTCCGCCAGGTCGGTTTCACTCATTCCCCATTGCGGTTCGTGGACATACAGGTTCAAATCTACAAGCGCAGTTTGCAGAGATAAGGCCTGTTCGGGCAGGAGCACCACCAGGTCGGGTGATCCGCCGCCTGCCAGGGATGCATCCACAGCCTCCAGAAGTTCGGTATAACTTGCATAGGCAGTCTGGTAGACCGCAATGCCCCACTCATTCGTCGAGTTGAATGCCATCAACTGGCTGGTAAAGGCTTCCTCAGCCAGGCCCATGTAGACATGCCAGATGTGAACCTTGATCCCTTTCAACGCCTCGGCATGAACAGGGATGGCAGGTGCGGAGGTGGATACCGGTTCCTGTGTTCCAGATGGAACCACCTCAGCGGATGTGGTTGGCGCGGGCGTCTCCGTTGCAGGGGTTGGCCCGCAAGCCACCAAGATCCCTGCAATACATGCCAGGCAAAAGAAGCGGATGGCACGTACCATGCTAGAAAACCGTGAAGGGGACCGGGGTAAGAACCAGGATGAAGACAACCAGCATCAGCATCGCAAGCGCTTTCCGGCGCGGGTCGAGTTCGGTGATCAGGTCGAGGGGTTCAGCGTAGGCGCGCCCAAGCAGGAAGATCAACGCTGCCCAGATGAACCAGCCGTTCCAGAACAATCCCATCACGAGCAGCAGGATCAGGATGATCTGCCAGGCATAGCGGACGCGCCGTCCGAAAACGGAGTACAGGATATGGCCACCATCGAGTTGCCCGGTCGGGACCAGGTTCAGGAAGGTGACCAGGATACCCGCCCAGCCTGCCATCGCCACCGGGTGCAACTGGATATCTTCGCCACCAAACGGGATGGGTCTCCCAATAAAGATGAAGCCAAGCCAATATTCCAATGGTGACTTGACCCCATAACTGACCGGCTCAGGCAATAGTTTCCCCTTGACGGCATATTTCAAGCCGAGATAGAGCAGGGAGTTGCCTTCCAGCAAGTCATCCTCCGCAGAAGTGTACTGGGCACCATCTGATGTCACATAAGTTGTATTTTGGATCGGGCCAACCTGGGAAAGCGCCAGGCCGATGATCAAAACCGGGATGGCCACCACCAGGCCTGCAAGAGGGCCGGTAATCCCGATATCGAACAGGACGCGCTTGTTGCGCGGGCGCTCCTTCATGTTGATAAATGCCCCCATGGTACCCAGCAATCCGAGCGGGAACGGGATAAAATATGGCAACGAGACCGCCGTCCGGTGGTGCCGTCCAGCGAAGTAGTGGCCGAACTCGTGGGCCGAGAGGATGGCCAGCAGGCTGACCGCGAACGGCCAGCCGCGCCACAAGTTGAGGGTCAGGGTTTTGATGATACCGAGGGTATCTTCCGGCAGGGGGGCATCATAACTATACATGACACCAGCGAACAGGACGCTGATGAGCGTCAGGATGAACAGGCCGATATTGATGGATAATCGGGATGGCTTGGGCCGCACCACGCCCGGCATCAGGTAGATCACCTCCGTGCCATCCTCCTTGCGGAAGAGCGGGGTGATGTTGAACGAATCCAGGTCTGCTGCCAGGCGTTCGTAGGCCTGTTCGGAATCTTCCAGGAGCGAACCCACATAGCGGACGATGAAACGCTTGTTGTCGCCTATCGTGATGCTATCGGCTCGGAAGACGCGCCGGACAATGCTATTGAGGATTTCTGGATCAGGTGAGTTGAGCATAGCTACCTTTTGAAGAATGATAGACGAAGGACGATCGACGAATGGCTCGCCTTCCATCCTTCGTCCCTGGTTGGATAAAACAGGCGGGAGTGGATGGGGGTCGAACCCACCGCGGCCCGCAACGCGACCCGCCACCGGTTTTGAAGACCGGGAAGCCCGCCGGGACTTAACCACTCCCACCGGCAAGGATACTCGAAGGCAGGATGTTTGGCAAGTGTATCATCTGGTAGAATCAAAGATATCACACAGGTTGGTCGAGTGGCCCTTCGTTGGTCTTGATATGAGCACAGAACACTCTACTCGACCAACGAAGGGCGTATCGAGACCGAATTGATTGCTTGTAAACACTCTGGCAGAATACACCTATCTCACCTTTATTTGTCATTCCTCGACTACCTATGCTCCTCACCATTGACATTGGCAACACCAACCTGACCATCGGCCTTTACGAAGGCGAGAAACTGGGCTCACACTGGCGCCTGGCGACCGACCACAACCGCATGCCCGATGAATACGGGCTGCAACTGCTGGGACTACTGGAACATGCCGGCTGCGCCCCAGACCTCCTGACTGGCATCTGCCTGGCATCGGTTGTTCCCCCCCTGACCGGGCGCGTCGTCCAGGCCTGCCAACAGTATCTCAGGCAGGAACCGCTGGTGGTGGATACCGGTGTAAAGACCGGCATCCGCATCCGCTACGAAGACCCGCGCCAGGTTGGCGCGGACCGGGTGGCCGACGCCGTGGCCGTCTTTCACCTCTACGGCGGCCCGGCCTGCGTGGTGGATTTCGGCACCGCCACCACCTTCAATGCCATCACGAAAGAAGGAGATTATCTGGGCGGGGCGATCATGGCTGGGGTCAATGTGGCTGCCGATGCCCTCTTCCAGCGCGCCGCCAAGCTGCCACGCGTCGACATCCAGCGGCCCCCATCGGTGATCGGGCGGAATCCGGTCCACTCGATCCAATCTGGCATTCTGTTCGGTTATGTCTCCATGGTCGAGGGGATGGTCGAGCGCTTCCGGGTGGAACTTGGGCCGAAGATGAAAGTGATCGCCACCGGTGGGCTGGCCGAGCTGATCGCCCATGAAACGGATGTGATCGAAGTCATCGCCCCCTGGCTGACGCTGGATGGATTGCGCCTCATCTGGGAAATGAACCGTTGAAATTATTTATTGGTAGATACAAATGAATACTGCGAAACGAAGATCCTCCCTGCTCATTTCAGTTGCATTGATCATTCTTTTGGGAAGTGGCTGTAATCCCGGTGGGTTATTCTCACCGCCCACCGCCACGCCTACTGCCAGCCCAACCTCCACAGCCACCCCGCTGCCCGCCTTTACCCCTACCACGACATTCACTCCCACGCCAACCTTCACGCCCACCCTGCCCCCCACACCGACCTGGGTGTACCAGCAGGGCACGGTCACCTGCCCGATCCTGTTGTACCACCGCATCGAGTACTCGGAGATCCACAGCCGTTATTATGTCGCGCCGGAGGATTTCTAGATCCAGATGAAAGCCCTCTATGATTGGGGCTACACCACCATCTCCATTTCCCTGCTAGCTGAGGCCATCGTCAAAGGCGCTGTCCTGCCGCCGCGCCCGATCGTGATCACCTTCGATGATGGGAATATGAGCGTTTACAACAATGCCTTCCCGACCATGCAGAAATATGGTTTCACCGGTGTTGTCTATATTGTAGGGAACTTCCTGGAAGCCAAGGATTACATGCACGCCGGGGAACTCCAGGGATTGGCGGCGGCAGGCTGGGAGATCGGTAGTCACAGCATGAGTCACGCCCACCTGCCGGAGAGCCACGACCAGTTGCAGAAAGAGATCCGCCAATCCAAGCTGGACCTGGAGGCGGCGCTGGGCATCCCGGTCAACACTTTCGCCTACCCCTTCGGGGAGATCGATGCGTATGTTGTCACCAAGACCGTCAATTTTGGCTATGATGCAGCTGTTGGATTGGGAAGCAGTTGGGTGCATGACAGCACCTCGCTTTATTACCTCAGCCGGATCGAGATCGAAAACAGCTTCGATATGCAGACATTCGCTTCTATCCTGCCTTGGCGTGAAGCACCTGCCCCCTAATCCGAAATGAAGAAAATCCTGCTGTTGATCTGCCTGATCATCACAGCCTGTTCCCCCCTCCAGAAAGCACCTGCCGATACGGGTATCGAAGGCCAGGTATTCATCGGTCCCATGTGCCCGGTGGTAAGGGAGGGCGAGGAATGTCCCGATCAACCCTACCAGGCTATCCTGAAAGTTCTGGAATTGAACGGCCAGGAAGTAATTCGTTTCGAAACCGATGAACAAGGTTGCTTCCGGGTTGCCCTCCCTCCGGGCGAATACATCCTGCATCCTGAAACACCGGAGAACATGCCGTTGCCGTATGCAAGTGAGCAGGAATTCACCGTGCAGGCAGGCCAATACACAAAGCTGACCATCACCTACGACAGCGGGATCCGCTGATGCATGATTTTTCCGATTTTCTGGAAGTGCAGACCCAGACTGCCTGGGGACGCACCCTGGCCGATTTCGCCGCTTTCTGTGACCCTGAACCTGCGGCGCGCATCCTGGATGTTGGCTGCGGCCCCGGCCTGCTCCCGGCTCTCTTTGCCCATAAAGGCTGCCATTCGTTCGGCATCGATATTGACTTCGAACTTCTTGCCTCCCACCTATCCCCATCCCTTGCCGCAGCCGATGCATTTTCTCTCCCCTTCTTGGAAGGAACGTTCGATTTCGTCACAGGGGTCAACCTGCTCTTCCTGTTGGATGATCCCGCCCGTGCCTTGCTTGAAATGGCCCGCGTTCTGAAACCCACGGGGAAGGTTTGCCTGCTTAACCCATCCGAACACATGGATGTAGAATCCGCCACCCGGCTGGCCGACAAACGCGGCCTGGATGGAAAAGCCCGCGGTTCATTGATCAACTGGGCCAGGAATGCGGAAGAACATATCCGCTGGATGGAAGAAGAAACAAAGGATCTGCTCGCCTCGGCTGGCCTGGAAATGCTGGAATCCACCCTGCGGGTTGGCCCCGGTTTTGCGCGCTATGTGAGCGGGAAATGGAATGCTCCGTTCCAACCATGATAAAATGAACTGGAAAAGTGATTCGATCTGTTCAAGCTAAGGTAATCATGGAGGTGTACCCATGAGACAAGTGATCGTTTATACCGGGGAGGATGGCTACTGGGTGGTGGAATGCCCAAGCCTGCCTGGCTGCATCAGCCAGGGCAAAACCAAGGAAGATGCCATTATCAATATACGCGAGGCCATCCAGGCTTACATTACCGCTCTGGAAGAAGATCATTTACCGGTACCGGTGGAGCGTTTTGAGGCTTTGGTTGTAGCGGTATGAGCACGCTGCCAAGCATCTCAGGGCGGGAATGTGTAAAGGCGCTCACAAAAATGGGCTTTTACCTGAAGCGGCAGGAAGGCAGCCACATGGTTCTGCGCCGGGATGATCCCTTCGCACAGGTGATAGTACCTGACCACAAAGAACTGGATCGGGGAACCTTACGAGCCATCATTCGGCAGGCTGGTTTGAACGTGGATGAATTCACCAGATTGCTATAATGCTTCTCTTCCTCTCCAAATTCCTACCCATCTTCATCTATCCCCTTGGCCTGGTCTGGCTTACCATCTTGGGATTGCTCCTGTTTGGTAAGCTGAAACGGGGACAGAAAATCGTTCTCTGGATCCTGCTGGCCCTGATCTTCCTCTCCAGCAACCGCTGGACAGCCTCCAGCCTGACCTATGTACTGGAACGGCAATTTGTCCCGGAAGGCGAATTGCCCCAGGCGGATGCCATCGTGCTCTTGGGTGGGGGCACCGAGCCGCAAACCGAACCACGCCGGACCGTTGAATTCAATAGCGCCGGAGACCGGGTGTACTATGCCGCGATGCTATATCATGAAAACAAAGCCCCTTATATCCTTTCCAGCGGTGGACGATTGCCATGGGAAGCCAGCCCGGATAGCCCTCCGGCGGTCGAGATGAGCATCATCCTGCAAGCGCTGCGTGTGCCGGAGGAGGCCATCTGGCTGGAGCCGGAGTCACGCAACACGGAGGATAATGCCGTCTTCTCGGCACCTATCTTGAAGGAAAACGGTGTGGAAAGCATCCTGCTGGTCACCTCGGCCATGCACATGCCGCGCGCAGTCTACCTCTTCGAGGAACAGGGCTTCGAGGTCATCCCGGCTCCCACGGATTTCAACATCACAGATGCCGATTGGGAACAGCTCTGGCACCCGGATATCGGGAACTTCCTGCTGGGCTTCTTCCCACAGGCCAGTTATCTCGGCAGCACCACATCGGCGATGAAAGAGTATATCGGGCGGGTGGTGGCAGGATTGCGTACCACCCCTTGACAGGCCGCCGTTTTTGCAGATAATAACCAGCAACCTTACCAATACAAAGGCCTTGACAGAGGAAAGTAAGCTGGCGAAAGCCGACAGGGAGGCGCGGGCACAGACTGAAACCCCCGCCCGGTGGCACCCAACCGAAGTTCCCTCTTGAGCCGCTCAGGTGAACGATGGAGTAGTCTGAGCCGCAGTCCCAGCGTTACAGGGGAGACCAATCGCCTTTGGGCTGTTGGATCGAGTGGACATGCCATGTCCTGCATGTCAAATTGGGTGGTACCGCGGGAAACCCCATCCCGTCCCATGTGCGGACGGGATTTTTTTATTGTGAAATCATAAGGAGGTCGCATGCTTGAAAAACTGAACGAGATCGAGAAGACCGCCCTGGCCGAACTGGAAACGGTTCAGGATGAAGAGAGCCTTGCCCAGTGGCGGGTAACCCACCTGGGACGCAGTTCGGCGGTCATGCAAGTCTTCAGCAGCCTGGGGACGCTGGGCAAGGAAGAGCGCCCGGCGGTGGGCCAGCGGGCGAACCAGGTCAAGGTCCGCCTCGAGGGGGCACTGGCTGAGAAGACCGAGGCCATCCATCAGGCTGCACTGTCCCGCTCACTGGCGGAGGAACGGCTGGATGTCACCCTGCCCGGTCGGCGACTCCCGCTGGGACGTCTGCACCCCGATACGCAGACCCTGCGGGAACTGTACCGCATCTTTGGCGAGATGGGTTTCCAGGTTTTTCGCTCGCGCGAGGTCGAGAGCGACGAGTACAACTTCCAACTGCTCAACTTCCCGGTCGGGCACCCGGCACGCGATATGCAGGATACCTACTTCATTGCAGCGGAAGGCCGCGGTGACAACCCGCTCCTGCTGCGAACGCACACCTCCCCCGGGCAGATCCATGCCATGCGCGAATTTTCGGCCATGGACCCGGACAATCCGCCGCCGGTACGGATCGTGCTACCCGGCATGGTTTACCGCTACGAGCAGACCGACGCCCGCCACGAGACGCAGTTCGACCAGTTGGAAGGGCTGGCAGTCGGGCCGGGCATCACCTTCGGCAACCTGAAAGGGACACTGGCCGACATGGCCCGCCGGTTGTTCGGGCAGGATGTCCGCATCCGCATCCGGGCCTCGTTCTTCCCGTTCACCGAACCGAGTGCCGAATACGATATCGAGTGCTTCCTGTGCAATGGAAAAGGTTGCGCGGTGTGCGGCGGCGGCTGGCTGGAGATCGGCGGCTGTGGCATGGTGCACCCGAATGTATTGAAGAACGGTGGATACGATCCGGAGCGTTATACCGGTTTTGCATTTGGCCTTGGCCCGCAGCGGATTGCCATGCTGCGTTACCATATCCAGGATATCCGCCTGTTCTGGCAGAATGATCTGCGGTTCTTGGAGCAATTTTGATAAAGGTAATTCGGTAATAAGGTAATCAGGAGGCTGGAATGGGCAAGACGGATGATAAAGGATTGGAAACCTTGCAGGTATGGCAGCGGTCTTTGGAATTTGCCAGGATGGTTTGTAAGGATATCCTTCCCCAACTGCCGTCCCAGGAAAAATGGGCGCTGGTGGACCAATTACGAAGGTCTGCGCAAAGCATCCCAGCGAACATTGCAGAAGGTTATGGCAGGTTCTATTTCCAGGAAGGCGTACGGTTCTGCTACATTGCACGCGGCTCACTGGAAGAAACCTTCAGCCACATCAGCCTGGCCCATCGCCTCCAATACATTCCGGAGCCGGTTTACAAAGACCTGAATGCCCAAATCCAGGAACTGCGGAGAATGTTGAACGGCTACATCGCTTTCCTGAAAGCAAGCAAACGAGGCGCAACGGAACCGGGCGCCGGCTTGGCTGTTCGTGAGGATAACACTATCTACAACGCAACCCTGGAACATCCTGATCCCGAATTACCCAATCCCTGATCACCTAACCCCTCATTACCCACCCCCTGAATCCTTCAATTATTGGAGATACAGTCATGAAAGCCCCTCTATCCTGGTTGAAAGAACTTGTTGATATCGAACTTCCCCTCCCCGAACTGGCCCACCTGCTGACCATGGCAGGGATGGAAGTGGAAGAAATCCATTATGTGGGTCTGCCAATGCCCAAGGGTGGCCAGCAGGAAGTCGCCATCACTGGCTTGGAATGGGACCCCGACAAGATCGTGGTGGCCGCCATCTCGGAGGTCATGCCGCATCCCAACGCCGACCGGCTGGTGCTGTGCAAACTGGATGACGGCCAGCAGGAACACATCGTGCTGACCGGTGCGCCGAACCTGTTCGAGTTCAAGGGGATCGGCCCGCTGCCAAAAGCGCTGAAGGTGGCCTATGCCAGGGAAGGCGCCCAGATCTACGACGGCCACCAGCCGGGACAGGTGCTGGTCACCCTCAAGCGGGCCAAGATCCGCGGTGTGGATTCCTACTCGATGGCCTGCTCCGAGAAGGAACTTGGCATCTCGGAAGAACATGAAGGTATCATCATCTTGGATGAGGATGCCCCGGTCGGGATGCCGCTGGCCGATTACATGGGCGATGCAGTGCTGGATGTCAACATCCTGCCCAGTTTTGCCCGTTGCGCCTCCATGCTGGGACTGGCGCGCGAGATCGCGGCCATCACCGGGAAACCGCTTAAGAAAACGGACGACGGACGACCGACCACGGTTGTGGGCCAGTCACCAATCGTTGGTGATTTTGCGCAAATCGAGATCACGAATCCTGAATTGAATCCGCGCTTCGTGCTCGGTCTCATCCGGGATGTCAAGATCGGCCCCAATTCCTACAATGTCCAGCGCCGCCTGCGGCTGGCCGGGATGCGCCCCATCAACAACATTGTGGATGCCACCAACTACACCATGCTGGAGATCGGCGAGCCGCTGCACGCCTTCGATTACGATGTGCTGCTCGAACGCGCCAAAGGCAAGCCTGTAACGATCATCACCCGCACGGCCAGCCCCGGTGAAACCCTGACTACGCTGGATGATGTGGAACGCAAGCTGGATGAATCGACCGTCCTGGTGTGTGACAGCGCCGGGGCGTTGTCCATCGCCGGGGTGATGGGTGGGATCGAGTCCGAGGTCAACGGGACGACCCGCAACATCCTGCTGGAAGGCGCGGCCTGGAACTTCATCAACATCCGCAAGACAGCGCGTGCCCAGGTCCTGTTCTCCGAAGCCTCCTTCCGCTTCTCGCGCGGCGTGCACCCATCGATGGCCGGGCACGGCGTACGGCGCGGGCTGGAACTGATGCGCCGGTGGAGCGGGGGCGTGGTGGCAGCCGGGCTGGTGGACAACTACCCGCTTCCGCCGGAAGACCCGACGGTCGAGATCGCGCCCATCGATGTGAAGCGCTGGCTGGGCATCGAACTTTCTGCCGCAGAAATCGCAGACCTGCTCCGCCGCCTGGAGTTCAAGGTTGAGGTGCAGAGCGATACCGTTCGGGCCACCTGCCCCGACCACCGGCTGGACATCAACACGGGCATCTCCGGCAAGGCCGACCTGGTGGAGGAAGTGGCCCGCGTCTATGGCTACGATAACATCCCCGAGACGCGCATGGACGACGAGATCCCGCCCCAGCGCGGCAACCCGGCGCTGGATAAAGAGGAGCGCATCCGGGACCTGCTGGTGGTGCAGGGCTTGCAGGAGATCATCAGCTACCGTTTCACCACGCCCGAAAACGAGGCGCGCCGCCTGCGCCCCGATGCACCGCCGGTCGACAAGCCGCATGTCCGCATCGTCAACCCGATCGCGTCCGATAAAGCCTTCCTGCGCCAGAGCGTGCTCACCAGCGTGCTCGACATCGCCGAACGCAACGCCCGCTTCCGCGATCGCATGGCGATCTTCGAGATTGGGCCAGCCTTCCTTGCTTCCGAGGAAGGTGGATTACCCGATGAACTCCAGCGCCTGGCCATCCTGCTGGCCGGACCGCGGGCACTCCCCGGCTGGCAGCCGGCCGATACCCAGCCGATGGATTTCTATGATTTGAAGGGCATCCTGGCCGCGTTGCTGGATGGGCTGCATATCCCCGATGTGCGCTATGAAGCGGCGGAGCATCCCACCTTCCATCCCGGCAAGTGCGCCCGGATCGTATCCGGCAAGACGCAGGTGGGCATCTTTGGCGAACTCCATCCGCTCGTTCGCAAGAACTATGATTGGCCGGTTTCATATGACAAGATCCCGATCCTGGCCGCGGACCTGAACCTGGATACACTGCTGGCACTCATCCCGCCGCTGTACGAAACCATTCCGCCGCCCGCATTCCCACCCGTGCTCGAAGACCTGGCGCTGGTGGTGGATGAAACCATCCCGGCCGGGCAGGTCGAGGTGCTCATCCGCCAGACGGGGGGCAGGGTGGTATCCGATGTGCGCCTGTTCGATGTCTACCGCGGCGACCAGATCGGGAAAGGCAAGAAGAGCCTGGCCTACAGCATCACCTACATGGCCCCCGACAAGACCCTCACTGACCGGGATGTGGCTGGCATCCGTACCCGCATCGTTCGCCGCCTGGAGCAGGAACTGAACGCAGTCCTGCGCGGATAGGAAAGGGAGCACTCCAAGTTATTGGCGAGATATCGATAAACCCAGCAACGGGTCTCGATAAGGGCGTTGCGGTGGTCGAGTAAGCGTATTGTGCTGTATCGAAACCCCGCAACACCCACTCGATCAACAACATTTTCAGGAAAAAACTCACTTGCATAAAGACAGGCAAATCAGTATACTCACATCAAATCTTATTCCGGAGGAGAAATAATCATGAAACGAAATACTGCTGTCATTCTCACTGTTGTCGCTGCTCTCCTGTGCGGCTGCCCGGGGTTGTTTGGCATGTGCTGGGGCGCGCTCTCGGCCATCGTCAGCTTCATCCCCGGCGCGCAGATTGATATCGGCGGTAGCAGCAACCCGCAGACTGCCCTGTGGACCGGGCTTGGCACCTTGTGCGGCGGCATTATCTTCATCGCCATCCCCATCGTGATCGGCGTGGTTACGCTGCGCAAGAAGAAGGGACCAGCTGAAGCTGAGGTGATTTCCAACGAGCCTCTGCCGCCCCCTGCATAGCCAGGCCATTTGCTAAGGCAGGAAACCATCCTGCTGAACGCCCAATATAAAAATAAGACGACCGCCCGAATCAGCGGTCGTCTTGTATTTCAATGGCTGAACAGGGTTGCTATTTCTCTTGTTCCCCTGGGCCGATGCCCAGCGGCTTCCACTTCGACTCGTTCTTCAGGCGGTGCTGGATGCCATGCCGGTCGTGCATGAGGTCGAAGCCTTCCGGCTTGATGAACATCTGCTCGCCGTCCAGCAGGCCGGTGATGCCGGTCTGGCCAGGTTCCAGGCGCTTGTTCTGGCAGTGCACGCATGTTTTCGGATTATGAGGCTTGTATTCCACAGGCTCTTCATACGTGGTGATATAGCCTTCATAGTTGCGCAGGATGATCTTGTGGTCCGACATGCTGATCAGGTAATTCGGCATGACCGGGATCTTCCCGCCGCCGCCGGGGGCATCCACGATGTACTGCGGCACGGCAAAGCCGGAGGTGTGCCCGCGCAATCCCTCGATGATCTCGAGGCCCTTCGCAACCGGCGTGCGGAAATGGCCGGCGCCTTCCACCAGGTCGCACTGGTATAGGTAATACGGGCGGACGCGGATGCGCACCAGGTCCTGCACCAGCTTGCGCTGGATGTGGACACAGTCATTGACACCTGCCAACAGAACGCACTGGTTGCCCAACTGGATGCCGGCCCGCGTTAATTTATCGGTAGCCTGCGCCAGTTCCTGGCTGATCTCATTGGGATGGTTGACATGGATGTTCATCCACAGGGGATGGTATTTCTGCAGCATGTCGCACAGTTCATCCGTCACCCGCATCGGCAGGAAGACCGGGACGCGCGAACCGATTCGCAGCACCTCGATGTGGGGGATTTCGCTCAGGCGGCTGAGGATCTCTTCCAGGATCTTGGGCGCCAGCACGAGCGGGTCACCGCCCGAGAGCAGCACATCCCGGACCTGGGGTGTGCGCTTGAGATACTCGATCTGCATCTCGAACTCCTGGCGCGAGAAGGTGGCGGTCGGATCGCCAACGATGCGCGAGCGGGTGCAATAACGGCAGTACGAGGCGCACTGGGTTGTGACCAGCATCAGCACCCGGTCCGGGTAGCGGTGGACGAGGCCGGGCACGGGCGAGTGGCAATCCTCGGCCAGTGAATCTTCCATCATGGCCGTGAAGGACTGCATTTCCTCCGAGCGCGGGATGATCTGCTTGCGGATGGGGTCTTCGGGATCATCAGGATCGATCAAAGAGATGAAGTACGGCGTTACCTCGACGCGGAACAGGTTGGCAGTGTTGAGCGCCTTGCGTTCGCTCTCATCCAGGGGGATCACTTTCTCGATCTCTTCGAAGGTGTTCAAGCGATGGCTCAACTGCCAGCGCCAGTCATTCCATTTCTCATCGGGTACATCCGCAAAAACGGGCGCCCGCCGGGAAGTAAACGGTAATTTCATGGGAACCTCCTAATACTAAAGTTTGATTATTGGCTAATGAAAAACTCAAACTACCGGCGCCACTGGAGGATCGTGGTCGGGTCGGAAGAACCCCCCGTAGAAACAGCAAATATAGATCATGGAAGAATTGTAAGAGGAAACAGGGGGCAGGTCAATATGAAAATCGCTATGGTTCGGGAAATTCTCTCTCCGAACCTTCTGCAACAGATTTTCATGGATGCCGCAGATTGACCAAGGCTTTGTGCGAAACCCCGTGCAATTTGCGGCAATAAAATTCCACCCTGAATTATCAGGCCAAGATATGTTTGCCCCTTTTCACCAAACTCCCGGGATCAGTTTCCTGGTTCTGTTCATGTAGGCGCAATACACATCGCCGAAATGTTCCAGAAGCAATTTTTCCTCAACATGGATACGGTAGGCCAAACCGGGCAATAAGAGGCTCGGAATGGCCGCCAGTCCGATCCAACTGGAGTAGCCGACGGTTAGGCCCAGCACCAGGAGCAGCAACCCGGTATAGCCCGGATGGCGGATGAAGTGATAGGGGCCATCTTGCACCAGGCGGTGATTGGCCTGCACCTCCACATGGCCGGAATACAGCCTGCGGATATGGAATCTCATCCAGACCCGCACCGCCAGCGCAAGCAGAATCAGGGTCAGGCCTGCGATCTGTATCCACAGTGCACGCGGCAGGATGCCCGGCAGGTACATCCATTCGAGCGGTGGGGCGAAGAAAACAGCCAGGAATCCCGGCAGGATGAGCCAGAAAGACCGGTCCCCTTTTTCTTCCTTGGCAACCTGCTCACCGCCCGCCGATTTCCAGAACGGTTCACGGTGGATGAAATAGTAGATCACGCTGCCAGCCGGATAGGCGATCCCAAACACGAACAGGAACCAGCCCAGGATATTGTCGCCCAGCGTATCCAAACCCAACAAAGCCAGACAGAGGGATAACGCAGGCGCCACAACCATCAGGAACAAAACAACCAGGCGGCTCATACCATCCTCCTCATCTTGAGAACTTACATACCCGGCGGGAGTTTCAGCAACGCCCCGACCGCATACCCGACCAGCGCGCTCAGGGTGCCGATCACGGCCATCTCCAAACCGCTCCTGGCAGGGTGACCGACCATGGTACGGGCCTTGTAGGCACCTACACCGAACAACACCAAAGCAGTGATCAGAACAGCCACCCACATGCTGTGGGCCACTGGCAGCAGGGCGAATGGCGCCAGCGGGATCAACGAACCGATGACAGCCGAAACCCCCACCACCAGTGCAGATTTGATCGCCTGGCGGCGGTCGGTGGGACTGATCTGGTGTTCCTCACTCATCATTACCGCCACCCAGACTTCTTCATTGGCAGTGATGGTATCGACGATCCGTTCCAGGAGTTCACCTTCGAAGCCTTTCTTCGAGTAGATCTCGCGCACCTCATCCTTCTCCAGATGGGGCACCTCGGTGATGTGACGGAACTCACGGGCGCGCTCAGCCTCGTAGAAATCGGCATCGGCCAGCGTTGACGTGTATGCCACTGCGCCCATTGACACTGACTCGGCAAAGGTGGCTGCCAATCCGGCCACCATGACAATGCGCGGATCGCTGGTGGCTGCCGCAACCCCCAGGATGACGCCCAGCACGTTGACCAATCCATCCTGCCCGCCCAGGATGATGTCCGACAGGCCGGAAGCACGCCGGTGGGGATCGCCGAACAGGTGATACCGGATATCGTCATTGTGGATTTGATCCGAATTGCGTTCGAACAGTTTTTGTTTCACCAGGAAATTACCTCGCAAGGAAAAAATAACGTAACTTCTCAATAAAAAGGGGAAGATGGGGGGTGTGTGGGCGGCGAAGCCGCCCACACACCCCCCGCCCCCCAAGTTATTGAGATGATACAAAATATTTTCTCATCATTTACATGGATCTCGTTGCTGACGCATTTGCCAGGGATAAATCCGGCTGCCTCCAGCCATGCGGTAAAAGTCAGCAGGGTAATGGACAAAGGAAATCAGCCGCACCTGGCTGTATGGAGCCGCGCGGCAAGGCCTGCACAGATCTTCTGCAGGGCGAAGGATTTAGGCTCTGGGGGGGTTCAGGAGGGGAACGACAAAAAGCAGGGGAGCAAAAGCCCCATCCGGGGAGACGGAAATTGCCAGCGCCAACGGGGATGAAATGCCATCATCCTCCGGGAGGATAAAACTTGTCTCCAGTTGGTGTTCATCGAGGGTTTCATTGGCGCCCTGTCCGGCAGGGAAGCCGGTTTCAATAGGCATGCTGGCATGCTGGCCGTTATCGGCCAGGAAATGCAAACCCACCACGCACACCAAAAACCACAGGATGAGGATCATCCAGTATGGGAATTTCCGGATCGATCTATCCATCCCGGACATGCCTCACTCCCTGCTGGAACAACTCGATGATGTGATCATCCTCGATGCGGTAATACACTTCCTTTCCATCCCGGCGGGACTTTACCAGACCCATCTGTCTCAACCCGCGCATGTGATGCGAAACAGCCGACTCGCTTATGCCAACAACCTGCGCCAGGGCGCCGACATTCAACTCCTGTGTGGCGAGCGCTGAAAGGATGCGCACCCGGCTGGTATCGCTGAAGGAGCGGAAGAGTTCCGCCACATGGGCGGCAGTATGTTCATCGAGAACGGGGAGTGGATCGCGATCGGCCATATTCAAACAACTGAGTATATATTCAGACGTTCAGTATAAAAGCAAACCCCCTGTATTGTCAAGCCGGGAAAAGCGTTCAACCTCCCCCATTCGCCTCGTGCCAGAGATGGCGCATTTCTTCGCTGGTTTTCAAAAGCTCATCCAGTTTCCCCTGGGCAACGACGCGGCCATCCTTTAAAACGATGATCTTGTCTGCCCGCCGCAGAACCGGGCGGCGGTGGGAAACCACCAGGCAGGTAGCTCCCTCGTGGGCAAACAGCCGGTCCCACAATTGGCGTTCGGTCTCGACATCCAGCGCACTGGACAAATCATCGAATACCAGCAGTTCCGGCTGGCGGACGAACATGCGCGCCGCCGCCGAGCGTTGGGCCTGCCCACCGGATAACTTAACCCCGCGTGCCCCGACCATTGTCTCCAGGCCATGGTCGAGCTCACCCAGGTCGCGGTCCATCACCGCCAGGCGGGCGGCTTCCATTACTCCATCATCCGTTTTGTTCAGCCCGAGCAGGATATTGTTCCGCAACGTATTGCTGAACAGGCGCGGCACCTGGGCTGTGTAAGCGCAGCGCGGCGGTACGAAGAACGCGCCTGCATCCATGACCGGCTGGTCATTCCAGAGAACTTCACCAGACTCCCTCGGCA
>Ga0209285_10000236_pt1 | contig 20358 bp, 20 predicted proteins | sample PPLLak3March2015_2_FD_187249 | JGI IMG/M metagenome (GOLD analysis project Ga0209285, IMG submission 187249) | Freshwater sediment microbial communities from Prairie Pothole Lake near Jamestown, North Dakota, USA - PPLs Lake P8 Core (3) Depth... | ecosystem: Environmental > Aquatic > Freshwater... | reverse complement strand
TCAACATTCGGCAGGTTCAATTGCTTCGCATTGGACCGGGCGCGTGCAAGCATTTGGGGGGTCATATCCACGCCGATCACGCGGCCGCTCTCCCCAACCTGCCGGGCGGCCAGGAAGCAATCCAGTCCGGCACCCGAGCCGAGGTCGAGGACGGTCTCGCCGGGTTTCAACGCCGCGGGTGAGATCGGGTCGCCGCTGCCAGCGCTGAAACCAACGATATCATCAGGCAGTTCCTGGAGGATGTCAACCGGGTAGAGCAGGTTCTGCTGGGGGCAGCAGGATTGATCGCTTTGGGCCAGTTCGCCGTAATGTTCCTTGACGGCATCATGGATTTGTGTAGCTGGGGTTTTCACTTCATTCTCCTTCACATAGATGAATGTCTATATATTGGGTCGAAATTATTGGGGTTGCTCAAAACTGTAGGGCGAAAATGATTTCGCTGTACGCTTTTTGGACAACCCCAGGTTTCAGGGCTTGATAACGATCTTGATCGCCTTGACTGCCTCGGCAGTTTTGGTCCCCGGCGCAAACTTCATGACCAGGTTCCCGCAGCAGGAGGCCATCCGTTCCTGGTGGAGGGTGTAGAAGGTCTGTTTTCCTTCCTCACGCACCTGTGCCAGCCCGGCCTCGCGCAGGATGGCGAGGTGGTGCGAAACGGTCGGCTGGGTGACCTGGAGCTGCTCGACGATCTGGTTGACCGAGAGCCACTCGCAGCACAGGAGGTTCATGATCTTCTGGCGGGTTTCATCCGCCAGGGCCTTGGCAAAAAGGACAGGATCTACAGTTGTCATATAGATAGCTAACGATTTGATATTATATAGATAAACGTCTATTTGTCAAGTGTTCAATCATCATTTCGACAACTCCCCACTTGACAGAATCATTGCTCTGTAATATAGTTCAGCCCGCTTAACTAAAAAGCAGACTTAACTATGCCTGAATCTATCCAAATTACCGAGCTCTTGCGCCAGTGGATCGATGTGTTTGCCGCCCGTTCCTTCCATGATTGGGCGCGCTATCTCCGCACGGCTGGCCTCTCGATGCCGCAGTTCGGCATCCTGATGCACCTCTACCACCGCGGCCAGTGCGGCATGTCCGATATCAGCGGCCGGATGGAGGTCAGCAGCGCGGCTGCAAGCCAGCTGGTGGAGCGTCTGGTGCAGAGCAGCCTGCTGGAACGCACCGAAGATCCCCAGGACCGGCGTGCCAGGCAGATCGCCCTGACCGAGGATGGCCGGAAATTCATCGAGGACAGCATCGCCGAACGTTCGCGCTGGGTGGAGAACCTGGCGGAACGCCTGACAGACGAGGAGAAGGCCCTGATTCAAAAGGCCCTGCCGGTGCTGCTGGAAGCCGTGCAAAAGATGGATGGGAAGGCAAAATAGGAGCAACGAAGCATGTTACGACTGACCAAATACTTGAAACCCTTTACCATGATGCTGCTGGTCACGATTGCCCTGCTGTTCGTGCAGGCCAACGCTGACCTGGCACTGCCGGACTACATGTCCCGGATCGTCAACAACGGCATCCAGCAGGGCGGGGTGGAGAACGCCGTACCGACAGCCATCCGCCAGAGCGAGATGGGCAAACTCGTGCTGTTCCTGAGTGCTGAGGATAAAGAAATTATCCTGGGCGATTACACCCTGGTGGACAGCACTTCGCCTGATTATGACCAATATGTGAAAGAGTATCCCGCGCTCGCCAGCGAACCGGTCTACGTGCTCAACGATATCGACAAGGCTGAGGTGGATAAACTGAATCCCATCATGGGCAAGGCCCTGCTGGTTGTTTCGTTCATCGAGCAGGCCATGGCTGACCCGACCCAGGCAGCCGCCATGGGGGCAGAGATGGGCTTCGACCTGACCCAGCTCCCGCCTGGGATGGATCTGTTTTCCATCCTGAAGATGATGCCTCCCCAGCAGCTTTCAACCCTGACCACTGCCATCGATGAGAAGTTCGCAACCCTGGGCGACAGCATGGTCAACCAGATGGCGGTTGGGGTGGTCAAGGCCGAATACGATGCACTGGGGATGGATACCGCTAGGCTCCAGAACGATTACATCCTGCGTACTGGCGGCCTGATGCTGCTGGTATCCCTGCTGTCGGTCGCGTGTACGATCGCGGTTGGCTTCCTTTCCGCCAGGGTGGCGGCCGGCATGGCCCGCGACATGCGCAGGGATGTTTTCCAGAAAGTCGAAAGCTTCTCCAACACGGAGTTCGATACCTTTTCCACCGCTTCGCTCATCACCCGCTCCACCAACGATGTGACCCAGGTTCAGATGGTTGTCATCATGATGCTGCGCATGGTTATCTATGCGCCCATCATCGGAATCGGCGGCGTGATCCGGGCGCTCGACAAGAGCACCTCCATGTGGTGGATCATTGCCCTGGCTGTCATCGTGCTGCTCGGCCTGATCCTGACCGTCTTCTCGATTGCCCTGCCGAAGTTCAAGATGATCCAGAACCTGATCGACCGGCTTAACCTGGTCATGCGCGAGAACCTTTCCGGCATGATGGTCATCCGCGCCTTCCATATGCAGGAGTTTGAGGAAAAACGGTTCGACAAAGCCAACCAGGACCTGACCGGCATCAGCCTGTTCATCAACCGCATCATGGTGGTGATGATGCCGGTCATGATGCTGATCATGAACGGCTTATCCCTCCTGATCATCTGGGTTGGCGCCCACCAAGTGGCCGAGTCTCAGATGCAGGTCGGTGACATGATGGCATTCCTGCAATACGCCATGCAGATCGTGTTTGCCTTCCTGATGATGTCGATCATGTTCATCATGCTGCCGCGCGCCTCCGTTTCGGCGGGGCGCATCGCGGATGTTCTGGAAACCAAAACAACCATCAAGGATCCGGAAAGCCCGCAACGGTTCCCCGAACCTTTCCGGGGTCAGGTGGAGTTCCGCAGCGTATCCTTCCGTTATCCCAACGCGCTGGATGATGTCCTCCATAACATCAGTTTCATCGCCAAACCCGGTGAAACGACCGCCTTCATCGGTTCCACCGGTTCTGGCAAGTCGACTATCGTTAACCTGATCCCGCGTTTTTATGATGTGACCGAGGGCGCGGTCTTGGTGGATGGGATCGACATCCGCGATGTCACCCAGCACGACCTGCGCGACAAGATCGGCTACATCCCGCAAAAGGGCATGCTGTTCTCCGGCACCATCGAGAGCACCCTGCGCTATGCGGATGAGGATGCCAGCCCCGAGGCGTTGAAGGAAGCCGCCGACATTGCCCAAGCCAGTGAATTCATTTTTGCAAAGGAAGAGGGAATATCTGCAGAAATTGCACAGGGAGGCGCAAATGTCTCAGGCGGACAGAAACAGCGGTTATCCATTGCCCGTGCGCTGGTCAAGAGACCGCCGATCTACATTTTCGATGACAGTTTTTCGGCACTGGACTTCAAGACGGATGCGGCCCTGCGCAAGGCACTCAAAGAGAAGACAGCAAGCAGCACCGTATTCATCGTGAGCCAGCGAGTAGCCACGATCATGAATGCCGAGCAGATCATCGTTCTTGATGAAGGCAATATCGTCGGCAAGGGGAAACACCGCCAATTGATGGAGTCTTGTGAAGTCTACCGGGATATTGCACTATCGCAAATCGGACAGGAGGCGCTGAAATGAACAACCCCAGAACCCCTGCTTCCACCGACCGGCCGCGCCGGCCCGGAGGTCCGTTTGGGCACGGCGGCCCCATGGCCATGATGAAAGGTGAAAAAGCGCGTGACTTCAAGGGCACCATGGTTAAGCTGATCCAGTACCTGGGCATGTACCGGGTGTCCATCCTGATCGTCATGGTAATTGCCATTGCTTCCACCGTCTTTATGATCGTCGGGCCCAAGATCCTGGGCAAGGCCACGACCAAACTGTTCGAAGGTGTCATGAGCCAGATTGCCGGCACCGGCACCGGGATCGATTTTGAGTACATAGGCCGGATCATCATCACCATCCTGATCCTGTACCTGATGTCGACCATCCTGAGCTATCTCCAGGGCTGGATCATGTCCGGCATCTCAGCGAACATTGCCTACCGCTTCCGCAGGGATATTGCTGAAAAGGTCAACCGGATGCCGTTACGCTACTTCGATGGCACGAGCCATGGCGAGGTGCTCTCGCGTGTCACCAACGATGTGGATACAGTCAACCAGACCCTGAGCCAGAGCCTCACCCAGATTATCACCTCGGTGACAACGGTCATCGGCGTGCTGGTGATGATGTTCTCCATCAACTGGCTGATGACGCTGGTGTCCATGTTGGTTGTTCCCCTCTCACTCATCCTCATCAGCGTGGTGATCCGGCAGTCCCAGAAGTATTTCAAGCAGCAACAGGATTACCTCGGCCACGTCAACGGACATATCGAGGAGATGTACGGCGGTCACACCGTGATGAAAGCCTTCAATGGCGAGGCCAGGAGCATCGCGAAATTCGACAATATCAACGATACCCTCTATGTATCTGCATGGAAGTCGCAGTTCCTTTCCGGCCTGATCATGCCCTTGATGACCTTCATCGGCAACCTGGGTTACGTGGCTGTCAGCATCCTGGGTGGTTATCTCGCCATCAAGAAGACCATCACCGTCGGCGATATCCAGGCATTCATCCAGTACGTCCGGTCATTCACCCAGCCCATGACCCAGCTCGCCAACATCTCCAACGTGCTCCAACAGACGGCAGCCGCGGCCGAGCGGGTATTCGAATTCCTGGCGGAAGCCGAGGAAATCCCCGATCCTGTCACCCCTGTTCGGCTGGAGGATTTCAAAGGCCGTGTGGATTTCAAGAATGTCCACTTCGGTTACACCCCGGACAAGATCATCATCAATGATTTCTCCTTCTATGCAGAACCAGGCCAGAGGATAGCCATTGTCGGCCCAACCGGGGCCGGGAAAACCACCATGGTCAAGCTATTGATGCGTTTCTACGATGTGAATGACGGCTCCATCCTGGTGGACGGCCACGATATCCGTGAGTTCAAGCGCGGCGACCTGCGCTGCATGTTCGGCATGGTCTTGCAGGATACCTGGCTCTACAACGATACCATCATGGAAAACATTCGCTACGGGCGCTCCAATGCAACGGATGAGGAAGTCATCGCGGCTGCCAAGGCTGCCCACGCGGATCACTTCATCCGCGCCCTGCCGGATGGCTATAAGATGGTGCTCAATGAAGAAGCTTCCAATATTTCCCAAGGCCAGATGCAGTTGCTGACCATCGCCCGGGCCATCCTGGCCGATCCGAATATCCTCATCCTGGATGAGGCAACCAGTTCGGTGGATACGCATACCGAGATCCTGATCCAGAAGGCAATGAAGGCCATGATGAAGGGGCGTACCAGTTTCGTGATTGCCCACCGCCTGTCCACCATCCGGGATGCAGATTGGATCCTGGTCATGAATAACGGCGACATTGTGGAACAGGGCAAACACGAGAAATTGCTTGCAAAGAAAGGCTTTTACGCTGAACTCTACAACAGCCAGTTCGAGAATGTGCAGGCAAGTTGATAAAGTAGGAGTTACGCAGTTGGGAAGGATTCGGGGGTGTGGTGGGCGGGCGCAGCCCGCCCACCACACCCCCAACCACCTTGAACTGCGTAAGTTCTATAAAAGTTATTATAAAGGAGCCATGATGGGTAACAACAAGAAACTGGAAGAACTTAAAACCCGATTGATGGAAATTTCCGCCATCAACGGGGCAGGGGCCGTCTTGGCATGGGATCAGATGACCTACATGCCGCCCGGTGGCGCCCCGGCGCGCGGCCGCCAGATGGCAACTCTGGCGAAGATTGCGCAGGAGAAGCTCATCGATCCCGAGATCGGGAAACTGCTGGATAACCTACATCCCTACGCGGAAAGCCTCCCCTATGATGACGATGATGCCAGCCTGCTCCGGGTTACGCGCCGGGATTACGAGCGGGCTACCAAAGTACCGCCGGAATTTACAGCCCGTTTCAATGAGCATATCGCAGCGTCCTACCAGGTTTGGGCTGAAGCGCGCCCGGTAAATGATTTCGCCAAGGTACAGTCTTACTTGGAGAAGACCCTCGACCTTAGCAGGGAAATGGCCAATTTCTTCCCGGGTTACCAGCACATCGCAGATCCTTTGATCGATTTCGCTGATTACGGCATGAAAGCCGAGTCGGTGCGTGCCATTTTTGCAGATCTGCGTGCCCAGCAGGTGCCGATCGTCCAGGCTATCACATCCCAGGAAGCCGCAGACGATTCCTGTATCCGCCAGCACTTCCCCGAAGCGCAGCAACTGGCCTTCGCCGAGGATGTTGTCCGGCAGATCGGATACGATTTCAACCGCGGCCGGGTGGATAGAACCCACCACCCCTTCACGATCAGTTTTTCGATTGGTGATGTGCGCATTACCACCCGAGTCAACGAAAATAACCTGACAGAGTGCCTTTTCAGCAACATCCATGAAGCCGGGCACGCGCTCTACGAGTTAGGCTCCGACAAGAAATACGAAGGATTACCGCTGGCTGGCGGCACATCCGCCGGCGTTCATGAGTCACAATCCCGGCTGTGGGAGAATGTGGTCGGTCGCAGCCGCGGCTTCTGGGAGTTCTTCTATCCGAAATTGCAGGCAGCCTTCCCCGATCAACTCAAGGATGTTCCTCTGGATGCCTTCTACCGCGCCATCAACAAGGTCGAGCGCTCGCTCATCCGCACCGAGGCAGACGAGGTGACCTACAACCTGCATGTCATGTTGCGCTTCGAGTTCGAACTGGCTCTTCTGGAAGGATCGCTGGCAGTCAAGGATCTGCCCGAAGCCTGGCGGGAACGCTTCAAAGCCGATATTGGCATTGCCCCCCCGGATGACAAGAACGGCGTCCTGCAGGATGTTCACTGGTATGGTGGTGTGATCGGCGGCGCGTTCCAGGGATATACACTGGGCAATGTGATGGGTGCTCTGTTCTACGATGCGGCCCTCCAGGCCAACCCCCAGATCCCGGATGAGATCCGCCAGGGTAAGTGCGATACCCTCCACAATTGGCTGATTGAGAACATCTACCGGCATGGCCGTAAGTACACCGCTCCCGAACTGGTCGAACGCGTGACCGGATCACAGTTGACGATCGAACCCTATATCAAGTATTTACGAGCCAAATACAGGGAGTTGTATCAACTCTAGAAGCACAGCCGGGTAATAAGAGTTCAGCTTCTCTGGGAATCGACGGAAGAGAGGAAATAGGGGTATGGGGCGGGCAGAGCCCGCCCCATACCCCCATATCTCCCTGCTTCGTCACGGTAGCTTCCAAAGAGCCAAAATTTGTAGTGACGGTGGGGAACATCACTACAAATTTTTATTTAACCGACACAAAACCGCCCCCAAGGCGTTTTAACCATATACAAGGTTGGTAGAAGGATCCTTTCAAAATCCAATTGAGTGGAGTGCACAGCGCGAAAATTAACAACGGATATTTTAGAAATAAGGTTGCCCTTATCACAGGAGGTTCAAGCGGGATCGGTCTGGCGCTTGCTCGCCAGTTGGCCGGACACGGTTCACAGGTCTGGCTGCTGGCGCGGCGCAAGGAGGCGCTCGCCGCGGCGCAGAAGGAAATCGGCGCCGCTTGCCGGACGGTCGCAGCGGATGTATCGGATTGGGGGCAGGTTCAGGAAGCGGTGGGGCAGGTTATTCGCGAGACAGGCGTACCGGATATCCTCATCAATTCGGCGGGCGTCACCCATCCCGGCTACGTACAGGAGCTGCCGCTGGAGGTTTTTCACCAGATGATGGACATCAACTATTTCGGGACAGTGAACGTGGTCAAAACCGTCCTGCTGGGGATGATGGGGCGCGGCTCCGGGCACATCGTCAACATCTCCTCGGTGGCTGGTTTTGGAGGTGTCTTCGGTTATTCGGCCTATGGTGCTTCTAAATACGCTGTGCGAGGGTTTTCTGATGTGCTGCGTTCCGAGATGAAAGCGCATGGAATCCGAGTTTCGATCGTTTTCCCGGCAGATACCGATACGCCCCAATTGGCCTACGAGCGGCCTTTCCAGCCGCCGGAAACGAAGGTGATGAATGCCAAAGCTAAGATTCGTACCGCAGATGATGTGGCGAAGACGATCCTGCACGGCGTGCGCAAAAACAAATATGTCATCCTCATTGGAGAGGATGCAAAATTCTTGTATTTTCTGAACGACTTTCTCGGAAATGGAAAATACCAACTGGTGGATTTGTGGGTGAAGGATGCCCGCCGCAAGGCAGACAACAAATAAGAGGAGACATTCGATGGATATCTTTGAAAAATGTGCCGGTTTTACCGCCGCCAGGGAAGCCATGGCAGCCGGGATTTATCCGTATTTCATCCCCATGACCGAGAGCGAGGGCACCGAGGCTGTCTTCCAGGGTCAGCGCCTGATTATGTGCGGGTCGAACAACTACCTCGGGCTGACGACCGACCCGCGCGTCCGGCAGGCGGCGATTGATGCCATCCGGCGCTTTGGGACGAGCTGCACCGGTTCCCGTTTCCTCAACGGGACCCTGGAACTGCACGAGCAACTGGAACACGAACTGGCCGACTGGGTAGGCAAGGAAGCTGCCCTGGTCTTTTCGACCGGCATGCAGTCCAACCTGGGGGCCATCAGCGCCCTGGTCGGACGCGGCGATATCGTTATCCTGGATAAAGATAACCATGCCAGCATCGTGGATGGTGCCCGGTTGGGCTGGGGTGATACCAAGCGCTTCCGCCACAACGATATGGCTGACCTGGAGCGCATCCTGGCCGGTATCCCGGATAATAAGGGCAAACTGGTAGTTGTGGATGGCTTGTACAGCATGGGTGGGGATATCGCCCCGCTACCGCAACTGGCCGAGGTGTGCAAAAAGCATGGTGCCCGGCTGATGCTGGATGATGCCCATGCACTGGGCGTGCTGGGTGGCGGGAGGGGGACGGCAGCGCACTTCGGCTTGACCGACCAGGTGGACCTGATCATGTCCACCTTCAGCAAGTCGCTGGCATCGTTGGGCGGTTTTGTTGCCGGGGATGAAACGGTCATCCATTACATCAAGCACTTCGCCCGCTCCCTGATCTTCAGCGCCAGCATCTCCCCGGCCAATGCCGCCGCAGCCCTGGCCTCGCTCAAGATCATGCGCGAGGAACCCGAGCGCGTGGAACGCCTGGCGCAGATCGCCGGACGGATGCGCAAAGGCTACCGGGAACTGGGTCTCAACATTGGGCCTTCAACCACGCCGATCATCCCGATCATCATCGGGGATGACACCGCCACGCTCATGTTCTGGAAACTGCTCTTCGAGAATGGCGTGTTCGTCAACCCGGTGCTGGCCCCGGCTGTCCCGGCCGGCATGCAGCTCCTGCGCACCAGTTACATGGCCACCCACACTGATGAACAACTGGAGCGTGTATTGGAAACTTTCCAGAAGGTTGGCAGGCAGTTGGGATTGATCCAGTGAGAGATCTCTGGCGAGGCTGGCGCTAGATTCGGGATTGCTTCTTATCCGCCAGCCCGCCTATACGGCTTCTGATTTGAGTGCTTATGGGCACTGAACGGCTTACCTGGCAGGTGAAGATCCTATGCCTTCAATGCCTGTTGCAGGCTGTCTTTGAGATACCGGAAAAATTCCGGGAGGCTGGCACGTTCGTTTTGAGGGATGAATGGGCGGAGATCAGTGACGAACTCCTTTTCAGGAAACTCAAGAACCTTATCCAAAATCTGTGTGGGGGTTATTTCCGATATGTTGTAATAAGCCATTTTCTTTTGAATAACTGCGTAGTCAAGTGTTGCGCCTTTCGACATCAAGTACCACGCGTCGTACAGGTCCCGCCCTTTTCGCCTGGTCATGATGGCACGGGCCTTTTCTGCCAGCAGTTCATCCTGTGAGAGATGATAAAGATAGGAGGTAAATATGACCGGGTAATCCGTCCGGATGATGGAGCGCTGGGGAAAGAGCACCTCCTCCCGGAAGGAAAAGTCCAGCCGGATGTGCAAGGCCTGGGATGTTCCGGGGGCCTGTGCGGTCAACAGGAACTGCTGGCCGCTGATGCTCTTTTTCGGCTTCCATTCCACCCCCTCCTCGCGCTGCATGCGGTCCAGAACGCCCTGGATGTGGGTATCGAATTCTGAAGGTGCAGCGTTGACCGTGAAATCCAGATCCTCTGAAAACCTCGGCGCACCGAACAACAGGTGGATCGCTGTGCCTCCTTTGAAGTAAACCGACTGGCTGGCCCTTTTCTGGTAGAACTTCTGAAGGAATGCGAGCTGGATGTACTCCCGGGCAACCACGGTCTCATTGATCTGATACCGTGCGGCGAGTGTCCGTATCTGTTCAGGGGTGATCATGTATTGCCAACTCCTTTCACATGCAGAAACAACTTTTCGTATGCAGAGAGGGTGTTTTCATCAAGAGAGGAGGTGTCATACTCATCCATATGCCAACTCCTGATCCCCTTGCGGCCCAGGTACCGCAAATCCAGGTACGCTTTTTCCGGCTGGGCGATCAGGTATCCATCCCGGGCTTCGTATCCCCAATACAACGATTGTTTGATATGTACATAGCGGAAAGTTTTTCCCCGCACGATCTTGGTGGCTGTTTTTTTTAGGGTGATGCTGCTGATCTCATAAGGGAATTGCGGCAGGATACCGTAAAAGTTCAGTGCGGTCTCCAGCGAAATGTAGGAAGGCTCATACAAGAAATTCGCCAGGACAAAATCATGGACGTGTTTGCCGGCCAGCATGTACTTGTCGCGTTCCAATCGAACGAGCACCCCGCTTCCTTCCAGCCGCTGGAGCAGGGAAAAGAAGGTGGAGTCGGGAAGTTCATCCGGCCAAAGGTCGCGCAGCGCTTTGGTTGTGAACAGGGCGATAGGCGCTTCGTATAACAGCTTCGTGGCAACAGCAAGATTGTGCGTTTCCATATACTCTAGATTATATGGAGTATATAGGATCGTGTCAAGATCAAGAACATCCAGAATTGCAGCCCTGACAACGGTGACAAAATAATCCAAACACAAGACGTTTGTCATTTGACACAAATCCGGCGATATATTAACTTAAGCACGATAATTCGTTCGAAATCAAAAGGAGAACCAACCTATGGCAATGAAAATCAACGAAGACTGCATTTCCTGCGGCGCCTGTCTGCCGGAGTGCCCGACCAACTCGATCACCGAGGGCGATCCCATCTATGTGATCGACCCCAACACTTGTGTCGAGTGTGTCGGCCATTTCGATTCGCCCCAGTGCGTGGCTGTCTGCCCGGTCGAGTGCATCGTCAAGGCATAAGCTGATATAATTCGAACAACCACATAATAACCTTCGGGGCAGGGTGTAATCCCCGACCGGCGGTAAAGCCCGCGAGCGCTTTGGCAACATTGTGAAGCCATTGTGCATGACCCGGTGGAATTCCGGGGCCGACGGTAACAGTCCGGATGAAAGAAGGTGCTGACTGACCTGTTGACAGGTCTGGAAGGCTGGCTTGCCCCGGGAACGCGCGCGTTTTCGGGGTTTTGCTTGGCGGGTCTTCCCGGACCTCGAACCTGTGTCGCTCCCCATGCCCCGATCCCACCGGGGCATTTTTTGTCCCTGGAACACAAATATGGATCTGAACCTGCCTCGCAAATTGACCGCCAATGGGCGGCACAAGAAACGCTTCCCCTGGCCTGCGCTGGTTTCGCTGGCGCTGGCCCTGCTGGCCTGGTGGCTGGTCAGTCGCCTGGCGGGATTGCCGGCCTTCATCCTGCCCTCGCCGCTCCAGGTCGGGGAACGCTTCGTGCGGGCTTTCCTGGATGGCAGCCTGGCCCAGCAAACGCTGGTCACTTTGCTGGAAGTGTTGCTGGGCATGCTTTTTGGCGTATCCTTTGCCACCGGCCTGGGATACCTGATTGCCAAGTCGCGCCTGTTCGAACGGCTGCTGGCGCCCTACCTGGTTGCCAGCCAGGCCATTCCCATTGTCGCCATCGCTCCATTGCTGATCATCTGGTTCGGGCCAGGGATGTTCTCCAAGGTTCTGATCTGCGCCTTGATCGTCTTCTTCCCCGTGCTGGTGAATACGGTTGTAGGCGTGCGGGCGGTCTCGCGCGACCTGCGCGACCTGATGCGCTCCCTGCGGGCCACGCGCGGCCAGACCTTGCGCTTGTTGGAAGTGCCGGCTGCCTTGCCCATCTTCTTGGGCGGACTGCGCATCGGCGCGACGCTCTCGGTCATCGGTGCGGTTGTCGGCGAACTGACCGGTTCGGACCGCGGCCTGGGTTTCCTGGTCAATGTGGGGCGGGGACAGTACGATACCGCCCTGGTCTTCGTGGCCGTTTTCACCCTGGTATTGCTGGCGCTGGCGTTGTATGGCGTGGTGACCTGGATGGAGGGGCGTTTCCTGCGCTGGCAGGAGTGGCGTAAATAGTAATCAGTGTTCAGTGATCAGTAGAACAGAAGGAGTATTGCAATGCAGAGAAAATTCTTTTTCCTCATCTTCGGGGCTTCGCTCTTTATTTTGCTTATCCTGGCGGGCTGCACTCCGGCACAACCAACAGCGAACCAACCGCTTGTTCACATTCGTTTGCCGTTGGGATACATCCCCAACGTACAGTTTGCCCCGCTGTATGTGGCCGTTGAGAAAGGCTATTTCAGTGAAGAAGGGATTGAGGTCGAATTCGATTATTCCTTCGAGACCGACGCGACCGCCCTGGTTGGTGCCAATGAACTCCAGTTTGCAGTTGTCTCCGGCGAGCAGGTGCTCCTGGCGCGCGGCCAGGGATTGCCGGTTGTTTACGCCATGGCCTGGTACCAGCAGTACCCGGTTTCGGTGGTTTCCAAAGTGGAGCAGAATATCCTCACGCCGCAGGACCTGGCAGGGAAACAGATCGGCCTGCCGGGGCTGTACGGGGCAAATTACATCGGGCTGCGCGCCCTCTTATACGCCGCCGGGCTGGAAGAATCGGATGTTTCCCTGGATTCGATCGGCTATACCCAGGTTGAGGCATTGGCAACGGATCGGGATGAGGCTGTTTCGGTCTACACTGCCAACGAACCGGTCCAGTTGCGCGCCCGGGGCTACGAGTTGAATGAACTGCGGGTCGCGGACCATGTCCAACTGGCATCGAATGGCCTGCTGACCAATGAAACCATCATCGAACGGAACCCAGAACTGGTACAGGGAATGGTGAATGCCATCCTGCGCGGCATTGTGGATGTCATCCAGGATCCGGATGGGGCGTATGAAATCTGCAAGAACCATGTGGAAAACCTCTCCAGCCTGTCGGAGACGGATGCAGCCATCCAGCAGCAGGTGCTGGCCCGTTCGATCGAACTCTGGCGCGGCGATCGGCTTGGCTACTCCGATCCGGTTGCCTGGGAGAATATGCAGGCGATCCTGCTGGATATGGGCTTGCTGAGTACCGAGCTCAACCTGGAGAAAGCTTTTACCAACCAGTTCATCCCATGAGCGTTGATCCTTGCGAAGGTTGATATCCAGCGCCGCTTGATGCATCGGTGACCTTTGCAAGGATGATTTCCACCATGACTACAACACACCCAATCCTATTCGTTCGCGAACTATCCACCATCTTCCAGGATGGGAATGGAGACTTGCATGCACTCGACCGGGTCTCATTCACGGTAGCCGCCCAGGAATTCGTGTGCGTGCTGGGACCTTCCGGTTCGGGCAAAAGCACGCTGCTGCGCCTCCTGGCCGGGTTGCTCAAGCCGACACTCGGTGAAGTGACTTATCCCGGGGGCAGGCCGCGGGTCGGTTTCGTTTTTCAGTTGGCGAACCTGATGCCCTGGCGGACGGTATTGGAGAACATCGCTTTACCGCTTGAACTGCAAAGCCTGGATCGACAGATGATGCGTGAGAAAGCGCAAGAGATGGTCGACCTGGTTGGCTTGCAGGGTTTCGAGCGTTCCTGGCCGCGCGATCTCTCTGGCGGGATGGCCCAACGGGTGGCCATCGCCCGCGCCCTGATCCACGACCCGGATATCCTCCTGCTGGATGAACCCTTCGGTTCGCTGGATGCCCTGACACGCGAACGCATGTGGAGCGAGCTTTCGCGCATCTGGCAGGCGCGTCGCAAGACGGTCATCATGGTCACGCACTCCATATCCGAGGCGCTCTTCCTGGCCGACCGCGTCCTGGTGATGACCCAGCGGCCTGGCAGCATCAAACTGGATTTGAAGGTGGATCTCCAGCGCCCGCGTACGGATGATATGCGCTATACGGCGCATTTCGGAAAGCTGGCGAGGAAGTTGAAGGAAGCGATAGGGTGATCCTTTATCCACAAAGTTACACGAAGGGCACGAAAAAAGGATTGCCGTTTTTTTAAGAGAATCCGAGCGCAATCGATGCTCCTTCGTGTTTCTTCGTGAACTTCGTGAATTCCCCTGAATCAAAAACATCCTGCAGAAGCGCTTTCCGCAGGATGTTTTCTGTTGGAAGTTATCCCGCAGGATATAGAAAACCGATTGCAGCCAGGGGCAGGAATACGATCAAGACGGCTGCAACACCCGCCCACAATCCGTGGCCTTGCCGTTCATCAGCCAAATATAAGGATGGAAACATCCCTTCCACCTTCCAGCGCGGGCCGCCGAACCACGCAAAGAGCAGCCCGCCCAGCAGGCCGCCGATATGTCCCCAGTTATCAATGCCGGGAGACATTCCTAGAAACAGGTTGACAGCTGCCACCATTACAATGTTCCCGATGGCACGATTGGCCTGCTGGCCCAGTAATTTGCGGTTCTGGTACAGGAAAATACCCTCTGCTGTGATCAGTCCAAAAATGGCCGTGGATGCGCCCAGAGATGCCGCCGGTGTTAGAACAAAGGAGAGTACATTCCCGGCAAAGCCAGCCAGGAAGTACAAGGCCGCGAAACGCAGGTGTCCGAAGCGCGGTTCCAGCCCGCGGCCAAATGCATACAGCGCATACATGTTGAAGCCAATATGATAGATCGAACCGTGCAGGAAAACGGGCGTGATGAGCCTCCAGATTTCACCGGCTCGAATATCCGGCCCATCCTTGATACCAAGGAGAGTCAGCTGGTCAGTATGAAACAAAAGTGGACCAGCTATCTGACCCAGATAGATCAGGATGGTTACTGCGATAAGGGCATAGGTAACATAAGGCTTGACGATCGGAAGGCCAACCCGCACAAACTGGGGCTGCTGGGGTTGATAGGGGGCAGGTTCAGGAAAATCACTCATGTTCACCTCGATAAGTCTTGTATTGTACCGCGTTATGGCATCAAAAAAACGCGGGATGAGCGACGCCCATCCCGTATTTTGGTTTACGTTGTTTACCCGACGATCAGCCTGCCAGCGCCTCCCGCAGCCATTGGCCAACCTCATCCGGGGTGGGGGTGCGCCCGGCGCAAACCAATTTTTCATTAACTACCAGGCTCGCATTCACGAACACGGGCGTATATTTGCTGATCTCGCTGGCAGAGGCAATATCGGCGATCTGGATTTCAACTCCTGGATAATCCCGACTCAGTGTGTTCCAGGCAGATGTGACGATCCGCCGGACCGCGTAACGCGCCGGCTTGCGATAGCCGAGGATCTTGACATTGAGCATGGATGAGGTCTCCGTTGATTGTGGGAAATATCACACACATTTTACTGTATTTTCCAGTTGGATAGTTCTCCCCCTGAGCGGAAGATTTCCCCTGCCAAAATTGGATAAATTTTGTATAAATTTTGTCCAACCTCTCGATTCATGGAGGGTCAATGACAAACCAACATGCTTTCGATTTGGATACCGCCCACCGCTTCTTCGCCGTGGAATGTTTCAACAAAGCCTGGGATCTGCTGGATAATCCTGCCTGCACCCAAGATAAAGATGAGGAAATGTTGCGCCTGGGTTTCGCCTCCTACTGGCACTGGACACAGCATCCGGACTGTGAACCGGGAAACCTGTCGATCAGCTACTGGCAGCTCTCCAGGATCTATGCAGTGCTGGGTCAGGCTGAAAATGCCCGCCGGTATGGCGAACGCTGCCTGGAAGTCAGCCAGGGGGAAGGCATGCTGCCTTTCCAACTTGGATATGCCTATGAAGCCCTGGCGCGTGCTGAAAGCGTGGCAGGGAATGCATCCAAGGTGAAGGAATACTTGGCCTCTGCCCGCCAAGTGGTTGAACGGATGACCGATGAGGAAACCAGGAATCAGTTGCTGGCTGACCTGGAAACGATCCAATAAAAAACGCCCGGACTTCAACGTCCGGGCGGAACTTTACCAGGCTCTAACAGTCCTGAACCGCCGCACCAGGGCGCGCACCCACAGGATGCCATCGTTGACCAACCCTGTCCGGCCGGATTTCGACCAGCGAGCCTCGCTTTCGGCAGTCAACTGGTGGATCTGGCTCATGATGCTGTTCGAGATTTCAGCCACGCGTTGGCGGTCTTCCACATCGCCATCGAAGTACATGGGCTCACCCACAGTGACGGTATAGGGCCCATGCAGGTACCAGTAACCGACCGTTCGTTTCCCACTCATGCCCGAGACGATGCGGTAACTCCACTCGCGCTTGATGTGGATGCCGACCGGGATGACCGGCACGCCGGTGGATAACGCCAACCGCGCTGCGCCGGTTCGGGGTTCCCGGAAGCCGCCTTCCTGGGGGCTGAAATCGCCCTCCGGGAAGATGGTCACCGAGCGGCCATTTTTTATGGTGCGTTCTGCATGCTCCAATGCCCGCCCGCCTTGTTCCGGCACAACCGGGATCTGTTCGATCTTGCGCAGGAAGTCGCCTAGGAGGGGCACCGTGAAGGCATTGACCGAGATGAGCACGCTCATCGGCTGTGTGGAGACAAGGTGGATCAGGAAGGGATCGGTGGCGCTGGGATGGTTGGCTACGAACAGTTTCGGGCCGGGAGGAAGTTGCTCGTGCCAGAGCATATCCAATTTAAGCACGATGCGGGCATAAGCCCGGATCAGGTGATAGCCGATGGTGTGAAGCAGGCGATGGCGCATGAAGGTATCTCCATTAACTTGAATGATGTTTATAACCCTTGCAGTGAGGTTTCGGTTTTGCAGCTAACAAGATTGAGAACAGTCAAAACATCCACACAACCCCTCTGGAGGAGGGTATAAAACCCCTCTCCAGTAGGGTTACCCTTGCCGGGCAAGAGCTAAAATATGGTTAGCGTTTTCATTCTTTCTCTGCCAAACACGAGAACAGACCGGAACTGGGGAGGCACCGGTCTGTTTTCGTTGGAATTCATGTTGAAGTAGGTGATCAATCCCATCCATCCCCCGTATAGCCGCACATCCCTACCCGCGGGGAGTTGACGACAGGTAACAGCATATCTTCTCCGCATTCGTGCTTCCGGGCACATCGCTTGCAAACCCAGCCTTTGCCCATGTACATGCAGGAACCACATACCAGCTTGGCTGGCTTTCCACATACCTCGCAGGGGATTTCAGGTGGCAGGTTGCGTGCCAGCACACGGATTTCCTTGCTTTGCTCGAACCTCTGGCTTTCTGCGATCACCTTCAATCTCAAGTCGGTCGTTGTGCCGAAATCATATTCATGGTGGAATTTCAGGCCAGGTTGAAAGATGGAGTACAACTTTACATTCATGCTCCTGGTTGGTTGAGATGGCCCAAAGAAATCCTTCCACATGGCATCCACCATGCCGGTATCCAGTTCGTAACGAACCCCTTCGATGGTAAAGGCACTCAGATGGCCGCAGCATTCCAGCCAGATGTCACGCAGGAATTGGTCAAGATCCCCCAAAGAAATCGAGGCTGGGACTTCCAGGTGCATCCAGTATTCGGGACGCCAATCCCCATCCACGCTCAACAACCAGGTTTTTTGCTTCTTGCCCCCTGCGGGTACTGCCTGCTTGTCTTTGCAGGTTTTGATGTGGCGGGTCATGGCTGCCTTGTTGAAAGTGCCTCCGCACAGGCTGCATGTTCCAGGGTAGGTGGCTCTCGTTGTCATTTGTCTATTCCTTTCCTGCCGCTTTTGCCCGTTCGAGCACATTTTGCGCCGACTTGAGCAGCGGCATGTCGATCATTTTACCATCAAGGGCATAAGCCCCCTTGCCTTCCTTCTGGCTGGCATCGAAGGTTTCCACGATGCGCCGGGCGTGGGCAATAGCCTCATCGCCGGGGGTGAAGGCCTCCTGCACCGGAGTGACCTGGTCTGGATGGATGACCTGCTTCCCGGCGTAGCCCAGTTGTGCCCCAAAGGCGGCCTCGCGCCGCACCCTTTCGATATCCCGGAAATCGATCGTGACGATGTCGATCGCCTGCAAGCCATAGGCCGCCGCCGCGGTGACCACCGCCTGGCGCGCATAGAGCAATTCAAATGCTTCCAGCGTGCGCGTGGCGCCAATGCTGGCTGCGAAATCCTCCCCGCCGAAGATGAGGCCATCCAGGCGCGGGTGGGAGGCGATCTCTTTCAAGTTCAGTATGGCTTTGGCAGTCTCCACCCCCACCAGCATGCGGACCGAGTTGACCGGCCAGCCGTATTGCAGTTCGGCGGCTTCGATGATCTCGCTCGCCCACTGGATCTGGCCCAGTTCATCGATCTTGGGGACCACGATCCCAGCCGGATGGAAGGGCAGCACAGCTTGGATGTCATCTTTTTCGAGCCCGGAGCCGACCGCGTTGATGCGGGCCAGCCTGTCAGATGAACCGAAATCCAGTTCGCGCAGGGCGGCCGCGATGGTCGCGCGCGCCTCGGCCTTGCGGTTGAGGGCCACGCCGTCTTCCATATCCATGCAGATGCAATCCACGTGGAGTGTAATGGCTTTTTCGATCTTGCGCCGGTCGTCGCCGGGCATGTATAACAATGCGCGTCGGGAATGCATGGTTCTCCGGTTTGTAAGTTGGAAGGTTGAAAGGTTGGCAGGTTGGAAAGTTTACACGTTAACTTGCAAACATGCCAACTTGTTCACGGATTCATCTCGTACGCATCCTTCAGCGGATAGACGCTCTCCTTCCAAACCTTGCCATAGCGCACCTCATCCACAACCGGCTTGCGGATCATCTTCATGCACAAGTCCATCTGCACCGGCGTGGTGGACGGTTTGCCGTAGAGCTGGAGGGCGTACTTCGAGAAGTCACGCACCATGAAGTCGAAGATCTGGTCGACGGTGGCCTCATCCACCTTGTAGAGACGGGCGTTCTCGAGGATCAACTGGCCGTAAACCACCAGCGTGAAGAGCTCGCCCAGCGCCAGCAGGAAATCGGTATCCTTCTGCTGGGCTTCGTTGGGCGTGGCGGTAGCCAGGAAGGTTTTCAGGGTTTCGATCTGCTCCCGGAAGACCCGGATGTTGGGCAGGTCGTACAGGCCGTAGGCCAGGTTGTAATCGTGGAACTGGATCTTTCCCAGGCCCTTGGCCGGGCCCTGATCGAAGAGGAAATCGTCGTTGACGGCTTCGCTGCGGGTGAGCACCTCGGGATATTCGCCGGGGAAAAAGAAATAATTGGCCATGAACTTAAGGATCAGGGCGATGTTGACGTGCACCGTGCCTTCCAGCTTGGGCAGGGCGCGGATATCGCGGGCGGCCATCTCGAAGTACATATCCTTCTCGAAGCCCTTGGCTGCGATCACATCCCAGAGCAGGTTGATGACCTCCTCGCCCTGGGTGGTGACCTTCATCTTGACCGTCGGGTTGTAGAGCAGGTAACGCCGGTCGGACGGCGAAGCGGCGCGCATGTAGTCGCCGGCCCGCAGGGTGAAGAGTTTCATCGCCACCAGGCGGGCATAGGCATCCGTGAACATCTGCTTGACGTGCGGGAAGTCGGTGACGGCCATGTTGTACAGGCGGCGGTTGGCGGCATGCTGGACGGCCTCGTACATGGCATGCTCGCAGATGCCGATCGAAGCCCAGCCCAGGTTGTACTTGCCGATGTTGACCGTGTTCAGGGCTGCATCCCAGGCGGCCTGGCCCTTGTGCAGGATATCCGCTTCGGTGATGGGATAATCCTTTAGCGCAAAGTTGGCCACGTAGGACTGGCTGTTGGTGACGTTCTTGACCAGGTTGTAGGCCCGGTGACGGTAATCGGCCGCAAAGAAAACGTACTCGCCGCTATCGGCGAACTTACCGAAGGTCGAGACCAGCGGGGCGACGTTGCCGTTGCCGATGTAATATTTCTCGCCATTGGCCAGGTAGGTGCCATCCGGCTGGGGGGTGAGGCTCATTTCTGTCGAGTAGATATCCGCCCCGTGCTGGCGCTCGGACAGCCCGAAGGCGAAGACTTCGCCATCCCGCAGGAGTTGGGCCGCCTTCTGCTTGAGCGCCTGGTTGGGACTCATCCAGACCGGCCCCAGCCCGAGGATGGACACCTGCCAGGTGTACCAGTAGCCCAGCCCGTAGAAGGCCAGGATCTCATTGAACTCGCAGTTGCGCCAGGTATCCCAGCGGGCATCGCACGAGCCATG
>Ga0209285_10000233_pt1 | contig 20452 bp, 17 predicted proteins | sample PPLLak3March2015_2_FD_187249 | JGI IMG/M metagenome (GOLD analysis project Ga0209285, IMG submission 187249) | Freshwater sediment microbial communities from Prairie Pothole Lake near Jamestown, North Dakota, USA - PPLs Lake P8 Core (3) Depth... | ecosystem: Environmental > Aquatic > Freshwater... | reverse complement strand
AGCCATCTTCCGGGTATAGGCCCTCGACGGCGTAACAGAACTCGTACAGCGCCATTTTCCTGACCGCCAGATTGATCGGGGCCATCCGTTCGAACAGGATTCCCGAAAACTCCACCGGAGAACGCAGTCTGCTGGTACCTGCCATCATGTTTCCTTTCAGCCTCGCTCGAGGATTTCAGCAATCTCGGGCGTCACCCACAGGGCCGCGCCAGTGGTATCGACCGTCATATCGCAGACTGCCATCTGGGGCCGGTAAGCGAACTCGGCCATGATGAACTGCTCTTTGAAGTAGCGGTTACGGAAATAGTTCTCTTCGTATTTCTTACGGTAATCCATATCGCGCTTCCACTTGCGCTTCAAGCGCACCGCATCATCGGTAAGGTAAACGACTTTGATGCCGATCAAGTGCAGGATCTCTTCGATCAGGAACGGGAAATTGCCTTCCATGAAAATGATATCCGCCGGCTGGACCTCAACCGGGATGCGGCCCGGCTTCAATTTTCCGCTCAGGTCATGGCTGGAGCTGCCATCAATGAAGTTGTAGCGCGGAGTGCTTAGCGCTTTCCCGTGGGTGATATCTTCCAGACTCTGCATGAGCAGGTCGAAGTGCATCGCTTCTTTGCCCTTCGAGTCGATGCCCCTGGCTTCGCGGTAATCACGATCGGTAAAGAAATTATCCAGTTCAATGGAGGTGGTCTTGCAGCCATCCTGCTCGAAGGAACGGTTCAGCCGCTCGACGATCTCCGTCTTCCCGGCAGCGGTTGGCCCGGCAATCGCGAGCAGGACCGGGATCCCGATCGCCGCGATGATCTTCTTCACGCTGTCGATGAAGAGCGCATCCAGTTCCGCATTGGCTTCTGCAAAGGCTTTGTATCCAACTCCCTGGTAATACTCAAAAGCCTTCTGTTTCTGTTCGAACTGGCGGTAGGGCCGTCCGCCGAAATGCGCCAGGACTTCATCGGTGAAGTAGGTGGTGCGGTGCAGGAAGAAGAAACTACGGATGTCAAAATAGAAGTGCTGCTCAACCCACGCTTCGGGGTAATCCCCGGTGACAAGGCCAACGAAGAGCATGTGGGCCAGCCAGACGATCTGTTTATCCAGCACGATGTGGTCATCGACCTTGGGCTTGATTTGGATGCTGTCATAGAATGCCCGGCTATTGACCATCTGCTCGATCCCGGCTTGCGGCAGGGGTTGGATCGATGCCCAGCCGCCCTCCGGGGTGATGTTGTTCAGGCAATAGCGGAATTCATAGGGTTCCAGATCCGCAATGGCAGGTTGGATGGTTTTCATCTTCTCGAACAGGGCTTTTGAGAACGCTTCCGGGCTGGACAAGGTTTGCGAAATGAACATGAGGCCTCTGTGTACTCCTGCTGGTCAGGAACTAAATTTGTTGAAGCGCATGGCGTTTGCCAGCGCAAGCGGCATCAGGTTCTTGGCCGGGAAAGTGCCCAGGCTGCCGCGCGAGCAGGCGCGTTCGCCGAACTCGGGGATCCCATCTGCACGGACGAACTGGCTGTAGAGCAACACCGGCACGGGATGCCAGGAATGGCCCTTGAGGACCGCCGGGGTGGAATGATCCCCGCTGACGATGACCACATCCGGTTGGAGCTCCATCAGGCGCGGGAGCAGGGCATCCACCTTCTCGATGATGCCCACCTTACGGTCGAAATTGCCGTCCTCCCCAGCCAGGTCGGTCTCCTTGACATGCAGATAGAAGAAATCGAAATCATTCCAGTGTTTTTCCAGGGTGGCGAATTCGTCATCCCAGTTGACGCCATCCACGGGGAGCACGGTCATGCCAACCAATTTTGCTATACCGCGGTAGGTGGGATAAACCGCGATGGCAGCGGCGCGCAGGCCAAAGACTTCCGGGAAAGCCGGGAAATCCGGGGATCGATCGATGCCACGCAAGAGCAGCATATTGGCAGGCGGGGTTGGCGTGAAAGCCTGGATCGCCTGCCGGGAACGCTCGATGAACAGGTTCAATATGCGGGCGGTCTTCTCCGCTTCCAGTGCAAGGGCGCGGACCGGGTGCGGGCGGTAACCGTTCTTGAGTGGATCGGTATCGCTGACATCCGCGCTCAGGTCGGGTCCGCGCAGCACGATGGCAAGGCGGTGCTCCCGGACGGTCTCGACGAAGATCTCGACATCCTCGATTTTGGTTGTCAGAAACTTCGAGAGTTCCCGGCTGATCTCATTCGGAATGCGCCCAGCACGCCGGTCGGTGACCACGCCGTCGGCATCCACGGTGCAGTAGTTGCCGCGCACGGCGATATCGTTGGGTTTCAGATCGAATTCAATGCCAACCGCTTCCAGCATGCCGCGCCCGATGCGGTACTGGAGCGGGTCATAGCCGAACAAGGCCAGGTGACCGGGTCCGCTCTCAACGGTGATCCCCGGTTCAAGCGGGACAGTGAGACCCAGCGCGGATCTTTCCGCCAGAGCATCCAGGTTCGGGGTGCGGGCGGTTTCGAGTTCGGTTTTGCCGCCGGGTTCCATTGGCAAGCCGCCCAGGCCATCCATGACAAGCATGACGATCTTGGTCCGGGCGGGAGTGATGAGTTCACGCAAGAAGTCGAAATCCATTGGGCCTCTCTATTTCAGAACGCAGGGTTTCCCCACCCCATGTACAAGGGCATCGAAGGCGCACTTGATCTTGCCGTAGTTGCCGTCCCGGTCGAGGGCGACCCCGCGCCCCACCCCACTGACAACCTGCCCCACGCCGATCTCGTTCACCTGCTTCTCGAGCTTTTCGAGCAAGGCCGGAGCGCTGCCGGGGGCGGTGCTGCGCCCATCGAAGATAATGTGGAGATACACATTTTCCAACCCACGCTCTTTTGCCATTTTCAACAGGGCAAGCGGATAATCGATGGAGCCATGTGAACTTTTCTCGGTCAGCAATCCCAGCAGGTGCAGACTGGTACCGCGTTGTTTGACATCATCGATGGTGGAGAGAAAAACTTCGTTGGTAAAGAACGAGCCATCCTTCATGGCTGCGTCAAGACGGACATCATCCTGCAGGATAACCCGCCCGGAGCCGATGTTGATGTGACCGGCTTCCGAGTTGCCGGGTTTGCCTTCCTGTAACCCGACCGCTTCGCCCGATGCCTGCAAGCGACTGAACGGGTAACGGCTGAGCAGTTCGTCCCAGACCGGAGTCTTGGCAAGAAAGATGGGGTTGGTATCATCATCCTTGCCGATGCCCCAGCCATCGAGGATGATAAGCAGGACGCGGCGCTTGCCGCCCCAGTTGTAGCCGGGAGCCAGAGTCGCGCCGTCCATGACCGCGGGCTGGTCGAGGCCGAGGGCAGAGAGAATGGTCGGGGCTACGTCGGCCAGTTTGCCGTTACGCAGGTTCGGGGTCCCGACCGCCGCAGGATCGATCTGGAGGAAGTCCACCGGGTTGCTGGTATGCGCCACATGGGGCATCCCTTCGGGAGTGGTCATCAGTTCCAGGTTGCCGTGGTCCGCCGTGATGAGGGTCACGCACCCGGCGGCACGCGCCGCGTCCACAACCTGGCCCAGCCGCCGGTCCACGAGCGCGGCGCACTTCACTTTGGCATCGTTGTTGGCAGTGTGGCCGATCACATCGCCATTGGCGAAGTTGGCCACGATGAAATCGTACTTTTGCTCGATGCCCTTCAGAACCTGTTCGGTCACCTGCGGCAGGCTGAGTTCGGGCACCTGGTCGAAGGGCAGGCCCTTCGGCGAGGGGATGCGCACGTCGGCTTCGCCAGGGAAGGGTTGGCTGTTGCCGCCGTTGAAGAAGAAAGTGACATGGGCGTATTTTTCGGACTCGGCGGTATGCAACTGGCGCAGCCCGGCGCGGCTGACCGTTTCAGCAAGGGTCTGTTTGATCTTGGCCGGGGCAAAGGCCACCGACAGGGTGGCAAATTTTTCGTGGTAGAGGGTCAGGATGACGAAATTCAGGTTCTGGAAACCAGGGCGCTGGAAGTGGGGGAAGTCGGCCTGGGTGAAAGCTTCGGTCAGTTCGACCTCGCGCTCGCCACGCCGGCAGCAGAATATGACCGCGTCCCCGTCTGTGATGCGGCCGATCGGGCAGCTATCATCACCAATGAGGATGAGCGGATCGAGGGAGTAATCGGTCTGGCCTTCAGCGTATAAGGCTTTGACGCCTTCTGCAAGGGCGGCTGCGCCGCGCGGTTGTGTGGCCATCCCCTCACCCCTACCCCCTCTCCCCATTCGGGGCAAGGGGAATTCCTGGGAAGACATCCAGCAGTTGACGAAACTCGTGGATGATGACATCCGGGCGGTTCTCGTCGGTGATCTCGGCTTCGGCCAGTTCCTCCGGGGAGATCATGATGACGATGATGGCGAACCCGGCAGCACGCGTGCCGGTCACGTCACGCTTCAGGTTATCGCCCACATAGGCGCACCTGGACGGGTCAACGCCCGCTTTGCTGGCTGCTTCGAAATAGATCTTCGGACTGGGCTTGCGGATCCCCGTCACGGATGAAAGGACAACCGACTTGAAATATTGGCCCAGGCCCTCAGCCTCCAGCCACTCGGGGATCTCGCGCGTCCCGATCAGGTTGCTGATGATGCCGAGGGTATAACCGCGCTTCTGGAGTTCCTCCAGTACTTTGCGGCCGCCGTCCACCACGACGCGGCGTCCCATCGACTGGCGGAACTGATAGGTCAATTCTGCGCCCAAGGGAGCCACCTTCTCGGCTGGGAAATCGGGGACCAGCCAGCGGGTCCAGAGTTCGGACTCGGGGGCCTCGGCCAGGTTCTCGAAAGCCCATTTGCGATAGCCTTTGTAGCGCTCATCCAATTTCTTGCAGAACTCGACCGGGTCTTCCTCTGTTCCAAGCAGGCGGACAATCTCCCCCCGTGCCCGCGCCATGTGCGCTTCATCCTTCACAAGGATGCGCAGGGTGTTGCCCAGATCGATGAAGACAGCTTCGATATTGGGAGTCATGGATTTTTCCTTTGCGGTTAGCGTGGCGGGAAGATGGTCAACAGGTCCTGGCATGTGCCGATGATTGCATCCGGACGCGCACTTCCTTTGGGAGGTTCCTTCGACAATGTGGCTGACTCCAGCAGGATAACCGCCATCCCGAACCCGGCCTGGCGCGTCCCTTCGATGTCGCGGCTGGGGTTATCACCCACATAGGCGCACTTCGCCGGTTCCACCCCGGCCCTGCGCGCCGCCTCGATGAAAATGTACGGGTCGGGTTTACGCCGTCCGAACTGGGCGGACAACAACACTACTTTGAAATATTGCGTCAAACCATCCTTTTCCAGCCACTCCGGGATCTCGGTGGAAGAAACTGCATTGGCAATGATCCCCAGGGTATAGCCACGCCTGGATAACTCGATAACCGTCTGCCTGGCATCCGGACGCGGCACCCGCCGCCCGCCCTGGTCCATCCAAAGACGGGTCAAACGGTTTGCCAGGGGAGCGATCTCATCCGCAGGTGAATCGGGCAACATCCAGCGCGTCCACAGTTCCACTTCGGATGGCTGGATAAGGGTCTCCTTGGCATCCTTCTTGAATGCATCATAGCGCTTGGTCAAGCGGTAGCAAAAAGCATCCGGTGTTTCTCCCACGCCGAGCAACTTGACGATCTGCTGCCTGGCACGATACTGGAAAGCCGCATCCCTTTCGACAACCCGCAAGGTATTGCCGGTATCTATAAATATGGCATCAATCTTTTTGCTCATTGTTACCTTCCTTACTATGCACGAGGTGGGAATATATCCAGCAATTCGATCAATTCCTGGATCATCCTATCCGGCTTGATATCACCCCTGGGCGGCTCTTTCTTGAGAGTATTCGGCTCAACCAGGATAATGGACATGGCATAACCGGCCCCCTGGGCGCCCTCAACGTCGCGGACGGGGTTATCCCCCACATAAACGCAGCGATCCGGCTCGACCCCGATCCTGTGCGCCGCCTCCAGGTAGATTTCCGGGTTCGGCTTCCGGATCCCGACCTTCGACGAAAGCACCACCGTGTCGATATACTCCGTCAGGCCATCCGTCTCCAGCCAATCAGGGATCTCCGTCTCCGTGATCGTGTTGGCAATGATCCCAAGTTTGTAGCCGCGCTTGCTCAACTCGGTCACCACAGCAGATACGTCCGAGCGCGGCACCCGGCGGCCATCACAGTCGCGCCACAAGCGCGTTAGCTTGCCTGATAAAGGAGCGATCTTCTCTGTTGGAAAATCCGGCAGCATCCATTTCGTCCACATTTCCTTCTCGGAAGCCTCGATCAATTGCTCCTTTGCCCGTTTTCTCAAGATTTTATATCGTTCCTCGAGAAGCGCATGGAATTCATCCGGTGACATGGTTGTGCCCGTCAATTCCGCAAGTTGCTGCCTCGATTGGGCCATAAAAGCCTCGTCTTCGATAACGATCCTTAAAGTATTTCCAACATCCAGGAAAATTGCCTCAATGGAGTTCTGCATATCCTTTACCTTTCTGGTTGATGGGTTCTAGAAGAATGGATGAAACGGGGTCTCACTTGCATTTTATATCTTTTTGAAATATATCTTTCATTTGTAAATATTACAACATTTCTGCAAATTTTGCAAGTATTCTTTCAAAGCATTGACTTTTTCTCGCCAACTGTGTAAACTATATTTACACCTGCACACGTGTGCATAAGAATATTTCAAGGGAAAGGAACCCTATCCGTGACGGTTACGATCAAGGATATTGCCAGGGAAGCGGGCGTCTCCCATTCCACAGTTTCGCGCGCCCTGAGCGGCAGCCCGCTGATCACTGATGAGACCGCCGAGCGCATCCGCCGGGTTGCCAGCGATCTGGGTTACCTCCCTTCCGCGGCAGCCCGTACCTTGAAAACCAATCGCTCTCGAGCACTCGGGGTTATCCTGCGAAATGTAGATGATCCATTTTTCGGGGAAATCCTTCAGGGAATCGAAGAAGTAGCCCAGGCCAATGGATACAGCCTCTTCATGGCCGCATCCCAACGGGACCCCGAACGCGAGCAGGGAATTGTACAAGTCATGGCCGAACGGCAGGTGGATGGCGTGATCATTTGTTCCACAACGTTCAGTACCGAACAGAGCGGACGGCTGGCCCGCCTGGGGGTCCCGATCGTGGTTGTCAACAACCAATCAGCTGAAGTTTACCGTTACTCCATTTATCACGATGATATGAACGGCAGCCGCCAAATTACCCGCCATCTCATCGAACTTGGGCACCGCAAAATCGCCTTCCTCGGCAACTCCATCGCCGGACGCACAACCCTGGATAGGCTAACCGGCTTTCGGAAAGAGATGGGAAACTCCGGTTTGGTGATCCCTGCTGATTACATCCACGAAGTGCCCGGAGGAGGGCCCCAGGAAGGGCTGGCCGCTGTGGACCATTTCCTCCGCCTGAGCGACCGCCCCACCGCGCTGGTATGTTACAACGATATGTTGGCCATTGGCGTGCTCAAAGGATTGCAACTCGCGGGCATCCATGTACCTGGTGAGATTTCGATCGCCGGCTTTGATAACATCACCTTCTCCGCGTATACGAATCCCCCTCTTACAACATTCGACCAGCCCAAGCGCACCATCGGCGTCCAGGCAGCTCGACTGATCCTGGGGTTATTGGATGATGAAAACGCCCCCGGCCCGAAAATCCAAACTGTGAAAGGCAGCCTGCTTGTGCGCAATTCCACCGCCCAACCTGCCAAGGAGACATCATGAACCTGACATCTTCCAACCTAGAATTCTTCCCCTGTTCGCTGACCAGCCAGGATGGCGTGGAATTCGGCCTGGTCCAGACCGAGGCCGGGGACCGGCTGGCCGTGCTGGCGGACTCGTCCCTGCCTGAGTTCGAGGGCGAGCGTGCCGAACTCGGCAGCCAAACCCTCATCCTGGGTGCAAAAACCCCGCGAAACGCCACCGCACTGCGCACACACCTGGCCTGGCTGAAGCCGCAGCCGGTCGGGCTGGCGACATCCGCCGGGATGGGAGACCGCCTCGGCCTGGCCACACCCGGTCACGTGCACGCCGCCCGCGCCATGGATGGGAAGATCGTCCCGGTCTTTACCCAGCAATCCATCCGCGAGATGGCCCGCACCAACCGCACCCCCCAGCAGGTAATGGATGACGCAACCTGGGGCATCTTCGCCGAAGGCTGGCGCGACCTCCACGGCGCGGACGCCGACCATCTGAAAACTCCCGAAGATATCGATGCTTGCCTGGAATACGGCTACACCTTCTACACCATCGATCCCGGCGCCCATGTGGATAACCGCGCCGAAACCGCCAGCCTGGGCGAACTGCGTGAACTCGCCGCAATGTTGCCCGTCGATGTCCAGCCACAAGCCAGTGGATTACTCGGCAAAGGCTTTGATATCGAGGGGCTTTGGTTGTCATTTGACGAAGCGACCCTGCTTAAGGCCGTCGTGAAATATGGAAAGGCCGTTGCCCATGTAGCCATGATGTATCATTACCTGGAGCAGGCTGCCGGGTCGCGCCCGTTCGAATTCGAAGTCTCCGTAGATGAAACTGACCAGCCCACCTCGCACACAGAGCACCTGTATATTGCGATTATGCTGAAAAAGTTGGGGGTGAAGTGGGTCAGCCTGGCGCCGCGCTATTTAGGTCGCTTTGAAAAGGGAGTGGATTACATCGGCGACCTGGCCGCCTTCGAAACCGATTTCGCCGGTCACGCCGCCATTGCCCGCAACTTCGGGCCTTATAAACTCAGCCTGCATTCCGGCTCCGACAAATTCAGCATCTACCCCATCGCTGCCCGCTTGTCACGCGGCCTTGTTCATCTCAAGACCGCCGGGACGAGTTATCTCGAAGCCCTGCGCACCATTGGTGCAGTGGATCGGGAATTCTTCAAGGAAATTTACATCTATGCCCGCGAACGTTACGAACACGACCGGGCCAGCTATCATGTTTCAGCGGAACTGGAACGTGCTCCCCTGCCGGGAACGATCACGGACTGGCCTGCCCTGCTCGACCAGTTCGATGCCCGCGAGATCCTGCACGTGACCTTCGGCTCGGTCCTGACCGATAAAACGGCCACCGGCGAGATGCGCTTCTACACCCGCTTCATGGACATCCTGCGCGCCAACCCGGAGGCCTACGCCGCCAACCTGGAAAAGCATTTCATCCGGCATTTGAAGCCGTTTGTATTGGATTAGAGAACGCCAACCGTTTGCGCTAGAGAGCGCACACTAATCAGTTTGATTGAGGCATTTTATGACCACTCCGTTCTTCCAACAACTCTTCGACCTCTCCGGCCAGACCGCCGTTGTAACCGGCGGCGCGGGCGTCCTGTGCGCCACCATGTGCCGGGCGCTTGTATTGGCCGGGGCGAACGTCGCCGTGCTGGATCTGAACGCTCAGGCCGCCGAAGCCCTGGCCACTGAACTCGGTCCGTATGCCATCGGCGTGGCCTGCAATGTGCTCGACAAGGCCAGCGTCGAAACCGCCGCCCAGGCAGTGGTCGCCAAATTCGGTCGCGTCGACATCCTGGTCAACGGGGCGGGCGGCAACAAGCCCTCCGCCACCACCAACCCGGAGCAGCCCTTCTTCGACCTGCCCGCTGACGCCCTGCGCTGGGTCTTCGACCTGAACCTGATGGGCACCATCCTGCCCTCGCAGGTTTTCGGCAAACGGATGGCGGAGCAAAAGTCCGGCATCATCCTGAACATCTCCTCCATGAACGCCTTCCGCCCGCTGACCCGCATCGCCGCATATTCCGCCGCCAAGGCCGGGGTAAGCAACTTCACCCAGTGGCTGGCGGTGCACATGGCACAGGAATATTCGCCGGAGATACGCGTCAATGCCATTGCCCCGGGTTTCTTCCTGACCGAACAGAACCGCTTCCTGTTGACCGACAAGGAAAGCGGCGAACCTTCGACGAGCTCAGGGCAACGCCTGACAGCGCGCGGCAAGTCCATCATCGGGCATACCCCGATGGGGCGCTTCGGCTACCCCGACGACCTGATCGGCGCGCTGCTCTGGCTGGTCTCCCCCGCCTCGGCCTTTGTAACCGGCATCGTTGTCCCGGTGGATGGCGGTTTCTCCGCTTTTAGCGGCATTTGATTCGCGTAGGGGCACAGCGGTGCTGTGCCCCTACAAAACACAAATATGATCCAATCCCAATCCCTCGCCCCGCACGGACAGTTGCTCACCGAGCAGCAGATCCTCGAAACCCTGCACCAGGGTCTCGACGGGCGGTTCGCGCGCCAGAAGGTACTGGCGCTCATCCCCGATCACACCCGCTCCCTGCCGCTGCCGATGTTGTTCCGCATGGTTGTTGAAATCCTGCATGACACCCAACAGCTCGACTTCATGGTCGCACTTGGGACACATCCAGCATTGAGCGAAGAGAGCATCAATAAGCTGGTTGGTATTACGGCAGAAGAACGTGCTACAGCGTTCCAACGTGTAAACGTATTGAACCACGCCTGGGACGACCCATCCGCACTAACCAGCCTCGGCACAATGGACGCCGATGAGATCAAGTCCATCGCCGGGAAGAACTGGCACCCGTCCCTGCCCGGGCGGGTGGACATCTGCATCAACAAGGCCGCCCTGGAATACGATCACATCCTCATCCTCGGCCCAACCTTCCCGCACGAAGTGGTCGGTTTCTCGGGCGGCGCCAAGTACATCTTTCCCGGCATCTCCGGCCCGGAGATGATCAACACCACCCACTGGCTGGGGGCGCTGGCAGGCGTTGTCGGCACCATCGGCCTGAAAGAGACCCCGGTCCGGGCGATGATCCACGCCGCGGTAACACGGCTCCGCACCCCTGTCACGCTCGCCGCGCTGGTTGTCGATGGTCACGATTTAGCTGGTTTGTTCATCGGCGATCTGTTCGAAGCCTGGAGCGCCGCCGCGGACTTGTCCGCCCAACGTAACGTGATCTTGAGCGACAAACCCTACCGGCGTGTGCTTTCCTGCGCCCCGGTCATGTACGATGAACTCTGGACCGCCGCCAAAGCCATGTACAAACTCGAACCGGCAGTGGCAGTCGGCGGCGAGGTGGTCATCTACGCCCCGCACCTGGATGTGGTCAGTCACGTGCATGGGAAGTATATCTATGAAATCGGCTACCACATCCTGCCCTATTTCCTGAACGACTGGGAACGCTTCAAGTACATCCCGCTGGGCGTGCTGGCGCACAGCACGCACATGCGCGGCTCGGGGGTGATGGCGAACGGCGTCGAAAAGCCGAACGTGCGCGTCACCCTGGCAAGCAAGATTTCTACTGAAGATTGTGCACGCTTGAATTTGGGTTATCTCGATCCCGCAAAAGTCAATGTGGAAGAATGGAAAGACCGCGAAGAAAAGGGCATATTGTATGTCCCGCGGGCGGGAGAGATGTTGTATCGCGTGAAATCCTGACCCGGATGGGTCTTACACACACCAAGAAAGGGAAACTTTTATGAGCAAAGCAGATATTGGCCTGATCGGCCTGGCAGTCATGGGACAGAACCTGGTCCTGAACATGAACGACCACGGCTTCACCGTGGCCGTCTTCAACCGCACCGTTTCCAAAGTGGATGATTTCCTGGCCAGCGGCGCAAAAGGGACGAATGTGATCGGCGTGCATTCCCTCGAGGAACTGGCACAGGTTCTCAAGCGCCCGCGGCGCGTCATGCTGATGGTCCAGGCTGGGAAACCGGTGGATGATTTCATCGAACTATTGCTCCCGCACCTTGAGCCGGGCGACATCATCATCGATGGCGGCAACTCAAATTACAACGACAGCATCCGCCGCACGGCGTATGTCGAATCCAAGGGCCTGCTCTTCATCGGCACGGGCGTTTCCGGCGGCGAAGAGGGCGCCCGCCGCGGACCGTCCATCATGCCGGGCGGTTCCCCGGCGGCCTGGGAGCACGTCAAACCAATCTTCCAGGCAGTGGCGGCCAAGGTCACGCGGCCGGATGGCGGCGAAGATCCCTGCTGCGACTGGGTTGGCGAGAACGGGGCCGGGCACTATGTCAAGATGGTTCACAACGGTATCGAATACGGCGACATGCAGTTGATCTGCGAAGCCTACCATCTGATGCGCGACGGCCTGGGAATGACAACCGATCAGATGCATGCCGTCTTCACCCGCTGGAACACCGGCAAACTGGACTCATACCTGATCGAGATCACGCGTGACATCCTGGGTTACAAAGACGAAGACGGCCAGCCGATGGTGGACAAGATCCTCGACGCGGCTGAACAAAAAGGGACCGGCAAATGGACCGGCATCTCGGCCCTCAATATGGGCATCCCGCTGACGATGGTAGTGGAGGCCGTGCTGGCGCGGGCACTCTCTGCCTTGAAAAATGAGCGTGTGGCTGCATCTAAGGTTCTCTCCGGCCCGGATCCAAAGCTGACGGTTGATCAGGGTGCTTTACTCGGAGACCTGGAACAGGCTGTCTATGCGTCCAAACTCATATCCTATACCCAGGGCTACATGCTCTTCCGGGCGGCAGCCAGGGAATACAACTGGAACCTCAACTACGGCGGCATCGCGCTCATGTGGCGCGGCGGCTGCATCATCCGTTCCGCATTCCTTGGCAAGATCAAGGAAGCCTTCGACAAGAACCCCAACCTGAGCAACCTGCTGCTCGACCCGTATTTCACCAAGCAGGTCCTGGCCGCACAGCCGGGATGGCGGCGCGTGGTGGCTGCCGCAATTGAAAAAGGCATCCCTATCCCGGCCATGTCCAGCGCGCTAGCCTTCTTCGATGGCTACCGTCGCGAGTTCCTGCCTGCCAACCTGCTGCAGGCCCAGCGTGATTACTTCGGCGCCCACACCTACCAGCGCCTGGACAAGCCGCGCGGCGAGTACTTCCACACCAACTGGACCGGGCGCGGCGGGGATGTCACCTCAACGGTTTGGAAAAAGGGTTAGCTGATGAACAAATATGGGTTGAAGATTCTCGATAATGGCGCTTTGGATTTTCTATCCCTCGGCGCGCTGGTGCACCGCCTCGACCCGGGGGTGATCCCCTTCCGCAAAGCGACCGAATGCCAGATCTACGTCTCAGGCGGCGAGTTCAACTGCGCCGCGAATCTGTCGGACTGCTTCCGCCTGAACACTGGCATCGCCACCGCCATGGTGGATTACCCCATCGGCGACCTGACCGCCGAGCGCGTGCGGGCGATGGGCGTCAAGCCGTTCTACAAGCAGTTCAAGCACAACGGCGTCAACGGCCCCAACCTGGCCACCGTCTACAGCGACCGCGGCCAGGGCGTGCGCGCACCGGTCGTGTTCTACAACCGCTCCAACGAAGCGGGTGCTTTGCTCAAACCGGGTGACTTCGACTGGCAATCCATCTTCGCGGGCGGCGTACGCTGGTTCCACAGCGGCGGCATCTTTGCAGCCTTATCGGAAACCACCGGTGAACTAATTATCGAGGCCATGAAGGCTGCCAAGGCTGCCGGTACGATCGTCTCTTTCGACCTGAACTACCGCGCCAAGCTCTGGAACATCTGGGGCGGACAGGAAAAGGCTGTTTCCACATTGGCCCGCATCGTCGAGAACGTGGATGTGCTGGTCGGCAATGAAGAAGACCTCCAGTTGGGTTTGGGCTTGAAAGGTCCGGAAGCCACATCCAAATCCAAGCTCGATCCGGCTGCCTTCATCGGCATGATTGATGTTGTTGTCAAGAAGTTCCCGCAGATCAAGGTTGTTGCCACCACACTGCGTGAAGTTCATTCGACCAACCGTCATAGTTGGAGCGCAGTGGCCTGGATCAATGACCAGTCGTTCGTCGCCCCGACCTGCGAACTGGATGTCTACGACCGCGTTGGCGGCGGGGACGGGTTCGCATCCGGTCTGTTCTACGGCCTGCTGACCGGTAAGCCGGAACAGGAAGCCGTCAACCTGGGCTGGGCGCACGGCGCGCTGTTGACAACCTTCCCTGGCGATACAACCATGGCAACGGTCGAGCAGGTACGTGTCTTCGCCAAAGGCGGTTCGGCCCGCATTCAGAGATAAAGGTTCCGTAGTCGCGACTTTAGTCGCTTGAGTGCGAACGACTAAAGTCGTTACTACGGTTTATTTTAGCAATACGTGCACACGTGTGCACCTACATAACCAATCATTCAATCTTTTTGAAGGAGAAAAATCATGGATATGATGAAGGCGTACGTTTTCAAGGATGTCGGCAATCTCGTTTTCGAAGAGAAGCCCATCCCGCACGTGAAGGATCCAGACGATGTGTTGCTCAAAGTCAAGGCCGTAGGCATCTGCGGCTCGGACCTGAAAATCATCGAAGGCAAGCACCACTTCAAGCCCAATACTGTGCTTGGGCACGAGTTCTGCGGCGAGGTGGTTGAGGTTGGTTCGCACGTTCACCACGTCAAGATCGGTGACCGCGTGGCGATTGATAACAACATCCGCTGCGGGTTCTGCTCGTTCTGCCGCATGGGCCTCACCAGCCAGTGCGTGGATATCAAGACCTCCGCCCTGGGCGTCATGCGCGACGGCGGCTACGCCGAGTACTGCCTTGTCCCCGAGAAGCAGTGCTTCGTGCTGCCTGACGAGATTGATGACATTCTTGGCACGCAGGTGGAAACCCTGGCAACCGTGGTCAACGGCATGAACACCCTGCTCATGCTGCCCTACGACTACGTTATGATCCTCGGCTTCGGCCCCATCGGCTACCTCTTCGCCCAGTTCGCCAAGAACATCGCCGCCAAAGTGGCCGTGACCGAGATCGACCCGTTCCGCCGCCAGGTAGCCCGCGAATGTGGCCTAACGGTCTGGGATCCGAACGAAGTGGATGTGGTCGAGAAGATCACCGACTTAACCTACGGGCGCAAGGCAGATATTGTCATCGAAGCCACCGGCAACGCCCTCGGCCAGGCGCTCCAGTGCGTTACCCCCGGCGGCAAGGTGCTGCCCTTTGGCATGGACTCCTCCGTTAACCTGAACATTGTCCCGAACGAGATCACCCGCTGGGCCACCAAGATCCTCGGCCTGTACCTCGGCCAGAACACGATGGTCCCATCCATCCGCATCTTCCAGGAGAACCGCCTGAACATGGGGCCATTCTTCACCAAGGTTATCCCGTTCGATGAAGGCCTGGGTGCATTCGACCTGCTCGGCCTGGATATGAAGACGCTCGAGCACCACCCCAAGAGCGCCATGAAGATCGTGATGAAGTTCTGATTCTGCCCCTGGTCTCTATACGGCGGTGTTGGTCGAGTAGCCCGAAGGGCATATCGAGACCTGCCGCCTTCTCGACCACCGATTATTGGCAGGAGAAAGGCCAAAATGAAAAAAGTCAAAATTGCTGTGATTGGAACAGGACGCATGGGAAGCGTCCATTGCCGGAACATCGTCCGGCAAATCCCCGAAGCGGAACTGGTCGCTGTCTGCGATATCCAGTTGGAAGTTGCCCAGGCTGTGGCTGATGAACTCGGCATCCAGCGCGTGGTAAAGGATTACCACAACCTTCTGGATGACCCGGAGATCGAAGCCATCCTGATCGCCAGCAGCACCGATACGCATGCTTTCATGATGAAGGATGTTGCCGCGGCGGGCAAGCATATCTTCTGTGAGAAGCCTCTGGCGCTCGAGTTGGGTAAGATCGATGAGGCGCTGGCCGAAGTAGAAAAAGCGGGGGTCAAGTTGCAGGTCGGGTTCAACCGCCGCTTCGACAAGAGCTACCAGCGCGTGCATGAGATCGTCACCTCGGGCGAGATCGGCCGCCCGTGCATCCTGCGCATCACCAACCGTGACCCCGACTTCCCCTCCATGGAATTCCTGCGCGTCTCTGGTGGCATTTTCCTGGATTTGGCCATCCACGATTTCGACATGGTCCGCTACCAACTCGGGGAAGTGGTGGAAGTGTATGCTGCTGGTGGTGTCCTGATCGAACCAAAACTGAAGGATTTCGGTGACATCGATACGGATGTAGTCATCCTCAAGTTTGCCAACGGCGCGGTGGGCGCGATCGACAACAGCCGCAAAGCGGTATACGGTTATGACCAGCGCCTGGAAGTATTCTGTTCAAACGGAACTGTCATGGCGAACAACGAGGCTGAAACTACGGTTGCGAAGGGGAATCAGGATGGCTTCCTCTCGGCCAAGCCACCCTACTTCTTCATGCAGCGCTATGCCCCCTGCTATGTGGAGGAAGTCCGCCAGTTCGTGGAATGCGTGCGCGACGACAAGCCCACCCCCACCACCGGAGCAGATGGTCGTGCGGCCGTGGTACTCGGTTACGCTGCCTGGAAGTCGTACCGCGAGAACCGGCCGGTGAAGATCAACGAGATTGGATAAAACAACGACAGACCACAGACGATGGACGATCGTTAAGTTCGTGGTCCGCGGTCTGTCGTCAGTAGTCTGAGAATTTTAGCCACGATTAATTCAATTTCATCGAGAAGGAGTATAAAAATGTCAGATCAAAAAGCACCTCAAGGTTTTCTCCCCACCAACCAGCCCGACCTGTTCTTCGAGGATAACGAAGTCGGGCGGATGAAGAAGCAGGTGTGGGATGCCAGTGACGAGCAGATCGACGCCATCCTGGCCGATTACGGCATCCCGTCGCCCGTGGAATGGGCCAAGCCCGGTTCTTACATCCAAACCACCACCCGCTGGCAGGTGGAAGCGAACCGCAAGAAGAATGATATTGTATTCATACCGGTCGGTTGCACCGAGTTGCATGGGCAGCACCTGCCCAGCGCGGCGGATACGCTCTACGTCAGCGCCATCTGCGAAGGTGTGCGCAGGTTTACCGCCAAGCACGGCGCGCCCATCAACCTGGCGCTGCCTCCTTTAATGTACGGTGGACATCCATACCATCACATGGGCATGCCCGGTACAGTCATCGTGCGCGAGCATGTGGTGCGAGAGATGATGATCGACGTGATGCTTGGATTGTGGAACGACGGTTTTCGCAAGCAACTCATTGTCAACAACCACGGCCAGTTGTGGATGCTGGAGTCAGCAGTACAGGAATTCCAGAAGCGTTACCAGTTGCCGGGCATCTTCCGTGTCATCGACTGGCACCGCGGCGTGCGCGAGTTCTTCCGCCCGGTTGAACGCGGTGGACAGTTGGGTACCAACTTCATCCATGCCGACGAGTCCGAGACCTCCCTGAGCTTGCTGCTCCACCCCGAGATGGTGGACATGAACTACGCCGTGGATACCGAAGGCAAGTCCTACCTGCCCGAAGGCCACTTCGACAAATCCGTTGACCCGTTCGGACGCCCCAGCCGCTGGTCCGAGGGCGAAGGCCACTTCGCCATCGAGATCGCAGCCACGCCCGAAGGCGTGGTTGGTAAAGCCAAGTCCGGCACAGCGCAGAAGGGCAAGCGCCCGATGGCCGCCATCCTGAAATACCTGACCCTGTGGAACGACCATGTGCTGGAAGCCTTCCCGCCCGGCAAGGTCCCGCCGGTAGAGGAAGTGACCCTGCGCACCGAGAAGGAAATGGAACCCTACCTGCGCGAACCGCTCAGCAAGGGCTGGAAGCCGGTCTATGGGATTCCGCGCATCGGTCAGGGGACCGAGGTTTAAGAGATATTTAAACACGAAGGACACAAAGTCTCACAAAGGAAAACAAAGGAAAACCTTTGTGGCTCTTCCTTTGTGCCCCTTCGTGCCCTTTGTGTTGAGAATCTTTAGGAGAAAACTATGACAGGCAAAATGCAAGGCGTGACATTGGTCGCAGACTGGGACCCCAAGCCTGGTTTCAAACTCGGCACCAAAGATATCGAAGGCCGACAGACCTACCTGGGCAGCCTGGTCTGGCGTAATCCCAGGATCGAGATCCGCGAATATGATATCCCCACCCCCGGCCCCGAAGAAGTGATCTTGGAAGTCAAAGCCTGCGGTATCTGCGGCTCTGATGTCCACATGGCCCAGGCCGAGAAGGATGGCTACATCTTCTATCCCGGCCTGACCGGTTTCCCGTCCATCCTCGGGCACGAGTTCTCCGGGGTGGTTGTTGAAGCGGGGAAGAACGCGCGTGACAAGCGCACCAACAAGCCCTTCAAGGGTGGCGAGGCGGTCACATCTGAAGAAATGCTGTGGTGCGGACAGTGCCGTCCATGCGCGGATGGCCAGCCCAACCATTGCGAGCAGTTGGATGAGGTTGGCTTCAATATTAACGGCGCGTACACCAAGTACATCAAGTTGCCCGCCCGAACCATCTGGAGCCTCGAGCCGTTACGCAAGAACTACAAGGAAGAAGACATCTTTATCGCCGGCAGTCTGGTTGAGCCTACCTGTGTAGCCTACAACGCCGTAATCGAACGCGGCGGCGGCATCAAACCCGGTGACCGCGTCGTCATCCTGGGAGCGGGGCCGGTCGGGATCGCCGCTTGCGCCATCCTGAAACGCGCCGGGGCCTCGCAGGTCATCATTTCCGAGACCCAGCCCGAACGCGCCGCCATGGCCCTGAAACTGGGCGCCGATTACCATGTCAACCCGGCCAAGGAAGATTTCGCCGACCGCGTGCTTGAGATTACCGAAGGCATGGGTGCGGACATGTTCATGGAAGCCACCGGCCTGCCGACCGTTGTCTATCCCGGGATCGAGCGCGTCATCTGGGAAGGCCGCACCCTGCTTACTACTCTCGTTGTTACCGCCCGCGCCGAAGCCAAGATGCCCGTCACTGGCGAGGTGCTGCAGGTGCGCAAGGCGCGCATCGTTGGCGCACAAGGCCATTCCGGCCACGGCAATTTCCCACGCGTCATCGACTGCATGGCCACCGGCATGGATATGACCCCGATGAGCACAAAGAAGATTAGCCTGGAGGAACTGCCCGAGAACATCATCAAGCTGCAAACCGACCGCTCGGAGTGCAAGATCACATACGTGGCGCGTTAGACATCAAAACCACAGACAACGGACGGCAGACCGCGGTTTGTTGTCCGTGGTCGGTTGTCGACCTCGGTCAGCATTAGTATTACAGCGCAAGGTTCGGAGCGAGAGTAGCCAATTGGGCCAATTTGGCCTTGCGGTGAGAAAGATAAGCGACAAGGTTTCGCCTCTGGTAGTATCGCACTTGATCTAAAGCAGCCTGAACGTCAAGGACAGGCTTTGGCAAAACTCTGGACAGTAATAGTCGGATTTGATAAACCGTGAGAGCAGGCGCTAGCTCTTGAAAGCGAATTCTCAAACGAACCAGGAAATGATGAGCCAGAGAGACTAACAGCATATGATGATGCCACCCCAGCCAGCTTCGCATCTCGTAATGATCCAAACCGACTTCGCCTTTGGCTTCTTTGAAAATGGTTTCAATCGGCCAACGCATGCCGCTAATGCGTACGAACTCGCTCAGAGGTGTGTTGGCGGGAGCATTGCTGAAGTAGTATTTGATCACCGCAGGGTCATCCAGGTTGCGGCGGATGATCAGCCACACTTCGCCTGCAGGCAAGTTGGCACGCGACTCGGTCAGGCGCAGGAAGGCAAATTCGCAAACGATAGGCCCTTTACTGCCTTCCTTGATAATGGCTTGAACCCAATCTTTTTTGGGGATATTTCTCACCAATTGCTTCACCTGAATTGGACGCTTGCTCGGATTGCGCAGGCGCAAGCGGGTTGGGTGGCGACCGCGACCTTTCCATTGGGGAACATGCACTCTGGGTTGGGTGCGCCAGACAGGGGTGGTGTTCTTGATTTCGGTGAAATACCACTTGCCCAAATCGTCAACCCCATCCCGAAAAGCAGGGGAATCCCCATACAATGCGTCTGTCGCCACCCATTGGAAAGGCAAATTGCCGCGTTTTTTGGCTTTTTGCAGCAATTCCAGCCCAATTTCTGGCTTCGTCTTGTAGACCAAGTCTTCTGGCACGCCACACGCCTTGCATCGCCCGGCATGTTCCTCTTCAAACCACTCATCGGGCATGAACAACTGCCCCTCAACCAAACTGTAGCCTTTGCGACTGGCATACCCCAGGTAAACTCCTACCTGTCCATTCGCAACCTTGCCCACCGAGCCGCAGTATTGCGACGCCACCCCAACCGAATCATCCCCCTGCTTAACCGCACTCGATTCGTCGATCAGCGCAACTCCATCTTCTTCCCCCAGCGTTTCGCCCACCGACTGTTGATGAATGGCGATTACCGGCTCCTCTTCCCACGGACTTTGGCCAACAAAGTACTGCATACTGCGCACATTCTCACCCTGTTCAAGCGCCATCCGTTCAACATTCTTGCGCGTGGCATTCCCCAGCAAGCCGCGCAAATAGATCTGGCTGCGTGTCAACTGCTCCACTCGCTGAAAGGCTGGACTGAACATTCCCATGTAATCCGTCATTTCATCCAAAAACTGTTCGATCTCTTTTCCGCTCAAATTGCATTCGGGCGCAGGGCAGGTTTCGGTTACAATTTCCTCGGGCATGGTTCTCGTCTCCTTCCCACTTGGCCGTGGTTGGAGAAAGATACCATGCCTTCTTATTCCAGGCTACTCAGCCTGCCCTGTGCCAACTTTGCGCTGTAATATTAGCTATCAGGCAAATTCCGGTAGTATCCCTTT
>Ga0209285_10000231_pt1 | contig 20505 bp, 19 predicted proteins | sample PPLLak3March2015_2_FD_187249 | JGI IMG/M metagenome (GOLD analysis project Ga0209285, IMG submission 187249) | Freshwater sediment microbial communities from Prairie Pothole Lake near Jamestown, North Dakota, USA - PPLs Lake P8 Core (3) Depth... | ecosystem: Environmental > Aquatic > Freshwater... | reverse complement strand
GGAGATCATCGGGCGTGTTGTGCAACAGCAGGCAGGTCAGGATGGAATTGACGCATACTGATTTGCCGGAACCGGTTGTACCCGCGATCAACAGGTGCGGCAGGGCGGTCAGGTCCGAGGCGATCGGGTGGCCGGAAACATCCTTACCCAGTGCAAAGCGCAGGGTGGAACGCCCCCGGCTGAAAACATCGCTCTCGACCACTTCGCGCAGGCTGACCAGGGTCATCTCATCGTTGGGGACTTCGATGCCAACATAACTGCGACCGGGAACCGGTGCCTGGATGCGGATGCGCGGCGCGGCCAGGGCCAGGGCCAGGTCATCGGACAGGGAGGCGATCTTGCCAACCCGGACGCGCGTCTGGCCGGAGCGGGTCTCGATGAAGAGCGGCTCCACACCAAACATGGTGATCGCCGGGCCGCGGCTGATCTCGACCACCTGGCTGGGCGCGCCCAGGGATGCCAGCGTCTCCTCGATCAGGCGGGCGTGCTGTTCGATATATTCCTCGTTGATGGCAGGGGCCTGGGCTGCTTCGAGGATCTCACGCACCGGCGGCAGGGTCCACTGGATGGTGGGGGCCATCAAGACGCCGGTCTGGATTTTGACGCCGGGGGGTTGGATCATCTGGGGGATGAACGGCGGACGGTTGAGCGGGGTGAAATTATCCGGCGCGGATCCGGGCTCCGGAACGGCCGCGCCGGCTGCGGGTTCGGAATGTCGCGCAGCAAGCCGTGTGCGGAGTTCGATGATCTGCTTTTTCAGGTTTGCAACCACCGGCTGTGCCCAGGTAAACATCTCCGGCACAGACAGATCGAGGGTCATTGTCAATGCGATGATTAGCCAGGCGAGGACAAGGATGAAAGTCCCAACGCCTCCCAATCCTTTCACCAGGCCCTGCAGGATAAATGCACCCAGGTAGCCGCCGCCGATGCCTTGCTGGGCGCTGGCCAGGTAGGCTTCCGCTGGGCCGGAGAAGGCGTGCAGGATGACCAGCAAATTGACGAACAACAGTAGGATACCGATAATGCGTTCGAGCGAGAGCAGGGGCAGGCGCTCCACATCCCGGGCGACCAGCCAGGCGCCCAGGATGATCAGGGCAAAGGGGAGGATGTAAACACCCCAGCCGAAGGCCAGGCCCAGCATGCTGCGCCAGGAACCTGTCAGGCTGCTGTTGGTGACCGAGAACAGGCTGAGCAAGGTCAACAGGCCGACCAGGGCCATGGCGATACCAACCAGGTCCATCTTCCGTTCGGGAGAGATACCCCCCAGCAGGGACTCGCGCTCCTGCGGCTCTGGTGTTGCCTTGCGCCGGGATGCGGATCGCGATGGAGTTGCACGGCGGGAGAATGATGAAGTGCTCCTGCCGCTGGTTTTCTTGCTGGGAGTGCGTTTCTTCTTGCGCGTGATCGGCATGGAATCATTATAGCACAAATGGTCTATGACATTTTTTTGAGGTCACTGGTTCTCTGGGAATCGCCGGAAGAGGAAGGAAATTGGGGGTATGGGGCGGGCGAAGCCCGCCCCATACCCCCATATCTTTCCATCCATCACGGCAACTCCCAGAGAGCCAGGTCACTTTTGAAGCCCCCTTTGAAGCCTATGGGTGTGTATAATAAAATTGGTCTCTGGGGAGATCAGGAACCCATATGTTGGTTTGGATCAACAAGGAGGTTGATTATGGTGCACAAGAAGTTGCTGGTCGCTATCATCGTCGCCGCTCTTGCGGTTATGCCTCTTGGTTCAGCGCATGCTGAAAGTATCAAGCCTTCTGCTGATAAGGAGCGGATATCGATTCCTGAAGGCATAAATCCAGAAATGTACCCTGCTTACGTAGAAGTCCATACCTCGTTCCAACTAAGTACGGGCAAGACAAACCCTTTGAGCCTTGACCCAATGCTCTCTACAATCCTGGCAGGGGGAGGCTCCGGAATTTATACTGTGGGAGTTTACACTTATAGTTTTGCCGGTATTCTCCTATATGTATACCAATGGACAATTTATTGAACTTGGAATGGCTCATATATAATTACTTCTGTGTCACAGTCTCAGTATGTGGACACAAAATTGGGATGGGTTTATCTGGGTAATGTTAGTGTATCCCCATCAGGAGGTGTTGGTCAGGGTTACTATCGTCTCTGGGCTCAAGGGCATATGTGCTTTGCCCAATATTTGGGGTGTCCAATAAATGATTATCCATGGGTCGATATAACTGTATATGGGAATGGTGCGGCTATAGGGTGTGGAGGTCGTTGAAATTCAGGTAGGTTTTACAAAATCTTGATCTCCCAGAAACTTGGCTAACCCAAGATTCAGAAATTTGGAAGGCGAATCATGAAGGAAAAACCTAATACAAACAAAGAGAAGCTCTTGACCATTGTGATGGCCATCCTGGTTGTGGCGATCGTGGTGGCATCTGTGATCGCTACGAACTTCTACGTTCTCGCTTACTTCGTTGCCATCCTGCTGGCTGTGGGCGGTTTGGCTGCTTTCCTCAAGTTGAAATCCATTTGGGCACGCATCCTGGGCCTCATGCTGTTCGGGTTGACCCTGTTCTGGATGTGTTTTTTCCCGGCTTGGTTGGATAGTTTTCTATATAAACCACCCTTTGAACCACCTCTATTGGTTCCGTAGCCATTCGATTCCTGAGGAGGGGTGGTTTCTCGAAAAAACCCGGTCTCTTTACTGCGAGAAGGGCAAAATAGCCAAAGGCCCGGCATGGTGGAGTGAGGTACAATTGCCAGGATGTTCGAAATCGTCTTCCTCGGCACTTCTGCCTCCGCCCCGTCCGCCAAGCGCGGCCTTTCCTCGCAGCTCGTCAAGCATGACGAGTTCCGCTTCCTGGTCGATTGCGGCGAGGGCACCCAGCGCCAGATCCTGCAATCGGGGCTGGGTTTCAAGAACCTGAACCATATCCTCATCACGCACGGCCACCTCGACCACATCCTTGGGCTGGGCGGGTTGCTCTCCACGTTCCTGCGCTGGGAGACGATCGACGACCTGAACATCTACAGCGGGCGCTACGCCCTCGATCGCATCCACGACCTGCTGTTCGGGGTGGTGTTGCGCGGCGCCAAACCGCCCATGCAGCTCAATTTCCATGAGATCAAGTCGGGTGTGTTCTTCGAAGCCAAGGATTTCCGGGTGTCGGCTTTCCCGGTCTTCCATCGCGGGTCGGATTGCCTGGGCTTCCTGTTCGAGGAAAATTCCCGCCGCCCGTTCTTGCCGGAGAAGGCGGATGAACTGGGTGTTCCTGCCGGACCCCTGCGGCGTGACCTGGTCAATGGGGAGACGATCACCCTCCCGGATGGCCGAAGGGTCAAACCGGACGATGTGCTGGGTACCCTTAAACCGGGCATCCGCTTTATCCATGTGGGGGATGCCGGCCGGACGAGCGACCTGGTTCAGGTTTGCAAGGATGCGGATGGCCTGGTGATCGAATCGACTTACCTGGAAAGTGAAGCCGAAATGGCCCAGCAGTTCTCGCACCTGACCGCCCGCCAGGCAGCGGAACTGGCGGTTGAGGCGGGTGTCAGGAAGTTGATATTGACTCACATTTCCCGTCGCTACCGGGAGAAGGATGTGCTGGCAGAGGCCCAGGCGATCTTCCCCAATGTGGTCGTGGCCAGGGATTTCGACAGTTTCCAGATCAAGCGGGACGGTGAATAAAAAACGAGAATGTTCGAAAAGAGGGTGGATAGCATTTCGAGTCTTTCGGTGGCATCCACCCAACAGCGGATTATCTTTCAAGCATTGCTTTGTTTTTTTCTGCCCCGAAGGAGGGAAAGGATCGCAGGACCGAACATGAATAGTGTTGTTATGATTAATACCGCTGACCAGCGCAGGATTCCCATATACCAGGGTTCATTGGTGGGGGGAAGGTGATAAAAGGCATTGAAATCCCAGGTGCTGTTACAGATCCAATAGAATGTGAGTGCGGCAACCAGGCTTCCCAAAAGCGATAGCATCCGCTTTGCAGTGTTTCTGCTGCGCAGGTACAGGTATGCGCCAATGCCCAAGGTCAGTGTCGATCCCAGCATGAAAAGCAACAGGTAAGGATGGTGGTTCTCGTCATAAATCAGGGTGACCCAGGCCGGAAAGGCGAACATGGCAAAGGAGAGACGCGTCCAATCGTTCCAGATGCCCAGGAAGAACTCTTTGATGGGGCGCAAGGAACGTGTCCACGCCAGGGCAATCAAGGCCACCAAGGCCAGTGCCAACCAGCTCCACCAGTCCCAGGATTCGTTGTAAGCAAATGTGTGACCGAAAAAGGTCAGGCCATTGGTGCGTATATTAGTCCACCACCAGGCGAAAACCAGTGTCCAGCCCAGGTAGCTATACGCCCAGCGTGGGAATTGCTTGATCCAGCCAACGAGCAATCCGATCAGGGCAAGTGGATAGAAAGCCAGGAAGAAGTATGCTTCATGGATGTGGAAATCGTACTTTCCCAACATGCTCACCAATCCAAATGCCAGGAACGGCAAAGCACCCAGCAGAGCCTCCCCTTTCGAGGACGGCGGCTCAAACTCATTTTGAGTGATCATGGAACCTCCTTGATACCCATGGAAGCAATCATTCCAATACTGTCTTAGCAGTGCTGATGGCAGTTCGCGGATTTCCCTCCAGAATAATGAGGTCTGCTGCCAGCGATTCTGGCAGGAAGAGATGGCTTGGGTGAAAACCTCCTGCATCTCATCACCAAACTCGGTATAGAATTCAGAAGGGTACAGCGTAAGCAGGCGGTGATACCAGCAATCGAAAAATCCTGCCTTTGCTTTCAAGTTGCACCTTCCCCTTCTTGTTGGGGAGCCAGGGCCACCAGTTTTTTCATCCGCCCGATTTCTGCGTTCATCATTCGCCGGCCTCTATCCGTCAGAACATAGGCCTTGCGCTGACGATCAGTATCATTGGGCAGTGGATCATCCACGCGCTCAATCCAGGCATCATCCAGCAACCGCTTGATGCCACCGTACAACGTACCGGTGCTGAGGAGCACCCGGCCCTCGCTCAAGGCTTCCACTTCCTTCATGATGGCATAACCATGCCGGGGACCCGATGAGAGGCTGAACAGGATCAAAAAAGTCGTTTCAGTCAGGGGAAATGTTTGGTCAATTTTCATGGGATTGTCACATATGTCGCTCGACGACATGTTGTATGGCGACATATTATCATATTCGCGAAACAGAGTCAAGGAAACCAAAAACGACGGAGCCTCCAAATGAGGCGGCTCCGTTGTCAAGGTGGTGTCAATTACTGTGCAGTGAGAAAACAGGTTTGAAAGCCAGTTTGCAAGGTTTGTCTGGTTTCCATGCCCGAATAGTTAACCCTCGCTGGTCATGATAAAGAGCGGGGTCATCTCGAAATCTTCGTACTGTGGGCGCAGGCGGTCGGTATTGTAGAAGCGCTTGACATTGACGTTCTTTTTCGTGCTGGTGACCACATCCAGGGGGATGTTATCGTAACGCCCATTTTTCAGCACAGCCAGGCGGCCGTGCAGCCGGTCGAGGATCAGGTCCAGCGCCAGGTTGCCGTAGGCCATCGGGACGATGGCATCGATTGCATCCGGATCGCCGCAGCGGACCATGTAAGCCAGCTTCTGGTTGATGATATTGATCGGCTTGCCGTTGTTGAATTTCCCTGTCAATTCCTGCACCCTGGCGGATACCAGGTCGCCGATGCCGCCCAGTTTGGCATGGCCGAATGCGTCCGTGGTTTTATCCTGGAAGACCATTTCCCCGCCTTCGAACATGGCTCCTTCCGAAACGATCACCACAGAATACTTGCTCGGGTTGCGCTCACGGTCATAAACCAGCAGTTCGGTCAGGCGTTCGATGTTGAACTTGTATTCCGGGATCACACAGCGGTTGGCCGCCCCGGCCATGGTTGGAAGCATGGCCGTGAAACCGGCATACCGGCCAAATACTTCCAGCACCATGATGCGTTCATGGGAACCGGCCACCGTCCGCAGGCTGTTGGCCAGCTCGATCGTGCGGGTGACGCAAGTGCTGAAGCCGATGCAGTAGTCGGTGCCGGGGACATCGTTATCCATTGTTTTCGGGATGGCAATGACTTTCACACCCTCCTGGAACAGGCGCACGGCAAAACTGAGTGTATCATCGCCACCGATGGGGATCATGTAATCGATTCCCAGAAACTCCAGGTTCTTCAGAACTTCGGGGGTCAGATCGTTCACATCTTTCTTGTATTTGTCTTGAAGGTGTGCGGGCACACTATCCTTTTTGATTTTGGTCGGGTTGGTGCGGGAAGTGTGCAGGAAAGTGCCGCCCGTCCGTCCGGCCCGGTTGACCACTTCCTCGGTCAGGATCTGGTAGTTGGCGCTGTTATCCGCTTCGTGATCGCGGATGATATCGATCATGCCGCCCCAGCCGCGGCGGATACCGATCACCTGGAACCCCTCCCGCAAGGCGCGGATGGTAACCGCCCGGATGGCCGGATTGAGGCCGGGCACATCGCCCCCGCCGGTCAGGATACCGATGGTTCCTCGTTTTTTGTTGGACATCATAAACCTCCAGAATGAAAAATGATTGCGAAATTTTTCGGCTTTGCCAGCCAATTTCCACGTATTTTACTGCTATTAAGGGTAAAATACTATCCATTCTGATTGACAAAGTTCTGTTGTTCCCCAAGCGAGAAAAAATGAGCGACAAAACATTTACAATAGGTATCATGACCTCCGGTGGTGATTCACCGGGGATGAATCCCTGCATCCGCGCCGTGGTGCGGACGGCCAACGCGTACGATGCTGAAGTCATTGGCGTGGTGGATGGCTATGAAGGGTTGATCAATGGTGAGTTCCGCCCGTTGGGCATTCGCGATGTGGGGGGCATCCTGCAGCGCGGCGGCACCATCCTGCAAACCCAGCGCAGCCTGCGTTTCCACGAGAAGCGTTACCAGCGGGAAGCCATCCGCAATATGAATGGCGCCGGCATGGATGGATTGATCGTCATTGGTGGGGAAGGCTCGCTCAAGGGCGCCCATGCCCTGGCTGAACTTGGTGTGAAAGTGGTTGGCGTTCCGGCCAGCATCGACAATGATATCTGGGGCACCAACATGGCCATCGGTGTGGATACCGCCATGAACACCATCATGGATGCGATCGACAAGTTGCGCGACACGGCCTCATCACACAGCCGGGCCTTCCTGATCGAGACGATGGGCCGCGGCTGCGGGTATCTGGCCGTGATGGCTGGCATCGTCAGCGGCGCGGAGATGGTGCTCATCCCCGAAGTTCCCGTGAGTGTGGATGAAGTGGCGAAAGCGGTGGATGATGCCTACCTGCGCGGCAAGAAACACTGCATTATCATCATAGCCGAGGGAGCCAGCATCAAGGCGCCTGAGTTGGCCAAGGCGCTGGAGGATATGGATGTCGGTTTCACGACGCGCGTGACCATCCTGGGACATATCCAGCGCGGTGGTTCGCCGACAGCGTTCGAGCGCATGCTGGCTACGCGGCTGGGAGTCAAGGCAGTCGAGGCCCTGCTGGGCGGGGAGACGAACGTCATGGTCGGATTGCAGGGGCGGGATATCGAACTCATCCCCCTGGCTGAAGTGACTGCCAAATCCCGGCAAGCCAATATGGATTATTACGAAATGGCGCGCACCCTGGCGCGCTAGGGAATTGAAAATCTCGGACGGGCTCCCAAGCCCGTCCTTGTTTTAAGAAGTTTAGGAGTTATGCAGTTGGGATGGATTCGGGGGTGTGATGGGCAGGTTTCACCCGCCCCCCACACCCTAAAACCTCTTGAACTGCGTAAATCTTAAAGCTAAACTTTCACCTCGACCGTGGTGATGGCGAACTGGGGCGGGCTTTCGAAGTGCTTCTTGACGGCGCACAGTTCTGCCGAGCGGATCAGGGACGGGCGGTATTTCTCCGGGAAACCAGGCGGCACCTGGATTTCCAGATCGATCTTCTCGACCATGCCGGTCATCGGGTTGCTGTGCATGCGCTGCCGGATGCGGATGCCATCCACCGGCAGGTTACGCTGGCGGCAGAAACCGAGTACGTAGATCCCGGCGCAGGTGCCGATGGATGCGAGGAAAGCCGCGAACGGCGTTGGGGCCGAGCCTTCGCCGCCGCCCATTGGGGGTTGGTCGGTGTTCACGGTATAGGGACCGAAATGGGCATCCACGCGGGCGCCGCCGGGGAAATCGATGATCATTTCCATTGATGGGAGTACTCCTGAAGGTTCTGGTTTTGCTTTCCTTAGATGCTGATCGGGCTGATAGGTTGCATTAAATAGTGATGGGGCAGCAAGAGGCATGCCGCCCCATCAGGTTCGAATTGCCCGGAGAGGCGCCGGCAATTGAACTCCCAGAATGGATGGATAATGACCCCCGCGGTTTCGAACGTTACTCCACAGGAACGGTTTCCGTTGCCTGCTGCGGTTTGGCTCCCCAGAAGAATTTCCAGTACAGGAAGACCGAGAGCGTGTACAGGATGAGAACGCCCAGGAAAACCGGCCCGAACCCATACCGGACCTGCAGCCAGCCGCTGATCGAAGGGCTGAACGCCCACCCGAAGTTCCAGGCCATGCTGGTCAGGCTGGCGACCATGGCGCGTGCCTTTGGCTCGACATGTTCCATCACGAAGGCGTTGTAGACCGGGCCGCCCATGTTCATCAGGGTCAGGCGGACGTAGTGCCCGATTGCGCTCATCCAGAAGATCGGCGCATATCCCAGCAATACCAGGAAGGGGATCGAAAGTCCCTGCGTGATGACCACCAGCTGGATCTTGCCGATCCGGTCGGCGATTGGCGGGGCGATCAGCAGGCCGATGCCCATCGCCAGCGCTCCCCAGGCCAGCACGTTGCCGATCACGGGGTCCGGCTGGTTGTACACCACCCGGAAGAAGACATTCATGAACGGCATGAACAGCCCGGCGCCGATGGATGTGATCAGCATTGGGACGACCAGTTTGCTGAGCGTGGCCCAGTTCTTGGCGGCATAACCGATCGGCGCGAACAGGGAGCGCTCGGATGTGCCCAATTTGGGGGTGCGCATGGCGAAGTAGGGGATGATCCCGGCAGCGGATGCGATCGCAATGATGCCGAGTGATCCGGCATAGGCGATGCTGCTGGTTGCCTCCACTCCCTGCATCTGGCCGATCCAGGTGGGCAGGTAACCACCGATGGAGTTGCCGACGAATGATGCAGTCATCTGCAATCCCTGGCTCAGGCTGAACAGGTAGGTGCGTTCTTCCTCGCTGCTGTTCTCGATCATGAACGGCGCGGCGGTCACACCCGTCAGGCTCTGGGCGGCGCCCATGACCACGCTCATCACGTAGAAGATCCACTTGGCGGGCCAGATTACCATGGCCGCGATCGCCAGGGTCACGGCCACGCCGCCGAGGATGAAGGAGCGCTTGCGCCCCAGCATGTCGCCCAGGTAGCCCATCGGCAGGGCCACCAGCAGGGCGGTGGTGCTGTTGATGGTGATGATCGTGCCGATGATGCCTTCGTCGAGTTCCAGGCTGAGGGCGTAGAAATTGAAGAGCAACCGGTAAACGCCGAAGGCCGCGCCGGTCAGGATGGCGCTGACCAGGAAAAGCCGGGCATTGGGGGAGAATTTGCGTACACGGGCGATATACGTAGCAATAACGTTCGACATCTCAATCCTGTTTTTTGATGAATTCCTGTACCGTATTGAAGATCCCGCCCACTGTTTCAGAGCGGGTGGTGTAACGTTTGTCGCCGTCTTCGCTGACGATGATGGACACCAGCCCCGCCAGCCGCAACATCTTGAGGTGGTGGATGACGGTTGGCGGGCGCAGGCGCAGGCGGCGGGAGAGTTCGCTGGGCGTCAGAGGCTGACCGTTCAGGTAGCGCAGGATGCGCAGGCGGGTCGGGTCAGCCATGGACTTGAGGGTGGTCACCAGGGCATTCGGCACACCTGCTCCCGGCGGGATGCTCTCCATTTCCGGCCTCACGCCGAAGACGATCAGGGCGGTCTGCTTATCCGGGCGGGTATGGAATACCAATGGGGTCATCCAGTAGGAAGGCGCCAGCACTACTTCTTGGATGCTGCTCAGGTCTTCGAAGCGGATGCCATGTGAAAGTTCTTCAACCAACTTCTCGATCGAAACCTGTTTAGCCCTGGCCTGGGCTTGCAAAAGCCCGCGCTCCAGCTCCGGGCGGATGCGGTTCTCCTCTTCGATGAAGAAGGCTTCATAATATTCCCTGAGAGCAGCCAGCATGGTATTGCCGGATTCCGCTGCTGCGGCCCAGGTTTCGAGCATCATGCGCAGGCTTTCAGCAGATAAGGATCGGCTGCGCTGCGGGTAGAGTTCTTGGATGGTTTTTTCATGACTGGGGAGCCACGAGCCGCGCCCGGCGATCTTTTGCAGCGTTGCCTGAACCTCGGATGGAGTTTCGGACGGCAGGGTCAGCGTGGCCAGGCGGTCAACCGGCCCCAGTTCCGCAGCGTGGCGCAGGGCGGTGGCGGCATCCTTGGGATCCGGGAGGCTGCGGATCCATTGAAGGGGCAGGCTGCTGAAGTTGAAGAGCCGTTCCAGGAATTCGCGCCGGGGACCTGAAATGCGCTGGCGAACACCGGCTGCCCAGGAAGGACGCAGGCCAATATCGGCTGCTCGGTGCAGGACGAACAGGCTGATGAATAAGTCGTAGGCGGTGCCGGTATCCCAGGTGATTTGTGTCATGTTAGGTTATTATCTAATTAGATAATAACCTAACGAACGTTTCGTGTCAAGTTACAGCGGTTCATATCTGGGAACTTCCACTTGCTTCCAAAGAGGAAAATTGGTTGATTTTTTCGTAACTTCGACATGCACCCGGGAAGATGGGGTGTGTGGGCGGCGAAGCCGCCCACACACCCCCGCCCCCCAAGTTATTGAGATGATACATTTTTCCATCTTTGAAATCATTGACGTGTTATGGGGGGTGTGGTATCCTTCGGCTTCGAAGGACACCAGTAAGTTCACGTTGGAAAGAGGACGATGTTGGCTCACGGGTACTCCCGTGAGCTTGTTTGTAAGACTGTTCCGAATGAACGAACTTGTTCCTGAAACCAATTTTCTTTTTTGCTAGAAGGAGCAAACAACATGTCAGAACGTATTATCGGCACAGTGAAGTGGTTCAACGGAAGCAAGGGCTACGGCTTCATCGCCCGCGAAGGCGGCGAGGATGTCTTTGTCCACTACACCGCCATCCAGGCGGATGGCTTCCGCAACCTGAACGAAGGCCAGAAGGTCGAATTCACGGTCGAGCAGGGACCCAAGGGCCCGCAGGCCGCCAACGTTGTTCTCGTCCCATAACAACCCCTCTGCGACACACAACAGAACCCCTGAGATAAAGGTCTCAGGGGTTTTGATTTATGGTATCTGCCACTTTGCCGTGATACAGGTCCGGGGCGAAGGCGGTGAAGCCGTTTCGTCCAATCGCACCCAGAATGCCTTGATGGTGTCGTTCAATCCCCACCAGGCATGCAGAACCAATACACCTGGCCCCTTGCCGCCGGGCGGGACGGCGAGGAAGCCCTCCGGTTGAGGATGTGTCATGTAAACTCTTTTTGGCTGTTGCAGTGAATCTGCTCTGCCTGGCGCTTCAGGATGCCGGTTCGTGGGCAGGGATTGGCTTGGGGAGCAGAATAAACCCAACGCCGGGAAAATGGCCCTAAAACGCGGAAAGATCCCACAATTTTTACAAAAACCCTTGACTTGGAGTAAACTCCAGGTGTTATATTATTTTTGGAGGTGAACGCATGAAGATTGCAGAAGTAAGCGAACAGTGTGGCATTTCATCGGATACGCTGCGTTATTATGAACGCATCGGTCTCATCCCCCCAGTAAATCGGAATGAAGGTGGCATCAGGGATTATGATGAAATCGACTTGAAGCGGGTCGAGTTCATCAAGTGCATGCGGAGCGCTGGGCTTCCCATCGAGGTGTTGATTGAATATGTCGACCTGGTCCGGCAGGGTGACCAGACGAGTGAAGCCAGAAAACGAATTCTGGTAGAGCAGCGAGCGCAGCTTGCGGCCAGGATGGAAGAAATGCAAAAAACACTGGATTTATTGGACTACAAGATTGAAGTGTATGAAAACGCCCTTTTGAAGAAAGAAAAAGAAATCGTAACTTCTCAATAAATAGGGGAAGATGGGGGGGTGTGAGGGCGGCTTCGCCGCCCTCACACCCCCTGCCCCCCAAGTTATTGAGATGATACAAGAAATCGTTCAAACAGGGGAACCAGAATTGATCTGAATCCTGGTCGCCAAGGATATCTTCAAGAAGTAACCTGAAACACATATTCAGGAGTCACGATTATGAGCAATTACATTGGGAGTAACTTATGCAAACTGTAAAATTGAACAATGGTGTCGAAATCCCCATCCTTGGTTTCGGTGTCTTTCAGATCACTGATCCAACCGAATGTGAAAGAAGCGTGGTTGACGCTATTCAAACGGGATACAGCCATATCGACACGGCCGCTTCCTACCAGAACGAAGAGGCGGTTGGCCGGGGCATCAAACAAAGCGGCATGGCGAGAGAAAAACTATTTATCACGACAAAACTTTGGATTCAGAGCAATGGCTACGAAGGCACCCTCAACGCCTTCGAAAGGTCCCTGAAGCGAGTGCAATTGGATTACATTGACCTGTATCTGATCCATCAACCATTTGGCGATGTGTATGGTGAATGGCGTGCAATGGAAGAACTGTACCAACAAGGCAAAGTCAGGGCAATCGGGGTTTCGAATTTTCAACCTGACCGCATCATGGACTTGATGGTTCATAACGAAATAACGCCGGCGGTAAATCAGATCGAAGTCAATCCTTTCCAACAACAAATTGACACCCAAAAGTTCTTACAAGATAACAGCGTACAGGTTGAAGCATGGGCGCCATTTGCCGAGGGCAGGAATAATATTTTCCAAAATGAAACCCTGCTTTCGATTGCCGCGAAACACAACAAAAGCGTTGCCCAGGTCATTCTCCGCTGGCTTGTACAAAGAGGCATGATCGCGCTTGCCAAAACAACCCGCAAGGAACGGATGATGGAAAATATCAGTGTGTTTGATTTTGAAATGGATGCGGAAGATGTGGCGGCTATTGCAACTTTAGACACCAAAACCAGTAGTTTCTTTGACCACCGTGACCCTGAAAAAGTGAAATGGCTGGGCAGCAGGAAACTGGAGGTTTAATATTGGGAGCAAGCTCAAAGGAGAATTGAAATGGAATATGTAAAACTTGGCAATACAGGCATGGACGTGTTCCCGATCTGCCTGGGCGCGATGAGCTTTGGGTCTGCAGAAGGCTGGTCTCATAACGCATGGGCCCTCAATGAAGAAGACAGCCGCGCTATCGTCAAAAGAGCATTGGATCTGGGCGTCAACTTCTTCGACACCGCAAATATCTATGCCTACGGCAACAGTGAGGAAATTCTCGGTCGTGCATTGAAAGACTTTGCCAATCGCGATGAAATCGTCGTCGCCACAAAAGTCTTTGTACCTATGAGCAAGGGACCGAACGGCGGGGGTCTCTCCCGCAAACATATTCTGAGTCAGATCGATCAGAGCCTGAAGCGCCTCGGCATGGATTACGTCGATCTCTACATCATCCACCGCTGGGATTACAACACCCCCATCGAAGAAACGATGGAAGCCTTGCACGACATTGTCAGAGCCGGGAAGGTGCGCTATATCGGCGCATCCGCCATGTATGCCTGGCAATTCCAAAAGGCACTGCATGTCGCCGAAAAGCACGGCTGGACGCGCTTTGTCTCGATGCAAAATCACTACAATCTCATTTATCGGGAAGAAGAGCGCGAGATGATTCCGCTCTGTGTGGAAGAAAAGATCGCCATCACGCCCTACAGCCCGTTGGCATCGGGCAGATTGGCGCGGGCTTCAAGCGAAACAACCACGCGCTACGAAACGGATAAGATCGCCAAGAGCAAATATGATGCGACTGCCGAAGCCGACCAGGTGGTCATTGATCGTGTCGCTGAGATGGCTGAGAAATACGGTGTCCCGATGGCGCATGTTGCCCTGGCCTGGATGCTGAATAAAAAGCCAGTTGTCGCCCCTGTGATCGGTGCCACCAAGATCTCACATCTTGAGAGTGCGGTCGAAGCCCTGGCTGTCCAACTCGCATCCGAAGATATTGCCTATCTCGAAGAGCCATATATCCCCCATCCTGTCGTAGGCTTGATTCCTTATGGTGGTCAACTATTAAGCGCGCGGAAATAGAGACGGCTTTTATGGCACAAGCAAAAGCTATCCCTATCCAGGACCCTGAAAGCAAGCGCAAGGTTGCCATCGGCGTCTGGACGATCTTCATTACGCAGTTTGTCAGTTTTCTTTTTATCAATGCCCGAAATATCGCCCAGCCGGGAATGATCGCTGAATTGGATGGCATGACTCTCTTTTCCTGGCTGATCGCGCTCCCCGCGCTCAGTGGCTCAGCGTCGACATTGCTATTTGGCAAGCTTTCGGACATCTACGGGCGGCGTGCGATCCTGCTACTCTCTATCGTGATTTTTTTGCTGGGATTAGGTATTTCAGCCAGGGCTACAACGATGGCTTATCTGGTTGCGGCGGCAACCTTTATGAGTATTGGGCATTTCCCGATCATCCCGCTTTGCTTCACTGTGATCGGCGATCTCTTCCCGCCTGCTGATCGCGCAAAATGGACTGGTCTGCTCAACCTGCCAGGCGGCGTTGCGGCGTTGATCGGTCCTGTGTTGGGCGGGGTGGTTGCCGAGAGTGTATTTGGCTGGCGCGGGCTGTATTGGGGCGCGATCCCGCTGATGTTGATCGCAGGTGGTTTGGTACTCACCGGATTGCCGGGAAATATGCAAAAGATTAAACCCAAGATAGATGTTTCAGGCACATTTGTGATGGTGTTTGCGACAACAACACTCATTATCGGGTTTTCATGGTTGGGCGTGCCGGACAAATTCGGGATGGGGGCGATCCTGCTCGTCATCTCACTGGCTGCGTGGATCGGCTTCATCCGGATCGAAAAGCAGGCGGAGGCGCCTATCCTTGACCCGCTGGTATTCTTGAATCGTACTTTTATGACGGCTGCCGGGGCCGCGTTGTTATCCTTTTTTGGCATGTTGGGGATCGCGGCTTATTCGCCGATCTTCGTGCAAACAGTGATGAAGGTCAGCCCCACGATCAGCGGTTCCATGCTAACCCCGTACACCACACTGGTTGCATTTCTGGGTATCCCGGCTGGCTTTTTACTGGCAAGGACCAGGAAATATAAGTGGATGTACAACATTGGCTATGCCATTGTGACCATTGCCATGTTCGCCATGTGGCGTTTTACAGCCGACACACCGGTCTGGTTGTATGTGCTTGTCACTTCCGTGGCTGGGATTGGCCTGGGTGCGATTCCAACGGTCAATACACTGGTGGCGCAGTTTGCGGTTCCCAGGCGCTTGCTGGGCGTGGCGGTGGGCGCAATCTTCTTTTTCCAGATGGTTGGGATTGCCGTCGCTCCCGCCCTGTTGGGTTTAGCGCAAAGCAGCGCCCCGGAATTGGAAAGCGGCTTGAAACTGGTCTTCCTGGTGGGCGCGATCTCAATGATGGTTTCATTGCTCCTGGTCGCCACCATCCCTGAAATATCAATGAACGCGGAGATACCTAAAGAATAGGTGGAATTTTCCCATTTGGCATGAAGTTCCAACCAGGATATCTGTACTCGTGCCTTTTGGACAATCTTCAGCAAGGTGCCAATGTTTCGGCATCCGATAACATCCCCCCGTGAAACGACAGAACCCCTGAGATGTAGATCTCAAGGGTTTTGATTTATGCTCATTCTTCAACTACAAGTAAATTGTGGTAAACAGTCATTCTAAAGCAAAGTGAGACTTTCTTGTTCGCCTGATACATTGTTCTTAATTTCGTAGCTTGCGTGACACATTGGGCAATATAAGAAGGGTTTGTGCTTTTTCGATATTCGCTTGATGACGGGTGTCGAACATTTACGGCAAGGCTGACCTTCTTTTACAATTTCCAACTGCGCGGCAAAATCAGAATCGATGTTGCGCTTGGCTTCTTCGACCAAATACATGGTTCCGCACTTGGGGCAGTAGAAATAATACTCGAAATAGTAAGCCTGCGTCTTTTTTGGTTTCCTGGGGATTCGCTTTATCACAGGAGTGGAACATTTGCGGCAGGCCTGGCCCTCGCGGGTGATTCTTGCGCCTGTTTTTTCATCTTCGGAACGATTCTCGTATCCTTCATCCGGCGGAAGGTTCTTTTGCTTGAGCGCATCAACCGCCAAATGATCGCAGCGCTCGTTCTCTGGATTTTCCGCGTGGCCTTGCACCCAAACAAACTTGACCTGGTGAGTGGTACACAAGGAAAGCAACTTATCCCATAAATCGGCATTGATCGCTCGGTCTCGTTCATTGCGCCACCAATCTTTATCTTTCCAGCGTTGCGCCCAGCCTTTGCTCATCGCTCGTACCAGGTACTTGGAGTCGCTATGCAATGTTACCCGGCAGGGTTCCTTCAGGGATTCCAGCGCCTTGATCGCGGCGTAGACCTCCATCCGGTTGCTGGTTGTCGAGCGGAATCCACCCGAGATCTCTTTCCGCTTTTCGTTGTAGATGAGCAGGATGCCATAACCGCCTGGGCCGCCGGGGTTTGGATCACACGCCCCATCGGTGTAGATAAGAACATGTTTTACATCGTCGGTCATGGCAGATCAGCAGTTATATGATTATGCCAAACCAGCCAAGGGTTTGGCTTCGCATGCACATTGCTAATAAGGTCTGCATAGGGGCGGCCTCAACACCAATAGCCGGGCCCCTTAACGCGGGCGGGACGGCCAGGAAGCCATCCGGTTGTGATTGTGTCATAAGGACTCCTTTGCGAGAAACAGTTTTACGAATCTTATATCTTCTCTGCCATCCCCATCATAATCTCGAAATACAAAAGCTTCGATTGATTCCTCTTTCCGCAGGAATGTTATTGAGCTGGATGTTGGGTGAGGATCATAGGCAATGAAGCTGTCTTTAATCGTAGGCGTATACAACAAATCCATCGAACAGAAGTGCTTTGCCTTGTTCTTGACAATCAGCCTTTGCCCATCAATACTTACAACGAAAGTGATGCCAAGTTCACGCGACCAATACTCTCCAATGTATTCTGCAAGTTCGTCAGCGCCAGGTGGATCTTGCAGAAATGGCAAAAAGGTGAAGGACTGCTCATCGGCAACACCTTCGATTTTCCGAACCTTTCCAACGGAATCCAGTACAAACCTCAATTCCATGTCTGACCGTGTACCCCGGTATACAAATGGCTCCACACGAGCTATTTCGAATTCCCAATCATCATTTTCTCTGATCAAGACCCCATCATCCCTGCAAACAACCCGCCAAGTTGCAGCTGTTCCAGGGTTCTGGTAACTTCCGGTGATCACTCGATCCTCCGGGTCGGTTTCTCGATGACGCGAGGGCTGGGGAGATGAAGCGGTGAAACTGCTGCTGGGGAAAATCAAATCCATGATGCGATTCCGGTACTTCCAGGCGCCCTCCAAATTATGATTGGCAAGGCAAATAATCGACACACTTTCTTCCGGGAAATGCATCATGGTGGATGTATAACCATGAATTGCGCCATCATGTCCATAGAATTTTTTCCCCTTAAATTTACCGATATTAATTCCGAAGCCATATCCAATATCTTCGTTGATTTGGGCTCCTGGTGCCAGTACTCTCGCGATCAGATCCATCCTGCCTCTGCCCAAACGGTTTTCCGAAAAGTTCTTATTCCATCTGAATAGATCTTCGAGCGATGTAAATAGGCCTTCTGCCCCAACATGTTCGTAATTCGATATCAAGGTGTGAAATGAATCTGAGACTTCTTGTGGATCCCTGTACAAATATGGACTGCGAAATGCAACCGGGTGGGTGACATAGCTCATTGCTCTGTTTCTGATTACCTGAGAATGGCATTCTCGAAACAGCGTACTATGCATATCAAGTGGGTCGAATATTGCCTCTCTGGCGTATTCCCCTAATGATTTGCCCGTAATGCGCTCGATGATTTGTGCCAGCAAGAAGTAGTTCGAATCACTGTATTCCCATCTTTCCCCTGGTTTGAAGTTTGGGGAAGGTAATTTCAGCAACAGATCGAACACTTCATCTTTGGTTATGGTGTCACTTTCATGATACCCCATCACGTAATAGGCCAGCACAGTATAGTTACGGATACCACTTGTATGATACAGAAGGTTCGCCAGGGTGATTTCTTCGGCATACTCGGGGAATTCAGCCAGGTACTTGTGCATCTTGTCATCGAGTGATAATTGCCCCTCTTCCTCAAGTAATGCAATTGCCATCCCGACAAACTGCTTTGCCATGGAGCCAACATCAAAAACAGTGTCAGAAGTTATCGGTGAAAAATGTTCAAGCGTTGCCTGTCCAAATCCTTTACGAAAAACGATCTCGCTATTACGAACGATCCCAACTGCAAAGCCCGGCCAGTCGGGTTTTGTGTACGAAGCAAACAGGTCAGTAACCTGCCCTTGAACCGTCTTATCGAATTTCATTGTTCTCTCATGCTTTCTTTTACGATCTCAGGGTTCATCGCTGCCCAAAGAGACTGTCGAAAAACATAGTTTTGTATTTAGGACAGGCGCACATCCTTCATTACCAATATAATCATCTACAGTTATGTTTTTACCGCATTTTATACTTTTTCGACAGTTTCAACGGGGTGCGGCAGTTGCCGGTGTTTTTCCGGTTGGCTTCACGCTTTGTTCGGAGGCCTGATTTTATGCCATCTTCTCAATAGTGAGGGTTTCCTTTTTTCCGTTTTTTCAAAATTTTTGGTTTATTCTGTTCTTTCATTATAGATTTCTCTTCATCATCATCTACAAACCATCTTCTATCTTCGATAGAATTAAGAGCTTTGATCCACTTGTCAAAATCTTCCCTTCCTTTAAGCATAGCCACACCTGGGCCTCCAGATACAATAAATCGTCCTGTTTCATTAGAAAATTCTGGATACACTTCGATACTAGAACGAACAAAAACGGGCGGGATAGATTTTTCGTTTATGACACCACCAATACGAAGCAGTAGATTCACCTCCCCTTGTGCCTTACTGTCGAAAACATAGTTTTTAGTACAAAATGGTATGACAAATTTATCTCTCTCAAATTCACAAACTTTTATAAGTACACCATGACTATCTCTTTCAATATCTCGTTTACAGTCTATGGATTGTAAATCGCTTTCAAGCCAGCTAAGCCGTCCGCGTATATTCTTTTCAGCGCCTTTAGATGTTGTTCCGTCTTTATTATGCTGAATCCAATATGCTTTTTCCACGTCTACAAAACAATCCTTTACATCAAAATTACCAATATTCTTTATCCCGATAGTTCCAATCCTATTATCTACGGGAGGAAATGCAACCTCTGCAATTATTTGACTCGGCTTTTCTCCACCCATTTTTCCTTTTGCAAATTTTATAATACTACACAAGGCTTGTGGAATATAAAGTAAAGCTAAAAATCCAATTGTCGATATTGAAAAAAAGATACCAGCCATTATTAGATTACATCCCCTAATACTGGATGTGCAATTCCAAAAATAAATTACGGCCTCACTCCGAGAATAAACAACTGCCGTAAGAGTTCCGCTAACAGTAACCGCAATGCCAAGTTTGACAAAAAATTCAGTTTTTGTATCCATTCCTCCATTTTACAACGAGTTAAGATTCTTGAGTCCATAATAAAGCCGCTGAACGGGGCAGCGGATGAGCCGCCCGAACGAATGGCGCAAAGCGCCAGTGAGTGAGGGTAGGCTCCATCCGCATGTTGCGGCTGACCGCTTTGCTACGCTACGCTTATCAGCAGCAACCAATGTTTAAGCTGATCGTATACCCATTCGGGGCACACGTAACTGCTTTTAAACGATCCGTATAACATCCTAAACAGTTCGGTTCAACCTCTGATCAAAATCAACTCCTCCTGCGGTTTACCCAGGTATTCCACGCCCTCCTCCGTCACCAGCACATCCTCCTCCAGCCCGATGTAGCCGTAGCCTTCCACGGCCAGGCCGGGTTCGAGCGTATACACATGCCCGGCTTCCACTTTCATGAAGGGCGTCTCGCCGTAGCGTTCCCAGGCCGGGCCGAGCAGCGCCCCGCCATCGTGGGCGACGCGCCCCAACTGGTGGCCGGTGGCGTACTTGTACTCCGGGTAGCCGGCGTCCTTCACGACCTCGCGGGCCTGGGTGTCCACGGCGTTGCCGGTAACGCCCGGCTTCAAGGCCGCCGCGGCAGCTTCAATGGATGTGCGGATGGTGGCAAAGCCGCGCCGGACGATCTCGGGCGCCTCCGTCTCGCCGGGGCGCAGGATGTAGGCCATGCGCTGGATATCGGAGCAGTAGCCATCCTGCTTGACGCCGAAGTCGAAGTGCAGCAGGTGGCCGGGCTGGATGACCAGCTCGGTCGGCCCGCCGTGTCCCACCGGTGACTCGGGCCCGGTGTTGACCGCCGGGCAGCCATCGT
>Ga0209285_10000229_pt1 | contig 20506 bp, 47 predicted proteins | sample PPLLak3March2015_2_FD_187249 | JGI IMG/M metagenome (GOLD analysis project Ga0209285, IMG submission 187249) | Freshwater sediment microbial communities from Prairie Pothole Lake near Jamestown, North Dakota, USA - PPLs Lake P8 Core (3) Depth... | ecosystem: Environmental > Aquatic > Freshwater... | reverse complement strand
GGGATTGGACGCCGAGGCGGTCGATCAAGGACCGCATGGACCGGAACAACAGGGAGAGGGTGGCCGACGCCAAGCGCAGGGCCATCGAGAGCCTGAAGCCATGATTGATGTGCAGTGTCCGATAGCGTGTGGCGAGTGCTGCATTGACGATTGGTTGCCGGATGAATGCCCGCATCTCACGGATGATGGCTGTGACATCCCTCGGCCACATCGACCGCCAGTGTGTCTGTCGTACTTGTGCGATACCGCGCGTGCGGTTGTCGAGGGGAGAATATCGAAGAAACGCGGAATGCACCTCGTTGAACAGTGCAAGCACTGGAACCTGAAGCTGTGAACATCAACTGGGACATGGTCAGGGAGGCGCGGCGGCGCGGCAAGAAGGGCGTCATGCGCCCAGGAGACCAAGAGCTGTGTGAGGCCGCGATGAAGGCCGATCTGGAGCGCTACAGGAAGCTCAGTGCCGAGGTGGTCCAGGAGGTCACTGAGGAGATGCAGCTCTTGTGGGACCGGAGAAACAAGTGATGAACATCCGAGAGCGTGTCGAGGAGTTCTTGAGGTCGAGGAAGGGCGAGGTGTTTTCGCCCACGCAGATCGGTAAGGCTCTTGGTTACGGCTACGACAGAGCGAGCGGGAGCGTCGGCCCAGCGCTGAAGAGGCTCGTCGCTGAAGGGCTCGTGAGGAGGGTCGAAAAGTCCGCCCGTGACGTTCGCTATGAGTGGCCTGTGGGATGAAACGAGGAAGCCGTGAAGCTGGAGCATGTTAGGTCTGTCGAGATAGAAAAGAAACAGATTCGAGATCATGCGTGTGTTGAGATCACGGTTCTGTCTGGGTTGCCTGGGCGAGAGGTCGTGACGACCGTCTACGTGACATCGAAGGGCGACATGGACATCACGATTTCCGAGGTCCAAGCGTGAGCGTCTACGGCATCAACGAGGTGACCGGCGAGCGCGTCTTGCTCTACATCGAGTGCGACTTCTGCGATGCCAGGATCAAGCCGCACCCTGAGATCAACCAGAGCGGCTGGCAGAAGCGTGGCACCTACTACGGGCCTGGGGACGACCGGAACACCCAGGTCGACCTGTGCCCGGAGCACGCGATCAGGTGAGCACCTGGAGGGACAGGGCGAGGCCCCTCATCGCGAAGGTGCTGCGCGAGACCGAGGGTCAGGACGAGAAGGTCATCAAGAAGGCCCTGCGGGACGCCTACCCGTGGGGGCAGAGGGCGATGCACCCCTATCAGATCTGGCTCGACGAGATCCGGCGCCAGAGGGGGCTGAAAACCACAGGGCCGAGCAAGGGGAAGCCCAAGGACGTCCCGCCCGACCCGCGACAGGAGGAGTTGTTCGATGAGTGAGACGCTTACTGAGAGAAGGGCGAGGTTCATCTACGACGCGGCGAGGCTGGCGGCTCAGGCAGCGGAGGCTCCCATCATCCCGGTCCCGTGGGACGAGCGTGAGGAGCCTTTCCGGGTCCAGTTCATGGAGGTCATCGAGCGCCAGACCGGCGAGCAGCGGTCGAGGTCCCCAGAGGAGCTTCACGGCGGCTGGATGCAAGCCTACATCGCCATGGGCTGGAAGTACGGCTCCGTGTACAGCAGGGAGCAGAAGACCCACCCGGACCTGGTGCCCTACGCCGACCTTGGACAACTGGAGAAGGACAAGGACGAGGTGTTCATCGCCCTGTGCGAGATCGCTCGTCAGTGGATTTACTAGGTGGTGGACAAGGTCAAGGCACTGTGGCTCCTCAGCAGAGGGGGCCATGTTTCGACGGTTCGGTGCGGTATGTGCTGGTGGATCACCGCTGTCGAGCGTCAGCTACAGCTTGGCGAGGTGGCGACGTGTGATCGTTGTGGGTTGCGGGCTCGTGTTCGAGCCTTTGGGAAACAGGAGTCGCTAGATGGCGATGACACCGATGGTTGAGGGTTGGACGGACGAGGAGTTCTGCCGCGAGTTCTGGGCGTCCCTGGACGAGTTCTACGGGCGCTGGAAGGAGGCCAGCGGAGGCAGCTTGCGCGACTTCGAGGCAGCCTTCGAGCGCGGCAAGAAGGACGGCATCCAGCCGCATCCCTTCTTCGCCAAGCCGAAGCAGAGCGAGGAGCAGGTCGCCAAGACGTTCGGCCCGGAGCTGACGACCAAGCAGCAGGTGGTCTTCCACATCCTGAAGGAGCACCACAGGCTCGACGGCGACATCGAGAGCACGGCCCAGGAGATCATCGAGGCCGTGGGGAAGTTCGAGCCGTGAACAGCCTGGAGAAGTACGTCTGGGCGGCGGTGTTCGCTTTCGACTTCATGGAGGGCGAGATCGTCAAGATGCCGCTGAAGAGAGACGGCTACGACGGGACCATCGGCGTGGCCGACCGTGCGGTGAAGGCGCTCAGGGAGCACGTCGAGAAGCATGGGCGGCTCCATCTCGATGAAGAGCTGGAGCTGGAGCGCGAGGCTGAGGAGTCATGAGCGAGGCCATCAAGCGGTACGACGACGCGAGGCTGGCTTTCCTGAAGGAGGTCAGGCGGCTCACCGAGGAGGCCCAGGAGCAGGCCATGAAGGCCCTGGACCGTCCCAGGGAGCACGACTACTTCATGTACCTCGCCACGTCGTTCGGAGCCTTGGGACAGGCTTTGTCGTGCCACACGGTCCTTTCTTTCGAGGAGTGGAAGAAGACATTCCACCTCAATGCAATGGTCTTGGTGAAGAAGGCCCTTGAGGACCGCTGATGGGAGGATGAAGGCGATGAGCGAGGATAGGCCGAGGGCTGAGCCGAAGAGGAAGGCCCCTGTGGACGCCCTGGTGAAGCAGGCAGACCCGACGAAGGTCGTGGCCTACTTCTGCACCAACTGTGGGACCGTCTACTCGGACAAGGGGGGCACCGGCAAGGAGGACGCCGAGCGCTGCGGCGTGAAGAGCCGAAGGAGGTGGGGGAGGAGTGGCCCCGACCCCGAGGAACAGACCCCGTGCAGCGAGTGGGCCTGCGAGGACTGCGGCGAGGAGTGCAGCCCCTACCAGTGGTACTGCTCGAAGTGCCTTAGCAGTCGCAACGTGGACAGAGAGGACGTGAAGCTCGCCAAGGCTGAGGTCGTCAAGAACTACCCATACGATCAGGGGGTGTTCTGGAATGGCGACTACTATCACTGTATTGACGAATTCATCGACCACTGCGAGGAGAACGGGTACGGCATCCCCGACCGCGTATGGGCCACGGAGCCGATACCCTTTCGGCTCGACGCCGACGACATCTTGCAGCACGCCTTCGAGGAGTGGTCAGAAGGGTGCGAAGACGCGGAGCCATGCTACAGCGGTGAGGAGGAGTTCAGGGCGGCGGTGGCGGCGTTCAACGAGGCCAATAAGGACAAGGTGCTCTTTTTTGAGGCGAACAAGGTGGTCGACTTGACACCGTACCAGAGCGAAGAGGGAGAGGAAGACTGATATGCACGTAGGGAGCTGGGGAGCACCATGGTGGCTGTGGGTGATGTTCCACCCCATCGAGACGGTCCAGTCCATCCTGCGGTGGATGCTGGGCATCAAGTAGAGGAGCATCGAGTGAGTGGATTCACGAGGCAGAGCCCCGCCGTGGTGCGGGTCGAGAGCCACCTGCGGTCCATGGGGAAGCTGGGGGCCACGGACGCCGAGCTGGAGGACGCCCTGGGGCTGTCCCGAGCGACGGTCTGCGCGGCCCGCAAGCTCCTCGTGGACGAGGGCGTGGCGGAGTGGACTGGCGAGAAGAGAGAGATCCCCATGGGCCAGCCACCGAAGGTCTGGAGGATCACCGGATGACCTGGGAGAACCTGGATGGCTTGTTCGAGGGCAACGCGCTGAGGAAGCCGACCGAGGACGAGCTGGTCAAGCACGACGCGGACACGCGCAAGCACATCGAGCAGGTGGCGACCACGCTCAACGTCATCATCAACGCGCTGCGCCAGAGGGCCATTGACCACGACCGCTCGAAGTTCGAGGAGCCTGAGAGGAGCGCCTACGCCGTGGTCATTCCTCAGCTCGCGGGCCTGGAGTACGGCAGCGAGGAGCACCGCAAGGTGCTGGCCATGATGAAGCCCGCCGTGCGGCACCATCAGCAGTCGAACCGCCATCACCCCGAGTACCACCACAGCGTGGCCGGGATGAACCTGGTGGACGTCATGGAGATGGCAGCCGACTGGCGGGCGGCGGCGATTCGGAGCGGGAGCGACTTCGAGAAGAGCCTGAAGGTGAGCCTGAAGAGGTTCAACATCGGTGACGAGCTGGCGAGCATCATCATCAACACGGCCAAGCTCTTCGACGAGGTGTGAGCGAACCTCGGTTTCGCTCTCGGAGGTGACATGAGCGTGTTGGACAAGGCCCATGGAGCTGGCAGGAAGAGGACCCCGGCGGACCTCGTTCCCGAAGGCGCGACGAGCGTCAGGGCCGAGGGCTCAAGGGGGACCTGGAAGCTGGTCTTCGAGACGCCAGGGGGCGATGTCGAGGTGGTCGTCAGCAGCATGGAGAGGGCCGTCAAGCTGGCCATGCGGCTGGCGCGTGAGATAGCTCGAAAGCGAACCTAGTTTCGCGTTTCTTGCGTAGGTATTGCGATGGACCTGACGGAGAAAGAGCTGCGAGAGCAGTACGCTGCGGCGCTCGACAACATCGCCAAGCTGGAGCGTCAGGTGGCCAGGACGAAGGAGCTGTACGACTCGGCCATCGCTGTCGTGCGGCGGCTGCAAGCGGAGCGCGAAGGGCTCATCGACAGGGTAGAGGGAGCCCTGCGTGGCATCGAGGAGAGCCGCGAGAAGGGCAGCAAGAGCCTCTTCAGCAAGGAGGCCATGCGGGAGACGGAGAAGCTGGCCGCATGGCACAGGGCCATGCACGGGGAGGACGACTGAGATGACCATCGAGTTCTACCTGTTGAACGAGGACGGGGCGACCCCCATCAAGTGGCGGCCAGGGGACGAGGTGCAGGTCAAGGTGAGCTGCCAGGGCGACATCGCCGTCCAGCCCTTCTACCCGGACGAGAACACCCACGGCATCGCCTGGCTGCTGCTCTGCCAGGGGCCAGTGGGCGAGCCGGGCCGGGACATCAACGGCGAGGTGGACGAGGGGGACAGGATGCTCCAGACCCAGCCCGGCGTGCTCATCGGCGCCGAGGACCCCAGGAGCCTGGACGTCATCATCGAGGCCCTGACCGAGCTGTGGAGGAAGTTGTGGCTGGCCAAGGCCAAGGACATCGAGGAGAGGCTTCAGGCCGGGGACCTCACCACGGCTGAGGCCAACAGGCTCCTGGCCGAGTGGTGGGGCGTCAAGCCCGAGGACTGCTACCCCTCAGAGCCAGAGCCCGCTGGCGACTTCAAGATGTTCGGTGGCATGGCCACGCGGACGGACAAGGCCATCATCGCAGAGCTTCGTCGGGCCGGGGACCAGATGGTCAAAGACATCAGGGCCGAGGGCAACGCCTACCTGGAGGCCATCAAGGAGACCATCGTCGTCACCCACAACCCTGGCGGCCCGTCCATCGTCGAGGGCATCGAGTTCACCAGCCTGGACACCTACCAGGTCAAGGGCCGGGGCACCATCAAGACCATCCAGTGGCCCGAGCACAGAGGAGCGCTCGACATCCTGGACAGGGTCATCACCATCGACGGCGCCCAGTACCTCGTCAGCAGCATCGAGGGCGCAAGCCCCATCAAGCCAGGAGCCACCGTGGGCCTCGTCGTCATCCCCTATGGCACCAGGCCCGAGCCCAAGCGCGGCGGCATCCCAGGAGCCCCACAGAGGCCGCCAGGCATCCCCTGGGGCAAGGTGACCCAGTGAGAATCGGCCCCGAGAACGCCCCTGTAGAACGCAGCCAGAGAACTACCCTGGCCCAGCCCCCCTACAACAGGTGGCAGCCCAGAGGAGCAGCAGCCCCCCAGAGACCCGACAACTACCCACCCCCCTCAGCTTCACTCCGCGCCCCGGAAGCTCCCCCACCCCCCCTCCGAGCTAGCCTGAGAGAAAAAAATCGGCGCTCCGAAAACCTAGCGAACCTGGTTTCGCTCTTGCAGAGGGCCGTTGGGAGGCCCTGGAGGACGTGGAGATGAGCTGTGAGGGAGGGGTCAGGGTGTGCGTGCGGTGCAAGACACCGCTGAACGTCGCTGGTCAGTGCCCGGCGTGCATGGACAGGAGGCCCGAGGTGGAGCAGACCCACGACCCGGTGCAGGGGCTACCACGGAAGCCCTTCTCACACTGCCCGGCCCCGGAGCGCAGCATGGTCTACGTCGACCCGGCGCTGAAGACGCCCGAGGCGCTGGCCGAGGTCGTTGGCGAGCTGGAGGACGTGGCCAGGCGGCTGCGCTACCCGCTTGGCAGGGGCAAGGACGAAGAGCTGCGGACCCTGGTCATCAAGGCGGCGATCACGGTCAAGGGCTGCGCCGAGGCATGGGGGTTCGAGCGCGAGCACAAGTCAGGGATGCGGGAAGCTCCGAAGCACCTGCTCCTCTTCTTCGGCCCCTCGGTGGCGGACGACAGGACGACCAAGGAGATGAAGCGGACGGGGACGCTGCCCGAGGACAAGATGGACGACTGCATCAACCAGCTCATGCGAGATGGGTGGCGGGTGGTCTTCAGGCACTTCGACCCGAGCTTCCACGTCCAGCAGTGGCGCGTTATCCTGGAGAGGTCATGATGCAGAAAGCCAAGTGGAGAAAAAGGGTTCGCAACATCCTGCGGCGAGCTGATGGGGGCATGACTTTGTCGGCCATTCACGCAGCCGCAGGTGCGTCCTTTCCTGGGTCGTTGGACCTCGTGAAGACCATCCTCGGATACGGTGTCAAGGTCGGGTCTGTGATGGTAGAGCCAGGCGATGAGCCTCGCTACATGCTGGCGAAGAGGCCATGACGCTTTCGCGCCTCATGTCCGGGCTCGTCGAGGAGAGGAGGCCATCCGTCTCCGAGGTGACCATCCACATGCCCCACGACCGCCAGGGGGAGAACTACACCTGCGGCCCGGCGGCACTGGGGATGGTCCTCTACTACTTCGGCGTCGAGATGCGAGAGGACAAGCTGTCCGACGCTCTGAAGACATCGCCGAGGGGAGGGACTTCGGCGACGAAGATGGCCGAGCTTGCGCGGCGCAAGGGAGTCAGGGCGGAGGTCGTCAGGAGGATGTCCACCGGGGACCTTCGTACTGCTGTACGGGCTGGCAAGCCGGTCATCGTGGCCTTCCAGGCGTGGGGGGCAGGGGGGACCGACTACGCGGACGTCTGGGAGCACGGACACTACGCGGTGGTCGTCGGCGTCGGGGACCTCTTCATCTACTTCGACGACCCAGCTACCAGGTCGAGCCCGGCCTATCTGACGGTGCGGGAGTTCGAGCGCCGCTGGCATGATGTCGAGGATGGCGAGCGGGTCCACCGGCTGGCCATCGTCTTCGAGGGGCGGAAGAAAAACGACAGCCGCGAGATCATCAAGATCGGATGAGCGTCTTTTCTCGTTGACACGGGGGATGGCTCCCTATAGATTCACCGATGCCTCGCGAGACTGGGTTCTGGAAGCGAAAGCTCCCCCGACCTGGTCTCCAAACCGGGGAGGCCCCCGGAACCGTCAGGGAAGGCAGCACGGCCTCTGATCCTGACGGTCGGCCCTGGAGATGGTGACCACGCTCCAGGGAAGCTCACTGAGCGGCCAGGTAAAGGGCTCGTGAGGGCCTGGACTCCTGGCGACTCTGAGAGCGGGTGACGGGCTTGGTGCTGGGCTTCGGATTGAAAGATCAGGAGCAGCCCGAGCTAGGGGAGGCAACGTCGGGTTCGCGCCCGTAGGCGCCCGCAAGGGAGACCCGGAGCGGATCACGATGTGACGAAGGCTCGGCGGCGAAAGCCTCCGGGCCTTTCGTCGTTTCTGGGGTTCGACTCACCTTCTGCCAATCCATTGACAGTCTTTCCTCATGTGCTAGATTGGGCGGTGTGAGGAAGCCGGTCTTCAAGGTCTGCGAGTGGTGCGGGGAGGAGTACGCGACCATCCCGAGCCACGCGGCCAGGCGCCGGTACTGCTCCGTCGAGTGCGCGGGCCATGGGAGGCGGCGGGACCACGCCAGCGAGAGGAAGTGCCCCAACTGCGGCAAGCGCTTCGTGGTCCAGAGCTGGAACCCCAAGTGGGCCTGCTCGAAGAAGTGCGTCGATGCCATGAAGACGCACCGTGTCACGAAGCGGTGCGAGGTCTGCGGCAAGGAGTACGAGGCCCCGTGGAACAGGAGGAGGACGAGCCGCTACTGCTCGCTGGAGTGCTTGGCGCGGGCCAAGAGGAAGGTGCGCTACAGGCCCAAGGCCCATGCCCTGGCAGCGCTCCTCGTGCATCACACCCTGGACGAGATCGGGGTGATGTACGGGGTGACCGCCAACGCGGTGCGCTACTGGTGCAGGCGCTACGGGCTGAAGTGGCCCAGCAAGGGAGAGCGGAACAGGCTCCAGCGGCTCAAGCCGAGGGAGCGGGACGCCCTGGCGCAGAAGAGGGCCGAGGAGGCCATGGAGCTATACACTGGCGTATAGCTCCATTTCTCGAAACGCCGGGCTCTGGAGAGTTTTTGTATAGGATTTGACCGTGGGGAAGAAGGGGCGTGATAGCGAGCTGAAGCAGCACAACTTCCGCCTCAACAGGGCGAACGAGAAGGCCCTGGAGGAGTTGTGCAGGATCACCGGGCTCTCCAGCTCGGAGGTGGTCAGGACGGCCATCATGGTCTTCAGAGCGACCCTCGCTTCTATACCGGCCCCACCACCAGAGGACGAACCATGATCAGCATCAACGACCCGAGGTTCCGCGAGGCTCATCTGCTCCAGCAGGGGAACTTCATCATCGCCGTCAACGAGTGCTGCGCCGTCGTCGGCAACGGCCCGGAGCATCGCGTCTTCGTGTCCTTCTTCTCCTATCGCTGGGATGTTCATGACGTCGAGCGAGCCGCCATGGAGGCCGAGCTGCTGAAGGCCCGGTTGGGCGACATGCACCGTGGCACCCTGAACAAGCACACGTTGGCGGACCTCGCCACGATGTGCCTGGAGCACTACCGGCGCGGGGAGAGAGCTGGGTGGATCGAGGAGATCAAGCCCTTCTGGCAGCACGACTGCGAGGACTGCATCTTCCTGGGGCCAGCCACCATGGACCACGAGACGCCGCCCAAGAAGGACCAGGTGACCCAGCCAACGGCATCGAGGGTGGACCTTTACTACTGCCCGGAGAACCGCCCCTTCCCGACCGTCATCGCGCGCTTCGGAGCAATCCCCCGCGAGTACAAGAGCGGCATCCTCTTCGGGATGATGGACCTGGACGGAGACCTGAAGGAGGCGTACCAGCGGGCCACCTCCTACGGGCTCATCAACGGCATCGTGTTGCCGCACCTGAACGCCATCGACCAGGGGCCTGGGTGCGTTACGAGCGAGAGCTTCGAGGAAGCGTGATGGACCAGTGGGAGCGCAACCAACAGCGCATCAACATGGTGGGCAGCGCTCACAACCCGCCGCCAGAGAGGACCCCCCTGGGAACCGTCATCGAGGTCGAGCCCGAGTGGGTCTGCTGCTGCTGTGACCAGAACATCCCGAGGCCCAGTGGTGGCTTCTCGACGCCGATTGGCTCGTTCTGCTCCGGGTGCTTCGTGTCTTACATCGAGCATCTGTTCAACGAGTCGTCGGTCGAGTTCCTGAACGCCATCAGGGAGGAGAGCCGCGATTTCATCGCTGTCAGGCGCGAAGACCTGAAGTGCGGCGTGGCTCCGATGCCAACCCCGAGAGCCACAGCCGTTCGTGACGTGCTCAGGGGCGAGAAGAGGCGGCTGCGAGAGAAGCTCCAGGCCCTCATTGGCGAGCTGGGCGATGACTGAGAAGAGGACGCACGCCATGGTCGTCCCCTGGCCCATCAGTCAGGGGCTCCACACCTGGTGCGGCTACAGGTTCGACGCCCCGGAGGTGTCGAAGGAGAACGTCGCGTCTGCGCCAGAGGCCGTGACGTGCGAGGTGTGCAAGCGCTCCATGCGCGATGCTCTCGACCAGCTCTCCAAGTGGGTCCCGAGGCTGGACAGGGTTCCAGACGGGACGCCTGGGGTGAGAGACCAGAACGCCCCGTGCGAGGTGTTCGAGCCGGGGACCCCGGCTGGCGACGGATCGTGCCTTGGCGACGGGCACTACCTCTGCGACGAGTGCGAGCACATGACCCCGGAGGAGACCGATGAAGACGCTGGGTGATCTGCACATGAAACCCGACAGCGCCACGGCCATCGTGGAGCTGACGGTCGAGGTCAGGACTGGGTCTTGGGGAGCGGACTGCACCATCCAACAGGCCATCAGCCAGGCGACCGAGGAGGCCACCAACAGGCTCAACAGGCTCCTCGGAGAGGACAAGAGCGTGCGTGTTCTGAGGGCGGCGGCGGTGCGTGTCGTCTGCGACGCAAAGAAGGAGTGAAAGGAGAAGGAGATGGGATACTACGGCAACGAGTTCAAGGAGTTGGAGTTCCCGAAGACGGGGAAGGAGATCAAGGAGAAGGCGCAGGCGAAGGCCGAGGAGCTGAAGAAGAAGCTCGCCGACCGCGAGGAGGCCCTGAAGGTCCAGCTCGAAGAGGCCGGGCTGACCAGCACGATGGACATCCTGCTCAACATCGACGACTTGCTCAACGAGGCCAACTCGTCCGCCAACGCGCCGAGCGACGTCAAGGTCCGCATCCAGAACATCGTCCGCAAGGTCCGTGACGAGAAGGCCGAGCTGGAGCGCATCGAGCTGGTGATCCGCAACATCCCGGAGCACAGGGAGAAGCCGTTCGACCTGTCCTTCGAGGCGCTCTCCTACTTCTGCTTCTGAGCGAAACCGAGGATCGCTATGGCAGCCCACAGGCTCAAGACATGGCCAGGGGAGTTCGAGTCAACCAGGCTACGTGAGAAGCTCGCCGAGTTCCGGCTGAACGACCGCGACTACCAGGTGGGGGACATCCTCATCTTGGAAGAGTGGGACCCGGTGGTGGAGCGCTACACGGATCGATGCCTGTGGGCTCTCGTGAGACACATCCAGCCAGGCGGCAGATTCGGCATCCCTGACGGCTACGTCATGATGACCATCGCCGTCGAGGAGGACGCCATGAAGGTCGAGCGCGTGAGCGGCGAGGTCGACGTCGACAACGAGCCCATCGAGGTCCGCATCAGCTTGACGCGCAGGAACGCTGGCGAGCTTGCTGCGCTCTTGCCCGAGCCCCAGCGTGACGATACCCTGAAGACGGCATCCTTCGGAGCGAAGCTGCGGCTGGCGCTGGAGGTGATGGGCTTCAAGAGGAGGTCGTCATGAAGGTCAGGGTCTTGGTGGAGGTCATCGAGGGCGGCAGGACTGTCGCCCGGAAGATGCGCCAGACCGATGTCAGCGCGAAGGCCGTGAAGATCTACGAGGTCATGGGCAGCGACGACACCTACGGCTTCATCGCCGAGGACGTCATCAGCGGCGCGCTCAAGGCGGTGCAGGATGCTGCGACACCTGGTGCCACCGAGGCCATCCTAAACAGCCAGCCAGCGGTGGACGAGCACGGGCAGTCGAAGGGCATGACGAAGCTCGATGAGGCTCTGGGGCTCGACGTCATCGACAACATGCTCAAGAAGGGGATTGCGTAGGCGCTCGTCAGGCCATCATCTTCCAGATCTCTTCTGGGGTCAGCCGCGAGCTGACGCCCCCCTCCAGGCGCGGGGACCCGCCGATGGAGGACCCGCCACCCCAGCCTGGCTCGCGGGCGTTGAGACGCCCCAGGAGGCTCTCCTTGGCGTTCCCCGGGCCAAGTGGGTAGGCCACCAGGTCGGACACCTTGCCCACCGTGTAGCGGTAGGAGCCGTCCGCCGCGTCGGATACCAGGACGACGACGCGATGCCCGGCGTCGTAGAGCGGGGCGAAGGCGCCGAAGCCGTCCGAGCGAGCGATGCACGCCTGGACCCCACGGCGGTCCCCGTGGTGGATCATCTCGATGCCCGGGGGCTCGCCATCGGCGCGGGGGAGCGTGTCCTCGATGATGTCGGACAGCACGCTCTCGATGACCTCGAAGCCTTTCTCGATGAACGAGGGCCACGAGTCGTACTCGGCCTGGACGTCACGCGGGAGCACGCCACGCAGGCGCGTGAAGAAGGCGGAAGCGATGTCCTGATCTTCGTGGGTCAAAATCTGGTTGCCGGCGGGGCCGTAGGCGTCGATGACGCCGACCGCGCGCACGAGGTCGCGGACGCACCGCTCCTGCACACGATCCGGGTGGCGCAACAGCCACAGCGAGACCAGCGTGTCGCCGTCGATGTCGTTGATGTAGATCTGCCTGTTGGTCGTGTCGAGGCCCAGGCACAGCGCAGCGAAGACCTGCTGGCACGTCGCCTCGGTGATGAGCCGCGAGCATCCCGCGTGGTGGTCGAAGGACCAGCGGCCCTTCTCGTCGCCCATCACGGGACCCTGGACCGCGCCGTCGAGCGCGATGCTGTTGGGGAACAGGTCGTCCATCTCCAGCGCGCCGCCGTTGATGGTCCTGATGTTGAGTCCGTTCACCTTCATGATTCGCTCCATGGTCACCTTCTCCTCTCGCCTTCCACCTGTGAGACGCGCAGACCTCAGTGGGTCTGACAGCTCTCGGTCGCTTTTTTTGTGAGTGCTTCCCACTCTTCTTCTGGGATGGGCTGCTTACAGCTTGGGCATGGTCTGTCGACCCCGAAGAGGGCGATTTCGATCTTCGTATCGTCGTCGGGTAGCGGGCGCTCGCACACGTCACACAAGAGCGCCAGGTTCGTTCTGAGGCTGAGGCGCATCACCCCTCCTGCCCCCCGAAACCATTGATCTGTTCCCACCCCGATCCACCGTGCATCTTCTCGGCGCCTGGGCCGTAATAGCGGTCGTTGGAGTTGGTCTGGAATCCGCGCACGCTCTTCTCTGGAGCCCGCCTGGCCAGGTACAGTCCGTAGGTCTCCAGCTCCTCACGCACCTTGTGGTGCGAGGTCTTGGTGGCCTGGGCGATCTTGTCGACGTCGCCCGCCGTGAAGGTGTCCACCTCGTCGTCCAGGCAGAACTGGACGAACGACTCGATGCTCTCGTGCTCAGGGTCCATGGCTACCTCGCCTCCAAGGAGCGCTCGTAGAATTCCTCGGCCTGGCTCACGCAGTCATCCTCGAACGCCTGGCGGACCATCGCCAACCCCTCATCGGTGTTGATGATGAAGTCGATGATGGCGCGCTCGGCAGCGCGGAACGCCTGGCCGTCGTCCACGCGCACCTCGTCGTCGCCGTCGATGATCCAGATGTCGTTATCGACGCAGGACCCCACGGCGGTCGGAATCTCCTCCACCGAGGGGACGGGGTAGCCGTCCCCGTCGAACGAGGAGTAGTCCTCCTCGATGTCGATGGCGATGCAGACGTCCGTCTCGACGGTGACGCCGTCGATGTCGGCGGAGAAGGCGAAGTGGGTGTTGGTGGTGGTGTTGTGTGCCATGACCCCAATTTATAGCCTGGTTTTGCAATGTCAACACACCGTCGAAAGAAAAGTGACTCTCTTCTTCCTTCTATATGCACCATCTCGCCGACAACAGCCAGTCCAGACTATAGTTGACAAACTAAAACCAATGTATATCTTTTGAGAGAGGACGGAGGACACCATGACCCACTGCGCCATCTGCAAAGGAGCCTGGACCGAGGAGACTGGCGTGCTCGTGGGCCACCCCGTCGAGCTGCACGTCTGCGGCTCCTGCTTCGAGGAGACCTTCGAGCCCATCGTCAACAGGGTCGCGCCCGCGCGCCCGACCGAGGGGCCGTGCCTCGTGAGCTGGATCGGGTACGGCGTGCGATTCGGTGTCCCTGTCCCTGTTGACATGCGCTAATCATGTGTTAGGTTGAGAGGGAAGGACGGAGGGCACCATGGCACGCAACCGCAAGAATCAGACGAAGTTGACCCTTGAGGACATCCTCGTCATCGACCGTGCGGTGCGGCGCGAGGTGGCCAAGGAGTCGGGGTACTACGACGGGCGCAACGCGCCCCGCGTCATCCCCGACAAGAAGAAGCGCGACAGCAAGCGGGCCTGTCGTGGCCGCGTGGACTGGTAGGAGGACACCATGGACAGGACCATCACGACGACCTGTGGCGAGCGGTTCACCTGGGACGACCACGCTCGGATGGCGTGGCTCATCCACATTCGCTTCGGGCGCAACATCCAGTCGGGCGCGGCTGGCTGGCGTCGGCTCATGCAGAATTCCTGCACCGACAGCCAGTTCGAGGAGCTGGTCAACGCGGGCTCGCTGCTCGCCGTCGAGGAAGGAACCGGACGATGACGAACGTCGTGGACACCCTGCTGAACAGTGCTCGCGTCGAGAAGGACGCCAGCGACGATATGTTCCTCCGTCGCCGTCCGTCTGGCGAGCACCTGGCCAAGGCCGAGGGCCTGGAGTACGCGGCCGGGTTCGTGAACAGCCGCATCAACCAGCTCAAGAGCGAGCTGGCGCGCGTCCGCTTCGAGGCGTCTCGCGAGCCCCTGGACTGCCAGGAGCGGGACGAGCAGCTCTACCGCGACGGGCAGGTTGCTGGGCTCATCGCGGCCCTGAGCATCCTGGGGGTGGAGGTTCAAGATGACGACGCATGACCTCGACAAGATGGACCAGAAGGCCCTGCAAGAGTTCTGGGGGAAGGTCCATCGTCACCCGGTGAAGATGGCTCGTGAGATCTTCCCGGAGAGGGGGCCGCGCTACGTGGCGGCGGCTCATTCGTTGGGCAACTACGCCATCAACCGGGCGGCGATGTTGTCCTGCAAGGCCAGGGGCGACGAGCATGGCGTGGCGATCTACAAACGCGCCATGGACATCTGCAAGGCGGACCTGCCCCTGTGGGCGGACTGAGGAGGTCGAGCCATGATCACGCAAGAGACCATCGACAGCATCCAGACCGTCTTCAGGGACCATCAGGGCGGTGGTCTCTGGGGGCTCCCCTACAAGATGCGTCACGAGATCGGGCAGAATCCTCGCCACCTCTGGGAAGGCAGGAGGAGCCCGGACCCGGCGCACCAGCCCCCGGTCTACATCGGCTACACCATCTCGACGCCGGGACCGTTGCCCGAGTGGGTCTGGTTGGGCACCCCGGGCTGGTACGGCTCGATGACCAAGGAGGAGCAGGAGTTGGTCAACAGGTTCGTCGACCGGCTCAGGTCCGATGGTCTGTTGCCCCAGTGGCCTGGTGAGTGGCAGGAGGTGGAGTGAGCCATGGATCGCATGAGAGTCAGCGAGATCGCCAGGGACGTCGTCAAGTCTGCTGCCAGCCAGGTGCGGACGGAGCCAGCCAGGTCGTGGCTCAGGATGGACGAGCGCGGGACCTGGGAGTCCATCGCTCGTGACATCGTCGAGAAGCACCCGGAGACGTTCGTCAAGCACGGGGACGAGGCCGTGCGACAGGCTGGGAATCTGTTGGCTGTCGCGGCCCTGGAGACCGTGCTGGGAGGGAGACGATGAAGGCCACGCTGAAGGTCAGGGTCGCCCGCGCGCTGCTGCACGAGGTGTTCGAGAGCCACGAGCTGGACGACTACGAGGAGGCGTGCCTTCGGGCGGCTGTCAGCTCGCTCGACGGCGCGCTCCACGAGGTTCACCCGCCCATCGGGACGGGCTTCGTGGGCAAGGAGTCAAGGGAGGCCCTCGACAAGCACCTGGAGGAGTGGGGCAAGCCGAAGGCGAAGCCATGACCGACGAGCGGCGCAAGGCCATCGAGGCGGTGTGGAGAGCGCTGAAGAATCCGCTCTGCATGATGAGCCGCCCGGAGCGAGAGGAGGCCATGAAGCTCGCCCGCGAGCACGAGCTGACCGTGTCCGAGTTGCTGGAGTACGTCTACGCTCGAAGGAGGAACGCATGACCGTCCACGTCCTTCACAAGAGGTTCGCCATCTGCGGGACCATGGAGGGGTTCCCTGGCGAGTGGCCAGCCGGGCACGAGTGGACTTACGCCTGGGATCACACGCGCGTCACCTGCGAGGGGTGCTTGCGGAAGCTCCAGACGCTTGTCCTTGGCCAGCTTCACGACATAGCCAAGGCAAGCTGTTCGGGCACAGGAGGGAAAAGCGGACCAGCCTGTGGTTGACAGCGCAATCCTATGTGCTAAATTGTAAGTGAAGGCAGAGGCCCAGGGAAAAGGAGAGGACGATGCCCGCAGAAGTCGAGACCATGATGTATGTCGGCGATGTCCCTTGGCATGGCCAGGGGGTCTACGTCGGCGACGAGCCGGTCAAGTCCGACATCGCCCGCGTGAAGTCGGGCCTCACCTGGCGCGCGGAAAAGAAGCGCACCTTCGCGGCTACCGGGACCAAGAGCGAGGGCGGCAAGCTGATCGAGATCCCTGACCTGTTCGCGGTCGTGCGCGACAGCGACAACGCCATCCTGGGCACCGTCGGGAAGGCGTTCCAGATCCTTCAGCCCGAGGATGCCTTCACGCTCCTCGACTCGCTCGTGGACACGGGAGAGGTCCGCTATCACACGGCGGGCTCGCTCAGGGGCGGGAGCATCATCTGGCTGCTCGCCAAGGTGGGCTCCTTCGAGGTCGTCAACGGCGACGTCATCGACAAGTTCATCGCCCTGTTCAACACCTTCGACGGATCGATGATGCTGCGGCTCATCGACACCGATGTCCGCGTCGTGTGCCGCAACACGATGCAGGCCGCGCTCTCCGAGGCCATGGGCACCGGCATCGCGGTCAAGCACACCAAGAACATGGAGCAGCGGGTCCGGGACGCCCGCATGGCCCTGGAGGTCGTGCGGAAGTCCATGGAGCGGGAGACCGAGCTGTTCCGGCGCATGGCCCAGGTCCGCTTCTCGGACGCCTCCTTCGACGCCTTCGCCATGGACCTCATCCCCAACCCGGAGGGGGAGAAAGCCGTCATCACGAAGGCGGAGAACCAGCGGACCAAGCTGAGGGAGCTGTTCGAGGCCGGGATCGGGCAGGACATCCCAGGCGTGCGCGGGACCGTCTGGGCCGCGATGAGCGCGGTGACGGAGTACGCCAACTTCCACCGCCCGACGCGCGGCGACGACGCCCAGGCGAAGCGGTTCGAGAGCACCATGTTCGGAGCGAGCCGCAACCTCATCGCCCAGGCTCAGAAGAGCCTTATTCAGGTGGTCCAGGCGGCTGCCTGATGCCGATGCTGTTCCAGAAGGCCGTGGACCCACGGATGCCCGAGGAGTCGCCCGGCGAGGTCCGGGGCCTGCGATGCGCTGAGCCGGGCTGTGAGGGCATCCTGGAGCTGCGCTGGAGCCCTCGCTTCGGCACCTGGTTCTACGGCTGCTCACGGTGGCCGAGCTGCAACGGGACGTTGCCGGCCGAGGTGGATGGGGCACCTCGCGGGGAGCCCCGCACGAAGGAGCTGCAAGGGTGGCGGGCCAAGGCCCACAAGGTCTTCGACGAGATCTGGAAGACGGGTCGCAATAGGGTCCACCGACGCACGGCTTACGCTTGGCTGCGGCGCGTGATGGTGCTGCCACCGGACAAGGCCCACATCTCCAGGATGGACGTCGAGCAGTGCAAGCGGGTCATCGAGATGGTGAAGGAGAAGGGACCAGGCACCGAGTTCTGGGCGAGCTGGTATCGGCCCGGCAAGCGGGTCAAGCAACACGGGAGTGGAAGGTGATGATCGACGGACAGACCTGGATGAAGAAGAGGCAGGACCAGGCCAGGAAGGCGTTCGCCGGGCACCAGATGAAGGTCATCGGTCCTGGGCACTGGCGCATCATGAACCCGAGCAGCGGGCAGCACTGGGCCGACATCGTGGTCATGGGCAACGTCGGGCTCGCGGTCTGGGGAGACATCGAGGGGTGCTTCTTCGCCTACTGCTCAGGGGCGACGACGCCAGAGCAGGTGGTCGCCTGGATGGCCAACGCCGACGTCTCCTACTACGGCAGGCAGAAGGCCAACATCGGCATGACCGGCTCCGAGTTGGTCGATGAGTACGTGGACGACGTGGCTCTCTACGACCTGGAGCAAGCCCTGAAGCAGCGCGAGGAAGAGTACGGCCCGGAGGACTGGGAGGAACCGAAGTCGATCTACGAGGACGCCTTCAAGGAGACCGGCGAGGCCATCAACCGGGGAGAGCCAATCGAGAGCGCGCTGCACGAGCTGTGCGACACGCTGATGCAGGCCGGGGTGGACGACGCGCCCTACGAGTGGGTCTTCTCCATCGGGCGCGTGACGAGCTGCCGAGTAATCTACGCCCTTGGGGCCACCGCCAGGCTCCACGAGCTGCTTCAGGCGAAGGCTGCTACCGAGGAGGCTCCTCGACCGGAGTGACGTCGAGGTGGTCGAGGAACCAGTCCTTCATCGGTGGGTCTTTCGGGTCTGGCTTCAGGACGTTCACCAGCAAGCTCGGATCGTTCGTGTCGTAGGGCTCCTCGTCCTTGGGCTCAGGCTGAGTCAACCAGGGTGCGAACGACATGGTGGTCCTCCGGTGAAGAATCGAGCATAGCACGCCTGGCCGAGCTTTCGGGCTTGCTCCGCGCTGCCCCTTACAAGAACACGATCTCCCTATCCTGGCGGCCAGAAAAAAAACTGCACTCCCATCCTGTTGACAGACGCATATCAATGGATAGGTTTGAGGCAGGACGGACGGAGGACACCATGAACGCAAACGACGCCAGGGCCAAGATCGTCAACGACATCCTCGACACCATGGAGCAGGTCGGCTCGGACTGGACGAAGTCCTGGGCGACCATCGCCTACCACAAGAACGCCCAGACCGGGCGCAGCTACAACGGCATCAACGCCATGTGGCTCTCGCTCGTGGCGATGGTCGAGGGGTACAAGACCCCTCTGTGGCTCACCTGGAGCCAGATGAAGGCCATGGGCGGTCACCCCAAGGCCGACCAGTGGAAGGCGTCCCACATGGTCATGTGGGTGCGCCCGGACACCTACGTCGTGAAGGACGACAACGGCCAGCCCGTGCTCGATGACAACGGCGAGCCCAAGGAGCGCAACTATTGGCGGCGCGGGCTGCACGAGGTCTGGAACGTGGAGCAGACCACGGTCAAGGCGAGCACCTACGCCAAGTACCTCCCAAAGATGAGGGAGAATCGCTCCGACGCCGACATCGACGCCTGGTGCGCGATGGTGCGCGAGGGTGACGGCTGCTCGACCTTCAAGGCCGTGGTGAGCAACGCGGCCTACTACGTGCCCAGCATGGACACGATCACGGTCCCCGAGCTGGGGCAGTTCGAGAGCACGGGCGAGTTCTACTCGACCCTGTTCCACGAGATGGCCCACAGCACGGGCCACAAGAGCCGGCTGGGCCGGGGCCTCAACAACGTCTTCGGCTCCTCCACCTACGCCCAGGAGGAGCTGGTGGCCGAGCTGACGAGCGCGATCATCTGCTCCGAGTGGGGCATCGAGGGGCAGGTCAGGCACGCCCAGTACCTCAACCACTGGCTCCAGCACTGCCGCAAGGACGCCAGCGTGATGACGGTGGCGGCCTCCCAGGCCCAGAAGGCCGTCGAGTTCATGACCAAGGCGGCCGAGCGGGCCGAGCGGAAGACCGACAGCCAGGCGGCGTGAGCAGGACCCAGGGGTGAGGGCTTCGGCCCCCGCCCTTGGGGACCGAGCTTTCGGCCAACAGGGGTGGCGTCCTGTCTCCCGTAAAAAACGACACGCCCAGTTGCGGGAAGTGTTGACATACGCAAACCAGTGGCTAGATTGTGTTCAAGGACGGAGGACACCATGGCACGATTCAATCACGAGGCGACTTTCGAGGTCATCGACGACGACACCGGCATCTGCTGGGAGATCGTGGCGAACGTGAACTACAACATCTCCGGGGGCTGCGCCCCTTGGAAGGGCTCCATGTACTCGTGCCCGTCCGATGTGGACTGGTACGGGGACCCCGGTGACCTTGAGGTCGAGTCGGTCAGCATCGTCTCCGTCACCGAGTACGACGACGACGGCAACGCCGAGGACGTCGAGCTGGACGCCTGGGAGCTGCCCGTGGTCGAGCAGTACGTGTGGGACAACCTCGACGACGACGAGCTGTACGAGGCGGCTGGTGACCAGGCGGACGACGACTTCGACCCGCCCGAGCCCGACTACGACTACGACGACTGCCCCCGCTACTACGATGGCACCGGGAGGTACTAGATGAACAGGGCGGCCCGATTCAGCGGGGACATCGAGATCAGCATCGTCTACAACGAGCGCGAGAGGCAGTACACCTGCCGTCTTGCTCTGCCCGGGGAGAGCGTCTTCCAGGTGGTGGCTGAGCCTGCCATCCTGGAGCACGCCGTGGACAGCCCCGAGGCGTTCGACAGCGCAGCGCACGCTGCTCTGTCGTTCGCTGACAACGAGCGTCGCCGGGGCATCGTGGAGCACGCAGCCATCAGCGAGTGTGGCTGGCACATCGGCAGAACGAAGGAGGATAGGTGGCCATGTTCACGACGGTAGAGGAAGCCCTGGAGTGCCTTGGGGACGAGGCGCGCAAGGTCTACGAGGAGGGGGCCGACGAGTCCTGGGAGCTGCGCCCGGAGCACGCTGGCGATGACCAGGCGTGGTACGAGTGGTGCGACGACTGCGAGGCCTTCCACACGAAC
>Ga0209285_10000228_pt1 | contig 20519 bp, 13 predicted proteins | sample PPLLak3March2015_2_FD_187249 | JGI IMG/M metagenome (GOLD analysis project Ga0209285, IMG submission 187249) | Freshwater sediment microbial communities from Prairie Pothole Lake near Jamestown, North Dakota, USA - PPLs Lake P8 Core (3) Depth... | ecosystem: Environmental > Aquatic > Freshwater... | reverse complement strand
CCTCAGTACGCTGTGGTCCATGCTGCGGGGTCGCGAAGACTACCCGGTCTATCGGGCGTTGCAGGACATCGATCTGACCGTCCATCGCGGCGAATCTTTGGGGCTGATCGGGGAAAATGGCGCGGGCAAATCGACCTTGCTCAAGATCATCGCCGGGGTGGGCAAACCCTCTACGGGCAGCGTTCGTGTCAACGGGCGGATCGGCGCCTTGCTGGAACTCGGTGCGGGCTTCCATCCGGAATACACGGGGCGGCAAAACATCCATTTGGCTGCAGCCTTGATGGGCATGGAGCGACAGGAGGTACGCGAGCGCATCGAGTCCATCATCGCTTTCGCCGACATCGGCGAACACATCGACCAACCCATCAAGCATTATTCCTCCGGCATGGTTGTGCGTCTCGGTTTCGCCGTGGCGACCGCAATGCAGCCCGACGTCCTGATCACGGACGAGGTGCTTGCGGTGGGCGACGAGTCTTTCCAGAAGCGTTGCATCGCCTGGATGGAAGACTATTTGTCGAATGGGGGGACGCTGCTGCTCTGTTCCCACGGCATGTTCCACATCCAGAAACTGTGCCAGAAGGCCCTGTGGATCCATCAGGGCAGAAACCGCATGTATGGCGATGCCGGCGATGTGACGCGTGCCTATCTCGTCTACCACGAAGAGAAACAGCGTGAGGCCAAAGCCGCATCGAGCTTGCAGCGTGCACAGGCCGGACAGTACGAGATGACCCGATTCTGGCTGGAAGACGCGGCAGGACGGCCACTCTCCGAGGTTGGAATGGGTGGTGAAGTCGTCGCCCAGGGGCAAGTCCACTCGCCAGATGGCCGCGTACCCGTGGTGGCGATCGGTATCCTGCGCCTGGATGGGATGCCGATATTCGGATTGACCACCGATATTTCCGGTTTTCGTCCCAATCCCTTGGGTCAGGACCTGTTCGGTTTCTCCCTGACGCTGGAGCACCTGAATCTGTTGCCGGGCCGCTACGCCATACGCGCGCATGCCATGGATCCGGAAGGAATGCGGCACTTCGATACGGTAGAGTGCATTTTCGATGTGCGGGGGCAAACCCGTGAACTGGGACTGTGCCGGCTGGCGCATCATTGGGCGCCCGGGAAGCTCGCGACGTGAGCGTGTCCGGCTGGATTGACCGCCGCACCTTGCGGGAGGTGGTGGAACTGATGTTGCTGCCAGGGATGGCGCTGCTCCTGCCGTGGCGCCTGTGCTTTCCATTCTACCGCTGGCTGGCGGGCCATGACTGGCTATATCGTGGGGAGACGCATGCCGCCCTGGCGGCCGCGGCCAGTGAGGGGCTCGTGCGGGAGCCCCGCGATTGGGCACGGGCATACCGGCTCATGCGTCTGGTGGATCATGCCGATCTCTATCTGTCTCGTTTCCGTGGCCGGCGGTGGATGCGCCGCTATGTGGAGGTTCAGAGCGGCGCCTGGCCAGAGAGCGGGGGGCCGTTTCTGGCCATCACCTTCCATTGGGGGTCTGGGCTATGGGGGCTGCGGCACATGCGGCAAAGCGGCCGGCCGGCCGCCGTTTTGGTCAGGGACATCCCGGCCTCCCTGTTTGCCGGGCGCCCCGTGCTGGCGCGTTACGCAGACTTGCGTACCCGGGAGACAGCTGCGGCAGGCGGCGGCGGGGTCATCTACGCGACGGCGATGAGTTTGGTGCGGATCCGGCGCCGCTTCCGCGAGGGTGGAAACGTCGTGGCCTTGCTGGACGTCCCCCCCGATGAAGGGGAGAAGCACTTGGAGTGCGAGTTTCTCGGGCAACGGGCGGCCTTCCCGCGGGGCCTGATCCATTTGGCGGTCAGCGAAAAAATGCCGGTGGTCGTCTATGACGTATCCCTTGACCGCGAAACGGGGAAGCGTGTCTTGAACATCGATCGCCTGGGGCGCATCGCGGACGAAGAGGCCTTGCTTGCCATCCTGGTGGCCAGGCTCGAGGCGATGATCCGCAGGGACCCGCCCTCGTGGCATCACTGGCCCGGCGTTACAGCTTTCTTCCGAACGGCAGGAATGGCGGAGGCATCGGCAGTCCATGCCTGAGCGGACCGGTTTCCCACCGTTGGCAGCGAGCCATCCAGGCATAGACCGTCTGGGGCTGGACTGCCGGATCAGCCCGAGCGTGACGGTGATGCGCATCGGTGCCCAGCTCGAAGAACGTGGAATATTTCTTGGCGACGAAGTGATGCTGTTCGATCACGTTCGCCTGCTTATCGGCGATCTGCGGCTGTCACCCCAGACCGGGATTCGCCTGGGCCAGCGCGTGATCATCAATGTGGGCGGCTACATCTCCGGCGAGGGGGGGCTGGTCGTCGATGACGACGTGCTGATCGGTCCTCATGTCCGAATCCTGTCGGCAGGCCATGCCATTCATGGCGGTGAGGTGGTCATCTCACGTAATCCGATCACCCATGCGGTCGTCCATGTCGAATCTGGCGCATGGCTGGGTGCTGGCTGCACGGTTCTCCAGGGGGTGACAATCGGCCGTGGCGCAGCGATCGGGGCCGGCAGCGTCGTGACGCGCGACGTTCCGCCTTTCGCCGTCGCCGTGGGCAATCCGGCCCGAGTCATTCGGTATCGTGAAGGGCACGCGCCGGCATGGTGGCAGCGCGTGCTGCGCAGATGGCGGTGAAACGCACTGCGATCGAAGGGCCTGACGGCGGGGGGGCGGTTATGAAAATGGCCGCCCACGGAACCGGCCTGACCCTCGGGTTGCTCGCGCTGGCAGTCGTGTGCGGTGCGGTCTTGAGGCTGGACCAGTTTTCCACCCAGCTTCTGATCGATGACGAGTGGCATGCCGTGCACAAATTGCTCGCCGTTGGAGGGGCGAAGGAGATTTTTCTATCCTTTGGATATGCCGACCACAGCGTGCCGTTGACCTTGCTCTACTGGCTGGAATCGTCCTGGTTCGGCCTGAGCGAACTCGGGATGCGTTGGCCGATGATGGTATGTGGTGTGTTGACCCTGGTGCTTTTTCCGGCCCATGTCATGCGGGTGCTGGGCCGGCGCGAAGCGGTGGTTTTCGCCTGGCTGCTGGCGCTGTCCCCCATGCTGGTCAACTACAGCCGGACCGCACGACCCTATGCGATGACCTTGCTGTTGGCCTACCTTGCCTACTGGGCCTTTCATGAATACGTGCGCAGGCCGAAAGGCACGATCTACGGGGTGATCAGCGGAAGCTGCATGGTGCTGGCGTCGTGGTTGCACCCCATCATCCTGTTCTTTCTCGTTGCGCCTTTCATGCTCGAGGGGATCGAAGCCTTGCGCGCCGAACCGCCTGAACGCTGGCGGCGCATCCGGCGCTTGCTGGTGCTCGGCCTGCCAGTCGCGGGGGGCATTCTGGCGTTGCTTTTGCCGACGCTCCTGTCCGACCCGGCCGCCGTGGCCAGGAAGATGGGCACGCACGGCATCGAGCTGGACACGTTGCTCGGCGCGTGGCACTTGTGGACGGGTGCGTCTTCGCCAGCGGTCGCCATGCTTTTCCTCGTCCTGGCCGCCTTCGGCTGGAAAAGGCTGTGGTGCATAGGGCAGCCCGTACGTGCGGCGGTGGTCGGCTTGGTTTTGACGCTGGGGGCGATCCTTCTGACGAGGCCTGACTGGGTTCAGTTGCCCATCGTGCTGGCGCGCTACCTCCTGCCGTTCTTGCCCCTGCTGCTGCTTCTGGTGGCTGTCGGTAGCGTCGCGCTCGCCGATGGCTTGCGTCGACGCCTGCCAGGGGTTGCCGGTAGGTTCGCAGGGGCGATGCTGGTCATTCCCGTTCTCGCTCAGGCGGCACAATCTCCCTTGTTGCAGGCTTTGCGCTATCCAAACAACGAGACCTTGCATTCATACTTTCAGTTCGACTACCGCCCTGGAAAGAACCTCTTTGCACAGTGGATGGAGGCCATCCCCATGTCACCCGTTTGGGAAAATCTCTCGGCCAATCCGAGGGGGTCGCTGCGGGTCGCGGTCGCGCCCTGGCAGTTCGAAAGCTATCACTGGGCGGGTCCGCGCTGGGAAAGAACGAGTGGCCAGCATGTGGTTCCGGGACTATTGTCCGGTCTTTGTGTGGATTCCCGGCTTGGGGAATTTCCCCGTGGCTCACGCATTGCCCTGAAGAACGTGGTGTTTCTGTCCGATCCCGCGGCATTGCGCGCCAAGGGAATCGGATTGATCGTTTTTCAGAAACCGTTTGAGCAGACCATCGCGGGGATACGGGACATCGTCGGAAGGGATTTGGCGCACTGCCAAATCGCACTCGAGAAGCGCTATGGCCGTCCCGTGTATGAGGATGCTGCCGTCCTCGTCTATGCGCCGTCCGGTTCGGCATCCTGATGGTTCGGGAGATCCATGGGGCTTGGCGCAATATAAGGGGAGGTGGATGAAAATACTGGAGATCGGAGAGGCGCATTCACCGCAGTCTGGCGTTGCAGATGTCCGCCTGCGTTTCGGGTTTGACGACGAACCCTCGGACGACGGTGCAATCGTCGTGTCCTCCGCAGCCCGGGAATTGGTCGCGCGCTTCGACCGGCACGTCCTCAACAGGACGCTGGCCCAGATGATCTTGCGGGAACGCCCCGATGCGGTCTATATCCGTGGCCTTTTCGGTTGCACCCTGGACCTGCCCAGGGTCGCCAAGCTGCTCGGCTTGCCCGTCTGCCTGGACGAGCAGCGTTTACCGGAACGCTCCACCCTGGACGATCGCACGGCCATAGCCCTGACATCGGTGCTGGCGGGCGTGGATGTGCTGGTCATGGATGCGCCGCAAAACCTTGGCCTGCCGATGGGCGAAATGCCCGTTCAGGTCGCTTCCCGGGAAGAGGGGATTGCCAGGCTGATCCAACGGCGGCCTGATTCCGCTAGCTTGCTGGAACGGGATTACGCCCTCTATGAATTCTGCCTGCGCGACCACCCACTACTCGTGGAAATGCAACGGCAGTATCTGCACCATTTCCATGGCTGCGCGAGCGTCCTCGATCTGGGCTGTGGTGCGGGGATTTTCCTTGAAATGTTGGGGGATGCAGGCATTGCCGCGATGGGGGTCGAGCGCAGTCCGCTCATTGCCGAATATGCCCGCGGCATGGGGCTGGCGGTCGAAACCGCGGATGCCCTGGATTTCCTGAGGGCCGATCAACGTGGTTTCGATGGGATCTATTGTTCGCATTTCATCGAGCACTTGCCATTCGATGCGGTCCGTGAATTGGTGGCGCGTATGGCAGAGGCCCTGAATCCCGGAGGCGTGCTGTTGCTTGTATTCCCGGATCCCGAGTCGATTCGCTCCCAGTTGCTGGGATTCTGGCGCGACCCGGAACATGTCCGCTTCTACCATCCGGAATTGATTGAACTGCTGGGGGTTTCTTCCGGCCTGGTGTGTGAGTGGAAATCCTACGATGACCAGCCGCATGAGGTAGGACCGTTTCCGACCCATGCCGGATCTGTATCAGAGGCTTTTTCGTTCCCGCCTTTGCCATCCGACCCCCAGCGCGACGATCGGCCGCAGTGGTGGTGGCGGGCTTTGGGGAAACTGGGCGTTGGTCCGCTGTCGTCATCGCGCCGCATCCATGCAGAATTGGCAGCAACGCGCCAAAGGTTGGCCACGCTTGCCGACGGCTATCAGCGACAGGGACAAGCCCTGGAATCGATGCGTGCCCGGGTCGATGATTTGTGGAAGGTCAATCAGACATGGGCCTGGCAGGACAATGCCGCGCTGCGCTTCAGAAAACCTTTGTCCAAATGACAACCCGAACATGAAACAAAGCAAGAAAAAAGCCGTCGCCGACGAGATTTTTCTCAAGGGACTGGCCTTTGACCGCCAGGGGCAGACCGCCAAATCCGTGGCCTGCTATCTGGATGCGCTCAGACACGAGCCAGGGCATGCCGATAGCCTGCACATGCTGGGCATCTACCGGGCGCAAAGGGGCGAACTGGACGCCGCGATCCAGTTGATGAAAGCGGCCATCGGAAGCAACCCCAACTTTCCGGACTATCACTACAACCTGGCGAAGGCCCTGGAGCTTGCCGATAACAATGTCGAGGCCGAAAAGGAGTACCGCGAGGTCCTGAAACTGAAAGTGGCGCATGTCGATGCCCTGATCAATCTTTCGCACCTCATGCTCAACAAACCGGATCCGGAGGCGGCCATCCAGTACGCTGCACGCGCCCTGGATGTGCAGCCGCGTTCGGTGGGCGCGCACAACAACCTGGCCCTGGCCCTGAATAGTCTCGATCGATCCGAGGAAGCAGAACCGATCTTGTTGCGGGCCCTTGAATACGACCCTGATTCCGCGGATACGCTGGTCAATCTGTCCCGGGTATACAGACGCAGGGAGCGCTATCAGGAGGCGATCGCCTGTTTGCGCAGGGCAGTTGCGATCAACCCGAATCTTCCCGAGGCGCTGAGTAATCTGGGTAGCGCGCTCAAGTTCGAGGGGAGGCTGGATGAGGCACTTTCATATATCCGCAAGGCATTGTCTTTGGCGCCAAAAGCGTCGGCTCATAGCCATCTGTTGTTCACTCTGAACTACCATCCAGGCTATTCGGCCGCGGAGGTATTCCAGGAACACCTGGCATGGGCGCAGCGTTATGCGAACGATCTCACCCGCGCGGCCGCCCCTTTGTTGCTGAACAAAGACCCTACCCGTCGCTTACGGATCGGCTATGTCTCGCCGGATTTCAAGCAGCATCCAGTGGCCACGTTTTTGCGTCCGATCTTCGCCAATCACGACAAGAGCAAATTCGAGATCTACTGCTACTCGGATGTTCCCAATGCCGACGACACGACACGCTGGTTCGAAAAGCAGTGCGACATCTGGCGGGATATCGTCGGCAAAACGGATGAGGACGTGGCGGGATTGACCCACAGGGACCGGATCGACATCCTGGTCGATCTTGCCGGCCATACTTCGGGGAACCGCCTGCTGGCCTTTGCCCGCAAGCCTGTACCGGTCCAGGTGAGCTACCTGGGGTATCTCGGTACGACGGGCATGGCCGCCATGGACTACAAGATCACGGACGCCGCCATGGATCCGCCGGGTCTTACGGAACGCTTCCATACCGAACGCTTGATCCGCCTGCCGCATTCCATGTGGTGCTATTCACCGCCAGAACAGGCGCCGGAGCCTGCGTGTACGCCAGCGATTCAGCGTGGGTACGTCACCTTCGGGTCCTTCAACAATTCCGCCAAGGTGACCCCCGAAGTCGTGGATGCCTGGGGGCGAATATTGCGCGCACTGCCCCACGCAAGGCTCATCATGGTGACCAAGGGGGATGGCAGTGTGCATGAGTACTTTCGCAGTCAATTTGCTTGCAACGACATCGCCCCGGAGCGGGTAGAACTGCGACGCAGGATGCCCTTGGCGGAATATCTGCGCCTGCATTCAGAGGTTGATATCACGCTCGATGCATTCCCGTACACGGGGGGGACGACTACTTGCCACAGCCTCTGGATGGGTGTTCCCGTGATTACGCTGCCGGGCAACAAGCCCTTTTCGCGCAGCGGCGCCAGTATTCTTCATGCGCTGGGCCTGGACGATTGGGTGGCGAATACGGTTGACGGGTACGTCGATGTGGCTGTGCGCAAGGCGTCCGACATTCCGTCACTGCAAGAACTGCGGGGTGAATTGCGGACACGCATGCAGGGCTCGCCCCTGACGAACGGAAAGGAATTTGCCCGTGCCATCGAGGATGTCTATCGAAAAATCTGGAGTGATGCCGTAAGCGCCCCGGGATCAACGGAAAATTCCGATTCCTGAAATAGAGCGGAGGGAAGCGGCAGGTGGCAGCAGATACAAGAGATGCAGGCTTGCAAGTGATGCTGGAGCGCGCAAAGCGGTTGCTGCACGAGAACCATTTGGATGATGCCGATGCAATCTTTGCGCGCGTCGTAGAACAGGATGTCAGGCAAGCGGACGCCTTGATCGGCAGGGCGCGTGTGGCGCTCAATAAGGGCGCCTCTGCTGACGCGGCCGATTTTTTGCGCAGAGTGCTGGCCGATCAACCCGATCATGCCGAGGCATGTTTCGGGCTTGCGGTGGTCTCCCAGAGCCTGGGGCATCTTGATGAGGCGGCGAACTGGTACCAGCGCACGACCCAACTCAGGCCGGGGGATGCAGCAGCTTTCTACAATCTGGGTGTTGTGCGGCATGAACAGGGACAGCTTGCGGAAGCGGAGGAGGCTTATCGTCAGGCATCGAAACTGGATAGAGGCTTCTACCAACCCCTGATCAATCTTGGCAATATTTTGCTGCTTCAGGGGCAGCTGGAAGCAGCCGCAGAAAATTACCGGCGTGCGTTGGGTTTGCTGCCGAATTCGGTCGAGGCATTGCATGGCCTTGGAATGATTCTTCAAAAACAGGGACGGATAGAAGAAGCCGAGAAACTGTTTCGCGCCGCCATCAGCAAGGATCCGGAATATTCGCCAGCCTTGTTTTCCATTGGGGTAATTCACCATGACCGCATGGAACTGGAGCAGGCCATGGAATGGTATGCCCGCGCCCTGCGTGTCCGGCCGGGTCAGGTGGATGTTCTTTTCAATCTCGCCAAAGCCTATCAAGATCTTGGACGTCATGCGGAAGCTGAACGGATCTACACAAGACTGCTCCCGCATGTCGAGCAGATACAGCGAAACAGGACGAGCGAAACAGGTGTTGATGAAATCTTTTTCAACTTGAGTCTTGTTCTAAGAAAGCAAAACAAATGGGAGGCATGGTTCGAGAATCACCAGCAGTTTGCGCGTGTGACAAGTGACTCGATTCTATTGGCCCTGGATGGGGCCATGGTGTCGCGATATAGGGGCGATGTCGAGCGTGAGAAACACTATTTGGGTGTGTTGGATGGCCACGAATACATCGCCAAGGAAATTGACGTCCTGAGGGCTGTTCTCGCCCTGTTACCCTATTTTGACGTTGCGCAGGAAAGTGTTTTCGGGCTTTATTGCCAGTTCGATCACTTGATGCTGGAAAAAGCCAGCGCCCACCCTGCTTTGAAACTGCCCCTGCGAGCGCCAGATGCTCGTCTGCGTGTTGGATATCTTTCACCGGATTTTCGTCGTCACGTGATGGGATACATGATGCTGGAGGTGATATCCAGGCATGATGCAGAGAAGTTCGATATTTATTGTTATTCGCTGAATTCGGTCGAGGATGACGTGACGCGCATCATCCGGGCCAAGTGCAGGAAATTCCAGGTCATCCAGGGCATGCATCCCAGAAGCGCTGCTGAGCTGATAGCTCAGGACAACCTGGATATATTGGTCGACCTTGTTACCCACACCGAAGGCGCCGTTCCTGAAATACTCGCTTATAAGCCGGCCCGGGTCCAAATCACATCGATCGCAAGTTCTGGGGCTTTGGGGTTGGCGACCGTCGACTACAAACTGACCGATCAGTATTGTGATCCCCCTGATAACCAGCGCTATCTGATAGAGAAATTGCTTCCGATGGCGGGATGCGTTTATCCCTATCGGCACCTGCCGCCGGCGAGTACTGCCGGATATGGCCGTGAAGCCCTTGGAATAGCGAAAGACGCGATTGTGATCGGCGCTTTTGTCAATATCGTCAAACTGAGTCCGCGCTGTTTATCCCTATGGCGACGGACTATTGAGCGTTTGCCGCGCTCTGTGCTGGCGTTTTCGCCAAATAGCGAGGGTGAGTTATCGGCTTATCGGTCACTGGCTATTTCATCGGGTATCGAACAAGAAAGGTTGGTGTTCATCCCCAACAATAAGGATCCCTCAGCGGCCAGGGCGCGGTACACGTTGGTCGATATGGTGCTGGATACCCTGCCCTATGGTGGAGTCAATGGCACGATCGAGGCTTTGAGTATGAGTGTCCCAGTGGTGACGTTATTGGGTACGCGACATGGCGAGCGAACTTCTTACAGCATTTTGATGAACCTCGGCGTTCCGCAGACAGTTGCCCACGACGAAGATGAATATGTCTCGATTGCAGCGCGTCTGATCGAGGACGATGCATTCCGAAGAGAAGTCAAGGCATCCATCCAGGCAGGTTTGAGAAATTCCCCGCTGGTCGACATTGATGCACACGTTCGCCATCTGGAGGACGCGTATCGTCGGGCTTCGACACATGCGAATCTTGATTGATCAGGGATGGATTATCTTATCTGACAGTCGACCGTGGATCTTCACGAGGAAAGGGATATGGTTGTCCCGCTCACGGGTTGCATACGATACTTTTCGTGCCGCGAACGGTCCTCGTAGACGATGAGAGTTGTCTATCCTTGATTCAAATGGCTTACCCGATGAACCTTGGCGACATATTTCGCTTCACATTATTCACAAACGCCCCCGTTTTGGCAGCAGAAGCGGATAGCGCCGGCATCGACCATGTCGGCCCGGACTTGGAGCGGCTGGGAAAAAACGAGCGCCAGGGAGGGAAGGGGAGATGGATTTCTGACCATAGAGAGGAAGAATTGCCGGCGGTTTTCGCGGTGCTCCGCCGCGCCTCGCGTTTCGTGCGATGCAACCCGCCTCACAGAGGCCTTGCAGACGAGGTGGATCGGCTGATCGTGCACGGCGCCCAGACCGTCATGCTGCCGCACTTTCATACGGTCGACGAAGCGGGGAATTTCGTCCGCGCAGTTAACGGTCGGGCAAGGACTGTGCTGCTCGTGGAAACGGTAAGTGCGGCAGAAAAGGTGGTGCAACTATGCCGGATCGATGGCGTGGACGAGATCCACTTCGGCCTTAATGACCTGTCGCTGGACCTCGGCGTGAACAACCAATTTGCGGTTCTGTGCAGCACGTTCCTGGAAGACGCCTGCGCGGCGCTGGCGGCACGCGGTTTCCCATTCGCTGTCGGTGGCGTCGGCCGGGCATTCGATGTATCGCTGCCGGTACCCTCCGAGCTCGTGTATGCGCAGTACCCCCGTCTGGGTGCGACCGGCGCGTTGCTGTCGCGCGTGTTCTTCAATGGTCTGCAGGAGGCGCAGTTGGCGCAAGAAATCCGTAAGGCCCGCGAACGCCTGAATTACTGGTCGCGACAACCTACCAGCCGTCTGCTTGCGGCCAGGGAGGAACTCCAGGCGCGCGTGCCGATCTGCCCAAGCGTGCTCAACGTTGTTCAATGAAACAGCGTATCGAAGAGGTCGTATCACGCTGGAGCGCCGGTTTCCGTGCGGGCCGCATCGATGAATGCCAAGCGCTGGCCCGGCAACTGGCAAAGGATCTGCCGGACGCTGGAAAAGCCTGGCAGTTGCTCGGCATGTCGTGTTTCGCCCACGGCGACCTGGCTGGGGCAATGGTGCATTTGCGCCACGCTGCTTCACTCGACCAGAGCGATTCTTCGATCTGGGACAATTTCGGCATCGTGCTGCAGAAAACCGGCGATCACGATGCCGCACGAGCGGCGTTCAGCTCTGCCATCGCACTCGCGCCCGGGGCGGCCGGCGTTTGGTCAAACGCCGCCGGCAACGAACTGGACGCCGGCAATTTCGCCGAATCGCTGCGGCTGGCGGAAAAGGCGGTTTCTTTGGCGCCGGGGCTTGCCCCCGCCTGGCTTCAGCTTGGCAACGCATTGGTCAAGCTGGGGCGCTCAAGGGAAGCCGAGCGCGCGCTCCGCCAATCGCTTCGCATCCAGCCACGGTATAGCGAGGCACTGCTCAGCCTGAGTACCGAATTGGCGGAACAGAACCGTTTGAGAGAAGCCCGTGAGGCGGCCACCGCCGCATTGCAGATCGATCCGGGGTGTTCCCGTGCCCACGTCAACCTGGGAAGTATTTACGACCGCCTTGGCGACCTGACGAACGCAGTCATTCACTATCGGCGAGCGCGTGAGCTGGATCCTGCGAATCTCGAGAGTTGGAGTAGCGAGCTGTATTGCCTGTCGCATGACGCGGGAACGGAACCGGAAGCTGTCTTCCTCGCGCACAAGGCCTTTGGGGACCATGCCGAGGCACACTTCCATGGGCAGGTGGCGCCCCATGCGAACGACCGCGATCCAGAGCGGTGTTTGCGCGTGGGTGTCTTGTCGGGTGACTTTCGTGATCATCCGGTGGCGCGATTTCTCGAGCCGGTGTGGCGGGAACTGGATCCCTCCAGAATCCAGCTGATTGTCTACGATACCAACCCAGTTGCGGATGCCATGTCACAGCGGTTGCGCTCGCTGGCCAACGCGTGGGTGGATGTTTCGAGGCTTTCAGACGAAAAGCTCGCGGCACGCATCCGCTCGGATGGTATTGACATCCTCATCGACCATTCTGGACACACAGCCAGAAATCGGCTCGGCGTCTTCGCCCGTAAACCTGCCCCGGTGCAGGTCATGTGGGTGGGTTATCCGGGAACCAGCGGCTTGCGCGCGATGGACTACCATTTGGTGGATCCGGTACTGGCGCCGCCAGGGCGGCTCGACCACCTGTTCACCGAGCGTTTGGCGTATCTGCCGTCGATGCTGGTGTTCGGCAAGCCCGAGCAGTTGCCCGAGGTGACCTCGTCCCCGCTCGTGCAAAACGGCTACATCACTTATGGCAGCTTCAGCCGCATGAACAAGCTCGGTGACCACGTCATCGCGCTGTGGGTGGAAATCCTGCGGCGGGTTGCTACGTCGCGACTGGTCATCGGAGCGGTGACCGATGACGCCGTGGCCGCCGCGTTGCAAGCGCGTTTTGTGGGCGCCGGCATCGCCCCCGAGCGCATCACATTCCTGCAACGCATGGACATGGCGGCTTACCTCGATGCGCATGGGCAGATCGATCTGTTGCTCGATGCCTTCCCCTGGGCCAGCGCGACGACGGCCCAATTCGGTCTCTGGATGGGGGTGCCCACGCTGACGCTGGCTGGCGAGTCGCTCCCCGCGCGTTTGGGGGCTGCCACCATGGTCGCAGCCGGGCTGGATGCGTTCGTTGCCGAATCGGCAGCGGAATATGTTGAAATTGCCACGCAGTATGCAACTCGCTCCGTGGAGCTTCAGCACATCCGACTGTCATTGCGAAGCCGTTTGGAAGAGGACCAGCAGCGGGTGCCCGCGCAGGTGGCGAGGGCGCTGGAGTTGCGCCTGCGCCAGATGTGGCAGCTCTGGTGCGCGGGGCTGCCCATGTGCACGCTGAATTGAACTGCAACCATTATGGAGGGGGCAGCCGCGATGCCCCGATCCCCAAATGCTGCAACCAGGAGAACACATGACAAATGATGGGATCAAAGACGCGCAGACGGTGGCCTCAGATGGCCGCATGCTGCAGGGCCTGATTGATGGCGTCCAGATTCATGAGATGTCCAACATCATCACCCGCAATGGCGTTACCACGGAGGTGGTGCGGCCTGAGTGGGAAATCGGACGCATTGCGATCAAGCACATGATTCATGTAGAGCTCCGTGCTTACGCTATTAGCGCGTGGCATTGCCATCATCTGCAGACCGACCGGATCTTCGTCACCGAGGGAACACTCAGGGTAGTGCTGTTCGATGATCGCGAAGGGTCGCCGACAAAGGGCAAGATCAACGTATTCCATCTCGGCCGGCTGCGCCCGTCGACGATCCTCATCCCCCCCTTCGTTTGGCACGGTATTCAGAACATCGAGAATCAGACCAGTGGGTTCATCAACTTCTTTGACCACGCCTATTGTTATGAGAATCCCGATGAATGGCGCCTGCCCGCCGACACCGACGCAATCCCTTATCGGTTTACACGCAATTGAGATGAGGCTGTGCAGCCACGACTCAGGCTTGGAAGTAACCCCCGCCGAAAATGAGTTGGGTTTAGGTGCACTTCAATCGAAACCCCATAATCTGAAGCAAGGTAATTGGCGAATGTCAGTATGAGGGTGTGGTGATTTGCCCGCCCAAAACAGATTATCCGTTATGCAGAAAAAAATCCCACATGAACGCCTTTGCCGCCATCTGTGCAGCGAGGGCGACCCGGAAGCGGAACAAGGCCGTAGAAACACTTTCGGTTGGCGAAAACACTCTGTAATAAGAGAGCAGGTACCGTGCGGCGGCGCCCCCGGCGAAGCCGGCCGTGCTTGCAGGAACCGCAGCCATGCCGATCTGTCATGGGCCTTTGTATGCCCAGGTCGGCGAGCCATGACAGACATAAAGCCTTGCCGTCGAGACCGTCCGGGGTACGCGGATTGAAACAGCTGTCGCTCCGACCCCCGTCAATGTATATCGCAATACTTCTGCTGGTGCAGCTTGTGTTGATGGGTATTGTCTTCCCTGTCGGGAATTTCCCGCTCAACGACGATTGGGCCTACGCCCACAGCGTCTTGTGGCTGCTTGATGAGCACCGCCTGCGCTTGAGCAACTGGATCGCAATGAATCTTTTGCCGCAGACGCTGCTGGGCGCCGCGGCCGCCAAACTTTTCGGATTCAGCTTTACCGGGCTGCGGGCTGTGACGCAATTGTTGGCCATGCTGACGAGCCTGGTCGCGTTTTCCTTCTTTCGAACCAGCGGGCTGAGCCGGCCGGCTGCGCTGGTGGCCACGCTCGTCCTCGTGGTCACGCCCTGGTGGCAGGTACTGGCGAATTCCTACATGACCGATCTCTACGGATTGCTGTTCGGTCTGTTGGCCGCGACGTATTTCCTGCGGCATTTGGCCGAGCCCAGACCCATGTTTCTGCTTCTCGCGGTGCTCTTCACCGTCGTGGGGGTGCTGCAACGCCAGGTGGTGTTGGTTATCCCGCTGGCGTTCATGTGCGCATGGTATGCCCGTCTAACAGTCTGGCGCAGATGGTCGGTAATTCAGGGCGTCCTGCCCTTGGTTGTCGCCTTTGCGGCAGAAGTGGCCTATCAGGCCTATCTAAAAGGGGGGCCGGGCATCCCCGCCGCCCAGGAGGTTATCCACGGTCGCCTGTTTCCCATGTTAGTTGGCGTTCTTACCCTCAAGACTGAATCAGTGCTGTGGCTCTTTCTGAATCTGGCCGGGCTGCTGGGATACCTGGGTTTGGTGGTGACTCCATGGGTTTCGTGGCTGGGCGGGGCGATCAGGGCTATGGGGCTGTTTCGTTGGCTGGTCATTGGCGGACTCTGCCTATTCGGAATCAGCGTGGCATGGGATTGGATGCCGCCGTATCGCGAGAATCACGTTATTGACCTGGCCGGTATCGGCCCATTCACCGTTCATGACGGGTTTAACCGGGATGAGCCCGGGCTGGATCGGAGCACCGGGATATTCTGGTTGTCGATGACCTTCCTGGCGGTGGTGGGAACGACGGCGATGCTGACTGCGGCGTTGCGCACACCCAGCGCTCTGGTTCGGGAGTTCAGCGAGCGGACCGGCTATACCCTGTTTCACGTATGCGTCGTTCTGGCGTACCTGGTGCCTTTCGCGGTGACCGATTACATCGATCGTTACGTGCTGTTCGTCCTGCCTTTCGTTCTGGTCTGGATGCATTCGGTCTTCGTCGCCGCTGCTGTGCCGGCCGGTCGCCTGGCCCTGGCTGTCACGGTCGTCCTGGTCAGTGGTTACGGGGTTATGAGCGCGGTGGCGACGCACGACTATTTCGCCTGGAATCGGGCACGCTGGGAGGCCATCGAGTTCGCCACGCAGTCATTGGGCGCCAATCCCCGGACGCTGGACGGAGGCTTTGAATACAACGGGTTCTTCAATTTTGAGCGAATGCGTCTGTCCGGCTCCCGACAGGGCAAGAGCCCCTGGTGGGTAGAGGATGATCGCTACCAGGTGGCGTTTTCCGGAAGGGCCGGTTATCAGGTCGTGAAGACCTTTCCAGTTGATGTCTGGTTGTCGAGGACGCCCGCCAGGGTTCTTCTGATCCGGCGCGTCGAGTCGGACGTCCCTCTTGAGGCGCGCCTCAATTGAAGACCCATAGGCGATAGACCAAATAATTGGCGAAGGTCAGGAGGACGGTCGTGGTGATTTGCGCACTCCAAACAGATAGTCCGTTTTGCAGAAAAAAAGCCAGCATGAACGTGTTTGCCGCCATCTGTGCAGCGAGTGCGACCGCGAACCGGAATAAGGTCGTAGGAACATTTTCGGTTGGCGAAAACACCTTGTAGTACGAGAGCAGGTACCGTGCGGCGGCGCCCCCGGCGAAGCCGGCCGTGCTTGCAGGAACCGCAGCCATACCGATCTGTGTCAATGCCCACATGATCGAATAATGGGTCAACACCGCCAACACACCCGTTACCACGTGCAAGGAAAAACCAATGAACCAGCTCTTTACCGAAGGATGGGTAATGGCGGCTCGTGGGATGTATTTGAGAGCGCGGCGGAATGGGGTCACTTTTCAACGGAACGGAATAATCGATGACGGTAAATGCCCGTTTTCGTCACAAATCCCAATAACGAAATCCACAGGACACCCAGCCCGTAGCGTACTGAACGTGAGAAGTTGATGGAGCTCGCTTCGGGGAAATATTTTGTCGGTACCGATATCTCGCCAATGCGATGGCCGCCGATGATGGCCTGGGCGAGAAATTCATTGTCGAAAATGAAGTCATCGGAGTTCTCTTGCCAGGGAATGCTGAGAAGCAGCTGGCGAGAATACGCCCGGTAGCCGGTATGGTACTCGGACAGCTTGGCGCCCAGCATGAGGTTCTCGAACGCGGTCAGCACCCGATTGGCGACGTATTTCCAGAGCGGCATTCCCCCCTTCAGGGCGCCGCCGCCGAGGATGCGCGAGCCGACCACCATGTCATACACGCCGGAACTGATCATGGCGGCCATCGCGGTGGCCAGCCGCGGCTCATATTGATAATCCGGGTGCAGCATGATGATGATGTCGGCGCCTTGGTCCAAGGCATCCGCATAACAGGTTTTTTGGTTTGCACCATAGCCTAGGTTGAATGGGTGCCGCTTGACCTTGATGCCCAGACGCTCCGCAATGGCAACAGTCTCGTCATCGCTGGCGTCGTCGACCAGGAGGACCTCATCGACCACATCATGAGGAGTGGCGAGCCAGGTGGCTTCGAGCGTTTGAGCCGCACGGTAGGCTGGCATGACGACGGTGACGGTCTGGTTGTTGAGCATGGGGGATTTTGAAGTGCGAAAGCGATAGTTTGATAATTATCGCAGCAGGGGAACCTCCTGCGTGCGAAAGGCGATCAGGTTGGCATCTTCGTAGACGGGGGAGCCATAGCGGGCACTCAGCAAGGCTTTACACTTGTCAAGCATCGCCAGGTATTCCGGGGGCAGGGTCTGGCTTTTGAGATCGGTGTGCCAGTATTCGAGCACGATCAGGTCGATCCCGCGTCGAAGAATGTCTTCTTGGGTGGCCAGGCTGACAGCGTTGCGCAAAAACACCCCTTGCCAAGAAAAGGCTTCGCCAGGCTGCGCCCGCCCACAGGCTCCACCCGTCTGCAACTTGATCAGAATTTGACGGTGCACGGGCTGATACAGAGGATCTAGCAAGAAATAGGATTCGAAGCTGGGTGAGCCGGCAATGGCGATCGTCATTGACCCTGGTGGAAGGGTTGCGAATTTGTGCCAGAAGGGCGACGCAGTGGCGTAAGGCGTGAAACTTTGTCTAACAGGATTGTGGTTTTTGCGGTAATCGAATTGATAGTACGAGTGCAGGGTGAAGCTGTTGGGCCGTCGCACGAGATCGGCGTTGGGAGTACCAATCAGGAAAAGACTGAGCAGCCCGGTTGCGACGACTGAGCGGACCAGGGCAGAAGAAAATTTGCGGCAGAGCGTCATGATCCCTGCAGATATCATGAGTAGCAGCAGTGGCAGCGTGGGCAGAAGATAGCGGCCAAAGGTCAGCGGGTTGTGAACCCAGGCTGGCTGCAGGACGAGAATGGAGAGTATCAGCGCGAAAAGGCCGCTCGACCACATGGCCAGTTCGCGGGGGAATAACGACCATATCCTGTTGACCCCGAGACTGGCCAATATCAGGCCAATCCACACGATGACGGATGACCCTGTACCCAGCCAGATATGCCAGACACCGAGAAGGGTATCTAAATTCGGCAGGTCACTGCCGGTCTTTTGGGTCAGTGCCGCCGGATCATTGAGCAAAGGCGGAAGGATCAAAGCGGCAATACCTGCCGTGGCCAGCGCGGTGATCAGGGCGATTTTTGACCACCCGACGATGTCGGTTTCCTTGTGGAGGAGCCGCCGGAAAAAGAGAGGGAAGAGCAGCGCCAAGGTAAAAGGGGCCATGACGGGGTGCAGCCAGCTCGCCACCCATGTGCAGAACAGGTATGTCGCTGCATACCGAGGCCTGCCGCTCTGTTCCCACCGTGCCAGTGCCCATACTGCGATGGACACCAGTAACAGGGTAAGCATATAAGGTCTGGCATTCCGGCTGTAATTCACGAGCAAGGGGGAGATCGCGAGCAAGACGCCGAAGATCAGTGAGGTTGCCTCGCCCATGCGTGAGCGTATCCACAACATGGCAAGAACGACGATCGCGGTTCCACCCAGCAACATGGGAAGCCGCATACGCAACTCGCTCAGTCCGATGGTTTGAGCAAGGAATTTGTATAGGAGCGTCAGGGGAATACTGTAGTCTGCCTGGCCGAAGCTCAGGAGGATGGAAGAGAAACCATCGCTTGCGATCAGTTTGTGAACGGCGTGCCACTCGTCATCCATTAGCCACTGGATGGTTATTTGCTGGAAGCGGAGATAGATCCCAATGGTCAGGATGGCTGAGAATGCGAGCCAATAAGCGCTGCGGTTCCCTGACAGGGTTTCGAATCGAGCAAAGAGGGAGGCAGTCAATATTCGCCAGCCTGGGGGCAGTAAAAATCGGCCATGCTACCAGAAAGGGCGGGTCCCAGCCCGCTTCCTGCGCCGCCAGCGAAATTGACGGCTGCCCGTGTGCGGCGTGTCGACTGGCCGCACAGTGCCCCGGGAAGCCGCGGCGCCCAACTATGGCAAAATTCGCTTTTTGGGCTGATCGTGGACGAAGAATTGGGCGGCGAGAACGGCGCCTTGGCTGTGGATGTGATCGTTCCGGTTTATCGGGACATCGAAAAGACGCGGCGATGCCTGGACTCGGTCCTGGCTGCGCGGCAGGAAACCGCTTTCGAACTTATCGTCATAGACGATGCCAGCCCGGAGCCGGCGCTGGCCCACTACCTGGCCAGCCTCGCGGGGCGGGAGTGCGTTACGGCGTTGCGCAATCCGCATAACCTCGGCTTCGTCCATACGGTGAACCGCGGCATGGCGCTGCATCCAGAGCGCGACGTCGTGCTGCTCAACAGCGATACCGAAGTCGCCAACGACTGGCTCGACCGGCTGCGGCGCTGCGCCCTGAGCGCGCCGGATATCGGTACGGTGACGCCCTTTTCCAACAACGCGACGATTTGCAGTTATCCGGACTTTTGTTCCGATAACCGGTTGCCGGCGGGGGTGACACTGGAGCAATTGGACGCCATTTTTCGCCGGGTCAATGCCGGGAAATGGATCGAGATACCCACGGCGGTTGGGTTTTGCATGTACATCCGGCGTCCCTGTCTGGAACAGGTGGGACCATTCGATGAAGATCGGTTCGGTCGCGGCTATGGCGAGGAAAACGATTTCAGCCGTCGAGTGGTCGCGATGGGGGGGAAGAATGTGTTGTGCGCCGACACGTTCGTATATCACGCCGGCGGGGCAAGTTTCGGTGCCGAACGCGAATTGCTGCAGGCCACTGCCGCGAAAACGCTGTTGGGCCTTCACCCGGACTACGACGATGTGATCAGGCGCTTTGTCAGGGAGGATCCGGCTGCAGAATACCGCAGGGCCGTCAGTCTGGAATTGGAAAGCGAAAGGCGTAGCCGCCTGCTCGGCGCAGGCCGGGATGCCGGCGAGCACGCCGAACCCAACGTGGCCGGCAGCCAGGCAAAGGCGGTCCAGCTTCACTTGGTGCATGATCTGGGCGGTGGTATTGGCCAGTGGCTCAAAGATTATTGCCTGGCCGATTCGGAGCGCATCAATCTCGTGCTCAAGCCATTCAGCAGAAGCCATGCTTTCGGGGAAGGTCTGGCGCTGTATGGCCATGTGCTGGACAAGACGCCGCAGCGGCTATGGCTCTTTTCCGAACCGATCAAGGCAACCGCGGTGACGCACGCCGAGTATCGGGAAGCGGTGCGGGAGGTGCTGGAAACGTACGCGGTTGGGGGCGTGCTCGTCTCCTCCCTCATCGGCCATTCGCTGGATATCCTCGCCACGGGGCTGCCGACGTTGGTCATATGCCACGATTACTACCCGTACTGCCCTGCAATCAACATCCATTTTGGTGGCATTTGCAGCCATTGCGACGCCGAGCGTCTCGCCGACTGCACGAGGAACAACCACGATTTCAACCCCTTCCAGGATTTCCCGGCAGAGGAACGCCTGGCGGTACGAGATCGCTACGTCGACTTGGTCACCAGCGGGCAATTGAGCCTCGTGGCTCCCAGTCGATCGGTGCTGGACAACCTGATCCGTCTGGAATCCCGCTTTCGACACATTGGCGCGGTGATCATCCCCCACGGCCACGGCACCCTGTTTGGTCCGCTGGAATGCGCGACACAAAGTGATCATGAGCGCCTGCGAGTCCTGATCCTGGGCATGCTGGCGCCCAGCAAGGGGGTCAAGTTGCTGAGCGAAGGCATCGACGCCATTACTGACTTTGCGGATGTATATCTCGT
>Ga0209285_10000227_pt1 | contig 20564 bp, 17 predicted proteins | sample PPLLak3March2015_2_FD_187249 | JGI IMG/M metagenome (GOLD analysis project Ga0209285, IMG submission 187249) | Freshwater sediment microbial communities from Prairie Pothole Lake near Jamestown, North Dakota, USA - PPLs Lake P8 Core (3) Depth... | ecosystem: Environmental > Aquatic > Freshwater... | reverse complement strand
GATAGCACACAAGGGCTCAGGCCTTAAACCCCCGTTGACTTGACGGCTTAACGGAGTAAAATACGCGCGACATACCCGCGACATCCCCGGAGAAACCCATGGACAAGCTGAAGAACGCGCTCCACATCCTCATCGGCTGCGCCATTATGGGCCTGGCCTACGCCATGTTCCTCATCCCCCACCACTTCGTGCCCGGCGGGGTCTCCGGCATCGCCATCATCCTGAACTATTTCGCCAAGCTGCCCGTCGGCGCGCTCATCATGGCCCTCAACATCCCCGTCTTCCTGCTCGGCCTGAAGACCCTGGGCAAGAAGTACGTCATCCACAGCCTGGCCGGCATGATCGTGTCGTCCATTTTCATCGACGTCTTCTACGAGGTCCTCAAGGTCCCGCCGGCCACCGACAATCCCGTCCTGGCCTCGATCTACGGCGGCATCATGCTCGGCGTCGGCCTCGGCATCGTCTTCCGCGGCCGGGCCTCGACCGGCGGCTCCGACATCATCGGCATGGTCCTCAGCAAGCACACCGGGATGTCGCTCGGCTACGGCATCATGATCACGGACTTCCTGATCATCTCGGCCTCGGGCTTCGCCATGCGCAGCCTCGAGGCCCCGCTTTACGGCTACCTCGTCCTCTTCCTTTCGACCAAGGTCATCGACCTGATCCTCGAGGGCTGGAACTACTCCAAGCTCGTCATCATCACCTCCCAGCGGACCAAGGAGATCTCCGACTACATCCTCCACGGTCTCGACCGCAGCGGCACGGCCCTGCGCTCGCGGTCCCTCTACCTCAACCGCGATGGGGAGCTCATCCTGACCGTCATCCACCGCAAGCAGCTGGCCGACCTGCGGACCTCCATCAAGCGCATCGATCCCGAGGCCTTCGTCATCATCAACGACACCTACGACGTGCTGGGCAAAGGCTTCAAATCTCACCTCATCACCTGACCTGGACTATTCATTAAAACGCCGGTACTCATTATGACAAGAAGATCCAAGACAGCGTTTTTACCCTTCGGGCAAGCCGATCCGGCCGCATCTGCTTCGCTGCAAAGGGTTCGCAGTACCCGGAGTACAGCTTCACCCTTTGACGTCTCGCATCTGCGGCCGCCTCGGCTCGTGAATAGTCCAGGCGGGGGCCCTTTTTGGCCGGAATTGGAGTAAAATGATGGGGCCAGGTTCTCACGCCGGAAAGGAGACCCCGCCGATGCGACAGGAAACCAATGCCCGAAAGCGGCTCGCCGCTTTCGCGATCGTCTTCGCCGCCGCCCTCTCCCTCGCGGCCGGCCAGACCGTCACCCAAGCCCGCGGCCCCGAGGTCCTCGGGTTCACCAAGAGCTTCACCGTCGAGGTCCGCAACCCCTCGCCGCTCGCCCTCGAAAACCACGTCCTCATCCTGGACGTCGACGACATCCGGGCCTCGGTCGCCCCCGACTTCAACACCTATATGTACGCCTTCTTCGACAACTCGGCCGGCGAATACGCCCTCGTCGTCTCCCAGGCCGACGACTACGACAAGGACCGCTATCACGACGAGATCGTCCTCGTCCGGAGCCTGCCGCCGTCGTCGACGACGCGGCTCCTCTGCTATTACACGCCCGAGCGGAGCTATCAGCTCATGCCGACGCAGAAGGCCTTCGCCCGCGGGCCCTGGGAGACCGGCGGCGCCGAGGCCGGCTGGGAATCCAACCTGGCCGCCTACAAGTTCGTCCGCGGCCGGATCGGCGTTTACGGCAAGGCCGAGGCCGGTCTGGTCCTGAAGGGCTTCCCCGCCGCGGAGACCAAGGACAGGGATTGGGGCCTGGACATCCTCGGCCCCGGCGAATCGGCCGGGCTCGGCGGCCTGTCCCTTTGGGACGGCGCGAGCCGCATCCCGCTCTTCGGGCCGGGCGCCCCTCAAGCCAAGCTGACCCTTGTCTCTCCCGGCCCGATCCGGGCCCTGGTCAAGGCCGAATACCCGGCCGTCAAGGTCGGCGCCGTCGAGGCCGCTCTCACGGTCTTCTTCTCGGCCTTCGCCGACAACGCCTATTCACGACAGGACGTCCTCGTCGCCGTGAATCCGGGCGGCGCCCCCCTCATCCTCGGCCCCGGTGTCCAGAAGCTCGCCGGCGAGACCTGGTCGCTCGACAAGGCCGTGGGCACGCTCGCGGTCTGGGGCAAGGGCGCCGAGAAGGCGGGCGAGATCGGCCTGGCCGCGGTCTTCGACCCGGCCCGGTTCACGGGCCTCGACGAGTCCGGGTCCGACCGCGCTCTCAAGCTCGACGGCGGCGCCGACGGGAAGCTCACCTATTGGGTCTCCGGGGCCTGGGAGCGCGGGGTCACGGCCCCCGAGCCCGCGGACGCCAAGTCCTGGGCCCGCCGCGTCCAGGACCTGGCCGCCCGGCTCTTCGCCCCGGTCCGCGTGGAGTTCAAGGCCAAGTGATGTACGACCCGGGCTTCCGGCCCGTCTATCCCGCCTGGCTCGTCTATCTCGACCGGGTCCGGGCCGCCGGCGAAACGCCCGTGCGCATCGCCATCGAACGCGAGGACGGGCTCGTCTCCGTTTTCGAGACGATCGCGCCGTCCCGGGACGGCGACCCGGAGTCGACCTACCGCCTGCTCGAGCGGGCCGTCAAGTTCCTGCTTTGGTCGAGGGGCGGCTGGCGCATCCACTTCCAGGGCCCGGCCGCGGTCGGCCGGCGCCTCAAGGCCGAATATTCCGGGACGGGGGCCCGGGCGTTCGACGCCAGGACCATGGCCGGCGTCTACGAGCGTCCGTTCGAGGTCGCCCTCCACAGCGCCGCGACCTTCCCCGAGCCGCGCGAGGCCGTCCGTTTCCTCGGCGGCTATCTCGACGGCTTCCGCATCGGCTTCGACCTCGGCGCGAGCGACTACAAGGTCGCGGCCGTCGTCGACGGCGAGCCGGTCTGGAGCGAGGAGGTCCCCTGGGCCCCGGGCGAGCAGTCCGACCCGGATTATCACTACGAACACATCCAGGCCGGCCTGAAAAGGGCCGCGTCCCACCTCCCCCGCGTCGACGCCATCGGCGGCTCGTCGGCCGGGATCATCATCCGCCGCCAGGTCCGCATCGCCTCGCTCTTCCGCTCGGTGCCCGCGGCCGACTTCGAGGCCAAGGTCAAGGGCCTGTTCGACCGGCTGGCCACGGAGTGGCGCGTCCCCTTCGAGGTCATCAACGACGGCGAGGTCACGGCGCTCGCCGGCCGTCTGTCGCTCGGGGACACGGGCGTCCTCGGCGTCGCCATGGGCTCGAGCGAGGCCGCCGGCTATCTCGACTACGAGGGCCATATCCCGGGCTGGCTCGACGAGCTGGCCTTCGCCCCGGTCGACCTCAATCCCCAGGCCGTGGCGGATGAATGGTCGGGCGACCGCGGCGTCGGGGCCAACTACTTCTCGCAGCAGGCCGTCAACCGGCTCGCCGCGGCGGCCGGCCTGTCCTTCCCGGCGGGCCTGAAGCCGGCCGAACGCCTCAAGGAGGTCCAATCGCTCGTCGCTTCCGGCAACATCCCGGCCACGCGTATCTTCGAGCAGATCGGCGCCTATCTCGGTCACACCATCCCCTGGTACGAGGTTTTCTACAACTTCCGCAACCTCCTCGTCCTCGGCCGGGTGGTGTCCGGCCCGGGCGGGAAGATCATCATCGACCGGGCCTCGGACATCCTGGCCGCCGAGTTCCCCGAGACCGCGGCCCGGGTGCGCCTCCACCTGCTCGACGAGAAGAGCCGGCGCGTGGGCCAGGCCGTCGCCGCCGCCAGCCTGCCGGAGATCGAAGGAGACCGTTCATGAAGTTCTTCAAGCCCGATGCCTCGGTATTCATCCCCGACGGCATGGACGCCGAGTGCGCCTTTCGCCGCGTCACCCATCTCGGGATCGGCGCGCACCAGGACGACATCGAGATCATGGCCTTCCACGGCATCCAGAAGTGCTTCACCAGCGCGGACCTCTGGTTCGGCGCCGTGGTGTGCACCAACGGCGGCGGCTCCCCCCGGGCCGGCGAGTACGCCTCGTTCAGCGACGAGGAGATGGCCGCGCTCCGGCGCCGCGAGCAGGAAAAGGCGGCCATCCTCGGCAACTACGGCGCCCTGGTCCAGCTCAACTACGCCAGCGCGGAGGCCAAGGACGTCGGCACGGGCCGCCTCCGGGCCGACCTGGTCAAGGCCCTCCGGGCGCTGAGGCCCGAGGTCGTCTATACCCACAATCCGGCCGACAAGCACGAAACCCACATCGCGGTCGCGTTCACGGCCCTGGCCGCGCTGCGCGAGCTCGAGCCGGACGAGCGGCCGGCCACGGTCTACGGCTGCGAGGTCTGGCGCGGCCTCGACTGGATGGACGACGACGACAAGGTCCCCCTCGACGTCAGCCGCCGCGAGAGCCTGTCGAACGGCCTCATCGGCGTCTACGACTCGCAGGTCGAGGGCGGCAAGCGCTACGACCTGGCCACGGCCGGCCGGCGGCGGGCCAACGCCAGCTACTTCCAATCGCACGCGACCGACGAGGCCGAGCAGCTCTGGTTCGCCATGGACCTGACCCCGCTCGTCCGCGACGACCGGCTCGACGTCGGCCGCTTCGTCCTCGGCCACGTCGACAAGTTCCGCTCGAGCGTCGACGCCAAGATCAAGAAATACTGGATCAAGACCCGCTGAAGGAGGCCCCATGGAGATCATCATCCAGCCCGACAGCCAGCAGGCCAGCGAGCTCGCGGCCCGCGTCATCGCCCGCACCGTCAGCCAGAAGCCCCACGCCGTCCTCGGGATGGCCACCGGCAACACCCCGCTCCAGCTCTATCGCAACCTCGTCCGCATGCACCGCGAGGACGGGCTCGACTTCAGCGGGGTCACCAGCTTCAACCTCGACGAGTACGTCGGCGTCCCGCCGGCCCATCCGTCCTCGTTCCACAGCTACATGTGGGCCCACCTCTTCAGCGGCATCAACATGCCCAAGGAGCGGATCAACATCCCCGACGGCATGACCTCCGACATCCTCGCGGCCTGCCGCAAGTACGAGCAGGCCATCCGCTCGGCCGGCGGCGTCGACATCCAGGTGCTCGGCATCGGCACGAACGGCCACATCGGCTTCAACGAGCCGTCCTCGTCGCTCTCGTCGCGGACGCGGATCAAGACGCTGACCGAGGAGACCCGGCTCGACGCGGCAGCCGCGTTCGGCGGCGAGGAGGTCGTGCCCCACCACGTCCTGACCATGGGCCTGGGCACGATCATGGACAGCAAGATGTGCCTGCTCCTGGCCTTCGGCAAGAAGAAGGCCCGGGCGATCGCCCTGACGGTCGAGGGGCCGGTCACAGCCACGGTCCCCGGCACGGTCCTCCAGATGCACCCGCGGGCCCTGCTCGTCCTCGACCAGGAGGCCGCCTCGGAGCTCAAGATGGCCGACTACTACACCTGGGTCCAGGAGCACAAGCCGGACTGGCAGAAGTACTGAGGGTCACACCCTTTTGCTGAAGAGAGCCCTCGCTTGTTTACCAGATTCTTTTCCACTTATCCGTCTTGAGGTCCAGCCGCCAAATGGCCTGGTTTTCCTGATCTGTGAGGAGGACGGCGGCGCCGACCGGCCAAACCCGAAAACGTCCGTTGACGGACGGGGGGACGGGCACCGTTTTCTCTAAAGCCAGATCGGGACCGAGGACATAGATCGACCGGTCCCGGACCGCCGTGACCGCGAGCTTCGTCCCATCCCCGATCCAGGCCAGGCCATTAGAGAGGTCCGGGGACTCCTGGAGACGGATGCCGGGACCCATGACCAACCGGCGGTCCTTCCCCGAGTACACCGCCGGCGTCGGCAGGTGTCCCTCCCTATGGATGAGGAAGCCGACTCTGTCCCCGTCTCCGCTCCAAGCGGAATGCTCGATCGCGGACCAAAGAGGAGTTCCCTTCCCGGGACGCTCGATGGTCGAGATGGGCGTCGTTGTCCCGGTCTTCAGGTCCAATAGGGAGATGTCGATCGGGCCCGCCTGGTCCTTTTCGCTGATCAAGAGGGCCATATTCCCGGCGGGGTTCGGGACGAGCGAGACGGACCCCGGAGATTCGAAAAGCTTGATCTGAGCCCCGGACGCGAGATCGTACCGCCACACGTTGTAAGGCGTCCGGACGGTCCGGGGACCGGACCCGGCCTTCAGGGGACGCGCCCACATCAGAAGACCGTCGGGCGATCCCAGCCAGCCGCGGATGATCGTCGCGGATTGCTCCCCTTCTCCGGCCAGGCCAGGATCGAGAGGAGCCAGCTTCTTCAATCCCCTACCCTCGGTCCCGATCGACGCGAGGGACCTCACATGGGACCGCGGCGATGTCTCAGAGGTCTCCTCATAGGCGAATACGGCCGTCTTCCCGTCCGGCGAAATCCGGGGGGTACCCGGCCAGAAGGAGACGCTCATGTCACCCCTTCCGCTTCCCCAGAGAAGCCGTTTGTCCGAGCCGTCCGTATTGGCGACCCAGAGCTCAAATCCACCCTGTAGGTCATGGCCGGCGACATAGAGGACCTTGCCGCCGCCGACCGCGCTGCAACCCCAATCAAGGCGCAAACGAACGATCTTCCGGAATCGGCCGCTTTCAAGTTCGTAATGATAGAGGCCTTTGCTCGTCGAGAGCACGGCTTCGTTCCCGACGACCTCGATCGAGCCGATCTCTTCCTTCGGCCCCGGCCGGAGGGCCGGCCAGGCCGCCGACAGGGCCCAAGCCGCGGCCAAGAAGAGAAGACACCATCTGGCCAAGGCCCCCGTCTTGATCCTCGACTGAGAGAAATCCGCCTTGAGCCAAGTCAGCAACGAGGCGGCCAGGAAGGCCAGGCTCGAAAGGACCAGCCCCAGATTGAAGACCCCGAGCATGGGAAACCGGCCCGATTGGGTCAGCATCGCCCGGCCCTGGGCCAGGAAAGCGAAGACGAACAGGACGCCCTCCAGGACGAATCCGAGAAAGAGCGACCCGAAGACAACGCTGAGCGGCTTGTCCGTAAGGATGGACAAGGAGAAGGCGATCGAAAGAAAGAAGAGGGAGCTGAGCAGGATCAAGGGAAAGAGCGCGAGCCCGGACCCGAGCATGTCCGGCAGCTTAAGCCCCGAGACGACTTCTTCGAGCCCCGGCGCGACCGCCAGGAGGCCGATGAAGAGCAGCCAGGATCCGGCCAGGATGGACAGGGAGGCGACAAGCTTGGCCAGCCAGATCGTCTCTTTCCGGACCGGCCGGGAGAGAAGATATGTCCAGGCGCCGTCACGGAATTCGGATTCGAACGCCCCGGCGCCGAGCATCGCGCCGATGACCGGGAAAAAGAAGATCAGGAACGTGGCCGGAATGAGCTCGCGCAGGTCCTGGTCGTCACCGAGGACGAGAAAAGCGGCCAGCATGAGGGCCATGATGCCTAGGCCGAAGGCGACCAGGGGGGCCTTGTCCTTCCATTCCTTGATGAGCAGGGTTTTGAACATCGTCGACCTCCCGCCTACCGCTCGTCCTGGACGAAGCCCGTGAAGATGTCCTCGAGGCTGAGGGGCTCGACCTCGAAGCGCAGCGCGTTCAGCCCCCGGAGCGAAGCGTTCACCTCTTCGCTCCAGGGGTAGAGAAGGAGCTCCAGGTCCTGTCCCATCCGTCTCCGCCCGATGATCGGACCGATATCGAGGTCCTCGGGCGGCGGGCCATCGAAGCTGATGACCGCGCGCCGGGCCAGAATCTTGACCTTGTCATAGGGCTCGTCGAGGACGATCCGGCCGCCGCGCAGGATGAAGAGATGGTCGACGATCCGCTCGAGCTCGTGGACGAGGTGCGTCGCGAAGAGGACGGCCGTCCCGCCGCGGGCCAGCTCCCCGATGATGTCGCGGAGGAAGTCCCTTCGGGTCGGGACGTCGAGGCCCGAGGTCGGGTCGTCGAGGATGAGGAGCTCGGGCCCGGCGGCCAGGGCCGCGACGACGGCCAGCTTCAGCTGCTGGCCCCGGGACAACGTCCGGACCTTGGCCGAGGGATCGAGCCCGAACCGCTCCACGTCGCTTGCGGCTTTCTTGGCGTCCCACTTCGGGAAGAACCGGCCGTTGAAGGCGAGGATCCCGGCGACGGACATGCCGCCGTAGAAGAACGGGTTTTCGGGAACATAGCCGATCGCCCGCTTGTAGTCCGCGCCGGCGAACGTGACCGGCCGGCCCTTGAACGAGATGACGCCGGCGTCGCGAGGGATGACCCCCATGATCGTCCGGATGAGCGTCGTCTTCCCCTCGCCGTTCCGGCCCATCAGGCCGTAGACCTTGCCCGGCTCGACCGTGAAGCCGATGTCCCGAAGCACGGCCCGCCGGCCGAAGGCCTTGGAGAGCCGCTCGACCCTGAGCAGTTCACTCATTGCCGCCTCCCTTTCGCCCGGTCTCGTCGAGCCGCCGCACGCTCTCTTCGGCGAGCTTCAGGATCTCCGCGGGGCTCCGGCCGAAGCTCCTGATCTCCCGGACGGTCTCGTCCATCTTCCGCCTCAGGTGGGCTTCGAGGCTCCTGTCCGCGTCCTGGGCCCGCCGGGCGGACAGGAACGAGCCGCGGCCCTTCTGGGTGACGATCAGCCCTTCCTGTTCGAGCTCGCGATAGGCGCGGGCCACCGTGTTGGGATTGACCAGGATCTCGGCCGCGAGCTCGCGGATCGACGGCAGCGGATCGGCCGGCTTGACCGCGCCGAGCGCGGCCAGCCTCCGGATCTCCGCTTTGACCTGTTCGTAGAGCGGCACAAAGCCTCTGGCGTCGACTTTGATGAGCACCATCGCCTCCGTATTACTGTACTAATATTATAGTACACTTAACGGGAATGTCAAGCTTTTTTATGAGGCCGAAGCCCTCTTCCCTTTTCCCGCCGTCCTGTGTAAACTGAACGGTATCCGGCTGCGGGCCGGAGCGCATCGCCTATCCGAGAGCGAAGGAGAGAACCTCATGATCAAAGCCATCAAGCAGATCCTTTGGGCCACGGATTTCTCAGCGGAGTCGAAGGAGGCGCTGGCCTACGCCGACCATTTCGCCAAGACCTATAAGGCCAAGCTGACGGCTCTCCACGTCGTGCCCGATTTCGCGCCGGCCCTCTACGAAGCCTGGCCCGAGGCCGAGGCGCAGCTGCTGGGCGAGATCGAGGCCAGCAAGACGAAGGCCAAGGCCCGGCTCGACGGCCTGTGCGAGTCGCAGGGCGTCTGCCCGGCCAAGGTCGTCATCGACCAGGGCTCGCCGGCCAAGGTCATCCTCCAGGCGGCCAAGAAGGAGGGGGCGGACCTCATCATCGTCGGGCGCAAGGGCGTCTCCGGGCAAGAGCAGAACCTCATCGGCAGCGTCACCCACCGGGTTCTGAGAGGGTCCCGCGTTCCCGTTCTCGTGACCAAGGGGACCGACGCCAAGGTCCGGCCGATCCGGAAGATCCTCGTCCCGACCGATTTCTCGGCCGCCGAGGACGTCGAGCGCGACCACGCCTGGACCCTGGCCAAGAAGTTCGACGCCAGCCTGACCTTCCTCTACGTGCTGGAGCTTTACGGCCACGACTTCCGGCTGACCGACCAGATGTTCGACGCCGTGCTGAAGAGGCTCCAAGCCCGCAAGAGGCGCGAGCACAGGGCCGTCGAGATCAGCGAGGACGTGACCAAGGCCATCCACGGCTGGGAGGGCATCCTCGACTATTCCGGGACGAAGGACTTCGATCTCATCGTCATGTCGACGACGGTCAAGAAGCTGTCCCGCCTCTTCCTGGGCAGCACGACGGAGAAGGTCATCGCCCACAGCCGCCTGCCGGTCTACGCCATCCCGCGGGAGAAGTAGAGCCTGAAAAAAGAATACCGGCCCATGGCCCTGGGCTTCTGGGGCGTGGGCCTGCCGCTCTTCTTGTTCGGCATCTTCTTCTGTGAGACCACGGCCCAGCGCGTGGCCGTCATCCTGCTCGCGGCCGTCTTCGGCCTCGTCGGAACGCTCATCGGCCGGGCCAAGGAATGAGACTCGCGGCGGTCGACTGGATCTTCATCGTCTGGTATTTCGTCCTGTCCATCGGCATCGGCCTCTACTACTCCAAGCGGGCCGGCAAGAGCATCTCCGAGTATTTCCTGAGCGGCCGGAGCCTGCCGTGGTGGCTGCTGGGGACGTCCATGGTGGCCACGACCTTCTCGTCGGACACGCCGCTCGCGGTCGCCGGCATCGTCATCAAGGACGGCGTCTCGGGCAACTGGTTCTGGTGGAACTTCATGCTCGGCGGGGCGCTGACGGTCCTCTTCTTCGCCCATCTGTGGCGCCGGGCCGGGGTCGTGACCGAGGTCGAGTTCATCGACATCCGCTACTCGGGGAAGGCGGCCCGGTTCCTGCGCGGCTTCAAGGCCCTCTACCTGGGCATCCCGGTCTCGTGCATCACCTTCGGCTGGGTCACCCTGGCCATGGTCAAGATCATCCAGACGATCTTCGGGACGAGCGGCACGACGGCGCTGGCCGTCTGCCTCGGCCTGACCGTCTTCTACACGACCCTCAGCGGCCTGTGGGGGGTCGTGGCCACGGACATGCTGCTCTTCGGCGTGGCCATGACCGGGTCGATCGTCCTCTCGATCGTCTCGGTCGAGAAGGCGGGCGGCGTCGGGGCCCTCGTCGAGGCCGTGAAAGCCGCCGGGGCGGGGGCGGGGAAAGACTATCTGTCGGTCTTCCCGCCGCTCGGGGAGGCCCTGCCGCTCGCGTTCTTCGTGGCCCTGTTCGTCCAGTGGTGGGCCGTCTATTATCCGGGGGCCGAGCCGGGGGGCGGCGGCTGGATCGCCCAGCGGATGCTGGCGGGCAAGAGCTCGAAGCACGCCGTCCAGGGGACGCTCTGGTTCACCATCGCCCACTACGTCATCCGGCCGTGGCCGTGGATCCTGACGGCCCTGGCGGCGATGGTCGTCCTGCCGGGGATCGCGGGAGCGACCGCGGGCGAGATGGAGGCGGCCTATCCGCGGATGATCGCCTTCCTGCCCAAGGGCATCGCCGGCATCGTCATCGCCTCGCTCTTCGCCGCCTTCATGTCGACGATCGAGTCCATCGTCAACCTCTCGGGCTCGTTCCTGCTGAACGATTTCTACCGGCCGTTCATCAAGAAGGATGCGAGCGAGAGGCACTACGTCGCCGCGTCGAGGGTCCTCGTCCTCGTCGTCTCGCTGCTCGGGGCGGGGTTCTCGTACGTCCTGGGCAGCGTCAAGATGGGCTGGCAGCTGGTCATGGAGCTCTCGGCCGGGATCGGCCTGGTCCTGCTCCTGCGCTGGTACTGGTGGCGGGTCAGCGCCTGGTCGGAGATCGCCGCCCTGAGCGCGTCGGCGGCGACGGCCGTCTATCTCAAGATCGTCCCGGACAACGCGCTGGCGCGGGGGCTGGGGGGGGCGCTCGAGGGGGCGGGTTTCCAGGTCGATAGGTGGGGCGTCAGCATCCTGCTCATCGTGTCCGTCACGACGGTCTCCTGGCTCGCGGTGACGTTCGTGACCAAGCCGGACGATCCGCAGAAGCTCCTGGCGTTCTACCGGAAGGTCCGGCCGGGCGGATTCTGGGGCCCGGTCGCCAAGATGAACGGCCGGGCCTTCGGGCTCCAGGCGGCGCCGTTCCTGGGGTGGGGACTCGCGGTCCTCATGATCCTGTTCCTGCTGCTCGGCCTGGGCAAGGTCATCTTCATGGAGTGGACGACGGGCGGGATCTATCTCGCGGCGGGCGGCCTGGCGGCCGTCCTGCTCTCGAAGGTCGTCGCCAAGATCGATTGGGAGGGACGCTGATGATCATGACCAAGATCGGAAAAATGGGGACGTTTCTGTTTTTCGCGGCCGCGGTGGGCGCGGCGGGGCTCACGCTGACGAGCTGCGGCAAGGCGCCGAAGGACGCCGGCGAGGCCGGAGTGACCGAAGCGGTCCGGGCGGCGGCCGGGACGGAGTTCGGCTATCCGGCTGCGGGCGAGCCCTGGTACTTCGTCAGGGGCGCGTTCGAGCTCGCGGCGGTGCCGGCCGGGCTCGAGGAGGCGGCCTGGACCGTCGACCGCGTCCAGGTCGACGGGACGCGCGTCCGGGATTTCCTCGTCTTCCAGGGCGGCCGCGAGGTCGACAAACACGCGGTCAAGGCCTCGGGCGGGAAGATCGCCTGCGAGATCAAGGCCCGCCATGTCTGGCGGCCCGGGGCCGATATCGAGCTGAAGGTCGACCTCATCGAGCCCAAGTCCGGGGACATCCAGCTCCTCTCGGCGTCGGGAAAGGCCCCGGCCGGCAAAGGCTACTGGGACCCGGCCTGGAGGAATTATCTGTCGCTCGTGCTCGCGGAAGAGCACGGCTTCGCCCGGACGGCCTTCCCGGTCCACGCCACGGTCGGCGTGCTGTCGAATTACCTGGGATCGCCGGACGAGGTCCGGGTCGTCAGGGCCGAGGCGGCGGGCAGGGATGTCGTCTACACTGAGGTGCCGAGCCAGGTCTACGACGTCGTCAAGTGGAGCGACGAGAAGCTCCTGACCGCCGAGGAGATCGACGCGGTGACCGGCGAGAAGGTCATCCGCTATCATCCCACGACGACCTTCAGCGTGGCGTTCCTGGCCGAGGTCGGCGCCAAGTCCCGGGCGACATACCTCGTCTTCTACAACAATCCGGGCGCGGCGAAGCCGGCTTACGCGACGGACCTGGCCGTGGCCAAGGGCAAGGGCCTCGGCCGGACCGTCGAGAACGGCTTCTACAAGATCGTGCTCCACGAGGTGAGCGGCGTCGTCCACGAGATCGTCGAGAAGACGACCGGGATCCTGCTCGAGCACAAGCTCGAGACGAACGGGGCCATCCACTGGAACCCCGACGTCTATGCCCCGCCCCACGCCTGGTACCACAGCTCCGACTGGACGGACCCGGAGGCGAGAGAGGTCGAGGGGCCGGTCTTCTACTCGCTCAACCTCAAGGGCCGGCTGCCGCAGCCCGAGGGGATCGACATCGGATTGCGCTACCACTTCTACGCGGGATCGCCCGTGGTCATGGTCGAATCGGTCACCGGGATCGGCCAGGACCTGTTCGTCAAGGCCCTGCGCAACGCCGAGGTCGTCTTCAACGCCGAGGTCTTCACCAAGGCGGCGTTCAAGCGGGAGGGCCGGACGGAGATCCTCGATTTCGCGGCCTCGAAGATGCATCCCGCCCACGCGGCCGTGCTCCGGCCGGACACGCCGTGGGTCACCTTCTTCGACGAAGGGAAGGGCGTCGGGTTCGCCTCGCTGTTCCTCGACCAGGCGGCGCCGAACCTCAATGGCGGCCCGGCGACCCTCCAGCAGCCATACATCTACATCCAGCACGGCCTGTGGTTCTACGTCTCGCGCGGCTTCGTCTATTCGTTCGGGTCGAACAATCAGACCCGGATGCTGCCGGTCGCGGCCGGGAGCGTTTACTATGACAAGAGCGCCTGGATCGCCTTCCCCTATCCGAAGGGCGAAGGGCTCGGGGGCTATCTCGACGACCGGTACAACGCCTTGAAGTGGCCGCTGGCCGTTCACGAGGACATCGAGACCTACGCCGAGAGCCCCGAGGGCTGGCTGGTGCCCATCCTGACGGAGCCGTTCGAAGAGGGGGTCCGGGAGGCCAAGGGCGGAAAGGAGAGGCGGAAGTGAAGGCCAAGACGCGGCTGATCGAGACGATCATCGAGAGGTGGGCGCCGCGGGTCCGGCTCGACCTGCGGATCGGGCGGAGGGAATACGAGGCCCGCTGGGCCAAGGTCCAGGCGGGCATGAAGAAGAAAGGCTACGATCTCGCCTACGCATGCGGCAGCGAGCTCGACCGCTCGGACGTCGCCTGGCTGGCCGGCGTCTTCGACCCGATCATCGAGCGCTACGGCATCCTGGTGCCGGCGGAAGGGCGGCCGGTCGTCGTGGCCGGGTCCGAGGGCGGGCACGTCGTCGAGGAGGGCGTCCGGGGATCGGGCGCCGGGCTGGCGCTGCTGCGGGAGTTCCAGATCTCGGACGAGGACTACCGCTTCGCCAAGTTCGGGTCGCTCGAGGACGTCGTGGCCCGGCTGGTGCCGGCGCGGGCGGGGCGGGCCGTGCGGATCGCCGTCTTTTCGAGCGCCCAGTTCGTGCCCCACGATCACGTCAACATGCTCACGGGACGGTTCGGCGGCGACAACGTCGTCTTCGATACGGAGCTCCTGCGCCGGATCAAGTACGAGAAGTCCGCGGCCGAGCTGGCTTTGGTCGGCGCGGCCAACGCGGCCGCCGACGCGGCCTTCCTGGGCATGCTGGCTTCGCTCGAGCCGGGCGTGCGGGAGCTCGATCTCGCGGCCGTCGGCGACTACATCATGAAGCGGCTCGGGGCCGGAAGGACCGGCTTCCCGACGATCGTCTCGTCGGGCCCGCGGGGCCGGACGGTCCTGGGGCCGGCGACGAACAAGGTCCTGAGGAGAGGCGAGGTCGTGTCCATGGGCGTGAGCCCGTCCGTCAACGGCTATCACGGCATCATGCGCCGGACGGTCAAGTGCGGGGCCGACTGGACCTTCGCCGAGAAGATATACATGGAGACGCTGGAGGGCCTTTACCACAAGGTCATGAAGGCGACCGCGGCGGCGGCGAAGAAGGGGCTGCCATCATGCTCCATCGACCAGGCCGGGAAGGCCTATCTGGAGGGGACGAGGATCAAGACGAGGACCGGCGAGATGATGACGCCGCGGGAGCCCTACACGTTCATCCACAACACCGGGTGTTCCGAGTGCCAGGAGGGCTTCGGCGCGGTGACGCCGTACACGGAAGAGCCGCTGGGGAAGAACCTGGCCCTGATGATCGACGTCGCCTTCATGGGCTTCGACGAGAAGAAGCGGCTCGTCTTCCCCATCGAGTACGCGGTCATCGAGGACTCGTTCTGGAAGAAGGGCAAGGCGATCGGCGTCTACAACCGCCTGCCGCTCTCGGTCCAGGACTTCGTGGGCGGTGACCTCGCCGACATCCCCAAGTCCCTCCTCAACCCCTACTTCAGATAAGGGAGGGGCCCCAGAAAATGGGGACGTTTCTATTTTCCTTAGGTGACAAAATAAAATAGAAACGTCCCCATTTCCGGAGGCACACCCCCTTTTGTGTGTGTCACTCATATCCGCAAATCGATTTCGCGCCCTCCAATGAGAAAAACGAACTGTTCTTTTCGTTATTTATGAGTGAGGGCTTCCCGTGGCGAGATGCGCCAGGTTGATATCTTCTGTTTTCCCGATGCATATTATGAGTCGGGGTAATAACAGGCAGACGATTTTCAAAGGGGACGAAGAAAAATCGTATTTTTGTTATCTGCTCTATTCGAATAAGTCTTTCAATGGCGTCCATGTCTATCATTACTGCCTTATGGGCAACCACATTCATCTCATCATCCACCTCGATCTCAACTCCAACCTTCCCAGATTCATCAAACAAGTCCTTCTGGCTTATTACAGCTTGTATAGGAATAACCATGAGCATGTGGGACACCTCTTCCAAGGACGCTACAAGAGCATCCTCATAGACACTCACTCATACCTGAGCCAGTGCGGCAAGTACATAGAGCTCAATCCCGTGAGGGCCAAGATCGTCGAGGACCCAGCCGACTATGTTCATAGTTCATATCATTTCTATGCTCGCGGAGCCGACGACCCGCTAATCACACCCGATCCGTTCTATCTTGGCATGGGTGAGACGGAGGCCCAGCGGCAAGCTGCTTATAGGGAAATGGTGATTGACCCTGGAATGGTCAATTCAGAAAAGTTGCGCACGCATCGATTCCTGGGATCGGACGAGTTCGTAAAAAGAATGGAGGCCCAGTTCGGGATTCGGAATGTGGGCCTCAAAAGAGGCCGTCCGAGCAAAGAAAAAACAGAAACGTCCCCATTTTGTTGACAATTGGGCGGCAAACGCCTCTAATAAAGCACGAGGTTTCTTATGCGTTCAATCCAGAGCACAGCCCAAAAGACCGTCCTTTTCGCGGCCGTCGTCGCCTTCGCCGCGGCGTTATTCGCCCCGGCCCTCGCGGCGCAGGAGCCGGAGCACGTCGTCGATGTCAAGAGCCTTATCGCCCGCGACGCGGTTCGCCCCGGCGAGACCTTCAAGGCGGCCCTCGTCCTCAAGGTCCATGCCGGCTACCACATCAACGACAACGCCCCGCTCGACGAGTTCATGATCCCGACCGAGCTCGTTGTCGCCGAGAACCCGGATTTCGAGGTCGTCGAGATCAGCTTCCCCCGGGGCCGGCGGGCCCGCTTCTCCTATTCCGAGGCCGAGCTGGTCATCTACGAGGGCGAGGTCCTGCTCGGCGTCCTCCTCAAGGCCAAGGACGGGCTCGCGGCCGGGGCCCGGTCCATCAAGGGCGCCTTGACCTATCAGGCCTGCAACGATGAGTCCTGCCTGCCGCCGATGGAGCTGCCCTTCGAGATCGCCGTGCCCGTCGCGACGACCGGCGAATGTGCCGACATCCACCAGGAGATCTTCTCTAAGATCCGCTTCAAGAGCCTCCAGAAATAATGACCGAGACGACGAGAGAAACGGCCTTCCGCAAGATCCCTTCCCTCGACGCCTTCCTCGCCGACGCCGCCGTCACGCCGCTCGTCGACCGGTTCGGCCGCCAGGCCGTGATATCGTCCGCGCGGGCCGCGCTCGACGATCTCCGGGCCGAGATCGCCGAGGCTGCGGCCGGCCCGCGCGGCGCCCCTTCCCCTGAGCCCGAGGTCACGACCGAGGCCCTCGTTCGCCGCCTCCGCTCCCGTCTCGAGAAGAAGTTCGCCCCCTCCCTGGCCCCGGCCGTCAACGCGACCGGCGTCATCATGCACTCGGGTCTCGGCCGGGCGGTCCTCTCCCCCGCCGCCGGCGACACCCTCGCCGCCGTCGCCTCGGGCTACTCGACCCTGGCCCTGGACCTCGAGGCCGGCAAGCGCGTCCCCCGGGACCGCCACGTCGAGGGGCTCCTCTGCGAGCTCACTGGCGCGGAGGCCGCGACCGTGGCCAACAACAACGCCGCGGCGACCGTCCTCGTCCTCAACACCCTCGCCCGAGGCAAGGAAGTCATCGTTTCCCGGGGCCAGCTCGTCGAGATCGGCGGGTCCTTCCGCATGCCCGACGTCATGTCCACGAGCGGTGCCCTCCTCCGCGAGGTCGGGACGACGAACAAGACCCATCTGCGCGACTACGAAGCCGCGCTCGGCGAGGCGACGGGGGCCATCCTGCGCGTCCACCACAGCAACTACCGCATCGTCGGCTTCGCCGCAGAGCCCTCGATCGAAGACCTCGCCGCCCTGGGCCGGGCCCGCGGCGTCCCGGTCATCGACGATCTCGGCAGCGGCGCCCTGGTCGACCTCACCCGCTTCGGCCTGGCCGCCGAGCCCCTGGTCCAGGCGAGCATCCGGGCCGGGGCCGACGTCGCCTGCTTCAGCGGCGACAAGCTCCTCGGCGGGCCGCAGAGCGGCATCCTCGTCGGCAAGGCGGCCTGGATCCAGAAGATCCGGAAGAACCCGCTGGCCCGGGCTTTCCGCTGCGGCAAGCTGTCCCTGGCCGCGCTCGAATCGACCCTCAAGCTCTTCCTGGCGCCCGACAAGCTCACGGAACGCCACCCCATCTACCGGATGCTCGCCCTGACGCCCGACGAGCTCGGCCGCCGGGCAAAAAGAATGGCCGCGTCCCTCCACAAAACCCTCCCCGACTCCGTCAAGGTCTCGATCGAGGACGGGGAATCGCAGGTCGGGAGCGGCGCGGTCCCCGTCGAGACCCTGCCTACTAGGGTCCTTGCCGTCCGAGCGGCCAGCCTCCCTCCCGAGGAACTGGCCAAGCGCCTCCGTTACTCGACACCGCCCGTCTTCGCCCGGATCCACAAGGATGCGGTCGTCTTCGACCCGAGAACGATCCAGCCGGGCGAAGACGCCCTCGTCGAACGGGCGATCGCCGCGGCGCTCAGAAAGGGCTAACCGCCTTAAAATGGGGACGTTTCTGTTTTTCGGGCCCGTTCTTCCGGAAAAAATAGAAACGTCCCCATTTCTCCAGCGTCCGGCACGAGGGACAGTCCCCGGGCGGGGACGGTCCCACTAAAAAGCGGGCCCGAAAGGAAAAACGATGATCGACTTCAAGCGGCGGAAGAGGATCATGGGACGGTCGATCGCCCTCGGCCACTGCATCTGCAATCCCAAGGACCCCTGCCCCTGCGACCTCTTCAAGCAGAAGAACGTCTGTCTTTGCGCCGGCGAGCGCGAGGAAGACGCCCCCGACGACGTGGACCTGACCACCCTGGTCGAGAACGCCGGCTGCGCCTCGAAGATCTCCCAGGAGGACCTCAAGCGGGCCCTCTCCGGCCTCCCCCGCGTCTTCGACCCGCGCGTCCTCGTTTCCTCCGAGACCTGCGACGACGCCGGCGTCTACCGGCTCACGCCGCGCACGGCCCTGGTCCAGTCGGTCGACGTCTTCACGCCCGTCGTCGACGACGCCTACGCCTTCGGCGAGATCGCCGCGGCCAACTCGGTCAGCGACATCTACGCCATGGGCGGCAAGCCGCTTACAGCCCTCTCGATCGTCGCCTTCCCCATCGAGACCCTCTCGCCCCGGATCATGAACCGGATGCTCCAGGGAGGCGTCGACAAGCTCCGGGAGGCCGGGGTCGCCCTCCTCGGCGGCCACAGCATCAAGGACCGCGAGATCAAGTTCGGCTTCGCCGTGACCGGCGTCGTCGATCCCCGCAAGATGACGGTCAACAGCAAGGCCCGCCCCGGCGACGTCCTCGTCCTGACCAAGCCGATCGGCACGGGGACGCTGAGCTTCGCCCGTCAGATCGGCCGGGCCCCGGCCGACGGCCTCGCCGCAGCCGAGCTCTCCATGCGGGCCCTCAACCGCTCCGCCGCCGAGCTCATGCCCGCCTTCGCGGTCACCACGGCCACCGACATCACCGGCTTCGGCCTGGCCGGCCACCTCTCCGAGATGGCCGTCCAGAGCGGCGTCGAGATCGAAGTCTACGGCGCCTCGATCCCCGTCTTCCCCGGCGTCCTCGATCTCATTCGGGCCGGGGTCGTCTCCGGGGCCGTCGAGCGCAACCGCGAGTACGCGGCCGCCTTCGTCAGGCGCGACCCGTCCGCGGACGAGGACCTCGAGACGCTCCTCTACGATCCCCAGACCTCCGGCGGGCTCCTCATCGCCGTCCGCAAGTCGAGGGCCCCGGCCTTCCTCGCGGCCCTCCACGCCAAGGGCGTCGCCGCGGCCGCCGTCGTCGGCCGCGTCCTCCGCAAGGCCCCGCCCCGTATCATCCTCCGCGCCCGCCCGCCCCGGGCTTGACCGCCCATGCCCGACCTCGAACACGTCATCATCGGCACCGCCGGCCACATCGATCACGGCAAGAGCGCCCTCGTCCGGTCCCTGACCGGGCGCGACCCCGATACGCTCCCCGAGGAGAAGGCCCGGGGCATGACGATCGAGCTCGGCTTCGTCTTCCTCGACGATCCGGCCTATCCGAAGCAGCTCGTCTTCATCGACGTCCCCGGCCACGAGAAGTTCGTCAAGACCATGGCCGCGGGCGCCTCGAACATCGACGCCGCGCTCCTCGTCATCGCCGCCGATGAGGGCGTCGCCGTCCAGACGCGCGAACACTTCGACATCCTCCGGCTCCTCGACGTCAAGCTCGGCGTCATCGCCCTCTCCAAGTGCGACCTCGTCGACGAGGCCCGCCTGGCCGAGCTCTCGGCCTCGGTCCGCGCTTTCGTCCGCGGCTCGTTCCTGGCCGACGCGCCCATCCTCCCCGTCTCCGCCCTGACCGGGGCCGGCGTCGCGGAGATCAAGTCAGCCCTCCAGGCGATCGGCCGCCGCGTCGCCTCCCGTCCCGACAGCGGCGTCTTCCGCATGCCCGTCGACCGGGTCTTCACCATGCACGGCTTCGGCACGGTCGTCGCCGGGACCATCCTGTCCGGCGCGGTCGCGGCGGGCGACCGGGTCGAGATCTACCCCGAGGGGCTCAAGACCCGCGTCCGCGGCGTCCAGGTCCACGGCACGAAAGCGGACCGCTCCTCGACCGGCCGGCGCACGGCGCTCAACCTCCAGGACGTGCCCAAGGAGGACCTCCGCCGCGGCCAGGTCGCGGCCGCCGAGGGCTCGCTCGTCCCGACCGCGCGCCTCGATGTCCGCCTTGACGTCCTCCCGGACGCCCCGCGCGAGATCAAGCACCGCGAGCGGGTCCGCCTCCACGTCGGCACCGACGAGGTCATGGCCCGCCTGGCCGTCATCGGCGGCCAGACGGTCGCCCCAGGCGCGTCGGCCGCCGTCCAGCTCGTCCTCGAGCGGCCGACGGTCGCCCTGCCCGGCGACCGGTTCGTCATCCGCTCCTTCTCCCCCATCGTCACGATCGGCGGCGGCCGGATCCTCGACGCGGCCCCCGAAAAGCACAAGCGCTTCAGCGGCCGAGTCCTCGAGGGCCTGGAGAAGCTCGGCGGCACCGCCCGCGAGGCGGTCGAGCAGATGTTCGTCCAGGCCGGGGGCGCGCCGGGCTCCGTCCCGGCGATCGCCCGCAAGCTCGGCCGCGGCGAGCCCGAGGTCGCCGCGGCCGTCTCGGCTCTCCTGGCCGACGGCCGCCTTGTCCTCCTCCCCGGCGAGAAGCCCGAGCGGTATCTCCACAGGTCCGCCTACGAGGGCCTGACCGACGGTCTCATC